>Ga0187881_10002877_pt1 | contig 15475 bp, 13 predicted proteins | sample June2016WEW_19_1_2_FD_133017 | JGI IMG/M metagenome (GOLD analysis project Ga0187881, IMG submission 133017) | Peatland microbial communities from SPRUCE experiment site at the Marcell Experimental Forest, Minnesota, USA - June2016WEW_19_100 | ecosystem: Environmental > Terrestrial > Soil >...
CAAAGCTCTCATTGGCAAGCGTGAAGCGGTCTCCGAGAATGTGGTTGTAGCCGATGCGATAGTTCGCCATGGCGTACAGGGGCCGATACACCAGGCGGTAGCCCAGGAACCCGATGAGTGCGGCGGCAAGGACGGTAAGGGCGAAAAGCCGCACGATGGGGTAGATGTTCTCCCGCAGGGCGTACGCGAAGCTGCGCTGCTCGGCCTCGAAAGCAACGCCTGACTTCTTTTCGTAGCCAGCCGGGATGGCAATTCGCTTGCCAGTGATCCGCAAGACAGCGGCCGCAATTTGTTGCGCCGTTGCTCCTGCTACCAGGAGGGACACGAGTCGTGCCAGGACGGCCCCGGTCGCCTTGCCCTCTCCAATGACGTCCTGCACGGCCATCTTGAGGTTGCGCGGAAGGGACTCGAGGGTCCTCTTCAGGCGATCAAACTGCGATTGGGTAAGGGCGATCTCTGGCTCGGCGCCGCCCAGCTCGGGGATGGGACCGGCCTCCTCGGCCGGAGGCGGAGGGGTCGGTGCCCGGGGGGCGGGTTTGCGGGCGGACGGCCTTTCCTGCGGCCGCTCGGGCGGCGTGGGCGGGGCGCCCTCCGGCTCCGCCGGCGCCTCCGCGGTAAATTGCCCGGTTGGCTCGGTAAAGCTGAAGTCCTCCAGATTCAGGTCCCCGAGGCCCTCTTCCGCGCCGGCTTCCGGTGGGGCCGCAGGCGCGGGCTGCTCCGCAGGCGCCGGCGGTTCTGCAGGCTCCTGGAGTGATGGGGCGGGCGCTTCTTCCCCAATTTGCGGTCCCGGGCCCAGATCGAAATCCTCCAGGCTGGGAATCTCTACGCCCTCGCCGCCCAGGGGTTGGCCCGTCTCTTCCGCAGCCGGGAGGCCCGCCTCGGCTTCTTGCGTCGGCTGAGGTTCCTCCGCTTCAGTGCCTGCCAGCGGCTCAGTCAGACTGAGGTCTTCCAGGTTTGGCAGCTCGACGCCTGCAAGCGCTTCCTCGGAGGGGCCTTCTGCTGCAGCCTCCGGCGGAGGGGCCTCCGCGGAAGGAAGAGCCGGCTCCCCGATGTCCTCCGGCAGCACTTCCATCTGCGAGAGGTCGGATTGCAGCTGGGTCGACTCAGTCTCCGGAAGCGCGAACTCATCTGCGGCAGGCTCCTGCGGCCCAGGGATGCCTGGGCCGGCGGGAGGCGGCTCCAGGTCCTCTATTGGCGGGGTTGAAGTTTCCTCTCCGAAAAGGGAACCAAAATCGAGCCCGCTTTCCTCCGCGGCCGTCGGGCCTGCACCTTCGACCTTAGACTGCCCGGCAGCCGGAGCCGCCTCCGCGGGGGTCTCCAGATCTTCGAGGCTCGACAGGTCGAGGCCGAAATCCGGGCCTTCGGCCGCTTCTTCTGTGGGCGTGGAAGGGGGCTCCTGGGATGGTGTGGGGGCGCCGCCGAGCATCTCGCCGAGGCCGGCGGGAAGCGCGTCGTCGGGACGCCGCACATCCTCGATGGCCTGCGACCTGCGCGCCATGATGTCGGGCTCTCCGCCGAGGGAGTTCAAGACCTCCTTGAACTTCTCGATGTCCTCTTTGCGCGGCAACTCGTCTCCTGATTCAAGTTTCGGCCAAATGGGAACGCATCATGATTCAAGTCAGGCCCGCTCCCGACCGAGTATTATAAACAAAAGCCCCAGGACGTCCAACAGTGAAGAGGAAGACCAGACAGGGCGAAAGCTCGCCCGCCGCAGCCCAACCTGAGATCCCGCGCAGAATGAGGGTTTCCCTCCTGCGGTGTCTCATTCTTGCGTGCATGATCGCATCCGCCGCTGCGCGCGGGTTCGCGCAGACCGCCATGACCCTTGATCTTTCCCTCAACGGGCTCAGGCAGGCGCAGCCTCCGCACCTTGTGGGCGACGTGCTGATCCTCAGTTACAGGCCAGCGAGCGCCGCTGACGTACGGTTTGTCGGAGCCCGGTTCGCGACAGAGAACTACGCGCTCCTCCACGTCTTCTCGAAGAACCAGTACGGGGTCTACGTCCTGGACTACGAGGTCCCAGAGAACACACTGGTGATACGCTACCGCATGGTTGTCGACGGCCTGTGGGTGAACGACCCCTCCAACCCTGAAATCGAAGCCGACGGCCAAGGCAACCTGATTTCACTTTTCACAATCGAGAAGGAGCCTCAGCGGCCCACGGTGAACCCGCGTCGGGAGCCGGATGGCAGTATTACGTTCGTGTTTCGCGGTCAGCCAGGCCGGCGTGTAACCATCCAGGGGGACTTCAACAACTGGGACCCTTTCATGAGCCAGCTCGCGGAAACGGAGTCCGGGGTGTATCGCATAACCCTCCGGCTCGTTCCCGGAGGACACTGGTACCGGTTCTTCGTTGACGGGAACAGGCTTCTGGACAGGTACAATTCCGAGACTGCGGTTGACCCTGACGGGCAGCCGGTGAGCTATTTCGAGGTCTCTCCCCCGCCCTCGGACCCGGGGTAATGCGTTCCCCACGCGTCCAGCCAGAGAATCGACTCCAGCGGTTTTCGGACTTTTTTCCTCCCCTGCTGGCCCTGCGCCGGGTATCCCATGGCGATGAGGGAGACGACGCGGACGGACAGCGGCGCGCCCAGCGCGCGGCGGGCGCCCCTCCTGTTGAACCAGCCGATCCAGCACGTCCCCAGCCCCAGCTCTGCCGCGCGGAGCACAAGGTGCTCTCCCGCGATTCCGCAGTCCAGCTGGTACATCGCCCTGTCCTTCAGCGACTTTGCTAACTCCACCACGCCGGCCCTTTCCGCGCACAGCGCGATGATCACGGGAGCTGCGGCCGCAAAACGCGTACGGGAGAAGATTCCGGAAAAACTCCAGCGGGAAAGCGCCCCCCGGGCCTGCTCACCCTTTACCACGATGAACCGCCACGGCTGGCCATTGCTTGCAGAAGGGGCGAACCTCGCAGCCTCGATCACGGAGAGGATGGCATTGTCCGGCACCGGACGTGCGTCGTATCTGCGGACGCTGGACCGGACCTGGATCAGCGCGGAAAGCGCCGAGCCGCTCATACCGCGGCGTCCTGGTGCACGCTGGACTGCTCCTTGAGCCCGCGCGCCTCGTCCTTGAGGCGGTGGATCGAGTCGAACCACTTCAGAGCGCTCTCATGGCGGAAGGGTATCCTGTACAACCTGCTTTCGAACGTGAAGTGCAGCTTGTCCCCCGGGTCCACGGAGAGCGCCCCCAGGCCCGCCAGAGGGGCGGCGAGGGGGATACCCAGGCGCGTGCGGAAAAGCAGGCGCTGGTTCGTCAGGAAAGCACGGCCGAACGCCAGGACCCGAAGGTTGGGAAACTTCTCCTGCTTGAAGAGGAAATGGGGCCGGGAGATGAGATAGACCTGCTCATCCGGAGAAAGGCCCAGCCGCGCTTCGCTTCGAATGGGAGTGAAAGGCATTGCCTTGATCCGCGCATAGTGCTGCGGAAGCCCGGTCCAGATCTCTTCCGGTCTGCCCTCCTCATCCACCGGGGACAGCCGGCAGGTGACGTCGATCACCCAGGAAGAGAAGCAGCTGGAACACTCCACCCTGTTGGTGCTGAACGGGCGCACCACCTTCAACCCTTCCAGCGTTCCACAGCTGGGGCACCGGTAGAGCACGTGCGTCACATCGACGGCAAGGCCTTTGTAGGGAAACCGGGAGACGTCCACGGGCTGGCTTGAGTCCGGGCCCCGGATGGCCTGCGCCACATCACGCGCGATCCGCTCGTCATCCTCGGGGATCTCTTCGGGCCGGTAGAGCCGCGAGAAAACAGCCTTCACAGGGAACCTGCGCCATCGCCGGGCCCAGCGCGGGAACACGAAGTACGCGCCGGCCAGCCGGCATGCATAGACGGGCGCCTGGAGTTTCCTGATGAGCTTCGAAATCCCGTGGGTGATCGGCTGCACGGTCCCGTCCCAGGACCGGACCCCTTCCGGGAATACGCCGATGAGCCCGCCCCTCTGCGCAATGGAGAAGATGGAGCGAAGGGCAGTGATGTCCGAAGCCGCCTTGCGCTTGGGGAACGCGCCGAACCACCGGATCAGCCGGCCCAGGGCCCGCTGTCGGAACAGGTCTTCCGTGGCTGCGAAGTAGACGGGGCGCCGGAGAAGGACATACAGCCAGATGGGATCGAACAGCGTCGTGTGATTGGCAAGGATGATGCCGGCGCCGTTCTCCGGGACAACCTCTGCGTTGATGGAATCCAGCTGGAAATACCTGATGATGAAGCCGCGCAGGAGCGAGGTCATGACCCGATAGAAGATCCGGTTGACCAGCCTGACCTTTTTGAAAGTCTCGGACGCGGCGGTCGGCTCGCTCATCGGGCCAAAGATACTGATTCAGGCAGAGCTGCGCAATGCCCCGCGCCGCGGGAGCCCTCAGCTGCAACCCGTGGTGGACCCGCAGGTGTCGCAGCGCATGCATGTCCCGCTTCGAAGCAGCGTAAAGTGGCCGCACACAGGGCAGCCATCTCCCTCGTAGCCCTTCATCTTGGCCACGTGGACCTCGTTGTCCAGGGCAACCAGCTCTCCATTGCCGTTCCCGTTTGCTTCGTGGTGGGAGCTGCCGTTCTTGTTCATTGCAGTGGGCGTAAGGTCGTCCGGCTTCACCTGGACCAGGTCGGTCCTGCCCAGGTACGACAGCGCAAGGTCCCGGAAGATGAAGTCCAGCACAGAGGTGGTCATCTTGATGTGGTCGTGGGCGCTCACAATGCCGTTGGGCTCGAACCGCGTGAAGGTGAACGCATCCACGAACTCATCCAGCGGCACTCCGTACTGGAGCCCCAGGGAGACGGCGATGGCAAAGCTGTTGAGCAGCGACCGGAAGGCCGCGCCCTCCTTGTGCATGTCCAGGAAAATCTCCCCCAGCGTTCCGTCTTCGTACTGCCCGGTGCGCAGGAAGATGCTGTGCCCGCCGATCTTGGCTTTCTGCGTGTAGCCGAAACGCTTGGAGGGAAGAGGGTTTCGCTTCTTTCCCCTTGTTGCGGAAGGCGACGCCAGGCTGATGGATTCCTTGCCAGCGTCCTTCATGATGGAAAGCACAGCTTCCGCCGTTGCGTCGGATCCCGGCATCAGGGAGGAAAGGGGCTGGCTCAGCTTGGAGCCATCCCGATACAGGGCGATTGCCTTGAGCATCTTCCTCCAGGAAAGGAGGTACGCGCCCTTGATGTCGTCCACCGAGGAAACCGACGGCATGTTGATGGTCTTGGAAATGGCCCCAGAAATGAAAGGCTGCACGGCGGCCATCATCTCGATGTGGGCTTTCCATGCAATTGAGCGCTTTCCGATCCTGCCGTTGGGATTCGCAGTGTCGAACACCGCGTAATGCTCCGTGGCCAGGTGCGGCGCCCCTTCGATGGTCATTGTGCCGCATGTCCACATGTTGGTGGCCTCGACCTCCTTGGCGGTGAAGCCGAGGTGGGCCAGGAGGTTGAAGCCCGGCAGGGAGAAAGTGGCCTCGGGGATCTGCAGGGTGTCGGCAAGGAACTCCTTGCCCAGCACATTGGGCTGGAAGGAGTAGTCGATGGAGAAGGCGTTGGCAAGGGATGCGTTGACCTTCTGGATTTCAGTGTCGCTGAACCCCTTTTCCCGCAGCTTCTCGGAAGACACGCCGGGAGCGCCGTCCAGCGTCCCCCTGCCCAGGCAGTAGCGCTCGATGTCCTGGATCTGCTCCTCGCTGTAGCCCAGCTTGTGCAGCGCGGGAGGGATGGAGGTGTTGATGATCTTGAAGTAGCCTCCCCCGGCGAGCTTCTTGAACTTCACGAGGCTGAAGTCGGGCTCCACCCCGGTGGTGTCGCAGTCCATGACCAGGCCGATGGTTCCCGTGGGCGCGATGGCCGTGACCTGGGCGTTGCGGTAGCCGTACTTCTCCCCCAGGGCAAGGGCCCTGTCCCAGGAGCGCCGGGCGGCCGCCATCAGGTCGGGCGGGCAGAAGAGGGCGTCGATGGGCTGGGGAATGACGGAAAGGCCCTCATACTCCTCCGGCGCCGCGCCGTACGCGGCCCTGCCGTGGTTCCGGATGACGCGAAGCATGTCCTCCCGGTTGGCTGCGTACCGGGGGAACGCCCCGAGCTCGGCTGCCATCTCTGCAGAGGTGGCATAGGCCTCGGCAGAAAGGATGGCGGAGATTGCGGCTGCAATTGCGCGCCCCTCCGCGCTGTCGTAGGGGATCCCCATGACCATGAGGAGTGTGCCGAGGTTTGCATACCCCAGCCCCAGCGTGCGGAAGTCGAAGCTCTTGCGGGCGATCTCCCGGGCGGGAAACTGCGCCATGAGCACGCTGATCTCCAGCGTGATGGTCCACAGGCGTATTGCGTGGCGCAGCTCCTCGATTCGGACCTCCCCCTTTTCCAGGTCGTAGAAAGTCATCAGGTTGAGGGACGCGAGGTTGCACGCGGTGTCATCAAGGAACATGTATTCCGAGCAGGGGTTGGAGGCGCGGATCTCCCCATCCTTGGGACATGTGTGCCAGTCGTTGATTGTGGTGTGAAACTGCAAGCCGGGGTCGGCGCAGAGCCACGCGGCCGTGGCGATCCGGTCCCAGATCTCGCGGGCCCGGATCTTCTGGCGGGATTTCCCGTCCGTTCGGTTGATGAGCTCCCACCAGCCGTCGTCCATCACCGCCTTCATGAAGACATCGCTCAGACGCAGCGAGTTGTTGGAGGACTGGCCGCTCACCGTGTTGTACGCATCGCTGTCCCAGTCAGTCGTGTATTCTTCCGGCTCGAAGTCCCATATGCCCTGCTCCGCCAGCTGGATCACCTGGAAAACCCAGGACGGCGGGACCTCGTCCTGGAGGGCTTCCCGCACGGCGCGCTCCAGCTCCCTGTTCTTCTTGGGGTCGAACCGCGCTGCGCCGTCACCGTTTTCTCCCGCATCGGGCTGGCCCTTGCACGCTTCGAGGATCCTCTTGGTGTGCTTCCTCAACAGCCTGCTGCCGGTGACCATGGCGGCGACCTTGCGCTCCTCCTCCGCTTTCCAGTCGATGTACTTCAGGACGTCGGGATGGTCAGCGTCCAAGGTGACCATGCGCGCAGCGCGGCGCGTGGTTCCGCCGCTCTTGATGGAGGATGCCGACCTGTCGCTCACCTTGAGGAAAGACAGAAGACCCGAAGAGACGCCGCCGCCGGAGAGCGGTTCGCTGGATGCGCGCAGCTTGGAATAGTTGGTGCCAGTCCCCGAGCCGTACTTGAAAAGGCGCGCCTCCCGGGTGATGAGGTCCATGATTCCGCCTTCGTTCACCAGGTCGTCCTCGATGGAGAGGATGAAACACGCATGGGGCTGCGGGCGCTCGTAGGCGCTGGTGGATTTTTTTACCTCAGCAGTCTTGGGGTCCACGTAGTAGTGGCCCTGGGCCGGACCGTTGATGCCATAGACGGAGAACAGGCCGGTATTGAACCACTGGGGCGAGTTGGGGGAGCCCATCTGCCGGGCCAGCATATGGCACATCTCGTCGTAGTAGGCCTGGGCAGCCTCCTGCGAAGAGAAGTAGCCGTACTTCTTTCCCCAGTCCATCCATGTGAAGGCAAGACGGTGAAAGACCTGCCGCGCGTCGTTCTCCCCGCCGGTGCTTCCGTCTTTCTGCGGAACGCCCCGCTTGCGGAAGTACTTCTGCGCCAGGATGTCCGTGGCGATCTGCGACCAGAACGACGGAACGAGCACGTTCTCTTGCCGGAAGATCTGCTTGCCGTCGGGGTTGCGGATCTCCGAGGTTCGCGACTCGAAAGATATATCCTTATACGGGGATTCCCCCGCGCGTGTGAAACGCCGCTCAATCTCCATGTTCCCCTCCGCTGGAAATTCGGCGAGACAAAACACTAGTGTAACCGATGGGGTCTGGACAGGCAAGAGGAAAATCGCTCAGCGGGGCAAAATCGCAAGCTGGTGGCCGCCGGGAGGGCCTCCCGCGGCTCGAAGCTTCGCGTCAAGGGCATCGAAGGAGTCGAGAAACGAGTGGGGACGCTCTGCCAGCAGGCGCCGGGCAAGCGCCGCAGCCTTTCCCCCCTGCGCCATCATGCGGGAAAGGGTCAGGGATTGGAATCCTTCCACGTCCTGGCGCTGCTGCTGGAAGAGGTAGGCCTGGAACTCATTCACAACCAGGTAGTGGTCGGAGGAGTCGTATGCCTTGGATGACAGGTAGTCCAGCCAGACGTCCTTCTCCACGGGGGAAAGGGATTCCCAGACCTCCTCGACGCCGGCTCGAAACTGCGGAAGGGAGAAGAACTCCCCGTGGGCGCTCTCGTGGGAGAGAAGGAGATGGCGGAGGACAGGCGATGAGCTGCGCGAGATGGAGATCACCGCGCCTTCCCCCGGGGCAAAGCCTTTTGCAGTCTTGCGCATCAGGTCGTTGGCCTCAAGGACCTGTTCCAGGTCGGTTTCCCCTGGAGTAAGCGAAATCCCGCGCAGGAACGCTTCTGAGAAGAACCTGGCCAGGTCTTCCGCCCGATAGTCGTGGGCGTTGTATCCGTGTCTACCGGCCAGGGCCTCCGGGTCTTCGATGGTGTCGCGGTAGCCTGCTTTCTCAACAAAGTAGGCGAGCCGCTTGAACAGCCCGTCCTGCACGTCGTAAGTGGCCGTATCGAAAATCAGAACCCGAGGGAACCGGTCCCATGCGTAGAGCTCGAAGTCCGAGCGGCGCCAGGTGGCCCGGTCCCAGCCCAGGATCATGCCCGGGTCTGCCGGGATGGGCCTGTCCGCCGGAACAAAGGATATGTCCAGCCTCTGCACGGGCAGCCGCGTCTGGAGGTCCCGCGGAAGAAAACCGGTGCTTCCACGAGCAAAGCTGATGCTGGCAGGCGCCGCTGCCGCGTCCAGGGTGAAGACAGCCTGCTGCGCGTCGCTTCCCGTGAACCTGATGGCGTCGTCCCGGCTCTGCATCTCCGGCTGCGCCACGTCAAGCCTGATCTGCCAGATCCCCTGCGCCATTTCTTTTCGCGTTTCCTCCGTGATCCGTGCCGTGGCGCCTTCCGGCCCGGCTGCAAGGACCTCGACGCTGCCATCCACGGAAAGGCTTTCAGGAGAAATTTCAAACCCGTGAACGAACTGGCTCGTCCCGGCGGCCTTCAGCTGAAGGGATTCTCCCGCGCGTGCAGGGCTCCCGGCGCTGAGCTGGTATCCCCAGATCTGGTCGCCCGAGGAAAGCGGCACGAGATATCGAAGGGTAATGCTGCCGGAGGGCGGGAGCCTTACGCTCCGCACGACGGTCTTCCTGTCGGAGAGGATGGACAGCCGGCCGTCCGCGAGAGTGCCTGTGTAGGAGAGCGCGAAGGCCTGTCGTGACGCGGTGATGGCCAGGGGCTTTCCAAGGCTGTACAGCGGGCTGGTCAGGCTGGCTGCCGACGGGGCAAAGACGGCCTCCTGGTCCCTGCTGCGTCCCGGCGACTGCCGAATCTCGATCTGCTGCCCTTGCGCGGTTACAAACGGGAAGCTTTCGAATCGGGCCGTGCATCCGGCAAGGGCCAGGGCGATGACGGCCGCCAGGAAGCCGCGCTGCGCCGACCCCTTCAATCACCCTCCTGGACGGCAAGGGGCATGAGGCTTCTGACCATGTGCTGGGCAATCTCCCGCCGGGCTTCCTTGGAGATGGCGGGCCGGATGAAGTTGTCCAGCCTGCCCGGGAATCCGTCCGGGAGAAGGGGCAGGGAGGCGATGCGCTCGCCAAGGAGGCGGTCCGCAGGCTCGAACTGCCGATTGGCGGCGAAGAGGAAGCTCGCCACGCCGCGCAGCAGCCGGGCCGCAGAGACAAGGAAGAACAGGTCATCCGAGCGGTGCGCCGCGGCGCCCAGGTCCACCAGGGCGCGTTCTGCCAGGGCGTAGGCGCGAAGGCGCGCCTGCCACCAGAACTCGTCCGGCACGTGCGCAAGGGCCGCGCGGGCCTCATCCATCCAGCCGTCGCGGCTGAAGAGAACCTCGCCGCGCTCTATGCGGTACAGGACATGGCTGCCCGGCTCGTGAAAGACCCAGTTCTTCTCCGCGATGCGAAGGAGCATGCGGTCCACTTCTTCTGTCCGGATGTAATGGATGGTAACCGGGAGCTCCTCCGTGAGGAACCTGTCGATAGTCGAGACCGGGGAGGTCTCGAAGGCTGTCACACGGGGCACCAGAGAGCTTCTTTTCTCGATCTCCGGCAGCCTGCCGGAGACGTAGACATCCAGGTCAATCGTGAAATAGGGATCCGAGACATCGATGTCCGCCGCCTCTCCCAGCACCACGGTCAGTACGCCGTCTGTTCCGGCAAGGCTTTTCTCCAGGGCATCGGTGATCCGCTGGACCTTCCGCTTCATGCCGGCAAGTGTAGCAGGGCAGGGCAGGGCTGACCAGAGGTTGAGCCCTGAAAAGGCCCGTGGTACGATACTTCCATCATGAAAGTGGAGGCTCCGCTCCGCGCACATCGCCGAAGACTCTGGATCGCGCTCCTCCCCGTGACGGCAGTCTGTGCCGCTGCTTCCACGGCGGCGGCGCTGGGAGTTCCCGGGATTCCCCTTGTACCGGCCCTGCTTGCATCGTTTGTCCTGGCGTTTTTCCAGGGCGCTCTCGCCGCCCACGCCCTTCCTGGTCAGAGGGCGCTGGAGACGCGGGCCATGCAAGTGGAGGCGGTCTGCGACCTCATCCGCAAGGCGGGCGCATCGCTGGATCTCCAGGAAGTCCTTGACTCCATTACGCGCCTGACAGTGCAGGCAGCCGGAGTGCGCGGATGCTCCATCAAACTGCTTGATCCGGCGCGCGGGCGCATGAGCGTCCGCTCCATTGCGGGGCTGGACCGGCAGGTGGCGGAGCTGAGCGCGGAGGCAGCTGAGAGCATCGCCACGAAGAGCCTCATGGACGGACGGCCCGTTCTTGTGGAAGGCGCGGCCCAGAGCGACTTCCCGGAGCTGGACGGGGAGAGCGAGTCCCTGATCTGCGTTCCCCTCCGACATGAGATGAAAGTCGTAGGGGCGCTCTGCGTGTATGGCGAGAAGGGCGGGAAGCTTTCCCCTGAGATGCTCGCGTTTCTTTCCCGCCTGGGAGATCTCGCTGTGCTGTCCATTCAGAACGCGGAGATGTACGAAACCCTGAAGAAGGTCGATGCGGCGAAGTCCTGGTTCCTGCGAAAGGCGGCCCACGAGCTTGCATCGCCCCTCTCGGTGATCCAATCGGTGGCGCAGAACTTCATTTCGGGGTATCTCGGGGAGCTGGACGCGTCGCAGCTTGCCAGCATTGAGCGCATCAAGGCCCGGGCAGCCGGCCTGTCCGAAGTTGTCGCCGATCTTCTTGCCCTTGCCCGCGGCAAGGCGCGCACTGCCGGGGACAAGGCCGGGACCACGGACCTTGCTGCCTCGCTGAGGGAGACCGTCGAACTCTTCCGGACCGCAGCGCGGCAGACGCAGATCGATATCTGCGCGGAGCTGCCCGCGGAGCCGGTGGTGGTGCCGGTCTCGACGGAGGAAATCCGCTCCGTTCTGATGAACCTCCTGTCAAACGCCATCAAGTATTCTCCTTCCGGACGCGAGGTGTGCGTGTGCCTGGTCGTGCGCGATGCGACGGTGGAGCTTTCCGTGACGGACCACGGAATCGGGATTCCTGCCGCGGAAAAGGAAAAGCTCTTCAGCGAGTTCTTCAGGGCGTCGAATGCCCGTTCGTTCACTGAATCAGGCACGGGGCTCGGTCTTGCAATCGTGAAATCGGTCATCGAGGGAGCGGGCGGCTCGCTCGGTGTGGACAGCGTCGAAGGGGAAGGCACCACCGTGCGGGTCCATCTCCCGCGCGCGAAATGACGCAGACCCTCCTGGCGCTGCTGGCGCCCGGCTCCGTGGAGGCCGAGGTTGGACGGGTGCAGCAGGCGATCTTTGCCGAGCATGGCCTGGTCTCCTCCATCGCCCTGCCTTCCCTGATGCCTGTCGCGTTTCTGGCCTCCGACGAGCCGCGGCGCGGTCTGCTTGCGGAGCTGAACGCTGCGGTCGCAGCCCCGTATCGCATAGTCTTCACCGGGCTTTCATGGCAGGAGGGCTGGCTGTACCTTGGCGTGGATTCAGGCGGCGCGTGGCTTTCCCTGCGCGCCGCGGCTCTTGCAGCGTTTGCTCATGAGACCGGCGGAAAGCCCGGTCTCTTTCCTGCTTTCGAGGGCTTTTTTCTGGGGTGCGCCGAGGCACAGGCGGAACATCGTGGGCTCATCCGACCTTCCCTGCCTGCAGGTGGGTTTACTTCTTCGGTCCTTTCACTGATGCGAATTGATGCGGCAGGGGCGGGTGGAGCCTGGTGGCGCGAAGTTTCCACCGAAATCCTCGAAGAATTGCCGCTTCGCGGGAGACGCAGGTCATGAAGTCTTTTCCAGCATTCGGGATACTGCTGAAGTCACGGTCCGATCGCCCGGCCCTTTTCTCCCTTCTGGAGAAGAACTCGGGGCTGCCGGGGCCGCGCGCCAATCTTGAGCTGGGATACTCGTTTGCAAAAGCCGTTTCTTCCATGAGGCTCCAGGACTGGCAATGGGAGATGATACTGGGAATGGCATCGGTCTCTCCCTCCAAGGCGCCGACGAACACGCCGAAGGAATACCTTTCTTTCTGCGGGCTGGTGGCCCTTGGGGCCCTGTGCGGAGAAGGTCTGCCCAGACCCAGGAGACGGGCGGCGCTGACGATCATACGCAAGGCCGCGGCCGATCCCCGCTGGAGGACCCGGGAGGCTGCGGCAATGGCGCTGCAGCTGATAGGGGAAAAAGACCTCGAGGCCCTCCGGCAGATCGTGGAGCAGTGGCTGCCAGGCGCCTCTCTGCTGGAAAAGCGCGCACTCGTCGCCGGGCTTGCGCATCCGCCCATCCTTGGCGATCATGCCTTTGCCCTGTACTGCCTTGAAGTTGCTTTCGCTGTCCTGAAAGCGCTCCCCGGCACCAGCGCCGATCTGCGGCGGAGCGAGGACTTTCGCGTTCTGCGCCAGGGTCTCGGCTACGCTCTCAGCGTGTTTGTCGAAAAATCGCCCGAAGAAGGATTTGCCCTTCTGCGGGAGGCGGCATCAACCGAAGACCCGGACGTTCGGTGGATAGTGAAAGAGAACCTGAAAAAGAAGCGGATCTCGGCCCGATACCCTGCTGAGGTGCAGAAGGTGGCGGGTCTGCTCGGCGGCTAGCCCTACACTGTCGTGGGGCCCGATGAACGCCTGATGTCGGCGCGATAGTCGAGGAGCACGGCGTGGTCCCCGGTCACCCGCCAGACGAACCGCTCTTCTGCAAGGCCGTGCTGGAACTCGGTCTCCATTGCCAGTGCCACTTCCGTGCCCTGGCCCGTCGTGGCGTTCACCTGGAATCCTCGGGTGGTGGCTTTCCCCGCCTTGCCGAGCCGGGAATGGACATCGCTGAGGTATTTCACGAAATCAGCCCTGCCCCAGGTCCTCCTCAGTGAATCGTCGCTTCCGTCATAGATCGCGTCGTACTGCCCCTTGTCAAGAAGCGCATGAAACTCCTTGACTCCCTGTTCGGCGGTGATTTGCGACCTGCGCAGCCCGCATGATGCAAGGACTACGCAGCAGATCATCACCAGGGCGACACGCGCCGTCATGTTCATTGCGCTTTCAGCGCAGGGCCGGCAGGCGGACATTTACCACCTCCTTGAGGGCTTCCATCACCTCAGCCACGGCCAGGGGATAGCCCTCGCGGGCAAGCGTCGTGCAGAAATCCTCATGCGCGCGCCCGGCCCGGTATTCAGGGACCCGGACGGGCATCGCCAGGTACCGGGTGAAAATAGCGATGTCGTTGCTGACAAGAAGACTTGCCTGGTAGAAGAGGACCAGGCGCGTGCGGTAAATCGAGGTGCCAAGGATCTTCTTTTCCCGGATGGCAAGGTCCGAGATGCCGCGCGGCTCCACCCCGCGGACACCCAGGCTGGACAGCGCCTGCACGAACCATCCGTTGATCTTTGAAGCATATTCTTTGTTTCTGAAGGGGGAATCAACGGCCGTGACGCACGCAAGAACCACCTGTCCGGGAGTGAGAACGACGGTCCCGCCTCCGCCCCGCCGCCTGCGCCACGGCACGCCATCCGCGGCAAGGAGGTCCAGGAAAAGGTCCGCCTCAGGGTTGCCGCCTGCCCCGAGGACGGCGCAGATTTCCCCCGGTTCGTATATCCGTGAGACAGGCCTTCCCGCGCGCTGGAACTCGTCAAGAAGGTCGCCGTTCACCGTCGGCTCGGAGGCGGTTCCCGGCTTCACCTCATTTCCCCATTTTCTTTTTCAGCTCGTCCAGCGCGGCGTTTGTCTCTTCTTCTTTCATGGTCCGGGAAAGCTCGTCCTTCTTCCCCACCACCGTTTCCAACTGGGCAAGGAGGAGGTCCGTATCCACCAACCGTGCTCCTGTCATGCGAAGGCGGGCAAGCTTCTCCTTCAACACAGAGACCTTGGCTTTCAGGTCCGCAAGCTCCGCCTCGAGAGCGGCCTTCTTTCCGGCAACCTCGGCAAGCCGCGCCTCGGCCTGGGCTGCAAGGGCCTCATCCCCCTTGGACCGGGCCAGCGCAACCCTGCGGGTCCAGAGGGAAACATCCTCTGCGGAGGCGGCGACAGCCTTCTCTGTCTGCTTGAGCGTGGTGATGAAAGCAAGCACATAGTCGGCGGCTTCCTTTGGTCCCAGGCCCTCGATATCAGTGTCGATCATGATCCGTCTCTTTGCAAAGAGTAGCACGAGCCTGCTCCGGAGGCTATCTCTTTCCACGTTGCCCTTCGATTGTCGCAGTCCGCCCCCGAAATTGTCGCATGTGTGCTTCCGCGAGGATCGTTTCCGTCAGCATATTCAAGCATGTGGGAGGTCATAATGGCCAAGAAAGACCTCAAGTCCGTTGACCAGTACATCGCCATGCAGCCGGAAAACGTGCAGGCGATTCTACAGCTCGTTCGGAGCACTATCCGCAAGGCCGTACCCGGAGCCGAGGAAGTGATCAGCTACCAGATCCCCGCGTATAAGCTGCCTGGCGGCACCGTGATCTGGTTCGCCGGGTGGAAGCAGCACTATTCCCTGTATCCTGTTACCGATCGCATCGTCAAGACTTTCAAGGACGATCATGCGCAGTACACGGTCAACAAGGGCACCATCCGCTTCCCGCTTTCCCGTCCAGTTCCCGTAGAATTGATCGAGCACATAGCGCAAGCCCGCGTGAAGGAGGTAACCGGAGGGCAGACCGCGTACCGGGGAGCCTGAGCCGAGCTACCCCTTCTGACAGATTTCCCGTACAATCGCGCGGTGAGTCCTGTCCCCATGGTGAGGCTCCTTCCCGCCCTGCTGGCCATAGCTTTGGAAGGGGGAGGGCCCGTGTGATTCACTCCCCCTCTGATCCCATCGCTGCCCTTGCAACCCCGCTTGCATCAAGCGCGCTTGCCGTCATTCGCGTCTCGGGAGAAGGCTCCCTGCAGCTGCTTGCGCGGCTTGTGAAGGGAGGGCGGCCGGTGCCCGAGCGGCAGGGCAACACCATCGGCCGCTGCGTTCTTCGCGACGGCGTCGATGACGTGGATGAGGTGATGCTGGCGGTCTACCGTGCG
>Ga0187881_10002891_pt1 | contig 15412 bp, 13 predicted proteins | sample June2016WEW_19_1_2_FD_133017 | JGI IMG/M metagenome (GOLD analysis project Ga0187881, IMG submission 133017) | Peatland microbial communities from SPRUCE experiment site at the Marcell Experimental Forest, Minnesota, USA - June2016WEW_19_100 | ecosystem: Environmental > Terrestrial > Soil >...
ATCGAGCTGAGCAAAGCTTTTGACCCCGGAAGCTACGAAGACAGGATCTACAGCGAATGGCTGCAGAAGGGATACTTCATTCCGGCCCCGAAGCCCGAGGGCCGAGCCGCCCAGGCACGTTTCGTGGTTGTGATCCCGCCGCCCAACGTCACCGGCGTGCTGCACATGGGCCACGGCCTGAACAACAGCCTCCAGGACATCGAGGTGCGCTATCACCGCATGCTGGGAGACGACACGCTGTGGGTGCCGGGAACTGACCACGCTGGCATTGCGACTCAGCACGTGGTGGAGAAAACGCTGAAGAAGCGCGGAACGACCCGGCAGGAGATCGGCAGGGAGAAGTTCCTGGAGGAGACCTGGAAGGTCACCAAAGAGCACCACGGCATCATCGTCAAGCAGCTCCAGAAGCTCGGCTCCTCCTGCGACTGGTCCCGGGAGCGTTTTACGTTCGATGAAGGGCTCTCCCGGGCGGTGCGCGAGGTCTTCGTTTCCCTTTTCGAGAAGGGGCTCATCTATCGCGGCAATTACCTGGTGAACTGGTGCCCATCCTGCCGCACTGCCATTTCGGACGACGAAGTGGAGCACGAGGAAGTGCGAGGGAAGATGTACCATTACCAGTATCCCCTGGCGGACGGCTCAGGCTCAATCACCATTGCCACGACGCGGCCTGAGACGATGCTGGGAGATACGGCTGTGGCTGTGAACCCCGACGACATGCGCTACCGGCACCTGGTGGGGAAGATGGTGGCGCTGCCGCTCACCGGCCGCACAATACCTATCATCACCGACCCACAGATCGACATGGCGTTCGGAACAGGAGCAGTCAAGGTGACACCCGCGCACGACCCGGTGGACTACGACATCGGGCGCCGCCACAACCTTCCCCAGATCAATATCCTCACCCCGGAGGGAAGGCTCAACGGAAATGTGCCGGAGGCATACCGCGGATTGAGCGTGCAGAAAGCGCGCGCGAAAGTGATTGAGGACATCAAGGCGGCGGGGCTGTTCCTGAAGGAAGAGGTGCACACGCACCAGGTGGGGCACTGTTATCGGTGCAACACCATCATCGAGCCTTTTCTCTCTGACCAGTGGTTCGTGAAGATGCAGCCCCTGGCGGAAAAGGCCCTGAAGGCGTGGGAGGACGGGAAGCTGCGGTTCTATCCGCAGAGATGGGAGAACACGTATTCCAGCTGGCTGCGCTCCATCCGCGACTGGTGCATTTCCCGACAGCTGTGGTGGGGTCACCGCATCCCGGTGTGGTACTGCAGGAAATGCGGCCAGATGACGGTCTCCCGTACGGACCCCACCGCCTGCGGCGCGTGCGGGAGCAGCGAGATCGAGCAGGACCCGGACGTGCTGGATACGTGGTTCTCCTCCGCGCTGTGGCCGTTCTCAACCCTGGGCTGGCCCGAGAAGACGCCGGACTTGAAGCGTTTCTATCCCACCACGGCGCTGGTCACCGCGTATGAGATCATATTCTTCTGGGTTGCGCGCATGATCATGATGGGGCTCGAGTTCATGGGCGAGGTCCCCTTCAAGGACATCTACATCCACGGCCTGGTCAGGGACAAGCAGGGCCGCAAGATGTCCAAGAGCCTCGGCAACGGCGTCGACCCTCTTGAGATCATCGAGGAGTACGGGGCCGATGCGCTGAAGTTCACCATGGCGTTCCTTGCGGCGCAGGGGCAGGATGTGCTCTTCGACAAGGAATCCGTCAAGCTGGGGTCCCGGTTCTGCAACAAGATCTGGAACGCGTCGCGCTACCTCCTGATGAACCTCGACGGCCGGACCCTGCTCGACGCCTCGAAGGTGAAGCGCGCCGACATCGATCGCTGGATCCTCCATCGCCTGGATGCGGCAGCTGGGGCGGCCCGTACCGCGCTGGAGAGCTTCCGGTTCAACGACGCTGCCCAGGCAGTGTACGAGTTCTTCTGGAGCGATTTCTGCGACTGGTATATCGAGGCCGCGAAGCTCCCGCTTGCCTCGGGAGACGACGCTGAGAAGGACAGGATCATCACGCTCCTGCTTGCCCTCCTGGAAGAGTCACTGCGCCTCCTCCACCCCTTCCTGCCCATGATCACCGAAGAGATCTATAAGAAGCTCCCCGGCTCCCGCGGGTCCATCATGGTTCAGTCTTACCCGGCAGGGGACGGCACGCAGGCGGACCCCGCAGTGGAGGCAAAGTTCTCATCCCTGCAGGAACTGGTGCGCGCGGTCCGCACCATCCGTGCAGAGTTCACAATACCGCCTGACAGCAGGATAGACGTGTCGGTGTTCGCAGAGGAGAGCTCCGGGATCCGGGAGAACTTCGAGGCTCACAGGCAGCTCGTCGCCCACCTCACGGGCGCCCGCGAGCTTGCCATTGCGGAAGCCGGCGCGCTGGCCCGGGACGGAAAGAAGGACGGCAGCATCGCCGCGGCGGGCAAAGGGTTCGAGGTTTTTGTTTTCATCCGCGAGGCAATCGATGCGCCAAAAGAGATTGCCCGTCTGGCCAGGGACAGGGAGAGGGCGGAGACGGAAAAGAAACGCACGGAGGCAAAGCTCGCCACTGCCGCGTTCGTGGACCGCGCGCCCCGGGAGATCGTGGACCGGGAAAAGGAAAAGCTTGCGGAGCTCTCCCGCCGCATAGAAAAGATCGAGGGGTATGTACGGGCGCTCGAAGGATAGGGGCGGGCCTGAAGCAGCGGCTGGACGCCCTGTACGACGCATACAACCGCAGGGAATACGTTCACCCTGACCCGCTGGAGCTGCTCTTTGCGTACGAAGACCCCGGGGACCTGGAGATAGCAGCGCTTATCGCGGCCGTCCTTGCCTACGGTCGGGTGGCTCAGATCCTGCTCAGCGTCGGCACGGTGCTCAACGGCCTGCAGTCAGGGAAGCGCTCATCTCTTCGGAGGTCCATTGAAGATGCCGAGCCGCAGGAGCTGTTCGAGCGGTTTCGCAGCTTCAAGCACCGGTTCACAACGGGAAGCGAGATTTCGTCTCTGCTCGTAGGAATCAAATTGGCGATAAAAGCGCACGGGAGCCTCGAACGCCTGTTTGTCGCGGGGATCGGTCCGAACGACGACACGATCCTCCCGGCGCTGGCGGCGTTTGTGGAGCGCCTCCGGCAGCTTGCCGGCGGTCCGAAGGCATGCGCGAGTCTCCTCTCCTCGCCCGGGGACGGCAGCGCCTGCAAGCGCCTCAACCTCTTCCTTCGATGGATGGTGCGCAGGGATGCGGTAGACCCGGGTCCCTGGACCACCGTATCCCCTGCTCTGCTGATTGTTCCCCTGGACACCCATCTTTTCCGTATCGCGGGGAGGATCGGCCTCACCGCGCGTAGGCAGGCGGACCTGAAGACCGCCGTTGAGGTGACCCGGAAGTTCGCCATGCTGTGCCCCGAGGATCCGGTTCGGTATGATTTTGCGCTGACCCGGCTGGGAATCAATCCCCTAGCCAGGGATGGCGGGGGCGGTCGAGTCCATGGATGGCCGAAAGACCGCCCCTAGCCAGGGATGGCGGAGCCGCGCCGACTATACTCCCTCCCGACGCGCCAGGTAGTCGCTCAGGACCTGGCCGTGGTCGAACGCGAACCTCAGGCTTTTGATCTCGGCAGGTGTTGCCACCCGGATCCCGGCCGCGTCGTCGCCTGCCCGGGGAGTGCCATCCGCCCTGGCAGTAAAGACCGTTGTGACGGTATGAAAACGCGGGTCGCGCGCAGGATCCGAATATGTGTGAAGCTGCGCGAGGTCCAGCAGCTCCAGGTCAGTTTCCTCCCGCGCCTCCCTGCGCACCGCATCCTCCAGGGTTTCTCCGTAATCCACGAACCCGCCCGGCAGCGCGAATCCCAGCGGCGGGTTGCTTCGCTCCACGAGCACAATGCCGCCTGACACCTCGATGATTGCATCAACGGTAAGAAAAGGCCCCCAGAGGAGCACGTCCAGGAAATGCCTGATGTAGCCGTTGACCGCGCGCGCGAAAGTCTCGAAGCCCTGTTCTTCCGGGTGGCACAGCGTGATGCGCCGCAGGCTCGAAGGACCTGCCCGGGCAACCCGTATGGCCTCCTGCACCATGATCCTTGCCACGGCCACCGGCGTGATGCCGCCCGGCCGAACGCCGAACGTCGGAAGGGCCACGGAGGATATGTGCCTCACCTGTGCCTCAACAAGCGCGCGGGCGCAGGCCGCCCGTACCGCGCGCTCATCCTCGGGACTTCCCGTCTCCCCGGAGAGCCACTCCTCTGGTGCAACCATCTCCGCGGCCACATCGCCAGCCCCGGCGCGTACGACCTCGATCTCCACCCCCCGCACCTTTTGCTTCACGTGTCTCTCCCTGTTCTTCTCAGCGTCGGAAAACGCGCAGGACTTTTTTCACCGCTGCAATGCAGGTCTCGATATGCGACTTCTCCCAGCTGGGAGGAAGCCCGAGCAGCACCGTCCTTGCCCGAAGGGCCTCCGCGGTCTGGCAACGTGAACGGGCCCACGGACGGAGGGCCGGCTCATCATAGGCCTCGGCTGCCGGGACTCCGCACTCGGGAATGCCCTCAGCTGCCAGGCAGCGGCGGAACTCCTCCCCGTCGCACGCCAGCCTTGCCAGGTCCAGCTGGAGAGGATACTTCCAGTACGCGTTTCGCCTCTCCGCGGAATTGAAGGGGATGCTTCGCACCCCGTAGAGCTGAGAGAAGGCGTGGTCATAGATCCTTGCATACCCTCGCCTGCGGGGAAGGTTCCATGCGTCCAGCCTCTCCAGCTCGGCCAGCCCGATGGCAGCCTGGACTTCAGTCATGCGATAGTTGAACCCCGCCATCACGTGAGCGGGGGCCCCGCCATCCGCGCCCGCCGTCTGTTCCCTCCCATAATCGCACAGCGACCTGCAGGCCCGGGCCGTTGCTTCGTTGTCGCAGACGATCATCCCGCCCTCTCCAGCGGAAACGTGTTTCCCCTGGGAGAAGCTGAAACAGCCCGCGTCCCCCAGGGTCCCTGCTTTTTTTCCTTTCAGCTCTCCTCCCACGCATTGCGCGCAATCCTCCACGACTCTGATGCCTCTGCGGCCTGCAATTTCCATGAGGCGGTCCATGGCGCAGACCGTCCCGTAGAGATGCACCGCAACGATGGCCCGTGTCCTCTGCGTGATGAGCTGCTCCGCGGCGCGCGGATCAATGGTGCCGTCCTCCGACGTGTCGCAGAACACCGGCTCAGCGCCAGCGTGGACAACGGCGAGCGCCGTGGAGGCAAAGGTGTGGGAGGGCACGATCACCTCTCCGCCGGTGGTCCCGAGGGCAAGGAGGCTGACGTGCAGCGCCGCGGTCCCGCTGGCGCAGCAGACGGCGTGACGGGCACCGGCCCACCCCGCCCAGCGCTCCTCCAGCTCCCGGCCGCGGCCGCCGGACCAGTACCCGACCCGGCCTGTCCGCAACGGCTCCACCGCTTCCGTAATGGTCTTCTCAGAGAACTGCGGCCACGGGGGAAACGGGTCGCGAGCCGTCTTTTCTCCGCCGAAGAGCGCCAGCTCTTCTTTCATTGTCGCTGTCGCGTGCCCGCTCCGGCTCCCCTTTCAGAGTGAAGCCGAGCGCCACCAGATATAGTGGGTGGTCTGCAGCTCCTGCTCGGAGGGCATGGGGTAGTACACCAGCTCCCTGCCGTTGCCGAGGTAGAAGCCGTTCTGCACCGTGCGGTAGGGGAAATCAACCGGTGGTATGCGGTCCACGGTCTTTGTGCTCTTGTGCGGCTGAGCGCCCAGCTCCTTCACGCAGCCCCTGAGGTGCTCGATTGAGCTGTACGGGAGGTTCTTCGTGCTCCCGTTTTCGGGGTCTTTGGCCAGCTCACCGAGTCCCAGCTCCGCAAAGAAGATGACGGGCACGTGAAAGCTGTGCTTGGGGTCCGTCATGAAGGCGGCAAACTCCCGCGGGTCGAGGCTGCTTACCACACGCGGCATGACCGGACAGATCTCCTGGTACATGCGGTACTCCTTGGAGAAGGACGGCAGGCTTTTCGACGGGGCGATCTCCAGCACCCGGCCGTCCCGTGTGGCGAGATAGAGGTTTCGGATTGCCGTGACGGGAACATGCTCCAGCACCCGGTAGACGGAGAGGTAGACCGAGTGCTTGGGCTGCCCGTCCGCATGGGGCACGCAGCGGGTGTCGATCTCCGACATCGGGAAGTAGTCGCTGGGGAAGTTCCTGTCCACGCTGAAAAACTGCGCCTGACCTCGCGATTTCTTTTCCATGCCCACCGCGTAGTACACTCCGAAATCAAGCGGCGACAGCATGGAGGCGATCAGAGCTTCAGGAATCATAGACAGATACAGATGTACAGCCATGTCTTGCCTCCTTCTCCTGCATGATCCTCGGTCAATTATAAAGTATGCGCGGCGTGTGTCAAAGTAAACTTTTTCGCCGTCGCCTCACAGGAATTTGTCGAAGAAAATCCGCTCGTCGGGGAGCCCCTTTGCCCGAAGGACACGGATGGAGGCATCGATCATTCCAGCGCCGCCGCACAGGTATGCCTCCCGGTCGTCCAGCTTGTCCAGCCTTCGGTTCAGGACGGCGGTGATCCCGCCGTTCTCGCCGTCCCAGGGCTCGCCGGGATCGGGGTTGGAGAGCGCCGGGACGAAGTGGAAAGGAAGGACGCTTTCGCAGGCGTAAAGCTCGTCCATGAGGAAAAGGTCCTTCTTCGAGCGCACGGAGAAATAGAGGGTTGCCTTGCGGGGTGGACGGGCCGGGCGCCCGGCTTTGCGGGCATTTTCCGTCATTTCTAGGAGCATGCTCCGAATGGGAGCAAGCCCGGAACCTCCGGCGATGAAAAGGATCTCCCGGGGGTTGTCGTGCATGCAAAAATCGCCGAACGGCCCGCGGATGGCCAGCTCTTCTCCTTCCCGCAGCTGATCGCAGATGTACGGGGAAACCACTCCCCCCGGCTCTCGCCGCACAAACAGCGTCAGGCGGCGCGGCGAGGATGGCGAAGAGGCCATCGAGTAGGCCCGGTACAGGGGCTCGGGCGCTGATTGCGTGCCTGGCAGGAAGAGCTGTACGTATTGGCCTGCGGCAAAGGGAAGCCCTCCCGTCACCTCGAGGGTCACCTCTCTGATCTCCCAGGTGAGGTCGCGCAACCCTGCCACATGCGCCATGTATTGGCGAGCCCCAAAGTGCTTCCACGGGATCTCGATGGAAAAGCTGTCGGAGACCCTGACCTGGCAGGAGAGATGCAGACCTTGCTCGCGATCGCTCTCGCTGATCAACGAGCGCTCCGCGTCGGTGTGCGCCGGTGCGCTTCCCTTGATGCAGACCCTGCACTGTCCGCACAGCCCTCTGCCTCCACAGGCCGACGGAATATAGATCCCTTCGGACATGAGCCCGAACAGGAGGGGACGGCCACTGTCCACCATGGCCGTGCGCGCCCCGTCATTCACTGTTACCAGCTTACTCTCCGTTCCAGGCTCCACGTCGCTGAGGATATATCGTATTGACCGGCGTTTTCCATCCCATTAAAATGGGCATCTTGTTGGAGCCCCTTTGACGAGCAGCATATCCACTTTCCTCCAGCGCTATTTACTGGTCCCCATCGTCGCAGTATGGGTCTACCATCTGTTACAGCGGCGCCACCTCGAGGACGGCCGACAAAAAAGCAACGCAACCCTCTATCTCACCATCGTGCTTCTGGCCGTGTGGGCCCTGACGTGGCTGCTGAGCAAGTTTTCCCTTCCGGACCTCTATCTCATCCCCATCGCCTTCTTCGCGCTCGTCCTGCTCGCATGGCAGTGGCGGGCCATCTTCCCCTATCGCCTCCGCTGCGCCCGCTGCGGTCTTCCCCTCTCCGTGTCCAGAGTCTTTTTCCACGATTCGAACACGTGCGAGACATGCGAGCCATCCCGGAAACAAGGAGAGAACCGATGAAAAACAGGAAACTTTCAATGCCGTTCTGGTGCGTCGCCAACCCCGTGGGAGACCCCTTCGGGCCCGCCGTTATGGATCGCATCTCGTCCGTGGAGGTCTGCGACCTCCTGTGCAAGGCGCGGGAGGAGAAGTTGATAGATTTCACCTCCGCTCATGATGACGACCTCGTGCCGTGGGATCCAAAAAACCCTGAAGATGACCTTGACCCGTCCAGCACAGCCTCCAGGACCCTGCGGACAATCAAGGAGAAGCTGGAAGCAGCGGAGCTGAAGTTCGCAATGGCCACCTGCAGTCTGCACGGCAACCCGCTGTTCAGGAACGGAGGGCTGACCAACCCCAACCCCGAGATACGGCTCCTTGCCGGCCGCAAGGTGATGCGCACCATCCGCATCGGCAATCTCCTCGGAGCAGAGTACCTCACGTACTGGGTGGCCCGGGACGGATTCGAATGCCAGTTCTCCGTACCGTGGGAAAGGACGTTCCGCTATCTCATTGAAGGCCTCAACCTGGCGGAGCGTTACGCCAAGGATCAGAACGGCACGCTTCGCCATGGAAGCATCGAGCCCAAGCCCAACGAGCCCCGCGGGGAGATGTATGTCCCCACCACGGGCCATGCCCTGGGCCTCATAGCCATGCTGAATGATCCCAGCTTCTGGGGCGTGAACCCCGAGGTCCTGCAGCACGAAGGGATGACCTGCCTCTCCGCCGAGGTTGCGGTGGCCATGGCGGTTCAGGCCCAGAAGTTGTTCTTCCTCCACGTCGGCAACCAGAAGCCCGGGCAGTTCGACAATGACCTGCCAATGCTCGTGGGCATGGATGGGATCAAGGAAATGGTTGCGGTCCTCTGGCTGCTGGATCGAATGGGCTGGCAGGGACACGCGGAGTTCGACAACCACATCCTGCGCACCGACACGGCGCCCGGGAAGGAAAACAGCACCCGCATCCGAATGGATTTCATCCGGCAGAACGTGGAGAACTACAGGATGGCCGAGAAGAAAGCCCATGACTTGGAGGCTGACCTTGAGATGACAAAGATGATGACCGCCCTCTGGGACAGGGAGCCGGGAATCGCAAAGACGCTTCAGCAGGGGGACCCGTCCGAGATCCTCAAGGTGGCCGTGGACTATGACAAGGTCAACGGCACGCCCCTGCAGATTGCCAGGCTGGACCAGCTGGCAACCCGGAAGCTTCTGGGGATGTAAAGGGCCTGCCCCTTACTGGCCGCCCAGCCAGGCGGCCGGGGAAAGTCTTCCGCCCGGGGTGACCAGGTACCGGTCTGCGGCCAGCGGCTGGAGCTTCTCCCGTTGAAGGATGCGGATGCGGCCTCTCTTCCTGTCCAGGATGCCTTCCGCGCGGAAGCGGCGCACCACGCGGGCCAGCTGGCGATAGCTCGCCCCCAGGAAGTCTGCAAGCTCCCCCAGGCTGTCAGTGCCGAGTATCCAGCCCTCGCGGTCCGTGGCTGCCATGAGGTAGCTTGCCAGACGGCTCTCCACCGGGTAGCGCAGGTTGATGGACTCAGCGACGACGCGGTCGGCAAGCTTCGCGCCCAGGCGGCTGCACAGGTACATGAAGAGGCGGCAATTGCGGTCCGCCGCCTTCCTGATGGCCGCCGCGGAGAGGCTCAGGCAGACGGTGTCGGTGAGAGCCTCCACGCTCAGCGTGTAGCGCTTGAAGGCGAAGAGCTCCACTTCACCCAGGACATCGAAGGGCCTGTAAAATGACGCCAGGACGCTCTGGCCGTTTTCCAGCACGCTGTACGCCTTGGTCCGGCCTTCGACCAGGAACAGGAGGTCACGGGCCGGGTCACCCGCCCGGATGATGAGCTCGCCGGGGCCCCGTCGCAGGGGCCGCAGAACTTCGATGAGCTCCGGCGAGAGAAGCGTGTCCAGAGCATGGCGGTGAACGTAGCTTTCCACCGTCGTCATGGATATCTCCTTTCTGTCATCCAATAGGACATATGTCCTATTGGATGAATCAGCATAATGGGATACTGGGACCAGGAGAAGGGAGGTCCATCCCGTGTACAGCGCCCTGGCGCCCTTTATCGGCGTCCTTATCACACTCATGAACGACGTGAACAGCCGCTTCTCGGGAGTTGTCGGCAATTGTGTTGCCACTCTTGTCATCCACATCGTGGGCCTGACGGCAGTCTCAGCAGTCCTCCTGATGAAGCGGGAAAAGGCGCAGCCGGGCCGCCTTCCCGTTTATTATTACCTGGGCGGCGTTATCGGCGTCGGGACTGTCTTCTCCAGCATCTATGCCTTCGCCTCCCTGGGCGCTTCATTCGCCGTGGCGCTGGGTCTTTTTGGCCAGACACTCTTTTCCCTTGCGGCGGACGCCACGGGTTTCCTGGGAAGGAAGAAATATCCGCTCTCCGCGCGCAGGCTGCCGGGCATATGCCTAGCAGTGGCTGGCGTGGCCATCATGGCAGGGAACTGGCGCTCGGACGCTCCCGCAATGCTCGTCGCTCTTGCCTCAGGCGCCCTTCCCGGCCTCACATTCATACTGAACTCAGAGCTGGGGCGCAGGAAGGGCATCTTTCGCAGCACGCGCATCAATTACATGACGGGTCTTGTCACAACTCTCCTGTTCGTCGCTGCAGTCAGACCGCCTACCGTTGCCTCGCTCTACGCGGTTGCCTCAGCGGGTCCCCTTCTGGCTCTTGGAGGAGGCATCACGGGCGTTGCCGTCGTGGCAGCAATCAACCTCGTCTTCCCGCGCATCCCCGCTTTCTCCGCCACGCTCCTCATGTTCTCGGGCCAGGCCATGGCCGGCCTCATCATCGATGCCGTCACGACGGGGGTCTTCGATGCCAGGAAGCTCATCGGGACAATCGTGCTGCTTGCCGGTCTTGCCATCAACGCCCTGCTCGCCAGACGGGCTGAAGCAGGCCGGGCCAGCAGGCCGTTGAGCAGAGCAAAAGGTCAGTCCTGACTGCGATTGACAGAGGAGAGCAGCGCCGCTACTGTCCGCACATGAGCAAGATCGCTGTCATCCCCGGCGACGGGACGGGACCCGAGGTCATCAGAGAGGGAATCAAGGTTCTCACGAAAGCCTCGAAAGTTTTCACTTTCCCCCTTTCATTCACCCAGTTCGACTGGGGCGGGGAGAACTACCTCAAGACCGGAGTGACCCTTCCTGACGACGCGGTCAGCACGCTGCGGGGTTTCGACGCGATCTATCTGGGCGCCATCGGCCACCCCGAAGTGAAGCCGGGCATCCTGGAGACCGGGATCCTCCTTCGCCTTCGCTTCGAGCTTGACCAGTACATCAACCTCCGTCCGGTCAAGCTTTACCCCAACGTGGAGACGCCGCTTGCAAACAAAGGCCCGGCGGACATCGACTTCGTGATCGTGCGGGAAAACGTGGAAGGGCTCTACATCGGCGCGGGCGGCTTTCTCAAGAAAGGGACCGCGGACGAGGTTGCCATCCAGGAAATGATCTACACCCGCAAGGGCGTCGAGCGTTGCGTGCGTTTTGCATTCGACCTTGCCAGGCAACGGGGAAGGAAAAAGAAGCTCACCCTGGCCGGAAAGACCAACGTGCTCACGTATGCCCAGGACCTGTGGTACCGCGCGTTCATGGAGGTCGCAAAAGAGTACCCCGACGTTGCGCCGGACTATGCTCACATCGACGCCACCACCATGTGGATGGTCAAGAACCCTGAATGGTTCGACGTCATCGTGACGGAGAACATGTTCGGAGACATCATTACGGACCTGGGGGCCATCATCCAGGGAGGGATGGGCGTCGCAGCGGGCGGGAACTTGAATCCGCAGGGAGTGTCGATGTTCGAGCCCATCGGGGGATCGGCCCCCAAGTATACCGGGCAGAACGTCATCAATCCCGTGGCCGCCATCCTGGCCGGCGCCATGATGCTGGAGCAGATCGGGCAGCGCGCGGCAGCTGCTGCGGTGGAGAAATCCACAATGGCCGTGATAGGAAAAATGAAGAGCATGGCGGCGGGGAAGATGGGGTTCTCCACCAGCCAGATCGGCGACATGATCGCTGCCGGGCTGTAAAATCGCTCAGTCCGCTATAGCGCGCAGAAGCTCCACGGTGGCGCGGACAACCCGAGCCTGCTGTTCCGCCCGGGAGATCAACGCCTTGCCGTCCCTTCCCTGGTTGCCGTACCAGCCGAACTGGGAGTGATTCCCTCCCAGGATAGTCACCCAACGCGTTGTCGCAGGGAGAAGCCAGGCTGATTCCTTGACCACGAGCGGCGTTACCAGCCCGTCAAGCTCCGCGGAGATGGACATGGCGCTGATCCTGGCCGCGCCCAGGTTGTCTCCTGCCGCGGGCCGCGCGCCCCACAGGATCAGGGCGCGGACAACATGGGGATGAAGCGCGGCAAAGCGCGCAGCCATTGCCCCGCCTTCCCCATGCCCGGCGATGGCCCACGAGCGGACCAGCTTGAACTCCTGGATGACCGCGCCGGCGCGCGCTGAATCAAGGGACGGCAGGTTGAGCGGCATTGGCACGACAACCACCAGAAACCCCTTGCTTGAAATGGAAAGGGCAAGAGGGGCGTAGGCCCGCCAGTCCACCCGGCTTGCCGGGTAGACCACCAGCCCCACCCTGGGCTTGCCCGTGGTGGGCTCGAAGACTCCCCATTTCCTGGTGATGACCCGCACCTCAGTTGTGCCGTGAAGCGCGGCCAGCGCTTCCGGCATGGGGGCCCGGGACCAGGACGCCCAGAGGAGAAGCCCTCCCCCGGCGACACAAACGGCGCACAGGGGGACAAGGATGTTCCTCAGGGTGTGCCCTTGTCCCGCCGGGGCGCTCACGCTGATGGGAACTCCAGGGTGGCAAAATAGTCCTCCACCCGCTCAGCCCTTCGGATCTGCTTGATAGACCCGTCCGGCCGCAGCAGCAGCTCCGCGGAGCGCAGCTTGCCGTTGTAGTTCGCGCCCATGGCCCAGCCATGGGCGCCGGTGTCATGGATCACCACCAGATCTCCTTCCTCCACGGGGGGCAGGGACCTGTCGACAGCGAACTTGTCGTTGTTCTCACACAGAGATCCTGTGACGTCGTAGACCCGGCTGGCCGCCAGGTTTTCCTTGCCCATCACGGTGATGTGGTGGTACGCGCCGTAGAAGGCCGGGCGCGCCAGGTTGGTCATGCAGGCATCCAGCCCGACATAGTCCTTGTACGTATGCTTGAGATGGAGGACCCGGCTCACCAGGTATCCGTAGGGCCCGGTGATCGCCCTGCCGCTCTCCATGTAGAGCTTCAGGGGATGGAGGCCGCGCGCTTTTACTTTTTCCTCGTAGGCCTTGCGGATCCCCCCAGAAAGAGCCTGCCAGTCGATGGCCGTCTGCTCCGGCTTGTATGGAATGCCGAACCCTCCCCCGAGGTTCACGAACTCGAACCGGATCCCGAGATCTTTGGAAAGATCCGCAAGCAGGTCGAAGAGCATGCGCGCGGTGTCCCAGTGGTAGTCCAGGCTCAGCTCGTTGGAGGCAATCATGGCATGGAGGCCGAAGCGCGATGCGCCCAGCTCGCGCGCTTTTCGGTATCCGTCGAACAACTGCTCGCGAGTGAAGCCATACTTGGCCTGCTCCGGGGTGCCGATGATGGCGTTTCCGCCCTTCAACGGACCCGGGTTGTAGCGGCAGCAGATCAGCGGAGGCATCCCCGCGTGTTTCTTCAGGAACTGAATGTGGCTGATGTCATCCAGGTTGATGATGGCGCCCAGACGCCTTGCCTCCACGTACTCGGCTGCCGGCGTGTCGTTGGAAGTGAACATGATCTGCTCACCCCGCAGGCCCACCCGTTCCGACAGGAGCAGCTCGGGAAGGGAGCTGCAGTCCGCGCCGAACCCCTCCTCCTTGAGGATGGAAAGGATATGCGGATTGGGGAGCGCCTTGACGGCAAAGAACTCGCGGAAACCCTCTGCCCAGGAAAATGCCTGCTTCAGGGCCCGGGCATTCTCCCGGATGCCCTTCTCGTCATAGATGTGGAACGGGGTCGGGTAGGTTTTTACTATCTCATCGATTTTGTCCCGGGTGAACGGGAGCCGTTTGTCGGCCATGCGCGCTCTCCTTGCGTCGTCCGGGAGTGTAGCGGCGGCGAAGAAGGCTGTCCATGGCCGCGAGGCCGGGTTTTGACGTGCTCAAGGAAGCCGGTTCTTGACAATGTCCCGGACAACATCGAGGAACTTCTCGACTTCATCGGCAGTGTTGTAGATGTACGGGCTTGCGCGCACCGTGCCGACCACGCCGAGACGAGCTGCCAGGGGATATGCGCAGTGGCCGCCCGCGCGCACGCAGATCCCCTCGTTGTCCAGGAGCTGGGCCGCCACGAACGGGTCCACGCCATCGATGCTGAATGAAACAGCTGACGCCCTCTGCGCGCAATCGTCGGGCCCGACGACGTTGACTCCGGCAATCCGGTTCAGGCCCTTCACCAGCAGATCCAGAAGCACAGTCTCGTGCTCCCGCACCGAATCCATTCCGAGCGCCTTCAGATAGTCGATTGCGCCGACAAGGCGGCTGCCCGTGCGCCTGTCCGTTGCCCCGCCCAGGGCGATCCCCGCCGCCACATCGGGAGTGCCGGCCTCGAACTTCCACGGAAGGGAGTTCCAGGTGGAGCCGGTCTCCGTCACGGTTTCGATCATGTCGCCGCCGAACAGGAACGGAGACATCTGCAGGAGGAGCTCCTCCCGCCCGTACAGGACTCCGGTGCCGAACGGTGCCAGCATCTTGTGGCCTGAGAAGGCAAGGAAATCGCACCCAAGGGCCTGCACATTCACAGGCATGCACGGCACGGACTGCGCGGCGTCCACGCACAGGAGGGCGCCTGCCCGGTGGACCATTGCGGCAATTTCCGCCACGGGGTTTATCGTGCCCAGGACATTAGAGACATGCGTGCAGCACACAAGCCTTGTGCGCGGCCCCAGGGCGGAGGAAAGCTCCTGGAGGTCCAGGACACCATGCTCGCGGAGTCCAATGATGCGCAGGCCAAGACCGGCCTGACCGCAGAGAGCCTGCCACGGCACGAAATCCGAGTGGTGTTCCATGATGGTGATGATGACCTGGTCCCCTGGTCGGAAGGAAAGCGGCCCCGGGCGGCACAGGGAGACCGCCACGAGGTTCAGGGCTTCCGTGGTATTGCGCAGGAAAACGATCTCGCGAGCGCTCCGCGCCCCGATGAACCGGGCAACCCCGGCGTGCGCCTGCTCGTACATCTCGGTTGCGGCCCGTCCCAGCGCATGCGGGGAGCGGTGGATGTTCGCGTTGGACCGCTCGTAGAAGGCTGTGAGCGTTTCCAGGACCTGCCGGGGCCGCTGGGTCGTTGCTGCGTTGTCGAGGTAGATCAGGCCAGGGGTCAAACCGGGGAAATCACGCCTGACGGCCTGTGGATCCAACGCGTGGGCCTCCGCGCTTACGCGCCGATGAACCGGGAATAGAGGGCCCGGGCGGCTGCCTCGTCTCCTGTTCCCTTGATGATGGCCCGGCCGTCGGGGAAGAGAACAATCTCTTTCTCCGTTGTGCGGAACCTGAGCATGTAGGCGTTGAAGCTGACCTCACCGAGAGC
>Ga0187881_10002893_pt1 | contig 15403 bp, 14 predicted proteins | sample June2016WEW_19_1_2_FD_133017 | JGI IMG/M metagenome (GOLD analysis project Ga0187881, IMG submission 133017) | Peatland microbial communities from SPRUCE experiment site at the Marcell Experimental Forest, Minnesota, USA - June2016WEW_19_100 | ecosystem: Environmental > Terrestrial > Soil >...
CGGACGCAATGGCCCTTTGAAGCCTGAACACAAGGAAGAAAAGGGCGCGCAGGGCGACAGGGAGGGCAATGGCAAGGACCAGGGACGGGAGAAAGCGAAGCCGCGCGCGTTCCATCAGGAGACCTGCGCAGATCCCCATGAGAAGGGCTGTGCTCAGGAAGACCAGGTCTAGCTGATCGCGGAGCTGCAGAAAGGAGTTGATAAGCAGGTAGAACAGGATCAGGTTCCTGAGGAGATGGAGAGAAAGCCTGCGGGCTGAATCAGACTTCCAGCGCATGGCGCACCTTCCAATCCGCGCCGCCGTATGTGGCCAGGTCCCGGCTCAGGGCATTGTTCAACATAACCCGCGCTCGCGCCAGCGCGGCGGGGGAATCAGGCTTCGACGTGCCGGCCGGCAGGAAGAGAAGGTCCCGAAGATGGAGCAGGGGCGCGCGGGCAGGTACGGGAGGGGCTTTCATGAAGAGGCTTGTGCTCCATCCCCTGTCCCTGATCTGGGAAAGGATGGATCCGAGGCCCGGTGAGCCGGGAGAAGAAAAGACCGCCGCATGAAGCCGTGGGAGGGCGGGGAGGGGCAGTTGCCACGGCTGGCCCGCCCACCACTGGTCTGCCAGTGCTGCAAGGAGCTCGGTCCGCTTCTCCTGGCCGTACTGACGGCAGTCCCCGGCACCGGGCCGGCAGAGAAGAACCGCGGTCCTGTCGTTCAGGAGCGCGTCCATCGCCGAAGCGCATGAGTCCACCAGCGCGTCCAGGTACTGGTCCCTGAGCTGCCGCGGGATCAAAGGATTTTCGCTGGTGTCCAGGACGAACAGGATCCGTGATTCAGGCGGCGGAGTCTCCTCACCCACGCGGAGGAACAGCTCCCGGGAGTGAGCGAACACCTTCCAGTTGAGGCGCCGCGCATCGTCCCCGGGGTAATACTTGCGCACCTCCAGAAGCTCTTCGCTGCGCCGCCGCCTGGTGGTGGTGACAGAGGGAGCCTCGCCCTCTGCCAGGATGCGCCAGGACTGCTCCCGGGTCAGCGCGGGGTGAACGGTGAGGGCCGCCGCAACCGGCACGCTCATCCGGTTTGCCGTGAAGCCCAGGAGGTCGCGGACTTCCAGGATGGCTTCGCTGGAACGGTAGGCGCCGCGTATTGCGGCGCGAAAGCGTATGGGGCGTTCCGTTGCCCCGGCGCCGAGTCCGCAGGTGATGGAGTCAAACAATCTGTCGTGCCAGGAGAGGGGAAGTGAAAAGCGGACAATGAAACCCGGAGGCAGCGCCCGGGGAAGTCGTGCTGAAACGAACGCGTCGCCGTTGTCGCCGGGATTCATGCCGGACTGCGGCAGGATCACGGTGAGGAAATCGGGTTCCGTTCTTTTCCTGCGCGAAAGCAGGAAAAGGGAGACGTGGCTCGCCAGGATGGCATAGAGGGCATACAGGAGGAAGCTTGCCCCCCAGAAAAGGGACGCCAGGTCAGCGCGCGCAAGCCCCACAGCCAGCATGCCGGCGGCCAGCAGGAAGAGGAGCAGTCCTCGGACCGAGAAGGGAAAAACCGCGCCGGAAACCCGCAGCAGCGCGGCTGCGGGGTTCGTCGTGTTCCTGGGTTTCATGTTGGCTGACTTCAATACTGAATGTGGGAAAGCTGGGACATGGTGATCTCCCGGGCCACTGCCTCAGGGTCCATCCGCGCGTCCTTCAACCGCAGTCGGTGGGAAATGACAAGCGGCGCGAGGTCGATGAGATCCTGGTCTATGACGTACTCGCGATCCCGGACCAGCGCCAACGCCCGCGCCGCCCGCACAAGCATAAGGCTCCCGCGGGGGGAGGATCCCAGGGCAATGCCGGGATGGCTGCGCGTGGCACCAGATACTCCAACAGCCGCCCGGATCAGCTTCTCGTCGCAGAAGACCCGCCCCACGGCATCCCGCGCGCCAAGGATCTCATCCCGGCCGCACACTGCCTGGACGACCGGCATCACGGTGCGCGAGGGGTCGTCCCGCACGATCTCCACCTCAACGTCGGGCGCAGGGTACCCGACCCGAAGCTTCATGAGAAACCGATCGATCTGGGCCAGGGGCAAGGGGTAGACTCCTTCGACCTCCACCGGGTTCTGCGTTGCCATCACGAAGAAGAAGGGATCCATCCGATGCGTCTTATTGCCGATTGTCACCTGACCTTCCGCCATCACCTCCAGGAGGGCGGACTGCACCTTGGGAGTGGTCCGGTTGATCTCGTCCGCCAGGAGCACGTTCGTGAAGACCGGGCCGGGAGAAAACACGAATGTGCCGGTGGAGGGGTCAAAGACGTCGACGCCGGTGATGTCATAGGGAAGAAGGTCTGGAGTGAACTGGATGCGGCGGAAGATCACGTGGCTGCCTTTTCTGGACCGGGAGACCAGGCGGGCCACCGTCTTGGCCAGGGTGGTCTTGCCAAGGCCCGGCACATCCTCTATGAGCAGGTGCCCTCCGGCGAGAATACAGGTCACCAGATATTCCAAGACCGATCTCTTGCCCCGGATGACCGTTTCCAGCCCCTCTATCAGCCGGCGCGACAGCGCGTGGGAGGCCGCGAAATCCAGAGCGGGCCGGGCAGGTGAGGCAGAGTCACCCATCAACCGGAATGTACCACAGTCAGGACAAAGACGGATAGTGCAGGAGGAGCTTCGCTTTCAGCCTCAGCGTGAGCCGGCGCAGCCGCTCCAGGTTGTAGGGGAACGTGAATGCCACGAACTTTCGCAGGATGTACTGGTGCGGGTCCCTGACCCTCTTCTGCGGCAGCAGCCAGGAGATGCCGAGCCTCTCCTTGAGCACAGGCAGGAGGAAGCGCTTCACCGCTGCGTGGAAGGCCTCCAGCTCCTCGATGCCCCGCAGGATCTGCCATTCCTCACCCGGGTAGACCGAGGTGAGGGAGACAAGCTCGCGGATGTTGCGCACCGTGCGCAGGTCGATGGGGATCCCGTCAAGGATCAGGCTGAACCAGGTGCGGTCGAAGTTGTTCTCGAACACGTCGCGAAGCTCGCCAATGAGCCTGATGATCTCAGCGCGTTCGGCAAACCCCGGCCCGGCAGGATGCAGCGCAATTTCAGACACTTTTCCCGTGCTCCGTCACCTCTCCCATTGTCGGACGGAGCGCGACTGTGCTGTAGCCAGGGATGGCGAAGTACGCGGGTACGCGTTCCGCGCGAACGCGGTCGGCCCGCCCGCGCCTCCCACGGTACCCCGTGGGGTTGCGCGGCCGGGATGGCCGAAGGGCCGACTGCAGCGGCGGCCCCCGGTTATTGGGCGTCAACGGACTGGATGAAGTCGCCAGCCTCCTTTGTCTGCGCGGCTTCCTGGTCGCGCAGCTTTGCGATCTGGTCCGCCAGCCTGGCAAGCTCGTCTTCCTCGTCGTTCAGGGTCTTGACGTACCGCTTGTACAGGTCGGAGGTCTGGGAAAGCCGCTCCATGTTGGCCCGGATGCGCCCCTGGTCCTGCGAGATCTCATTTACCCGAGCTTCCCTGCGCGTCCGCTGGGACGTCGTGTCGGAGAGCTTCTGCATGATGGCGGAAAGCTTCTGCAGGGCGGCTTTCACGGACGGGCTGACTACGGAGCTCCTGAGGTAGAACGCCACCTGATCGCCCGACAGGCTTGAGAGCGAAACGCTCTGGTCCACTGTGCGCGTCTCCACCACGGAGAGCTTGCCTGTCTTGCCCGCCGCAACGGGGAGGCTGAAGCGGTAGACGTCCCTGGTGCGCTCTGTCGGCTCCTTGGGGCTGACCAGCGTCCACTCGGGCTGGTAGGAATGCTCGATGAGCACCGTGCGGTCTTTCGTGCCGCGGTTTTTCACGTTGTAGATCTGCTCTGTCTGCTGCCTGTTCGTATAGAAGAACACGCCCTTTGAGATCCTGACTGAGACAAGGCTCTCCGGCGCGGACCCGGGCACAGACTCCACTTCCGTGTCGAGGTCCATGGCATAGGTTATGATCTGTGTTCCGCCCGGGGGAAGGTCGCTGATCTCTGCGTCGCCGGCATAGCTGCCTCCGTCGAACACGGTGATCGGTCCCTGCATGAGGTGGAGGCTGCTCGAGTTCTTCAATCGTACTGCGTTCAGCGGGTACTTGGGCTGCGTGGCCTCGTTGTATAGCGAAATCCTTTCCCCGCCCACCTGCTGATTCACAATGGGCAGCATGGCCGACTGTTGGCGTGGAAGCGTTACGGGTTTTTCAATGGAATACTGGAAGAGGTCGCCGACCTGTCCTCCCTGGGCGGCCGCAGCCACTCCCTGGGAGATGGAGAACTCGTTGCCGGGGGCCCCGCGCGCAGCCGCTCCCCCCGCGGAGAGGGATTGCGCTGATTTGGCCATGGGGGCAGCCGAGCGCATGGGGGATGCGGGCGCCGGGGCTTCCTCTGGCGCGGCCTCCTCCTTCTGCGCCTGCGACTCATCCATTGCCATCTCGTTTGTCCTGGGCGTCAGAGACTGGTACAGCTCCAGCTGCACTTCAGGCCTCTGGATGTACAGGGGCTGGTACAGGTCCATGGTGAACGTGATGGGGCGCCCCGAAACGAGGCTCAGCACGACGTTCTTCCAGTCCCCATCAGTGGTGTTTTCCACCAGGGCCCATCCCTGCAGCAGATGTGATGCCGCGTCGCCGAGCACCAGGCGGTAGCTCGTCTTCCAGACCGGGGACTCGAGGATGTAGCCCACACTCACCCGGCGCCTGCCGGTTCCGCTGAAATGGAGGACCAACTTTTTCTTTTCCACGCCATGGGAGGAGGACAGCACCTGGAGCGCCTGCGCCAGGTCATCCTGCAGCTCCTTGCGCAGGAAACGGATTCCCCCGACCTCGGACAATGCAATGCTCGCCATCCCCGTTGCGGTGTTGACAGTCAGGAAATCAGCGGGGACTGGCTCTTTTGCGCCTGTGGCAACCTGGCGTGTTTCAACTCCAACGATTGCGCCGGTCACCTTTGTTCCGCCTGTGAGCGTGGCTTCAACCGGCTCCCCGCGAGCCTGGGCCAGAAGGGCAGAGAGAGACGGGTTTGCGGTGAGGTCCAGCGCGAAGCTCTTGAGGGTGCGCGTGATGGGATCCCGCGAGGAGTAGGTGACGCTCGATATCGCGCCGCCGTCCATGTCGCGCAGAACAAGACTCTTCAGCAGGTCGTTGATCTGGCTGGCGGAAAAGGTGAGCTCCATGCGGGCGTTGCCGTCCACGGCCCCGTCGTGCTGGAAGTATCCCACGCCGCTTGTGAACAGCACGAGCCTGGTGAGGGGGACAGTGACGTCCTTCTCCTCCTGGGCCCCAAGGGCAACCGGGACGGCGCATGAAGCCAGCAGTGCAAGGGAAGCGATGAACCACGGATTGTTCAGCATGTGCTACTCCTTCGTTTCAGGACGGCCTGCGGGAATGGCCGGAGTTGTTTCGGAATGGGATATTATGAATCCGAACAACCCCCCGATTATCCCGCCCACGATGTGAGCCAGCTCGGATACAGTGCTGGGCGTAAAGGCGTTCACGAACTCTCTCACCAGATAGAGCACGACGATGAGGATGAAGGTGAGCGGCACTTCCCCCTGTCGGATGTTCGTGAAGGAGCTGAGCAGGATCAGCATGAACACGATCCCGCTTGCCCCGATAAGGCCGGTTCTGACGACGAGGATGTTCAGGATGGCCGTGGCCACCGCCGTGACCAGCATCATCAGCAGAAGGGGCAGAGAACCGTATTTCTCCTCCAGCACAGGACCAATGAGGAGAGTGAATGAGAAGTTTCCGATGAGGTGGGTCCAGTTTGCATGGCCGATCACGTAGCTGAACAGGCGCAGCCATGAAAGCGGAGAGGAGAGGCTGAAGTCGGGGTACAGGGTGAAGAAGGTGCGAATGAAGACCCCGCCGGAGATCTGGTCTATGAGAAGGACGAGCGCAGCGATGATGGCAAAGGACAGGATGACCGGAGAGTTGTAGCGGATCCGCAGCTTCATCGGGAGGCCCCCTTTTTGCGCATAGTAGAGCAGGTCGCAGGGGACTGCAAGGCTGAATCCGTCCGTCAGCCAAGAGATCGGGAAAGAGCCTCCTCCACGGCGTCCCCGAAGGACGTGGCCGCATCCGCCGGCCGGCCGGCGCCCTGCATCCACGCACCGCGCCCGCCGCCCTTGGCATGGGCCGGGCCCAGGAGCGGTGTCACGATTGACGGAAGGTCGATCCTGGCGCCAAGGGAGTGCGCGACGATCCACTGGAAGGCGTCGGCGGACCGGTCAACCGCAATCAGCGCCCTGCCGGGAGACGCGACAGCTCTCTCGGCAAATGCCTTGAGGTACGCCGGACCAGCGCCGTCGAACGCCGCGCGGACCAGGAGCGTTTCCCCCAGAGCTCTTGCCCGCGCCGCGGCGGAATCCGCGTCCGCCACGGCGCGCTCCTGGCGCATCCTCCCCAGCTCCCGCTCGCTTTCGCGGAGGCTTCGCGCCAGCTCCTCGACGCGGGCGGCAATGTCGGATTCCCCGCAGGTGAGGAGGCGCATGAGGGTCTGCACGAGGACCGCCTTTCTGCCGTAATCTTCCATGGCGCGCGCGCCAATGAGCGCCAGGATCCGCGCCCGGCCCCTGATCTTTTCCTGGGCCACGATTTTGACCAGAATGATCTGCCCGGTGGCGGCCACGTGAAGCCCGCTGCACGCCGCCCAGTCGAACCCGTCCACCTCCACGATTCGCAGGCGACCAACTTCGGGCGGCGTTCTTCGAAGGGGAAACCGGGATGCCTCCGACGGGTCGACTTCGTGAATCCGGATCTGCCGGTTTTCCCTGATGATGGAGTTGGCGAGCTGCTCAGCCCGCCGAAGGACTTCCTCCGGCACCACGGGGGTCTCCAGCTCTATGGTGGTGGTTTCCTCTCCGAAGTGGACCGACACGGTTGCCAGGCCGCCGACGCTGAGCAGGGCCTGGGAGAGCACGTGCTGTCCGGAGTGCTGTGCCATGAAGTCCAGGCGCCTGGCTGCGTCCACGACGCCGTGAACCAGCGCCGCCGCGGACACTGTGCCCGGGCCGATCGGCGCTGAATCCAGCACGTGCACGATCTCTCCGTCACGGTCTTTCACATCCACGACGCGCGCGATGCCCAGGAGTCCCCTGTCCGGGGGCTGTCCTCCGCCTCCCGGGAAGAAGCACGTGCGATCAAGCACAACCTCATGCAGCGCGCCGTTTGTCTCGTCTTTCACAATGGAGGCGTCGAACTCCAGAAGGGGCGGGTGGTCATAATACAGCTTCTCTGTCACGGATACGGAGTATCCGCTTTCCGTTCGCCTTGACAAGTCTCCGGAGGGGGCCATATCTTAAACGCGGCCATGGATCCTTCACGGCGGTCCGAAGGCAACCGTCTGAAGGGAAACGGAGGAAGGAATGCCGGCACTTGCTTCCCTGGACGACCTGCGTGAGGTTCTTGCGCGCCTGGAAAGGCTCAAGGGAGAGCAGCCACAGGCGTACGAGCAGTTCGCGGACGTCCTGCGCACATGGCGCAGGGTGGGGTACAAGAACATCTGCAAGCTGCTCTTAGGAGAAGCCACCCCGGAGAAACTGAAAGGCGAGGGATGAAATACCATCGTTTCCTGGTGGCCGCTTTCCTTTTCCTCGCGGCCCTGTCCGCATCTGCTCAGGATTTCCGCAAGGTCACCTGGGGGATGTCGCCGGAAGAGGTGATCAGCGCTGAGAGCGGACTGCAATTCTCCAGGATGAACGGGACCGCGAACACGATGCTGAGCACCCGCGTTGATGTGACGGGCCATAGCGGTCTGCTCAACTACATCTTCCAGGACGACAAGCTGGTCATCGCCCAGTACAGGTTCGATGACGAAGAGGACATGAGGACCTACAACGAGATCCTGAACGCGCTGACGGACAAGTACGGTGCGCCGTACGATTCCGGTGATTCGTATTCACGCTGGAAGCTGGAACGCACGTACGTCGGGATTTCCTTCAAAGACAACCTCTGCAAAGTGGATTATGCGGACCAGAAGTGGGTCGCTGACACCAGGGAAAAACGCCGGGCGGAGTACGATTCCAACTTCTAAGGATCTGGCCGCGCCTTCCGCCTCCCAACACCGTGCAACCCCAGGGAAGCGCGGAAGCCGTGCTACGCATCCATGGCTAGGAGTCCTCTATTCGCTACGTAGCATTCGACGTTGAAACAACGGGTCTTGTGCCCGGCGTGGACCGCATCATCGAGCTGGCCGCAGTGGCATTCGAGGGTCCCGTGGTGCTGGAGTGTTTCCAGCAGTTCATAGACCCCGGCCTTCCGATCCCCGAAGCCGCCTCCCGTGTCAACGGAATCACGGACTTGATGGTAAAAGACGCGCCGCCAATCGCGGACGCGCTGCCGGCTTTTCTCCGCTTCCTCGGCCAGGGCACGCCCGTGGCGCACAATGCGACGTTCGACGTGGGATTCCTCGCAGCCGACATCCATCGGACGGACGGGTTCCCGCCCGCAGGCCCGGTCCTGGATACCCGGGGTCTGGCCCGTCGGGCCTTCCCGGCAAGAGCCAGCTACAGCCTGAAGAACCTGGCCAGAGACCTGCAGCTGGAGGCGGGCACGCACAGAGCCCTCGCTGACGCCCATGCATGCCGGGAGCTGTTTTTGCGCTGCCGGGAAACTCTGGGAGAGCATGTCTCTCCGTCGGAGCTAGCTGCGGCCAGCGGCCCGCCTCTGGACTTCATCTGTCACACCCCCCGTTGTGTCGAAACGGCCCTCAGGCTCGGTGAGGCCTTGAGCGGGGGACTCGAGGTGCGGATCGAGTACAGGAGCGCCGGCGGGGAGACCACCGTCCGGGATATCCGCCCCCTGGGGTTCGCCGTGATCGGCGGATCGGTGAGCATCAGAGCGCTCTGCCGGCTGCGGGGGGAGGAGCGCACCTTCCGCCTGGATTCCATTGTCCGGCTCCTGGAGCCTGCGGCCGCAGGCGAGGTATGTCGCGAAAGCTCCAATCATGGTACTCTGCCTGCGAGCACACACAACGGGGGGACCGCCATGCACGGACTGACATCGGCAGCATTATCGAAGATCGACGGGATCCTCGAATGCGCCGCGCTGGAGCGAAGGAAGTCCCTCTTCGAGCATGAGGTCTACGGGATCCTTTCCGCGCTTGGCCTCACGGTGCCGAGGTTCCTGTTCGTGAAGGACCTCGGCGAAGTGAGCGAACAGAGCCTCCGCGCGTTCGGCCACTCCCTCATCGTCAAGGTCGTCTCCCCCGATATCCCTCACAAGCAGAAGCTCGGCGGGGTGAAAAAAGTTTCCGCCGCTGACCCCCTGTACGTGCAGTTTGTGCTGTCACGGATGCGGGAAGAGGTTCTCTCGCACTTTGCACCGGACGAAGCCCCCCGGATCACGGGCTTTCTCCTGGTGGAGTACATCCCTCACACGCAGGCCATCGGCTACGAGGTCCTCATCGGCTTCCGTGAAGACCCCGCATTCGGGCCCGTGCTCACCGTCAGCAAGGGCGGGGACGACGCGGAGTTCTTCGCCGCCCACTATGACCCGGCCAACCTGTTCCTGCCTCCCATGGAGTACCCTCAGGCCCTGGCTTTCACCCGCAGCCTTCATATCCGCTACAAGTTCGACCAGATCGGCCATCCGGAATACCTGGAGCAGATGGCGCTGGCCATGGCCGGATTCAGCAGCCTTGCCCTTGCATACTCGCCAATGGCCGCCCAGCCCCGTTTTGCCTTCACCGCGTTCGAGGTCAATCCGTTTGCCATTTCCTCGGACGGCCGGTTCGTGGCAATCGACGGGTTAGCGGAGTTTGTCTCCGGCACAGACCTGCGCAACTGGAGCACCCGGGTGAACCAGTCCAACCTCGACGCGTTCTTCCATCCTCGCGGGATAGCCGTCATTGGGGTGTCCTCCGATCTGTCGAAGTACAACCTTGCCCGCGACATTGCTGAGCTTCTGCATGAGCTTCGCCACGGGGACCTGTTCCTGGTCAACCCGCGGGGCGGCACCCTGAGGTTCGGGGACAAGGAGTACCCGCTGCACCGGGACCTCAGGGAGCTGCCGTCTCCCGTGGAGCTTGCCGTGTACGCGGCTCCGGCCCAGGCGGCCCCCGAGTTCCTGCGCACTCTTTCCGGAAGGAGCGTGCGCGCCGTTGTCCTCATCCCGGGCGTGCCCGCATCCACTCCCTACGCTGACTACGCGCGCGAGCTGCTGGAAGCGCTGCCTCCCGGCATCCGGATCATGGGCCCCAACTGCATGGGCGTCTATCATGCCGCAGGTCCAGGGGTTCCCGGGTTGAATACCCTTTTCATCAACGAAAAGAGGCTGGAGGTCCGTTCATCGGACCGGGCCAACACCGCCCTCCTCACCCAGAGCGGCGCCCTGGCGGTCACGGTGATCGACAAGCTGCGCAACTGCCGGCCCCTGCACTGCGTCGTGAGCTTCGGGAACAAGCTCGACGTGCGCGTCGGTGACCTCCTCTCCTATTTCGAGACCGACACGTCCGTGGATGTGATGGCTGTCTACCTTGAAGGGCTGGACTCCGGCGAAGGCCGCGCCTTCTTCGACAGGGCACGGGAGTCGGCCAAGCCCATCCTTGCCTACAAGGGCGGCCGCACGGAAGCCGGCGCCCGGTCCGCGGCCTCCCATACCGCGTCGATGTCCGGGAACTACAGCGTCTTCCGCGCCGCGTGCCAGCAGGCGGGCGTGATCCTTGCTGAGACGATAGAGGAATACTACGATCTCATGAAGACGTTCTCCCTTCTTGCCTCCCGGCCTCCGCGGGGAAACAGGGTGGCGGGAGTGGTGAACGCGGGGTTCGAGTCTACCGTGGGAGCGGATGAGCTGCAGGGCCTCACGCAGGCAAAGCTCGGCGCCCGTACCATTGAGAAGCTCACGCAGATCAACAGGCACGGGCTGGTGGATGTCTCATCGCCTTTCCTCGACATCACGCCCATGGCTGATGACGCAATGTACGCGCAGTTCGCGGAAGCGGTGATCGAGGACGATGCGGTGGACTGCGTGTTCGTTGCCATCGTCCCCCATGCCGTCTCCCTCAAGACGGTCCCTGAAACCTGCCGCGATGCCGATGGCCTTGCCTGCCGGCTGGTCCAGATAGCCTCCCGGCACAGGAAACCAATGGTGGTTTCCGTGAACGCGGGCCGCTACTATCAGGACTTCGTGGCTGCGCTTGAAGAGGGAGGACTGCCGGTGTTCTCGGACATACGCTCAGCCATCACGTCCCTGGACACCTTCGTGTCGTACAACCTGAAGAAACAGGGCGGCCGCTGATGGCGGCGTCCGCGCGCCGGGGAAGCCGCTGATGGAGATGTTCCAGCTGGTGGACCGGGAGGGAAACCCCGCCGGCCAGGCCACACGGGAGGAATGTCACGGGAATCCCCTTTTGATCCACCTTGTTGTGCACCTGCATGTCCTGGATCCGGCCGGAAGGCTTCTGCTGCAGAAGAGAGCGCTGAGCAAGGACACAAATCCCGGTCTTTGGGACACGTCCGTGGGCGGACATGTGCGGGCGGGAGAGGACGTCAATGAAGCCCTCCGACGCGAGGCCGGGGAGGAGCTGGGATTCGACGCCGCAGGCGCCCGGTTCCTCTATGGGTATCTCTACAGCAACTCATTCGAGACGGAGTACGCCCGGTGTTTCCTGCTCAGCCACTCGGGAAAGTTCGCCCCTGATCCTGAGGAAATAGCCGATGTGCGCTTCTTTTCCCTGCGGGAGGTCTCCGCGCTCGTCGGGACCGGCTCGCTCACGCCGATGTTCGAGCACGAGCTGCCCATGCTCGTGCGGCGCCTTGAACCCTCCCTTTAGGAGCAGCGCGGCTCCCGTCCGCCGGCAGCGGCTCGCAGAAGAAACGGCCCTGGAAGAAGTCGCAGCCGTGATCGCGAAGCAGCGCCACCTGTTCTTCCGTCTGCTCCCCCTCCGCCACCACTTCCAGGCTGAGGCTGCGGCCCATTCCAATGATCGCCGATGCGATCTCCACGCTGTTTGCGTCCCTGGGGATGTCCCGGATGAAGGACCTGTCTATCTTCAGGCGGTTTATGGGGAACCTCTTCAGGGATGAGAGCGATGAGGACCTCGTGCCTGTCGATGATCAGGATGGCGGAATCGATTGCGTCCAGCAGTCCTTTGACCGGGAGGCCGGCTGCCCTGGCATGTCGGGGAGCTTCTGGAGGAGCGCTCATGCGAGCTTCACGGCGGCGATCCAGGCCCAACGCGGATCAGGTCCGCCCCGCTGGCATGCCGTCCTGCTGCTGGTAGTCCCGCGAAGCCTGCAGGGCAAGCGTCCGGTAGGCGCGGCCATTCTCCCTGATCCTGTCCAGCGTCGCATCGTCCACGCTGCGCACCGCCTTTGCCGGGCTTCCCAGGATGACGGATCGCGGGGGAAAGGATTTGCCCTCGGTGACCAGGGCCCCGGCACCGACAATACTTTCCCTGCCGATCACCGCGCCGCTCAGAACAACGGCGCCCATGCCGATGAGGCAGTCGTCCCCCACGGTGCACCCGTGCAGCACCGCGTTGTGACCTATCGTGACCCTTTCCCCGATTACAAGCGGCAGACTGGTGTCGACGTGCAGTGTGGCCCCGTCCTGGACGTTCGATCCTTCGCCCACCGTGATCCCCGCCAGGTCCCCCCGCAGCGTGGCGCTGAACCATACGCTGGTTGCCGCCCCCAGCCGCACGTCCCCTGCCACTTCCGCGTTCCACGCGATAAAAGCCGTGGCATCGATGATCGGCGCCTTGTCTCCGATCCTGTGCACCATCTGCCAAATATACGCCGCGGCGGTTTGACGATGCAAATCCCGCTCCTGTACCTTCTGGTCATGGAACAGAAGCTCATCGAAGGCGTCAGGGCTCCCGAGTTCTCCCTGCGGGACCAGGATTCGAAAACGGTGAAGTTGTCCGACTTTCAGGGCCGTAAAGTGCTCCTGTACTTCTACCCCAAGGCCGACACGCCGGGATGCACCACGCAATCCTGCGCGGTGCGCGATGCGCGGCAGGATTTCCGCAAGCTTTCCGTTGCCACGCTCGGCATCAGCCCTGATTCTCCGGAGGACCAGAAGAAGTTCGACGTCAAGTTCTCCCTCGGGTTTCCGCTGCTCTCCGACATGGAGCATGCGACGGCGGACGCCTATGGCGTGTGGGGGGAGAAGACGTCGTACGGAAAGAAGTCGATGGGCATCATCCGCTCATCGTTCCTGATCGACGAGAAGGGCGTGGTTCTGCGCGCATGGTACGGCGTGAAGCCCGAGGAGACCGTGCCGAAGGCAAAAGACGCGCTGGAACAGGCGGCTGGAGCGGCACGGTAGGTCCTCCCCCGCCACTGAGCGGCCCAGGAAACTCCAGTCCCGCTTGACCTTGGTCCCCATTCCGTGACATACAGCTGTCGCGATGAAACTCTGGGCTCTCGTAGTTTTGGCTCTTTGCATTCATGCCCTGGGGTTTGCCCAGGCTGCGCAGCCGCAGACCCGGCGCGCCCCGCTCATCCCCCCTGAGCCGCGCGACGGTGAAGGAACGGCCACCACGGTTGTCCCGATCCTCATTTACCACGCCATCAGGCCGTATGTCGAAAGCGACACACCTGCCGTGCGCCGGTATATCGCCACGCCGCAGGCCCTGGATGAGGAGCTGGCCTGGCTGAAGCAGAACGGGTATGTGTCCATCAGCTTCGATGACCTGGCCAATCACATCAACAACGGAGCCGCGCTCCCGCCACGGTCAGTCATCATATCCTTCGACGACGACTGGCAAAGCCAGTACCGCTACGCCTTTCCGCTTCTCAAGAAATATGACTTCTCAGCGACCTTCTATATCTGGGTCGTCGTGGTGGGGATGAAGAACCACATGACGTGGGACGAGATCAGAGACCTGGCAAGGGCCGGCATGCGGCTGGGCTGCCATACGTACACGCATCCTTACCTCACGCGCATCCAGAAGGATGAGACCCTGAAGAGGGAGATCGCCGGCGCCAAGCAGATCATAGAGGCCCGCACCGGCGTCTCCGTGACGTCCCTTGCATATCCGTTCGGCCAGTACGACGCGAGGGTGGTGGCTGCCGCCAGGGAGGCGGGCTTCACAAGCGCACGCAGCACGTGGCCGGGCGTCGTTCACTGCAAAGAAGGTTTGTTCAGCCTCACGGGCCTGATCAGGACAGAATCCGAGAAGTCCCTGGTTGATACGATGCAGAAGTACCTGAATATGTCAGGGACGCCGGAGGGCGTCGCAGGGGAAGCAGGCGCAGCGGGCGTAGCAGGCCAGGCCGCTGCGCCCGCTCCCGCGGGCCCGGAACCACAAACGGACCCTGCCGCGCAGCCTCTTTCCCCTCCCTCCCGGGGCCAGCCTGTCCAGGTTCCCTCTACTTCTCCTTGAGGGGCACCAGGAGGAGCGGGACGCTGGCGCGCGCAACCACCTGCGCGGCCACGCTTCCTGCCCAGAACGCGTCCGTGCCTGCCCTTCCATGGGTGCCCATGACAACGAGGTCCGCCGTGAGGCGGCGGGCTGCTCTGATGATAGCCCGCGCGGGGTCACCTCGCGAGGTCTCGCTGCCGGCGTGAACCCCTGCGCCCTGGAGCTCTTTCTCCCGGGCGCTCAGGTAGTCCCGAGCGCTCGCGCTGTCCATTTCCAGCTTTACCCGGGTGGTGCCGGGGAGCAGGAGCGAGAGCGCGGCCTGGAACCCGCCAAGTTTCCCGATGGTCGGCACAACCATCAGAAGATGAAGCCGGCACCGGAAGGCAAGGGCCAGATCGGAGGCAACGGGCAGGCCCTTTTCATGGGATGGGTCACCGTCAATGGGCGCAAGGATGGTGCGCCAGTCCGCGCTGGAGCTTTCCCCCCTCACGTCCGTCGTGGGGCGGACAACCAGGACCGGGGTCTTTCCTCGCGCAATGATCTGCTGCGCGATGTCCCCGAAGAGAAGGCGCCGTGCCCCCCCTCTCCCGTGCCTGCTCATGACAATGAGGTCGGGGGCCAGCTCCGTGGAGTGTTCTGTGACGCTTTCCGCGACGTCGATCACCTGCGAGGTGTGCACATGGGTCGACACGCGCACGCCGGCTAGAGAGGACAGGTGGGCCACCTCATCCAGATACGCGGATGCCTCATCGGCGGAGACCAGGTGTCTTTCACTGTGGATTTCCGACGGAGCGTCCCTTTCGATCACGTGGATGAGAGTGAGGGAGGCGTCGAACTTCTTCGCAAGCGACGCTGCCATCCCGAGCGCCGATTCCGCCAGGCGAGATCCGTCCAGAGGGACGAGGATGTGCTTGAACATCGCATTACCCTCCTGCGAAGGTCTGGTAAAGAAGATACACATTCAGCCCCAGGATCACAGCCGCCGCCAGACCACCGGCGATTGTCGTCAGGGGCTTGTTCACCAGGACGCCCATCAGGTCTTTCCTTCGTGTGAAAAAGATCAGGGGGATGACGGGAAAGGGCAGGGCGAAGCTGAGAACAACCTGGCTCA
>Ga0187881_10002894_pt1 | contig 15398 bp, 11 predicted proteins | sample June2016WEW_19_1_2_FD_133017 | JGI IMG/M metagenome (GOLD analysis project Ga0187881, IMG submission 133017) | Peatland microbial communities from SPRUCE experiment site at the Marcell Experimental Forest, Minnesota, USA - June2016WEW_19_100 | ecosystem: Environmental > Terrestrial > Soil >...
CATTCCGGCGACAACCCCTTCCCCTTCGCCAAAGAAGATCGCGTCCACCATGCAGTCCCCGTCCTCAGACACCAGGGCATGAGAGGCGGTGGCATTCGAGCCGCCCAGGATCAGGAGCGGCCATTGCTGCTCCCTCTGGCGGGACCAGAGCGGGACGCCGGAATGAGAGAGAAGAAAGGGCAGGTTGGCAAGCTCCAGGAGGAAGGAGTTGGAAATGAGTACCAGATCGAAATCCCCCAGCGGGCGATGAGACTGCGCTCCCAGGATGAGGGGAAGGCCGGCCTGCTCCATCAGGAGAGAATCCTCGCGCCGCGGAAGAAACGCCATGTCGATGAATGCGGAGCGGCATCCGCGGCGGACTTCCCCGGCCAGAAAGAGATGCGGGGTGGACCTCTCCACGTCGGCAAAGGCGGACAAACGGAGGATCAGCACATGCCCCAAGGCCTCTTCCCAGGCGGGATTGGCAAAGGTCGGATTTGTCACGTAGAGACGAAAGTCGCGAAGCCGCGTGAGAAGGTGGGGGGAGTGCCCGGCGACGGGGAACATGCGGGCAGGGATTGTACGCTACTTGTACCCGGGGGAAAAGGGGTCTATGCTCACGCGCATGAAACTGACAGCTGGACGGGTCGCGCTCATCCTCCTTGCCCTGGCGGTGGTCGGGTGCGCGCCCGTTACCGTAAAAGACAAGGCAGTCGTGCAGATGAGCTACAAGGGGACCCTCTCGGACGGTTCGGTGTTCGGCCAGTCGGAAAAGGAAAAGCCCCTGGAGTTCATGGTTGGCGCGGGGAAGCTGATCCCCGCCCTGGAGAAGTCGCTCCTGGGAATGAAAGTGGGTGACAAGAAGATGGTCACCATCAAGGCAGCCGATGCGTACGGAGAGTACGACAAGGGAGCTCTGCAGGAGGTTCCCAAGGAGAAGTTCCCCAAAGACGCCGCCTTCACGGTGGGAGAGCGTTTTGTCGTGCAGACGCCCAACGGGCCCTATCCAGTGAAGATCGCTGAGGTGAAGGACAAGACGGTGGTCGTGGACTTCAACCATCCCCTTGCCGGCAAAGACCTGACATTCGAGGTGCAGATCGTGAAGATCCGGGCCGCCACCAAGGAAGAGCTGGCGCAGGTCACACCCCCCGCAGCGGCGCCGGCCCCGCAGCAGAAGTAAGCGGTCATCCGGGGGCATCGCCGTGACGCTCTCGGTCTTTCTGACATCGGACCTCCACCTCGGGATGAGGTTCGCCGGCTACCCCGAGGCGTCCCAGGCAGCGCTGGTAGAGGCCCGGTTCACCTGCCTGGAGCGCATGGTGGAAGAGGCCGGACGCAGGCGCTGCGATTTGTTTGTGGTGGCCGGGGACCTTTTCGACAGGATCACCGTCTCCCGCAAGGACATCCAGCGGGCCGCATCGGCGCTCGCCTCCTTTTCCGGAAAGCTCGTCGCCGTGCTGCCAGGAAACCATGACTACCTGGCTCCGGGGGACGGGCTGTGGCCGGCGTTCCGCTCCGCATGCGGGGACCAGATCCTGTTTCTGGATGAGCCTCGCGTCTACACCCTTGCCCGCCATGACCTGGATGCGTGCCTGTACCCGGGACCCTGCACATCGAAGCATTCCCGGTCGAATGCCATTCAGTGGGTGCGGGAGACGCCGCGCGATCCCGGGGTGACGCACCACATTGGCGTGGCCCACGGAAGCCTGGAAGGCTTTTCCCCTGATTTCGACCAGAGCTATTACCCCATGAAAAGAGCCGAGCTCCTGGCCATGGGACTGGAGGTGTGGCTTATCGGTCATACCCACCTGCCCTTCCCGGCGCGGACCGGCAGCAGTGAGAGGGTTTTTTATCCGGGCACTCCGGAGCCGGACGGTTTTGACTGCACACACGGGGGCTCGGCATGGCACCTCCAGGTCTCGCCCCAGGGAGTGACCGCCGCGCAGGTGCCCACGGGCAGCCTGCGGTTCGTGGAGGAGACGGTCGCGGTGCAGGGCCTGGCAGACCTGGAGAGTCTTCTGCAGAAATATGCGGGGCCCGGCGCGGGCCTGACGCTGCTTCACGCCGAGCTGACAGGGAGAGTTTCCCGGGACGTGCTTTCAGAGGTCGGTCAGATCGGGCAGCGCCTTTCTGAGAGCCTCCTCCACTGCGAGCTTCGGACAACGGATCTTTCTGAGGAAATCACGCCTGAAGCCATTGACCGCGAGTATCCCCAGGGCTCCTTTCCCCACCAGCTCCTTACCAGGCTCGTAGAGGCCGGGGACGCTGAAGCGCTTTCTCTTGCCCAGGAGCTGCTGGAAAGGGCGCGGCGATGATTGTCAGCAGGCTGCGGGTCCACCCCTTCGGCTTTTTCTCCGACAGGGAGATCAGGTTTCTCCCTGGGCTCAATGTTGTCCTGGGTCCCAACGAGGCGGGCAAGTCGACGCTCTTTTCCGCAATCAGGAGCTCCCTCCTTCGAACGCGGTTGAAGAAGCCCGAGTTCGACAAGCTCATGGCCCGCTTCCTTCCCGCCGGCGGTGGAGACGTGGCCCGGCTGGAGCTGGAGTTCCTGACAGCCGAAGGCACCTGGGTGCTCAGGAGGCAGTGGGGCGCGGACGCCCAGTCTGAGCTCCGGCTGCCCGGCGGGGGGACCCTTGTCGACGAAGAAAGAATCAGGGAAAGACTTCAGGAGGCGCTTCCCGTCCGGCAGGGCACTTTCTGGAAGGTCCTCATGACGGGGCAGGCCGAGCTCGCCAGAACGGTTGAGTCTCTGCGCCTGGACGGCGGAGGCGCTGTCTCTGACCTCACCGATATGCTCCGACGCACGGTGCTGGAGACCGGCGGCATCCCCGTGGATGACTTTCGCAGCCTCCTGGCCGGCAAGGTGAAGGAGACCTTCCAGCACTGGGACGATATTCACAAGGGGCCTGAGGCCGGCCGGGGGATCGAAAGGCCATGGAAGAAAGAGGTCGGCGCCATCCTCGAAGCATGGTACGCGCGCGAAGGGGCCCGGGCGAAGCACGCCCAGGCGGTGGCGTACGAGACCGCGCTGGATGCGGTGAACGGCAGGCTCCGCGCCGTGGAGCAGGCGGCAGCCGCGGCGGACACCTTCCTGGCGGCCAACCTCAAAGCCGAGCATGATGCCAGGAATCGGCGCACTCTCGAGGCCCAGCACACTGCCATCCAGCTGGAGCAGAGGGAGCTGCGCACGGTGAGCCGGGAGTGGCCGGTGGCGGAGGCGCGGGCTTCTGAGATTCAGCGCAAGCTGGAGGCGCTTGGCAGCTCCCGCGCGCCTCTGGAAGCGGAGGCGTCGGAAGCCCGGGCGCAGGAGGACGGCCGCGCCCTACTAGAGAAGCATGCCCGGGTCCAGCGCAGAAAGGCGCGGCTCCAGGAAGCCCGCGCGGCGGCCCTTTCCGCAAAAACCTTGTCCCGAAAGGATATGGAGGAGATTCGCAGGGCTGCGCATGCGGCAGCGACGCTCAAGGCCGGTGTGGAGGCAGGGAAGCTCACCATGAGCCTTGCCGGCCGGACTGATCTCGAGGTCATTCTGCAGGAGGACTTCGGCGAGCAGAAGCGCAGGCGAGTTGCCCCGGGTGAGATCGTGGAGATGCGCGCCGGCGGCCGCATCCGGCTTGTCTCACCTCAGATGGAGATTGAGGTCAGATCCGGCGACGCGGGGTTGCTGGCCTCGTCTCGAGAGGAGGCAGCCGCGCGGGAAGCGCTGAAGCAGCTCCTGCAGCGTTGTGGCGTGGAAAGCGTGGAGGAGGCCGAGGAGAGAGCCCGCATCGCGGAAGTCAACTCAGCAGCAGTCAGCGCGGCTGAAAACAATCTCCGCGAGGAGCTGGGCGGACAATCGGAGGAAGAGCTGGACGCCAGCGTGGCTGCGCTGGGTCCTGTCAGGTCCGTGAGGTCCCTTGCGGAGGTCAGCGCAGACCTTGCCCGGCTTCAGTCCGAGAGCGAAGCCCTGAGCCGCGAGCTTCGTGGCATCTCGGTCCAGCTGGACACCTGGACAGGGCGTTTTGGCAGGCTGGAGAAGGCAGTTGACCGGCTGGCCGAGACCCGGGTCCAGGACCAGGAGATATCACGCCGACTCGAGGAATGCGCCCCTCTTCCTGCGGGATTCATGGACCCAGAGTCGTTCCTTCGCGCGTATGACCGCGCCCGGGAGGAATCCCGGAAGCGCGCGGAGGAAAAGGCGAGGTTCGCCGACGAGAAGAGGGACCTGGAACGGCGGGCGCCAGAGCAGTCCTCTGAGGAGCTGGCGCATGTCCTTGCGCTTGCCGGCCGGGATTTCGACCTGGCGCTTCGCGCGGGACAGGCGCTCAAGCGAATCAGCGTCGTGACTGACGAGCTGCTCGGAAGGAGCGACACGGCGGTGATCTCCGGGATGCGTTCGGCGCTGGAGCCGCTTATCGGGGCAATGAGCAGGGGTCGTCACGCCGCGGTGGTCCTCGATGGCTCCCTGCCGCGGGGCCTTGCGGATTCAAGCGGCCGAGTGCTTGGATGGGAGCTTCTTTCAGGCGGCACGCGGGATATGCTGGCACTGGCGCTGAGGCTTGCCATGGCGTCGTTTTTCCTGCGTGACACGGATGGCTTCCTCATGCTGGACGACCCGCTCTCCGAGATGGACCCCGAACGTCAAAAGGCGGCAGCCGGCGCCCTGCGCTCCTTCGCCCGGGACAAGCAGCTCATTGCCTTCACGTGTCACCCTGCCAGCGCCGAGATGATGGGGGGAAACCTCATTTGCCTGTGACCTCCTGCGCGGGCGCGTCCCTCTGGGCTTTCTCCAGGCATGCTGAGAAGTCCCGCAGGCTGATCGGTTCCCGCTTTCTGCCTTCATTGAGGAGCCGCACAATTGCGGCAGCGTCGCCCGCGCGCTCATCGACGATGCGCCTCAGGAGCTGTTTCGATGCAACCATTTCCGGCGACAGGTTGAACTGCATGGCATAGAACTCGCGCGCATACCAGAGAACACGGGCCAGGCGCCTGTCCTCCCATTTCATGCGGTGGTAGCCGGGTATCCGCACGTAATTTCCCAGCGGGTCCCAGCTTCTCGTGGCGCTCTGCCTCTCCCAGTTCTTTTTGAGGAACTCAGCCAGGAGCTTTTTCTGGGCCAGCTCTGCCAGCAGATCATCCGCAATATCGGGAAGACCGAGCACGTCGGAGACCGCGTACTCCAGAAGGTCCTCCGACAGAGGGCGGCGCATCCAGTTGGCCTTCTGGAACCTGTCCTTGGAAGAACGGGAACGCCCCGAGCGGGAAAGCGCAGAAAGGCCGCCCGGTTTTCTCAGCAGCTGCGCGGCAATCGCCACATCGAGGATGGGGGCAGGGCTGAAGCCCAGGTCGTGCTGGAACGCAAGGAGGTCATTGGCCGCGTCATACATCACCTTCAACCAGCTCGACTCCTGCAGGAGGGAGGCGAGTGCCCCACGGCCCGAGAGCGCAAGAACGTCGATCACGTACGCCCGTCTGCCCTCGAAGATCTGGATCAACGAGACGCGGATGCCATAGGAGTGCAGGTTGTTTTCCCCTTCAATGTCGACGGCCGCCCTGACGCACCGCGAGTCACGCAGGTGAGCGGCCAGGGAGGCGACATCGCTGTCACTCTGGATGAGCGCGTAGTCCCGCATTGGCGGGAGAGTATAGACTCCATTGGTGATAGGATCAACGCATGTCCGTCGCAAGCGCGCGAGAGATGCTGTTGGAGGCGAGCGCCCGGCGCTACGCCGTGGGCGCATTCAACGTGACAAGCCTCCCGCAGATGCAGGGCGTGGTGGAGGCGGCCGTGGACCGGAGGGCACCCCTCATCCTGCAGACCTCCGTGATGCCCTCCCGGAGCATCGGTCGGGATGTTCTGGTTGCCCTGTATCGTTCCCTCGCAGCGTCGGCTCCGGTCCCCGTCTGCCTTCACCTTGACCACTGCACGGAGGCCGCCTATTGCATGGCGTGCGCCGAAGCTGGATACACCAACGTGATGATCGATGCCTCCCAGCTCCCTTTCGAGGAGAATGTCCGCCAGACGAAATCCGTGTGCGGCCACGCGCACGCGATCGGCGATGTTTCCGTGGAGGGTGAGCTGGGAACCGTCTCCGGCGCGGAGGACCAGGCTGCGGTTGTCACGGACCAGACGCGGTTGTGCGACCCGAAGCGCGCCGTGGAGTTCGTCCAGCGCACCGGCGTGGACCTTCTTGCCCCCGCCATCGGGACTGCGCATGGCATCTACACGACACCGGACCCCCGGGTGGACTTCGATCGGCTCTCCCGTATCCGCGCTGAGCTGGACGCGCGCGGCATGCCCACGCCCCTGGTCATCCACGGAGGGACGGGCCTTCCTGAGCACACGGTGCTCGAGCTGATCAGGCGGGGAGGCGCGAAGTTCAACGTCTCCACGGAGCTCAAACATGTCCTGGTCGATACCACGCGCCGCCACATTCAGGACCATCCCGGCGAATATGATCCCGGCAGGATCGACTCCGCGGTGAGAGACGCCACCCGGAAGGCAGTCACCGCCTGGATCGACCTCCTGGGGTGCGCCGGGAAGGCGTGATGAGCAGTATCCGCGGGTTCTTTTTTGATCAGGACGGCGTCATCATCGACACGGAGCGCGACGGTCACAGGGTGGCGTTCAACAGAGCTTTCCACGAGCTCGGCCTGCCGGCCAGGTGGGACGTGGATCTCTACGGAGAGCTCCTGAAGATAGCCGGAGGCAAGGAGAGGCTTCGCCACTTCCTTCGTACGCCGGGGTCCGGGGCGCCGGTGGCTCCCGGCACCGAGGATGAGCTGATTGCCCGGCTGCACGAACGGAAAACCGACATCTTCATCGAAATGCTGGAGTCGGGGGGGCTCCCGCTTCGGCCGGGGGTCAGGCGGCTCATGGAGGAGATCAACCGCAAGGGGCTCGTCCTGGGGGTATGCACAACCTCAGACGCCCGCGTTGCGCTCGCTGTCACTACCACAATCCTCCGGGGCATCAGGTTCGACTTCGTGCTTGCAGGAGACGTGGTGACCCGCAAGAAGCCGGACCCTGAGATCTATCGGCTTGCCCTTCACAAGGCAGGGCTGCGTGCGGGGGAATGCATCGTCATCGAGGACTCGCAGATCGGAATAGAAGCGGCAAAGGACGCGGGTCTTTTTGTCGTGGCGACTCCGAACGGCTACACCGCGAAAGAGGACCTGAGCAGGGCGGACATCGTGGTCTCCTCATTGGGCGACCCTGGCGGGGAGACGGGAAAACTCCTGTGCGGAAGCATTGCCGGCTCAAGGCGGCAGTATGACGGGGTGCTTCGGCTGGACCAGCTTGTTGAGCGATTCGGCTCGTGACTTGGCGCAAGGGATCGGGCGCGGCTACATTGAAGCCCGGGCAGCCATGCGTCCGCGCCTGCATTCAGCAATTGCTTTACTGCTTTCTCTTGTCCTGGCCGTGTGGACTTTTCACAGCTCGCCGGACGGCTCTCCGTCTTTCGCCCATCTCCTTCTCAGGGCAGCTCTCTTTTCGCGTTCCGCGCCGCGGATGGCGGAGGAGGCGCCCGCCTACCTGACCCCGCCGCCGCTCTTTGCCGACGGGGGGCTCGACAGGCCATGGCGGGTGGGGATCCAGGCCGGCCACTGGCAGATAGATCAGCTGCCTCCGGAGCTGGCGCGCCTGCGCACTGACACCGGGGCGAGCTACGGAAGCCTTCAGGAGGTCGACGTCAACCTCGGGATTGCCCGACGCGTGGCGTACGATCTCGCCCTGGCCGGCGTCACCGTGGATCTGCTGCCGGCCACTGTTCCGCCCGGCTACCAGGCGGATGCCTTTGTCGCCATCCATGCGGATGGAGGCGGGGCCCGCGAACGGGGCTTTAAGGTATCCGCGCCCTGGCGGGCGTCCGAGGCGTCCCGGCGGCTTCGGGACGACATCCAGCAGGCGTACGGGGAGCTTTCCGGGATCCCCATGGACCGCTATGGCGTCACCTACAACATGCGGGGCTATTATTCCTTCAGCTGGTTTCGCTTCGAGCACGCAGTAGCCCCGGCGACGCCCTCGGCGATCGTCGAGACAGGGTATCTCACCAACAAGGAGGACCGGCGCGTCATAGTGGAGGATCCTGAGACACCGGCCCGGGCCCTTGCCGCAGGAATCATCCTGTACCTGAGCGAGCGCGCACGTTTGAAGCCGGATGCGTTGGTGGCCCGGGCGTACGCCCCGATGATTGTCGCATCAGACCAGGCGGCGCTCAGGGTCTTCCCTGATGCAGCGGAGCGGATAGCTGCGGTCCTCCCCTCCGGCACGATCGTTCGTCCGACCCTGGTGGAGAATGGCTGGGTGGAGCTGATTGTGTGGGGGAACTTCAGGGTCTTCGGCTGGATGAGACAGGCCGACCTTCAGGCCGCAGCGGGCGGGTGATGCAGCAGCGGGCGGGTGATACAGCGCCAAGCGAGTGACGCTGACCCTTGCCCCGCCCGCGCTCATGTCTTCGGCTCCAGGACCTCTTTCAGCTTCCGACGGAGCTGGGCAAGCTGATACGGCTTCTGGAGGAAGCCGGCCAGGCCCTTGCCCACGAACCGCTGCACGGCTTCCTGCTCGTTATAGCCGCTGGACAGGATGACCGGGATGCCCGGATCTATCCTGTGAATCTCCCGAAACGTCTCCTCCCCGTCCATTGCTGGCATGGTGAGATCCACGACCACACAGACTATCGAATCCCGGTGAAGGAGAAAGCTGGAAAGCGCCTGCTGGCCATCAGCGGCAAGCAGGGGCTGGAAGCCGATGTGCGCCAGCATCTGGCCCCCAACCTTCCTCGCAGACTCCTCATCATCCGCAATCAGGACCGTGCCGCTGCCCCGCCATTGCGGCGCTTGCGGGGGGTCCCTTTCCAGGCGTTGCGCGGGGGCTTCGCTGGCGGGAAAAAGAACCTTGATGGTGGTGCCTCTGCCGGGCTCGCTGTAGACCTTGATGGCCCCTTTGTGTCCCCGCACGATGCCGAGGACCGCAGACAGGCCGAGTCCCCGTCCCGTGAACTTCGTAGTGTAGAAAGGCTCGAAGATCCGTTCCCTGGTGGACTCGTCCATGCCGGCCCCGTCGTCGCTCACTTCCAGACAGACATAGGAGCCCTCGGGGAGCTGTTCGTCGACAAACGTGCCGTCCAGGTACGAGCGGTCGCAGCTCATGACGCCCGTCCCGACACTGATGACCCCGCTTCCGTCTCCGATGGCCTCGGATGCGTTGATCACCAGGTTCATGATGACCTGGCGGATCTGGGCCACGTCCGCCTCCACGGAGGGTATGTTCCTGGACAGGCGGAAACGGAGCGACGACTTCTTTGTTATGGAGACCTGGAGCATCTCCTCCATCTCCGTGATCACCTCGTTGATGTCCAGGTGCCGGACGACGAACCGGCCTTTGCCTGAATATGCCAGCATCTGCCGGCAGAGGTCTGCCGCCCTGCGCGCGGCGCGCTCGATCTCCTGGAGGTTTTCCCGGGCCGGAGAAACCGGGGACAGCCGGCTGTCGGCCAGATCCGCATGGCCAAGGATGGCCATGAGGATGTTGTTGAAGTCATGGGCAATTCCCCCTGCCAGGACGCCCAGGCTTTCCAGCTTCTGGGTATGCTGCATCCGGGCTTCCAGTCCCAGCTGCTCCGCCTCCGCGCGCTTGCGGTCCGTGATATCAAGCGCGGTGAAGGTCACGCCCTCGGACAGGTCCCCCGGAAGGAGAGGAGCAGTCCCAAGGAGCACGTCGATCAGGGATCCGCTCTTGCGCACCCAGCGCGTTTCGACGGAAGCGCTCCCTTTGCGGATTTCTTCCTCGGACAACGCGCGGGCCACGCGCTCGTACTCGACGTCGTCTTGATAGAGGCGGCGGGTGGGTATGCCCAGCAGCTCCTCCCGCGCGTACCCGGTCAGGTCGCACATGTGGTCGTTAGCTTCACGGATGACCCGGTTGACCGACAGGCCGATGCCGACCGGCACGGCACGGAAAATGCTTGACAGGCGCTTCTCGCTGACGCTGAGCGCGTGCTGCATCCGCGCCCGCTCCGTCACCTCGCGGAACAGCAGAGCGACGGTGTTGGCGGCCGGCTGAAAGGCATGGATCTCGAAGGCACCCGCGATTCGCTGGTCAGCGTAGGTGAGGTGCACTTCTTCGAAGACCCCTCCCATTGCCGCCACCCGTGCGCACTCACGGGCCACCCGGCTGTCCGCAAGGACGGGGAACGCCTCGTCGATCGGCCTTCCCATGAGGCGCGCGCCTTCCTCCCCAAGGATGTGGTGTGCAGCTTCGTTGCTCCAGGTGAACAGGAGCCTGCCGTCCGGCTGCAGGGAGTAGCGGTGGACTCCAAAAGGGGCCTTGTCCATGAAGGTCTGGAAAGCCGTCCTGGTGCGCGCAAGCTCCGCTTCCAGCTCCGCCACCCGCCGGAGGGCCTGGTCTGAGGTTTTTTCGATTTTTGGCATGGTCCCGTGAGGAGAAGTATAGCGTTCTCTGTCAGGAAAATCTCTTTCCCAGGCCCAATGCTGGGGGGCGCTTTCAGGCGGACGGCAGCTCGGGCCGCTGGTCGCTTTCCAGGGGAAGCGGCGCGCTCTGGGTCTCCACTTCGCGGCCGATCTTGAACTGCGCAACGAGGTTGTTCAGCTCCTGTGCCATGAGGAAGAGCTTCTCCGTGGCGCCGGACATTTCCCCCGCGGAGGTTGCGGCGGACTGCGTCAGGTCGGTCACCGTTTCCACTGCCTTGGAGACCTGGCGCGCGTTGATGGTCTGCTCCTCGGTAGCGTTGGAAATGCCCTGGCTCATTGCCGTCACATTTGACAGCGCGTGTGAGAGCTCCGTGATGGCGGCCACCTGCTGCCCCATGGACTCGGCCAGCTCGGTGATGGTCTCGTTCACCTGCTGGGAGGCAGCGCGGATCTGCTCCATGGCAAGCTGCGACGACTTGGCAGTCTTCACTCCGTCCCCGACGTTCTTGACGCTCTCCCGGATGAGGTTCGAGATCTCTTTTGTGGAGGCGGCGCTCCGTTCGGCGAGCTTGCTCACCTCTTGCGCCACCACGGCGAAGCCCCGGCCATGCTCCCCGGCCCGCGCCGCCTCGATGGATGCGTTGAGGGCAAGGAGGTTCGTCTGGTCTGCGATATCAGAGATCACGTTGACGATTCCGCCGATCTTCTCGGAGCCGTCCGCAATGAGCGTGATGCTGTCAACGACAGACTGGACAGCTCTTGCGCCATCCACGGCGTTTTCTGAGGACCTGCGGGCCAACCCGGAAATCTGCTCGAAGCTCTGGGAAACCGCTTGAATGGCCGTGCGCACATGCTCCATGGAGCTGGAGCCTTCCCGGAGGGCTTCCGCCTGCAGCTTTGCCTGTCCGGACACTTCGTCCACGGAAGCGGCCAGCTCCTCCACCGAGGCGCTGGTTTCCTCCAGGGTGGAGGCCTGGCTTTGCGCGCCTTCCGCAAGCTTTACTGCGCTTGTGGAGATATCCTGGCTGGAGTGGGCCACCTGCGACGCGCTCTCCTGCACCGTGGTCACCACGCCGCTCAGGCGGCCAGCCATCTCGTTGAGAGCGTTGGCCAGCGCGCCCACTTCGTCTCGCTGGCGGATCTTCAGGGACTGTGTGAAGTCTCCCTGCGCTATCTGCTGGGCGAACTCCACTCCCTTGGTGAGAGGCCGCGTGATGGCGCGGGTGATGGCCAGGGCAATGACCGTTCCCATGACGGCAGCTGCCACGATCCCCGCCAGCAGCATGATGATTGCCGTCATCATGCGGGTGACGGTCAGCTTGGTGATGGCCCCGGCGTCCTTGAAGCCTTCCTGCGAGATCTGCTGGGCTGCATCCAGCACCGCCTGGGCGGTCTTGACCTGGTTGGTGTTCACGTCGACGAGCTTTATCACGCTGTCGAGCACCGTCTGGCATGCCTGCTGGTACGCGTCGGCGGCCTTGGCAATGGCATCCACCTGCAGCCTGTCATCCGCCCCCACGGTGGGAATGGCGCGCCAGGATTCAAACTTGCTCGCGAAGCCCGCGAAGCTCTGCATTGCGTCCTTCATGAAGGAGGGATCATCGGTGGCCTGCGTTTCATAGTTGGAGATCTTGAGGGCATTCCCCGCATCCCTCATCTCGTTGGCGATGGATATCTCCTGGAGAATGCTCTTTTGAGCGGCAGCCGAGCCGTGACGGGCAATGAGGGTGTTCAGGTCCGCTGTTTTCTTGAGGATGTAGTTCGAAAGCCCGTTGACCAGGGTGGTACCGGCGGAGGACTGGTCCATCCGCGCCGCCACAATGGTGGAGTTGATTGTTGCGGAGTCCTGGACCAGGGTGTTGTACACGTCCACTTTCGCCTTGGCGTCCGCCACGTTTTTTTTCAGGACGACAAGCCGCGGGTACTTCGCGGCGAGGGCGTCGGCGTCCTGGAGGTACTGCTGCGTGTCCTGCAGGCGCTGCTTGGCCTGGTCCAGCGAATCCGAGTCCATTGTCTGGAGGAAGCCGCGGAAGCTGTACATCGCCTGCAGGACGCTCCGCTCGATGTTGTTGGCAACGGCAACCTGGGGAACCGTCTCCTTGTCCAGGCGGCTGGCATCCCCCTGAACGCCCCACATGTTCCACAGCTCGATTGCACCCACCACGGCGGCAATGACGATCACCAGGGCGAAACCCGCCCCGATCTTCGCGGCTACGTGTGTCATTCTCATATACCGAGCCCCTCGCGCTTCCCCCGTGTGCACGCCGCGTTGCAGGTGCCTCTCTGCTAACGAAGCCTCCTGCCCACAACTGTCTGCAGCGCCACGGACACGACAATGATGAGACCGTAGATCACGTACGTCCAGTATCCCGTCAGACCCGCAGCCACGATCCCGCCCTGGATGGCCCCGATGATGTACGACGCTACAAAGGTGCCGAATATCGTCCCCATGCCGCCGAATACCGAGGTTCCGCCAAGGAATACCGAAGCCAGCGTATTCAGCAGGTACCCGTCACCAAGGGTGGGCCAGAAGAAAAGGACGTCCTCGCTGACGACGAACCCGGAGAATGCCGCTGCGCCGCCCACGGCGGCGAAGGCCAGGATCTTGGTCAGGTCCACGTTCACGCCCATGAGGCGCGCGCTGTCTATGTTGTCCCCGGTCAGGTAAACGTGGGCGCCAAAGCGGTGCCTGTTGAGAAAGAACCATACGATCACGCCGACAATGATAGTCCATACGAACTGCATGGGGAGGACCCCGCCGATTTTGCCGACGAGCGCCGGGTAGAGGACAGTGTTCTGCACGTCGGTCATCCCCATGCCCTGGCCGTTGGTGAGGACCATGACGGCGCCGCGCCAGAAGAACTGGGTGCCGATTGTGGCCACAAGGGATGGAATCCCGATTTTCGTGACGATCACGCCGTTGAGAAGGCCGGCTACGATTCCTCCGAGGATGCAGCCAATGAAGCCGAGCGTTATGCTGTGCGTGGCGGTAAACACCAGATCGAATATGGTCATGCCGAATGCCATGACAGAGGGGAACGAGAGGTCGATCTCACCCGTAATGACCACGAGCGTCAGGGGAATGGCGATGAGCGCAAAGTACGGCGTGGTTGACATGAAGGCGATGTAGATGTTCCCGGCCAAAAAGGTGCGGGGCGAGCCGATCAGAAAGAGAATCCAGATGAAGATGGCCACGAAGACAATGCCGATCTGGAGGGGATAGGCGCGCAGATACGCCGAGATCCAGCCTTTTCCCGCTGTGGGCGACAGCGGTCTCCCTGCTTCCTGTGCCTGGCTCATCCTCGTCTCCTTCCTTTTGTCGCCGCTTTCATCGGCGCTTTTGTGGCGGCCCGTGGCGTTCCGCGCCGCTTCGGCCTGGTATCAAGCTGCCCTGTCTGCGCGACAGCCTGCAGCCTGTCGATAAGCTCCTGCAAGGAGAGTTCGTTTTTCATGAACTGGCCCGCCACTGTTCCCCTGTCCAGGACGACTATCCTGTCCGCCACCGGGTACACGTGGAAGATGTTGTGGTCGATGAAAATGGCGGACTTGCCCGCAGCCTTGATGCCTGCAACGAAATCCAGGCACTTCTTCGTCTCTGAAAGGGAGAGTCCCATGGTGGGCTCATCCAGGATGATCATTTCCGCCTTGAAGTACAGCGCACGGGTGATTGCCACCCCCTGGCGCTCGCCTCCCGAGAACGTCTTGACCGTGGACTCCGGGGTGATGGCCGACGAGGTGAACCCCATGAGGGTGTTCATGAGCTTTCGAGTCTCTTCCCGCATGGCCCGCAGATCGAGCCTTCCCCAGCCATCGGACAGCTCCCGTCCCATGAAGATGTTCCGCCACAGGGACTGCTTGTCTGCCAGAGCCCGCTCCTGGTAGACGACCTCGATCCCCAGCTCGCGGGCGCGCGCAACCGAAAGGTGCTCTATCTTTTTCCCCTTCAGGTACATCTCACCCCCCGGGTCCGGCTGGTGGTAGCCTGTGATGATCTTTACCAGCGTCGATTTTCCCGCGCCGTTGTCTCCCAGCAGGCCCACGATCTCATTGCTTCCGACCTCGAAGTTCACGTTGTGGAGGGCCGCCACCTGGCCGAAGGTCTTGGAGACGTTCTTCATCCGAAGGATGTGATCCATGGGTTCTCCCCTTTGAGAAAGGGCGGCCGGGGTCACGCCCCAGCCGCCCCCAGTCCTGATTCAGGATATCAGCGAATGTTCTTTGCTGCCAGAGGCGCCACGATGTCCACGTTGCTCTTGTCAACAAAGCCGGCGCCCGTGTTGATGTGCAGCCCGGAGTAGCCGTACACCTTTGAGAGGCAGATCTGCAGAATGGGCAGGTAGCCCTGGAGCCACTCCTGCTGGTCGATGACCAGCCCCGTCCAGCCGCCCTTGATAGCCGCAATGGTTGCCGGGGAAAGGTCGAAGCCTGCGATGGCGATGTCCCCAGGCTTCTTGCCGGCGGCCTGGAGGTACTTCTGAGCTGTTGCCGTCAAACCGCCGTGGTCCGTCACGACGAGCTTCACATCCGGGTGCGAGGATACATAGCCTGCGAACGTCGGGACTCCCGCAACAGGATCCGCGTTGGTCTGTGGATCGATGGGGATGTAGTCCACGGTCAGGCCGGCTTCCTTCAGCGCGTCAATGACGCCCTTGGTCCGCTCACCGCGGGCCGGCTGCTCGAGGAGCCCCCATACCATGGCGCGGTCTCCGCTCTTTAGGTTGAAGGTCTTCACGGCCTGCGCGCCCAGAGCGTGTCCTGCCGGATAGTTCTCTGCTCCCACGTACCCGAAGCCCTTGGGCGCGTACTTCGCTTCCGCCTTGTCCAGCGTGGTGTTCTGGCTGGTGACAATGATGCCCTGCTTTTCCGCCTGGTCGATGAGCGTGTCAAAGGCCGCGTCGCCCGGGTGACCCATGATTGCGATCCCGTCGGGCTTGGTTGCCATGGCCTCGCGGAACTGCTGGATCATCTTCTGTGGGTCCCAGTTCGACCAGACGTAATTGACCTTGCAG
>Ga0187881_10002897_pt1 | contig 15386 bp, 13 predicted proteins | sample June2016WEW_19_1_2_FD_133017 | JGI IMG/M metagenome (GOLD analysis project Ga0187881, IMG submission 133017) | Peatland microbial communities from SPRUCE experiment site at the Marcell Experimental Forest, Minnesota, USA - June2016WEW_19_100 | ecosystem: Environmental > Terrestrial > Soil >...
AAACGCGGCGCATGCCGTTGTCCTCGGTCGGCCGCATACCTACGGGTATGCGGCCTCCCTGCGTCCTAGGCCTGCTTGGTTTGCGAACCGCCAGACACGAACGAACTTATGGCCGCGTCCACTTAGACGTGTATCACGGCGCGCACGTCGACGGCGACGACGCCGGGGACGAGCCCGATCCGCCGCGTGAGCAACTCCCGCTCCGGGTCGGTCTGCGTCGGCGCGTCGACCGTCACTTCGCCGCGCTCCACCGTGACGTGGAAGTCCTCCGGGTTGAGCCAGAGCTCGTGAACGAGCACCTCCTCGCGGATCTCGCGCGCGATCTCCTCGTCGGTATGCACGAATGCCCGCACGAGGTCGGCGCGCGTCACGATGCCGGCGAGCTTGCCGTCCCGGTCGAGCACGGGCAGCCGGTTCACCTGGCGGTCGAGCATCAGCGCAGCTGCCGCGTCGACCCGGCGGTCCGCGGTGATCGTCACCGCCGGTGAGGTCATCGCCTCGCCGGCCGTGCGGGCCCTGATCTTCGCCGCGAGCTGCTCCTCGCCGCCGAAGAGCCGGTGCCAGAAGCTGGGCCGGGCGCGCCGGCGCTCCTTGAGGATGATGTCGGCCTCGCTGACGACACCGAGCACGTGGCGCTCTGCGTCGACGACGGGCAAGCCGGAGATGCCGCACGTGCTCAGAAGCTCGGCAACCTCCTTCAGGGAGGCCTCCGGAGTGACCGTCAGGACCTCCGTTGTCATCACTTCTGCGACTCGCATCTCACGCTCCTTTCGTGTGCCCACAGCGTCCCTCCGCGGCGGCCCGCGCACATCGGTGCGGGCGCTTGGGCGCATGCGGGAAACCCGCAGCATCGATCCGGGCGGCGGCTGATGCTCGCGCAACGGGGCGGTACGAGACTGGGTTGCACAGGTGGGACGTGGCGGCTGTTTTTGCTGTCCGCGGTTCCGCCGACATATCCGGGCTTTTCGAAGCTCCGGCGCATCCACCACGACGGCGCCCGGTTACCCGGGCGCCGTTGGTTCTGGCTCTGCCGTGCCGGCTCTTACCAGGACTTCGCGCGGCGCTGCGGCGCCTGGTGCGCGACGCGGACGCGGGCGTCGACCGCGACGCAGCCGTGGGCGAGGGCGAGCACGGGGTTGAGGTCGAGCTCGGCCACCTCCGGCACCTCCGCGGCCAGCCGCGCCAAGCGGAGGAGGAGGTCGACGAGCGCGTCCTCGTCCGCCGGCGGGTTGCCCCGGAAGCCGGCGACGAGCCTGCCGGCCTTGCCGGCGTGCACGAGCTCCTGCGCGTCGAGGTCGGTGAGCGGTGCGAGCCGGAACTGTGCCTGCCCGATCAGCTCGGCGAGAACGCCTCCCGGCCCGAAGGCGACGAGCGGCCCGAAGACGGGATCCTGGACGGCGCCGGCGAGCAGCTCCGCGCCGCCCGTGATCATCGGCTGGACGAGCACCGGCGCCCCGATCCGCTCGGCGGCCGCGCGCACCTCGTCCGCGTCGGCGAGGTTCAGCGCGATGCCGCCGGACTCCGTCTTGTGGACGCCGGCGGCCGCGCTCTTCACGACCACCGGGAAGCCGAGCTCCTGGGCGGCCTCGACCGCGGCGTCCGCGCTGCTGACGACCTGCTCGGGCACGACGGGAAGGCCGTAGGCCTCGAGCAGCCGGCGCGCCTGCGCGGGCTCGAGCCAGGCGTCGTCGCTCCGGGAGAGAGCCTCGGCGACGACGGCCTCGGCGGCCTCCCGGTCGACGACCAGCTCCGGCACCGCCCCGGCCGGCCGGCGCAGCCAGTCGCCGCGCTCGGCCGCGCGTCCGAGCGCCCGGGCGGCGGCCTCCGGATAGGAGAACGAGGGCACGGGCGCGACGCTCCGCAGCGTCGCGGGTGCGCCCTTTGCCGATAGGAACGCGCAGAGGACGGTCTTGTCGCCCGCAGCGGTCGCGGCGCGGCTGATCGCGGCGCCAATCTCGTCCTCGTCGATCCCGACCGTCGGCACGAAGAGCACGATCAGCGCGTCGATACCGGGGTCGGCGAGCAGCATCGGGATGACTTCGGCGAACACCTTGGGCTTCGCCGGCCCGAGCACGTCGACCGGGTTGGCGGTGCTGCCCTCGCTCGGCATCACCTGCTCGAGCGCCTGGCGGGTCGTCTCGGCCAGTGAGGGCAGCTCGAGGCCTGCCGCCTCGCATGCGTCCGCGGCGAGGATGCCGAGGCCGCCCGCATTCGTGAGCAGGGCGACGCGCCGTCCGCGCGGCACCGGCTGCGCGGCCAGCAGCGACGCCACGTCGACGAGCTCGTCGAGCGTCCGGGTGCGGATCACGCCGGCCTGGCGGAAGAGCGCGTCGATCGCCGCCTCCGAACCGGCGAGCGCCGCGGTGTGCGAGCTGGCGGCCTTGATGCCGGCCCTTGTCGTGCCGCCCTTCATCGCGAGGATCGGCTTCGTGCGCGCGAGGCGCTGCGCGATGCGCGAGAACGCCCGCGGGTTGCCGAAATCCTCGAGGTACAGCATGACCATCTCGGTCGCCGGATCGTCCTCCCACCACTCGAGCAGGTCGTTGGAGGAGACGTCCGCCTTGTTGCCGATCGACACGAAGGACGAGAGGCCGAGACCCATCGCCTCGGCGCGCTCGAGCACGGCGAGCCCGAGGGCGCCGCTCTGCGAGGAGAAGCCGATCTTGCCGGTCGGGAACGCCCGCGGTGCGAACGTCGCGTTCAGCCGGCTCGACGCCGAGGCGATGCCGAGGCAGTTCGGTCCCACGATGCGCGCACCGTGCTCCCGCGCGAGCGCGACAAGGCGCTCCTGGCGGGCGCGTCCCTCGGCGCCGATCTCGGCGAACCCGGCAGAGATGACACAGAGCGCCCGCACGCCGGCCTCGAACGCCTCCTGGGCCGCGTCGAGCACGCGCTCGCCGGGAAGGCAGATGATCACGAGCTCGACCTTGTCCGGGATGTCCGCGACGCGCGTGTACCCGTGCACGCCGGCCACGGGCTCGCCGCCGAGGTTGACGGGGTACGCGGAGCCCGCGAAGTCCGCCGCGAGCACGTTCCGGAACAGCTCACCGCCGATCGAGCCGCGCCGGGCCGAGGCTCCGATCACGGCGACGCAGGCCGGCTCGAAGAACGGGCGTAGCGAGGCCTGCACGGCGACGTGGTTGCGGGCCGCAACCTGGGCGCGGTAGCGCTCGGTCGAGGCGATCGGGAAGCGGATCTCGAGCTCGCCGCCCTCGAGCTCGCGGATCACGTCGAAGCCGGCGTCGCGGAAGACGATGAGCATGTTCCGGTTCTCCGGCAGGACCTCGGCCACGAACTCCTCGATCCCGACCTCGCCGGCAAGCTCGACCAGCTGCTCGAGCAGGCGCGTGCCGATACCGCGACTCTGGAACTCGTCCTCGACGGTGAACGCGACCTCGGCGGCCCGGCGGTCGCGCAGGCGCGCGTAGTTCGCGAGTGCGACGACGCGACCTTCGAAGCAGCCGATCAGGGTACCGCGCTCGTCCCAGTCGGGATCGACGAACGGCGCCACGAGCTTCGGGCCGAGCGCCGGAAAGCCGTGGAAGCGGAGGTAGCGGCTCCGGTCGGAGAGCCGTGAGAAGAAGTCGAGCATCGCGTCCGCGTCGGCGGCGAGCGGCGGCCGGAGCCGCAGCGTCGTGCCGTCGCGGAGGATGACGTCAGTCGGTTCGTGGGCAAGTGCGCTCATCCTGTCCTCCGCCAGTAGTACCCCTCGACTGCGAGCTGCGGCATCTCGTCGAGCAGCGGCCCCCACGCGGCAAGCGCGTCCGAACGGACGCTGTCGCTCAGGAGGTCGCGCACGTTCCGGTCTGCGCCCTCACCCTCGAAGAGAAAGATCACATGATCACCGCTCAGGTAGACAGCATGCCTCTCGAAGCCGTTCTCACCTGGGTCGAAGGGCGGCCCGTGGCGCACGATTGCCGCCGCCTGATCGGCCGCTCCCTCCTTCAGTCTCGCTATTATCGCCAGCCGTTCCACCTCGCCCTCCGCCGTCAGCCTCCGCGGGCGGAGCCGCCTCACGCCGGCCGGGCCTGAAAGCCCGAGCGTGTGGATGCGGCGTTGGTGCGACTCCTTCGTCTGTTCGTGCAGCACACCGCATCGTCGTGGACAGGCGGCCGTGCGCCATCGTGGGGGCCGCGGAAGGCTGCCGCGGCTTTTCCGCAGGCGGCCACGGCACACGGGCTATGCAACTGCCAAGCTGTGCGGAATGTGGCGTCGAGGGAAGGGGAGGCGGGCATGCGACCGCGTCGCGCCGGTCGCTCATCTCCTAGTCATGGACGACCGCGACCGGCCGCTGCATCGCGGCGACCTCGACCCGGACCCGCTGCGCCAGCTCGAGCGCTGGTTCGAGGAGGCGGCCGGCGTCGTCTCGACGCCGGAAGCGGCGGCGCTCGCGACGGCCGGCGAGGACGGTGCGCCGTCGGTGCGCATGGTCCTTCTGAAGCAGTTCGACGAGCGCGGGCTCGTGTTCTACTCGCACTACCCGAGCCGCAAGGGCCGCGAGCTGGAGGCGAACCCGCGCGCCGCGCTGCTCCTCCACTGGCACCCGCTCGGCCGCCAGGTGCGCGTCGAGGGCCCGGTCGGGCGCGTGGCGCCGGAGGAGTCGGACGCGTACTTCGCGACGCGCCCGCTGGGCGGGCGGATCGCCGCGCACGCGTCGCGCCAGAGCGAGGTTCTGGCGAGCCGCGAAGAGCTCGAGCGGCGGGTCGCGGCGCTCGCAGCCGAGCTCGGCGACGTGGTGGCGCGGCCCCAGTGGTGGGGCGGCTTCCGCCTTGTCCCGGAGACGTGGGAGTTCTGGCAGCACCGCGACAGCCGGCTGCACGACCGCTTCCGCTACCGACGGCACGGCGACGGGTGGGCGGTCGAGCGCCTGTCGCCGTAGAACGGCTCGTAGAGCTCGCGAAACGAGCAGCACGAGTACCCTTCGACCGTGGCCGTCGCGGCCGACCTTCGTGGGGAGCTGCTTCGGCTCGTGCCGGACGAACGGCGCGTGAGCGACGGCGAGTCCGTCCTCGACCAGCACGCGTCCGATCTCAGCTACCACCCGCCGCACCGGCCGGACGTCGTCGTCTTTCCGGTCGCGACCGGGGAGGTGTCGGCGGTGCTCGCGTACGCCGACCGGGTCGGCGTTCCCGTCGTGCCGTTCGGCGCGGGCACGAGCCTCGAGGGGCACGTGATCCCGCTGCACGGCGGGATCAGCCTCGACCTGACGCGGATGAACGCGATCGTCGCGCTCCGCCCCGGAGACCTCACCGTCACCGTCCAGCCCGGCGTCACGGGCTCCCAGGTCGAGGCGGCCGCCGGCCCGCACGGGCTCTTCTTCCCGGTCGATCCGGGCGCCGACGCGACGCTCGGCGGGATGGCGGCGACGAACGCGAGCGGCACGACGACCGTCCGCTACGGCGGCATGCGTGCCCACGTGCTCGCCCTCGAGGTCGTTGTCGCCGGCGGGCGCGTGCTGCACACGGGCACCCGCGCGGTGAAGAGCTCGGCGGGCTACAACCTGACCAATCTGTTCATCGGCTCGGAGGGAACCCTCGGCGTGATCACCGAGCTCACGCTGCGTCTGCACCCGATCCCCGAGCACGTGGTCGTTGCCCGCGCGGCGTTTCCGTCCGTCGAGGCGGCGTGCCGCGCAGCCGCCGCGATCATCGGCGCCGGCATGCCCGTGACGCGTTGCGAGCTGCTCGACGCAATGACGATCGGAGCGCTCAACGCGTACAAGGGCACGACCTTTCCGGAGTCGCCGTACCTGTTCGTCGAATTCGGCGGCACCGAGGCGGCCGTGGCCGGCGACCTCGTTGCGACGCGCGAGCTCCTCGAGGACGAGGGGGCGTCGGCGTTCGAGGCCGTGAGCGACCCGACGGCGCGCGCGCAGATGTGGGATGCGCGCCACAACGCACTGCACGCGTCGCTCGCGCTCGCACCCGGCTCGAAGGCGATGACGACGGACGTCGCGGTGCCCGTGTCGGAGCTCGCCGCCGCGATCGAGTACGGCCGGGCGGCGCTCGACGAGTCGGGTCTCCGCGGCGGCATCGTCGGCCATGTCGGCGACGGCAACTACCACGTCGCGTTCCTGCTCGACCCCGACGATGCGGCGTCCATCGCGCAGGCCGAGGCGCTCAACGCGCGGCTCGTGGAGGACGCGCTCGCACGTGGCGGCACCTGCACGGGCGAGCACGGCATCGGCTTCGGCAAGCTCGGCTATCTCGAGCACGAGCACGGCGACCTGCTGCCGCTGATGCGCGGGATCAAGGCTCTGCTCGACCCCAACGGGATCCTCAATCCGGGGAAAGTCTTGCCGCCTGAAGTGCTGCGCACTTCAGCCGGCTGAGATGTTGTGCTCCGCAGAGCGCCCGGCGGCAAAGCCGCCGAGCTCTTATTTGACCGGGGGCCGTCCGGTCGGGTGGCGCGGCCGGTGGCGGCTGCGCCGTCCCCGTCCGCGTGGATGCGCCTGCGGCTAACGAGCCTGCGGCTGCGTTAGCCTTCGGCTTGGGCCATTCGCCGAGCGGCTGTTTACGGCCTACTCGAGGTTCTCGTCGAGTAGCGCGTACCCGCGTGCGATCAGCTCTCGCTTCGCTTCCTCGGTCCACGGTTTCGGGTTGCGCAGCCCCGTCTCGAGGTTGATCTCGCCGGCGGTGCCGCTCACCGAGATCCGCGGGATCAGCCGGTCGCCGAGAAACGGGAACTCCGCTGCGGCGAACCGCTCCTCCACCGCCTGCGCGATCCGTTCGCCGCGGCGGCCGCCGTCGCCCCGGACGATGCGGCCGACGTCCTCGCGCAGCGCAGCGAGCTCCGTGAGCGCAGCGTCCTTCTCGCGCGCGACGCGCTCCTCGAGCACGGCATTCTGCTGCACGGCGACGCGCATGAGGCGGACGATCATGTCGCCCCAGTGCGCCGGCTCGCCGCGTGCATCTCGCTCCTCGGCCTCGCGCAGCTCGGCGATCAGCGCCCGCAGCGGCGGGATCTTCGGGAAGCGCTCGAGCCGCCGGCGCAGCGTGGTCAGCCAGGCGGCGCTGAAGCGCGGATAGTTCGGCAGGTAGCGGAAGCTGACGATCAGCTCGACTCCCGGCTGATCGTACGCGTGACCGAGCGGGAAGTTGCGCACCCACGAGCCGTCGGTCGCGATCCGGTCGCCGATCGGGCGCGGCAGCACGAGCGCGCTCACCGCCGCGGACGCGAGCACCGCCTGCGCCATGATCTCCGGCGGCGTCTTGCGTGACGAGTAGACGAGCTCGTACGCGTGGAGGCCGCTGCCGTGCTCGATCTCGGTCACGTCGGTCGCCGTCACGACGACCTCGACCGGAGCGCGTGCGAGGTCGCGGGCGAGCTGGACGATGTCGCCGAGCCGCTCGGCCACGGTTTCCGGGAGCCGGTAGTCGTGCGAGCCGAGCAGCGGCAGGCGCCAGAGCGAATGCGGCCGGAAGGTCTCCTCCGGCTGCAGCTCCAGCATGAACCGCTCCAGCTCGTCGAGCCGGTCGAGCGCCGCCATCGTCCCCGAGAGGGCGCCCGACGACGTGCCGTAGATCCAGCCGATCCGTGGCCAGAGAGCGGTCTCGCGCAGCCGCTTGAGGAAGCCCAGCTCCATGAGGACGCCGTTGACGGCGCCGCCCGAGAGGACGACCGCGACGTCGCGCTCCATCACCCTGATGGTACGCCGCGCTCAGGAGAGCCTCCTACTCGGAGGCGGCGCCCGCGTAGACGATGCTGTCCTCGAGTGTTTCGTCGATCTGCCGCAACGTCTCCCCGTCGAGCTGGATTCCGGACGCGGCAGCGTTGTCCTCGACCTGCTGCGGGCGGGACGCGCCGACGATCGCCGAGGCGACGTTCGGCTCGCGCAGCACCCAGGCGAGCGCGAGCTGCGCCATCGTGATCCCGAGGCGGTCGGCGATCGGCTGCAGGTGCTGCACGCGCCCCAGCATCGTGTCGTCGCTGAAGCGGCCCATGAACCAGTTCATCGACTCGGAGCCCCAGCGGCTGTCCGCGGGCGGCGGCGCACCGGGCTTGTACTTGCCGGTGAGAACGCCCTGGCCGAGCGGCGACCAGACGATCTGGGAGATGCCGTTCGTCGCGCAGAGCGCGAACAGGTCGCGCTCCGGGCCGCGCCACAGCATCGAGTACTGCGGCTGGCTCGAGACGAACTTCTCGACGCCGGGCAGGTCGAGCGCGGCCTGGATCCGGTCGGGCGGCCACTCGCTGAAGCCGAGATAGCGGGCCTTTCCCTGCCGCACGACCTCGGTGAGCGCCTCCATCGTCTCCTCGAGCGGCGTGTCCCAGTCGTAGCGGTGGCACTGGTAGAGGTCGACGTAGTCCGTGCGCAGGCGGCCGAGCGACAGGTCGATCTGTTTGAAGACCTGCTCGCGCGAGAGCCCCCGGTCGGTGTCGGACACCGGGAAGTAGAGCTTCGTCGCGAGGACGTACGAGTCGCGCGGGCGGCCGGCCAGCATTTCGCCGAGGAGCTCCTCCGCGCCGCCGCCCGAGTACACGTTGGCCGTGTCGATGAAGTTGATGCCGACCTCGAAGGCCTTCGCGACGCACGCCTCCGCCTGCTGCCGTTGCACACCGCCGCCGTAGGTGAGCCAGGAGCCGAGGCTGATCTCGGAGACCTGGAGATCGCTTGATCCGAGCTGTCTGTAGTTCATGTCCGGCACGCTACCCCCATGCAGGAGGAGCTCGTCGAGGAGACTGTCGAGCTGGCGGGCCGCGAGGTGACGCTGCTCCGGCCGCCGAGCGCGGACGCGCTGATCGACGAGGACGCCTTCGACGAGGACGAGTTCCTGCCCTACTGGGCGGAGCTCTGGCCGAGCGGTGTCGCCCTCGCCCGCGTGGTCGGCTGCCTGAAGCTGAGCGGCCTGCGTGTGCTCGAGCTGGGCGCCGGGCTCGGTTTGCCGTCGCTCGCCGCGGCCCTCGCCGGGGCGGACGTGCTCGCCACCGACTGGGCCGCGGACGCGGTCGCGCTCCTGCGCGAGAACGCGCGGCGGAACGGGATCGCGTTGCGCGTGGAGCTGGTGCGCTGGGACAAGCCTGGACGCCTCCTGGTCGAGGCGCCCTGGGGGCTCGTCCTCGGCGCCGACCTTCTCTACGAGAAGCGGAACGCCGAGCAACTGCTCGAGCTCCTCCCGCAACTCGGCGGCGAGGTGCTGCTCGCCGAACCGGGGCGGCCGTTTGCAAAGGCGTTCCTCGAGCGGTGGCAGGCGGAGGCGCTCGGGGACCGCGTCTACAGGTTGCGGCTACCGTGAGCGCGTGGTCGCGCTTGCCGTCGCTCTCGCTCTGCTTGCGCCGCCGAAGCCACACATCGTGTGGAAGCCGATCCCGTTTGGCGCGCAGCGGCTCGCCGAAACCGCCGCGTACGCCAGACGACACTACGGCATCGACTCGTACGTGCTCCACCCCCGGGCGATCGTCGAGCACGTCACCGCGACGCCGTCGTTCTCCTCTGCGTACAACACGTTCGCCGCCGACGTCCCTGACGCGGAGCTGCACCAGCTCCCCGGCACGTGCGCGCATTTCATTGTCGACCGCGACGGGACGATCTACCAGCTCGTGCGCCTGAATGTCATGTGCCGCCACACCGTCGGCCTGAACTGGGTGGCGATCGGGATCGAGCACGTCGGCCTCTCCGACGCGCAGGTGCTCGGCGATGCGACCCAGATGCGCAGTTCGCTCGCGCTCACGGTGTGGCTGATGTGGCGTTACAAGATCCCGCTCGCGGACGTGATCGGGCACAACGAGAGCCTCTCGAGCCCGCTGCACAAGGAGCTGTACGCGCCGTGGCGCTGCCAGACGCACGCGGACTGGAAGCGGGCCGACATGAACGTCTACCGCGCCCGGCTGGTCGCGCTGGCGCACCGCTACGGCCTGAACGTCGGGCCGCCGCCGCAGCCGCGACCGACCGGCTGCAGCTAGCTTCGCGCCTCGCCGGGTCAGCCTTCGCCGGCGGCCGCACGCAACGACGGCGTGGGCCGTCTGACCGGGCCGGTCGTCTCGCGGACGACGAGCTCGCCGCCGATGAGGAGCTGGCGCGGTGGCGTGCCGCCGCCGTCGAGTTGCTCGATCAGCATCTCGGCGGCGAGGCGGCCGGCGTCGAACGCGGGCCATTCGATTCCCGTGAGGGCCGGTGTGAGCATCTCTGCGAACTGCGACGCGATGACCGAGACGATCGACATGTCGTCGGGCACGTGCAGGTTGGCGGCGCGGAGCGCGCCGAGCAGGCCGGTGAACTGCCAGCCCGTCGTGATCGCCGCCGTGCACTCGGGTTCGGCCTGCAGGAGCTGCGCCGCGACGGCGAATGCCTCCTGGGCCGGATGCGGACACGGCAGGTGGATGCCGCGGATGCCGAGCTCGGCGGCGGTCTTCTCGAACGCGTCGCGCGCGATCAGCGCGGAGGTGTAGCCGGCGTCGAGCAGGTCCTGCGGGAAGTTGAAGAGCGCGACGCAGGTGTGACCGAGTTCCGCGAGGTGGGCGAGGCTCGTGCGCACCGCGTCGCCGAAGTCGAGATCGACGAAGTTGATGCCGGTGGTGTCGGCCGTCCGGCCGATGAGCGTGAACGGATACCCGCTCGCCTTGAGGCGCTCGACACGCGGGTCGTGGGCGAGCGTCTCCATCAGGATCACGCCGTCGGCGCGTCCCCTCGTCAGAACGCGCGCGATCGTCTCGGGATCCTCAGGCGAGGTCGAGAGCAGCAGGCTGTAGTCCATCGCGCTCGTCGCCTGGGTAGCGCCGGCGACGAACGTTTGCTGCACCGGCACGAGGTGCCACTGCGGTGAGGGCAGAAACAGGGCAATCGTGTGCGACCGGCGGCTCGCGAGCGCCCGGGCCGGGCCGTGCCGGCGGTAGTCCAGCTCCTCGACGGCGGCGAGCACCTTCACGTGCATCTCCTCGGAGACGGCGCGCTTGCCGCTCAGCACGTACGAGACCGTGCTCAGCGCGACGCCCGCCCGTTGGGCGATCTGCGCCATGGTCACCGGTTTGTGCTGATCCATCACGAAGATTCTTGGCACGCCCCGCAAGGGGGTCATGCTTGACGCTGTATGTGCCGCCTGTTATCTTCGAAGCGCTTCGCGAAGCGCTTCGAAGGCAGGTCCTGGAGGCAAAGGCCTTGCAGTCAGCAGAAAAGGTCGTTGGGGCGGTGGTGCCGACAGCGGCGGCGCGGTTGCGGCTCCGGCCGCTCGACGCGTCCGGCGTGCACATCCTCGGCGGGCTTCTGGGAAACCGGCAGCGCGTCAATCGGGAGGTGACGCTCTTCCGGGGCGCCGAGGAGCTCGAGCGCGCCGGCACCTTCGACAACCTGCGTCTCGCCGCCGCCGGCGCGCGCGACGGCCACCGGGGGCTCGTCTTCAAGGATTCGGACGTCTACAAGTGGCTGGAGGCGCTCGCGTGGGAGATCGGTCGGGAGCCGTCGCCGGAGCTGGAGCGGCTCGCTGCGGACGCGGTCGAGCTCGTTGCTTCGGCGCAGGAGCCGGACGGCTACCTGAACAGCTGGTGCCAGGTGGTCGATCCCACATGGCGCTGGACCGACCTCCAGCAAGGGCACGAGCTCTACTGCGCAGGACACCTGATCCAGGCTGCCGTTGCGCTCGCGCGGGCCACGGGCGACCCGACCCTCCTTGGGGTCGCCCGTCGGCTCGCCGACCTCATCGACGAGGTCTTCCGCGGCGGCGCCCAGACCGGCACCGACGGGCATCCCGAGATCGAGCTCGCCCTCGTCGAGCTCTACCGGTGCACCGGCGACCGCCGCTACCTCGAGCTGGCGGACACGCTCACGAGCCGGCGTGGACACGGCCAGTTCGCGGGAGGCCGCTTCGATCTGCGCTACTACCAGGACGTCGAGCCCGTGCGCGAGACGCACACGATCTACGGACACGCCGTGCGTGCGCTCTATCTCGCCGCCGGCGTCACCGACCTCTATTCGGAGACCGGCGACGAGGCACTGCTCGAGGCGATGCTGCGCCAGTGGGACGACATGGCGTCGACGAAGACCTACCTCACCGGCGGCGTCGGCTCGCGCCACGCCGACGAGTCGATCGGCGATCCGTACGAGCTGCCGCCCGACCGCGCGTACTGCGAGACCTGCGCCGCGGTCGCGAGCATCATGTGGAACTGGCGGCTGCTGCTCGTCACCGGTGAGAGCCGCTTCGCCGACCTGGTCGAGCGGACGCTCTACAACGGCTTCCTCTCCGGTCTGTCGCTCGACGGTCGTTCCTTCTTCTACGTCAACCCGCTCCAGTCGCGCGGGGGGCACGGACGTGCGTCCTGGGACCCGGTCGCCTGCTGCCCGCCGAACGTGATGCGGCTGCTCGCGTCCCTCAACCAGTACCTCGCGACGACCTCCGACGGCGGCGTGCAGCTGCACCAGTACGCACCAGCGAGCGTCCGTGCCGCCAACCCAGCCGGCGAGCCAGTCGAGCTCCGGGTCGAGACCGAGTACCCGTGGCACGGCGCCGTCGAGATCGAGGTCGTGGCCGGCGGCACCGTGCCGTGGACGCTGTCGCTGCGCATTCCGGAATGGGCACGCCGGGCGACCGTGGACGGCGAGCCGGTGGCGGCGGGCGGCTACGCCGAGCTGACGCGGGAATGGGGTGCCGGCGACCGCGTCGCGCTGGAGCTCGACGTCTCGGCCAGGCTGACCGCCCCCAACCCGCGCATCGACGCGGTGCGGGGCTGCCTCGCGATCGAGCGCGGGCCGATCGTGTACTGCATCGAAGACGCCGATCTCCCGGACGGCGTCGACCTGGCGGACGTCGGGCTCGACACCGGCGTGCTGCTGGAGGATGCCGGGCCCGTGCCGGCGCTCACGGGCGTGCCTGCCGTCGCTGCCGGGGGGATCGTGCACGACGGCTGGCAGCGGCTCGGATACCGCGACACGCGCGAGCTGCCGGTGCCTCGAGACGAAGCGCGGGCACAGCTCCTCGCTGTTCCATACTTCACCTGGGCGAACCGCGGAGCGGGCGCCATGCGCGTCTGGATCCCGGGCGCGGACGGAAGTCGCGAATGACTTGCAGCGGCTAGACGAGGAGGCGTCGTGGCGACCCTTTCGCTCGAGCATGTCGGCAAGGTGTACGGCAACGGCGTGGAGGCGGTGCGCGACCTCGACCTCTTCGTCGATGAAGGCGAGTTCGTCGTGCTGGTCGGTCCGTCGGGCTGCGGGAAGACGACGGCGTTGCGCATGGTCGCCGGCCTCGAGGAGGTCACGTCAGGGACGATCCGGCTCGACGGCAAGCCCGTGAACGATCTCTCGCCGCGTGACCGAGACGTGGCGATGGTGTTCCAGAACTACGCGCTCTACCCGCACATGAGCGTCCACCAGAACATCGCCTTCTCGCTGTCGATGCGCGGGGTCGCGAAGGAGGAGCAGGACCGGAAGGTTCGCGAAGCAGCCGAGGTTCTCGGCCTCTTCGAAGTCCTCGCGCGCAAGCCGCGGCACCTGTCGGGCGGGCAGCGCCAGCGCGTCGCGATGGGCCGAGCGCTCGTCCGCGAGCCGGCGGTGTTCCTGATGGACGAGCCGCTCTCGAACCTCGACGCGAAGCTCCGGGTGCAGATGCGCTCCGAGGTGCTTCGCGTCCAGCGGCGCCTCGGCGTCGCGACGCTCTACGTCACGCACGACCAGACCGAGGCGATGACGATGGGCGACCGTGTCGCCGTTCTGCGCACCGGCGTGCTGCAGCAGCTCGCGGCGCCGCAGGATCTCTACGACCGTCCGGCCAACCTGTTCGTGGCGTCGTTCATCGGCTCGCCGTCGATGAACCTCTACGAGGCGTCGATCGCCGGCCCGGCGGAGCGGCTGACGGTGTCGCTCGGCTCGCAGCAGCTGGCCCTGCCGGCGGAGCTCGGCCCCCGGCTGGCGAAGCTCGCCGGTGTCGGCGGCGGCGGGAAGATCGTGCTCGGGATCAGGCCGGAGCAACTTGCCGTCGCCCCGGCGGTGGAGGCCGGCGAGGGACGGCTCCTCGTCGCGGACGTCGAGCTCGTCGAGGCGCTCGGCAACGAGCTGCTCGTCCACTCGCCGTTGACGCGACTCCGTACGGGGAGGAGGCGGTGGCGGCCGCGAACGACGTCGACGCTCCGGTCCCCGGGGGCATCGCGCGCGTCGATCCGCGGGCCCGTGTCGTTGCGGGCGAGCGGGTCACGTTCACGGTCGACGTCGAGCGTCTGCACTTCTTCGACCCGAAGACGGGAGTCGCGCTCTAGATGAGTAGTTCCACGGCGGCGGCGGTGTCTGGGTAGGGACCTGGGGCAGCCAGGTCGAAGTCGGCGGTGCCTGTTCGCGCCGTCGACCACTGGGGGCCACGATGCTCGCCGACCTCGACCTGTTGCTGATTGCGGTGTTCTGCGTTGCCGACGATCTCCTGCCAAAGCCTGTCGGCAACGCCAAGCGGATGCTGACCGACGCGGAGGTCGTCACGCTCTGCGTCGCCCAGGCGATCATGGGGATCCCCTCCGACGAGCGGTTCCTCGCGGTCGCCCGCAAGCGGCTTGTGCACCTGTTTCCGCTCTTGCCGAAGCGGCCCGGCTACCACAAGCGCCGCGCCAGGCTCGCAGACGCGCTCGAGGCGTTGATCGTGGTCTTCGCGCGCGATAGCCCCGGCTTCCACGACGATCTGCTGCTGGTCGACTCGACCCCGGTCGAGTGCGCCCGTAGCGTCGAGACGACCCGGCGCAGCCAGCTCGCCGACGCCGCCGACTACGGCTACTGCACCAGCCACAGCCGCTACTTCTGGGGCTTCCGCCTGCACGGCCTGTTCGCGCTCGACGGCACCCCGCGCGCCCTGGCACTCACCTCCCCGAAAGCATCCGAGCGCGAGGTCTGCCTCAGCCTCCTCGCCCGCTGCGAACGCGCAGGCCCGCTGACCATCGTCGGCGACAAAGGCTACGCCGGAGCCGACTTCGAACACGCCGCCGCCAAGCTCGAAGCGACGATCATCAGGCCGCGCCGCAAAGACGAGCAGCCCAGCGGGCCGCACCTGGCACCGATCCGGCAACGGATCGAATCGATCTTCCAGACCTGCAAAGACCTCCTCACCCTCGAACGCCACGGCGCCCGCACCCTCCACGGCCTCCACACCCGCATCTGCACACGCTTCCTCGCCCTCGCCGCCGCCATCAGCCTCAACCACCGACTCGGCCGACCACCACGCGCCCTCGCCGACTACACAGCCTGAGCCCCGGTGGAACTACTCATCTAGTGGACGCGGCCATAAGTTCGTTCGTGTCTGGCGGTTCGCAAACCAAGCAGGCCTAGGACGCAGGGAGGCCGCATACCCGTAGGTATACGGCCGACCGAGGACAACGGCATGCGCCGCGTTTGCGGGCCGCCAGACGCACAACCGTACTTGTGGCCGCGTCCACTAGTCCCCGAGTAGGCGGCGCAGCGCGGCCTTCGGGTCGTCCGCGAT
>Ga0187881_10002905_pt1 | contig 15369 bp, 14 predicted proteins | sample June2016WEW_19_1_2_FD_133017 | JGI IMG/M metagenome (GOLD analysis project Ga0187881, IMG submission 133017) | Peatland microbial communities from SPRUCE experiment site at the Marcell Experimental Forest, Minnesota, USA - June2016WEW_19_100 | ecosystem: Environmental > Terrestrial > Soil >...
CAGGCGCGCCTTGGCGGACCAGAAGTCGAACCGCGCCAGGGCGTCGAGCGTCTCGCGTAGCGGACCCGCCTGTCCGGCCACCAGGCTCGAAAGGTCGTCGAGGATTCGCTCGATTTCCGCCAGCTCCGCCAGCTGAGCCTCGCGCCACGCGTTGCCGAGCTCGACGGCCACAAGCGGCTCCACGAACAGGGTCTGGCCGCTGCCGGACGCGTCGTGGACGATGCCCTTGACCCGGCTCCGGGCGTCTGCTCGGATCGGGATCACGTAACGGCCGCCACGCAGAGTGACGATCGGCTCCTGTAGCGAACCGGCCAGCTCACCAGAGTGGATGAACTGGTCGAGGCGGCCACGCAGACGTTCGTACGCGACGCGAACGGAGCGGCGAAGGCCGCCCAAACGCGGCGAGGCCGTGTCGAGAAGCTCGCCGGCCGGATCGAAGCTTCGGCCGAGGACACTGCGCAGGCTGGGCAAAGGGTGGATCCCTCGGGCCAGCTCCCGGAGCAGCGGCCGTCGTTCGCCGCTCAGCGCATCGCCCAGTCGTGCCGCGGCCTCCAGCGTGACGGCGATGTCGAGGAACTGCGGAGGGTCGAGCCTGCCGCCTCGCGCCGCACGTTCGATCCACGGCCCAATGTCCTTGCTGCCGCCGATGCCGGCGCCGGGGTGCTCGGCGATGAACCCGCGCGCCTGCGACGTCTCGGCAAGGCCACGAGCCACGACCACGGCGTCGGCCGAGGACTCGAGGGCCTCGGCCAATCGTCGGCCGGGCGGGAAACCGGCGGCGGAGGCAAGCCTCGCCCGCACGAGCGGGTATTCGAGCAGGGCCACCGAGCGACGATCGAGACCGGTGGCCTCAGACGCCGGCTCCGAAGCGGCCCGGCGGTCATCGGCCCGCTCCAGGTCGCTGGCTGTCACAGCGCCACCTGTCGCCTGGACCGCAGCGAAACGGACGAGATCGACGCATTGCCAGGAACGAAGAACCGCCACGGCCGGCTCCGCCATGGGTCCGGCGCGTAGTCGATGCCCGCTCGAGGCCCCGTCTCCACCGGCAATGGATCGTCCTCGTCCGCAAGCTCCAACCGCAGGTCGGATTCCGGGTCGCACAGGTCGATGCCGTCTGCGGCTCTATCTATGGAGAATGCGGCGCAGACGAGGCCGGGGCCGGAGGCGAGCCGGTCCTCGGGCAGCGCTTCGATTTGACTCCGGGCGCGCTCCTCGGCCGCTTTGCCGTGGCGGACTGCCCGGTCCCCGGCCCAGCGGACCCTCGCGGCCCGCATCTCCTCCCCGCCGCCAATGGGCTCCACTGCGCGGACCAGCAGCGCCGCGGCCTGCCTTTCGGCTTCGGTGACGACGTTCAGACAGTGGTACATGCCGTAGACAAGGTACACGTAGGCGACTCCAGGTGGCCCGAACATGGCGGCGTTGCGCGTCGTTCGGCCGAACCTGGCGTGCGAGGCCAGGTCCTCTTCACCGATATAGGCCTCAACTTCGACGATCCTGCCGACTCGTCCGGCCGGATTCCTGCCTCTCACCAGGCGGGCCCCGATCAAGCTACGGGCTGCCGCCTCAGTGTCGGTCGCGAGAAGGCGACGCGGAAATGGGCGGGTGCCGGCGATCTGAGGGTCGCTCATGGGTTCAGTGCGTAACCGGTGCTACCGGCTCAGGGGAAGAGGGACACCAGATCGGACGGCAGAAGGACGGAGAATATGTGAACGAAAGGCGGAACCACGCTGTCCTTGATGCCGCTGGCGATTTGAGAGTGGTTGACAATCAGATCCTGGGCCTGGCGCAGGAGCGTTACATCGCCGGATCTCGCCGGCGGCAATGCGTACGAGTTGAGAATGATGACCGCCGCCATCAGCAGGATGAGGCCCTGAAGCAGACCCAGGGCACCGCCCACGACGTCATCGACGATCGGATGGTCGGCCGTGATTTCCGTCCGCTTGTAGAAGCCCTGGATGAGGACCGACACGGCTACCGATAACACCACGAAGATGATCGTGAAGGCGAGGAGCCGGTTGTAGCCGACGTCGAATTGGGTCCAGTTCTGGGCCAGGAGATCACCCACGGGATCGCGGAGGTTGGCGGCGAACAGGAAGGCGAACAGAATCGAGGCGATCCCGAGAAGCCTCCGGATGGCACCTTGGAACACCCCGAGGAAGACGAATGCGAACAGGCCGATGAAGATGGCCAGGTCGACCAACGAGGTGCTCTTGATCATTCCGACGAGGTCCACCGGTTTACCTCCGGCTGGGCGCTGGATGCCGACCGTTCGTGTCGGGTTGGGCCGCAGCTAGGTTAGCAGCGCGAGCGGGACCGAATCAAAGTATTAGGTACGCCCGGGCCCATAAAGCTGGCCGGGATGGACCGGTGCCGGCGCTAGCTCCGAATGTGGGCCCCGAGATCGGTCTCGAGACCAGCGCGAACCGCGGCCGCACTCGCGTCCGCTTCGGCTTCGGTCAGGGTCCGGTCGTTCGCTCCGAAGACAAGCCGGTAGGCCAGACTCTTTTCGTGGCCGGCAAGCGGGGCGCCCCGGTAGACGTCGAAGAGGCGGAGCTCAGTCAACAACGCGCCGGCATGGTCCCGGACAACGGCTTCAACCTCGGCCGCAGGCCGATCGTCGCGGACAATCACGGCGATGTCGCGCTCGACCGTTGGGAAGCGGCCGATGGGCTCGACGCGAATCGACCTCTGCTCGGCCGCGTCCAGGCCACCGATCGCCAGCTCGGCGACCACGACGCGCCGGGCCCTCAATTCCCACGCCTCCAGCGCGTCTGGATGGAGCTCGGCAACGCGCCCGCTGACCATCTCAACACCGGACCCGGCCTCGACAACGAGAGCCCGGCCTGGGTGGAACGGGAAACCTCGGGTGTCGGGAACGTAGGTGGGAGCCGGCAGATGAAGCCGGCTGCAAAGGAGCTCGACGATACCCTTGGCGTCGTCCACATCGTACGGCGCGGCCGGCCTGTTCCACGCCGGTGGCAGGGCGTTGCCCGTCAGCAAGAGGGCGACCCTGGTCCACTCGCGGGGAGAATCCCCAACTCGACCGTAGCCCTTACCAATCTCGAAGACGGCCAAATCCTCCCGACCCTGGCGTTCGTTGAGAGCCAGCACGCTGAGCAGACTACCGACGAGATGCTGACGCAGCACCGAGTGCTGGCTCGATAGCGGATTGGTCACGGTGATCGGCGCGCCGAGAGCCGGCTCTGCAATCGCCAGGCCTTCGTCGCCTGGCCATCTGAGCCTGACCTCGTCCTGAGGAGAAACCAGCGCGTGGGTGATCAGCTCGCTCAAACCGGCCCCTGCCAGGGTCTCGCGAATGGCGTTTCTGACCTTGACCGGGGAGGATCTGTAGCCCGGGATCAACGTGTCCGGCAGGTGCGCCGGCGTGGTCTCGTAACCGCGGACCCGGGCCACTTCCTCAGCCACGTCCGCCTCGATCTCGAGATCGCGGCGCCAGGTCGGCACGACTGCCACGAGGACTGCTTCCGCGCCCGGGTCCACCAGGAGTGGCCTGGGCCCCCCGGCTACGCGGATAGGGGTGCCGGCGGAACCGGCCTCGGTCTCGATGCCCACGCGCCTCAGCAGGTTGCGCTGGTCCGCGGCCGGGACATCGGCGCCGAGCAGCTTGCTGACTCGAGCCGGCCGGAAGGCGAGACGTGCCGGCTGCGGCTCGTGCGGGCCCGTGTCGATGATGCCGCGTGCGCACGAACCCCCGGCCCACGCCAGCGTGAGCTGCGCTACCAGATCGGCGCCGATCCGTGCCAGCCGGAACTCCTGGCCCTTTTCGAAGCGCAGGCTCGCCTCGGACTGAAGAGCGAAGCGGTGACCCGTGCGTCGGATGCTGACCGGGTCGAAGATCGCCGATTCGATGGCGACGTCGGTAGTGGAGGCGGTGATTTCGCTTTCGGCCCCGCCCATCACGCCGGCGATGCCGATAGGCCCCTCTGGGTCGGCGATGACTAGCGTGTCGGGCGTCAGCTCGCGGACGACGTGGTCGAGGGTTTCGAGCCGTTCCCCGAGGATCGCGCGCCGAACGATGATTGTGCCGTCGTGGACGGCGGCACCGTCGAACGTGTGAGTCGGCTTGCCAAGCTCGAGCATGACGTAGTTCGAGGCGTCGACGACGTTGTTGACGGGTCGCATGCCGGCTGCCTGCAGGCGCATCTGGACCCAGTCCGGCGATGGTCCGACCCTCGCACCGCTGATCCAACGACCCACGAAACGGGTACAGAGATCGGGGTCGCGCACTTCGACCTTGAGGTGGTCGGTAACAGAGCCGCCCGTCTCCAGAAGCGACCTGCTGGGCCAGCAAACCGTCGCTCCCGTGGCGGCGGCTACCTCCCTCGCCAGGCCGATGAAGCACAGGGCGTCGCCTCGGTTGGGCTTGACATCCACGTCCAAGACGACGTCGCCGTAGATTTCCGACAGATGCCGGCCGAGCGGCGACGCCGGCGGCAGGATCAGGATCCCTTCGGCATCGCTGGTGATGTGCAGCTCATCGCCCGAGCAGAGCATGCCCTCGGAGGCGATGCCCATCTTCTCGGTCCGTTCGATGAGTCGGTCGCCGGGCAGCACGGCGCCCGGCAGGGCGACCGGGACTCGCTGGCCCGGAGCGATGTTGTTCGCGCCGCATACGATGTGGAGAGGTTTGCCCGTGCCGACGTTGACAGTCGTCAGATGAAGCCGGTCGGCGTACGGGTGCTTCTCGACCGTGAGCAGCTCGCCGACCACGACTGAGCGCCAGTCGGCGCCCCACTGCTCGATGCCCTTGACTTCCATACCGAGGAGGGTCAGTCGGTCAGCCAGCTGCTCGGGCGTTTGCTGCACGTCCACGTACTCACGGAGCCAATTCAGCGGAACTCTCATCGGAACTGCTCCAGGAAGCGGAGGTCGTTCTCGAGGTAGTGGCGAAGGTCTGGCACGGCGTGGCGAAGGTTTGCGATGCGCTCTACGCCCATGCCAAAGGCGAAGCCCTGGTATCGCTCCGGATCGATGCCACCGTACTGGAGAACGACGGGATGAACCATTCCGGCGCCGAGAATGGTCATCCAGCCCGACTTCGAGCATGCCGGGCAGCCAACGCCGCCGCAGACGACGCACTCTACGTCGAACGCAACGGAAGGCTCAGTGAATGGGTAGTAGCCGGGCCGGAAACGAGTCTTGCGAGGTCCGAAGAGCGCGTGGGCGAACTCGTCGAGCAGCCCCTTGAGGTCGGCCATCGAGGTTCCCTCGTCGACCATGAGGCCCTCGACCTGGAAGAACTCGAAGCCATGACTGGCGTCCACGGCCTCATAGCGGAAGCACCGGCCGGGCAATAGGGCCCGGATCGGCGGCACCGTCGACTGCATCACGCGGATCTGGCCGGGGCTCGTGTGGGTTCTGAGCAGGTGCCCGGGAATGTCGACGTACAGGGTGGCCCAGAGGTCACGGGCGGGATGATCGGGGGCGATGTTGAGCATCTGGAAGTTGGTGAGGTCGTCCTCGACCTCGGGCCCCTCGTAGATCACGAAACCGAACTGACCGAAGACTTCGGCTATGGCCTCGATCGTCTCCGGGATGGGGTGCAGCGCGCCACGGGCCACCGGTCGACCGGGCAGGGTGACGTCCACGCTCTCCGCAGCGAGGCGCAGGGTCTGAACCTGGGCGCGAAGCTCGGATCCTCGCACCGCCAGCGCTCCCTTGACGACCTCGCCTACTTCATTGGCGACGGCCCCCACCCGCGGTCGATCCTCCGCCGGGAGGGCGCCGATGCCTCGCAGCACCGCGGTCAGGTCGCCCTTTTTGCCAAGGTACTGGATCTGGAGCGCCTCCAGCGCCGCCGGATCAACCGCGGCCGAAATCTCCTTCAGCGCCCGCTCTTGCAGGCTTCGCAAATCGGCGCTCAGGCTTTCGAAGTCCACGCTGCCGTTCCTTACTGGTTGCGGGTCCGGCCCGCCGACATCGCCACCTGGCGAGAATCTAGAACCCTCGACTCCGACCGTCCCACCGGGGACGCTCCGCCATCCTTCCGGACGGGGACGAGTCGAGGGCTCGCGGTACCACCCCGCTTCCCCACCATGCTTGCGGCCGTTGCGGGTCGCCGGTAGGGCGCTCAAAGCCATCGCGTCACGATGGCTCGATGCCCTGTATCGGGGGCGACCGGCTCGCCTACCCACACCGACGCGATCGTCGGGACTTCAGCGAGCGGCTCGGGAGCGAACCCGCGAGATCGATCCCGGGTGGGCTTTCAGTCTGGGCCCGACCCTCCCTGGTGGATCTGTCCTCGCCTGATCTCCGTCGTGGCCTGGTTTTGGAGAAGTGCCCCGGCCGTCTCCGGCCGGCCTGGTGCCTAAGCCCTGGTTGCGACGGCGACGATCTGGGCGAAAGCCGCCTGATCTCGAACGGCGATGTCGGCCAGGATCTTGCGATCGAGCTCTATCTCGGCGGCTTTCAGGCCGGCGATCAGCTTGCCGTAGCTGATTCCGTTCTGACGGGCCGCCGCATTGATTCGGATGATCCACAGCTCGCGCATCTGGCGCTTGCGCTGCTTGCGGTCTCTTGTCGCATAGGCCAGAGCATGCAGTGCCGACTCGCGGGCCCGTCGGATAAGCCGCGAGTTTGTGCCGGAGCGGCCCTCGGCCTCATGTAGAAGGCGCTTGTGGCGGTGATGGGCGGTTACGCCCCGCTTAACGCGTGCCATCGACGATCAGACTCCCAGGTACGGCAGCAGCCGGCGGATCTGATCTAGCGACTCTCCGGTCACGATGGCCTTGCCGTCATATCGGCGCGTGCGCCGCGAGGACTTTAGTTCGAGATGGTGACCGCGCCAGGACTTGACACGGACAGCCTTGCCACTGCCAGTGACCCCGATCCGCTTCTGGGTCCCTTTGTGGCTCTTCATCTTCGGCACGGTCTCACACTCCAGTCGACGCCGCGCCGTTGTCCGGCTCGGGTCTGGGCCTCGCCGGCGGAGCCGGCGGCGCCTCGTTCTTCGCTTCTTGCGTTCCGTCCGTCGTTGCGATCGCTCCGTCCGCGGGTCGGGCATGAGCTTTGGCCGTGGCCGACGGAGTTGATTCGTGCATCTTCGGCTTATGGGTCGAGGCGACGCTGATGTGCATCGACTTGCCCTCGAGCAACGGAGGCCTCTCGATTACGCCGTGTTCCTTGATCTGCTCCGCAAACTTGTCCAGCAAGTCGCGCCCGATCTGAGGGTGGGTCAGCTCGCGACCCCGGAACTGGACGGAGATCTTGACGCGATCGCCGTCTTCCAAGAACTCGATGGCCCGCCTGACCTTCGTATCGAAGTCGCCGACTCCGATCTTCGGCTTGAGACGCACTTCCTTGAAAGTGACGGATCGCTGTTTTCGCTTGGCTTCCTTCTCACGCTTGGTCAGTTCGTACTTGTACTGGCCGAAGTCGAGGAGCCTCGACACGGGGGGACTGGCAAGCGGTGCGACCTCTACCAGGTCGAGCCCCCGCTCCTGCGCAAGCCGCAAGGCATCTGCCGTTCGCATGACACCAAGCTGGCTACCGTCTTCGTCGACGACCCGAACTTCGTAGACACGGATCATCTGATTGATGCGCAGGTCTCGGCTAATGGCGAACCCCTTCTAAGCGTCTTCCGGTTGCCGACCCACGGGATGAGTTTGCCCCGAAAGCAGACGAGCGGCCCAACCCAGCGCACGACTGCACCGGGCGGTCGCCCGCGGGACTATAGCACAGCGGTTTCAGGGGCGGCAAACGTTCGGCGAGGCGGTACGAATCACCCCCGACGGCGTCTTGGTGTGCAAAGATGGCCCAACGTCACGCAGCTGGAGGGAGACGGGTACGATGCGTCGACTGATCGCGTTTGGCTTGGTGGCCGCGTGCCTTGCGGCGGCATGCCAGTCCGGGACGGCATCATCGACTCCCCAGGCGACAGCCACAGCGGCGGCCACGGCTGCGCCAACCCCAACTCCAACACCGCCGCCAAACTCGACTCCTACTCCCAGTCCAGCCCCAACGCCAACATCGACTCCTACCCAAACGCCGTCGCCGACTCCAGTTCCAACCCCGACGCCGTTCCCCACGGGCACAAGCGGCGCCTTGGCGTTCGTTCATGCCTACGAGGATGCCCTGATCGCTGGCCGGTATCCCGCGGCATGGGCGATGCTCGGCACTCAGGACCAGGCCACGCGGGGGATGCTCACGGGATACACGAGCGAGCGCAGCGCCTACATGAAGTCGGCAGGGTCCAAGTACACGGCCGTGGCCAATCCGACGGACGTCATGTCCCTGACCGATTGGATCGCCGGGATGCCCACCGCGGAACAGAAGCCGATCGACGCCGCCCACGCCGTACTGGTCGAGGTCACCTGGACCAAGCTCGCCGGTAACAACGCCGGTTGGGAGATCTGGGTGGTGAATCCGGTGCCTGGCGGTTGGGAGTTGTACGAGGCGCGATGACGCCCGGCCTCAGGGCCTTCGCACTGTCGTCTCCTCTGCCAGCCGTTCCACGAATGATTCCCAGGCCACGCCGTTCTCCTGCTCGCCGGCGCGGTTGCGGATAGCTACAGTGCGCGCCTCGACCTCTCGGTCGCCCATGACCAGCATGTAGGGCACCTTCTGCTCCTGCGCCAGCCTGATCTTGTTCTGCATCCGAGAATCCGAGTCGTCTACTTCGACTCGGAGCTCGTGAGCCTTGAGCATCCCGGCAAGCTCGTTCGCCGCATCGATATGCCGGTCGGCGATGGGGATGACGACGGCCTGGACCGGAGAGCACCAGACCGGGAAGGCCCCGGCGAAGTGCTCCACGAGGACGCCGATAAAGCGCTCGAGCGAGCCGTAGATGGCCCGGTGAATCGTCATCGGCCGGACGGCCGCGCCGGTCTCGTCGATGTAGGTGCAGTCGAACCGTTCGGGCAGCATCACCAGGTCGACCTGAATCGTTGCCGTCTGCCATTCGCGGCCCAGCGCGTCCTCGACCTGGATGTCGATCTTAGGGGCGTAGAAGGCGCCGTCGCCGGGCTTGAGCCGGTAGGGCTTATCGAGCGAGTCCAGCGCCGCCTTGATCTGGGCCTCGGCTCTCTCCCAGAGCGCGGGGTCGCCCAGCGCCTTGTCGGGCTTTGTCCCGAAGGTGAACCTCGGCTCGAGACCGAACCAGCCGTACACCTCGTGGACCTCCCCGAGGAGGCCCTTGATCTCGTCCTGGAGCTGGTCGGGCCGGAGGTAGATGTGGGCGTCGTCCTGGACGAAATGACGAACGCGGGTTAAGCCCGACAGCGTGCCTGATCGCTCGTTCCGATGGAGCCTGCCGAACTCGGAGTACCGGAGTGGCAGGTCGCGGTAGGAGCGCAGCTTGCTCTTGTAGATGAACGTGCTCTCGGGGCAGTTCATCGGCTTGAGGCTGAAGGTCTGGCCCTCGGACTCGAGGACGAACATGTTGTCCTGATAGTTGGCCCAGTGGCCCGACTGCTCCCAGAGCTTCTTGTGGACGATCAACGGGGTGCTGATCTCCTGGTAGCCGCGGCGGTCCTGGACCTCCCGGATCGCGGTTTCCAGGGTCCGCCACAGGCGCTGGCCCTTGGGGTGCCAGAAGGCGGAGCCGGGGCTGACATCGTGGAAGCTGTAGAGATCGAGCTGCACGCCCAGACGGCGGTGATCGCGGCGCTTCGCCTCCTCGCGCCGGTGCAGGTAAGCGTCCAGCTCTTCCTGGCTGGGCCAGACGGTGCCGTAGATCCGCTGCAGCATCGGCCGCTTCTCGGAGCCGCGCCAGTACGCTCCCGCTACGGTCATCAGCTTGAACGGGCCGATCTTCCCCGTGCTGGCGACGTGAGGCCCCTTGCAGAGGTCGATGAAGCTGCCGTGCCTGTACGTGGACGTGGGCGGTAGCGGCGAGCCGGTCTCTTTCGAGCGGGTGGCCAGGTCGTCCAGGATCTCGACTTTGAAAGGCTGCCGCCGAGCGTCGAAGAAGGCGCGGCCCTGGTCGAAGGGCATTTCCTTGCGGATGAAGGGGCTGTCTGCAGTGATCGAGGTGCGCATTCCGGCTTCGATTGCGGCGAGATCGTCGGGGGTCAGCGGGCGCGGCAGCAGGAAGTCGTAGTAGAAGCCCTCATCTATCGACGGGCCGATCCCCAGCTGAGCGTCCGGGAAGATTCCGAGGACGGCCTCTGCCATGACGTGCGCCGCAGAGTGGCGCATCGCGTCGATCTCGGTGTGTGCGCCGGCGTCGAGGAGCTCCTCCGCCGAGCCGCGCACAGCTGCCTCGAAATACTCGTCCACGTCGCCGGCCTCATCGGCTTCGGCTGACGCTGCCGGCGCCGGTCCCTGGCTGCCCTTGTCCTCGCCCATTTCATCTTCCCTTCGCCGTCTCGCCGCTTCGTCGCTCGCGGCTCAGTCTGTGGCAGAAACGCAAAGCCCCCCGTCCGACAGGACGAGAGGCATCTCTCGCGGTTCCACCCGCCTTCGCGCCGGCGTGAGGTGAGAACCCTGGGCCGTCGCGCGCTCTTCCCGCTCTAACGGGCGGATCCCGGACCGGTTAACCGGTCGCTCGCGGGTGGTGTCGTCGCCGGAGGGAATCGCCGTCGCTCTCAGCCACGGCCAGCGTGGCGACGGCTCTCTGAGATCCTCTCGACGCTGCGTGTCCCGCTCATCGCTTTGGATCTGGAGTTGCACCGAGCCGCCTCACGGCGACCCGGAATGGTGGGCGGTAGAGGACTTGAACCTCTGACCTCATGCATGTCAAGCATGCGCTCTAACCAACTGAGCTAACCGCCCGACATTTCACGCTCGGGAAGACCGTATGCTTCCCGATTATCCGGATGGGGCCTTGACCTACACCGCTCGAATACCGCATGCTGGTCGCTGTCCAGACTTCCAGAGAGGTACCGGCGATGCAAACCAAAGCCACCACCCGCGGCGTGCATGATACGGCACCGGACGCCTTGCCTGCACTCGTAACCTCGTGGCGTCGATCTCTCGCGGCTCGGCGCGCCAGCCCGGCCACGATCGACACCTACAGTACCGCGGTCGCGCAGCTCACCGACTACCTGGTCGCCCACGGCATGCCCGACCGGGCCGCCACGATAAGGCGCGAGCACGTCGAAGCCTTTGTGACCCACCTCTTGGAGCACAAGGCGCCCGCGACTGCCCACAACCGCTACCGCGGCTGCCAGGCGTTCTTCTCCTGGCTCGTGGAGGAGGGCGAGATCCGGGCTAGCCCGATGGATCGGATGAAACCGCCCAAGCTGCCGGAGGCTCCCCCACCCGTCCTGCGCGACGCCGAGCTGCGCCGCCTCCTCGCCGCCTGCGAGCGCGACCGAACGTTCAATGGCCGGCGCGACGAGGCCGTCCTTCGCGTGTTCGTCGACACCGGCACCCGACGGGCCGAGGTCCTCGGCTTGCGCCTCGAAGACGTCGACCTCGACCAGGGTCTCTTGAAGGTCATCGGCAAAGGCAGCCGGACGCGCCTGGTGGCGATTGGTACCAACACCGTCCGAGCAATCGACCGTTACCAGCGCCTGCGAGCGAAGCGCCCCGACGCAGAGCAGCCATGGCTTTGGCTCGGGCGCAAGGGCCGCCTTGGCGAGACGGGCCTGGCGCAGCTCATCCGCGAGCGCGGCGCACAAGCCGGTCTCCCCGGCCTTCACCCGCACCTGTTCCGGCATGCATACGCCCACGCGATGCTCGCGGCCGGGATGCAGGAATCCGACCTCATGGCCGTGGCCGGCTGGCGCAGCCCGGAGATGTTGCGCCGCTACGCCGCGTCTACCCGAGCCGAGCGAGCCCTGACAGCGGCTCGGGCCCTCAGCCCGGGCGACCGCCTGGCAGACACCCGCAAATGAGCGTGCAGCGGCCAACAGGCAGGCGTTCGGTTCGCGAGTTGTCTGCTGAGCACAGGGCCGAAGAGGCCCGCGTGCCATCCGACGACAAGATTGCCAGTGCCACGATCTTTGGAGCGGTCCCCCTGCTTGTGCGGCGCGCGTACCCAGATGTCAGTCCGCGCGAGAATGAGTGGGCGCAACTGATGCTGCCAGGGGAGACTTCGTTTACCAATACCAGGCGGGGCGTGGCCCGAGTACGAGCGGTGCGTGGCGCACGGCGCCGAGAGCCGAACCTATCGGACGAAGCGTGGTGGGCATACATCGACGAAGTCACTCCGAGGCTTTCGGAGGCCGAGCGAGAGGACGAAGAAACGATCCTCGCGGCGGTGCGTCGAAGGATCGACGTCGCGGTCGAGATCCTCAATCGGGCTCCTCGGCCGCCTGAGCCGGTATCCCATGGCCTCACCGAACGTGAGATCCGGAGGGCTACGGCCCAAGAACGCATTGCCTGTGAAGGGCTCCCGCGCCAACCCGAGGTGGCGACGCGGCTCAACACGTCGAGAAGCACGCTCCAACGTGCGATGAAGGACCTCAAGATAGGCCCTTGGCCTCCTGGGCCCCCGGAAGATTGACGCGGGCTGAGGCAATCTGAGGCAGTCTCTGCGTGATTCTGAGCTTGTGACCGATGCAGCCTCTCGCAAACTCTATGGTCGGATCGGCGGGCTAACCGCCTGGGCCACGCACGACCCCGAAGTCATGGTCGGCCCGGCACACCGCAGGTTCCAGGCCCGGTTCGAACGTCTCGTTGACCCGGAAGGTCAACTAGATCCAGTCGAGCGCGCGAAGCGGGCCGAGAGGGCGATGAAAGCGCACATGCTCGCGCTCGCTGCGAAGTCGGCCGAGGCACGCCACCAGCGCCGAAAAGGAGAGGCCTCGGATGGATCCGGCAGGCAGGGGCGACAGTAGGGACCTGCCAGCGGAGAGCGCCAGGACCGCCGAACTGGATCGCGCGAGGGCAGCCGTCCCGTCCGCGTGGGTCAGGTCAGCCAGGAGGGGCCGGTCGGCGAGCACATTCGTCGGATCGCTGTCGGGTTGGTTGGCAGAGGAGGATGGGCGGTGACTGCCTCCGCGAGAATGGGCCTCGCTGCCGCCCTGGACGCGGTCGAGGTCTTCCTCTCCCGCTACGTCGCCTTCGAGCGACGTGAGCAGGCGACCGCGCTGGGCCTGTGGGTTGCCCACACTCACAGCATTGCGGCTTTCGACGCCTCGCCGTATCTAGCCGTCACGAGCGTTGAGCGCCAGAGCGGCAAAACCCTTCTGCTTGACTTGTTGGAACTTCTGGTGGCCCGGCCCTGGCGGGCAGTGCTGCCCTCAGACGCCGTCGTCTTCCGCAAGATCGACCAAGAGGGGCCCACCCTGCTCCTCGATGAGGCCGATGCGATCTTCGGCCGGGCAGCCGATCGCTATGAGGGGCTGCGGGCGCTACTGAACGCGGGGAACCGGCGAGGAACGAAGGTGCCGCGCTGCGCTGCGTTCGGAGCCGAACTCGTCGAGTTCGATGTGTTCTGCCCTAAAGCGATCGCGGGCATCGGGGAGCTGCCCACGACTGTAGCGGACCGCTCGATTCCGATCCGCCTCCGCCGGCGCAACCGCCGTACCGAGCCCGTGGAGCGGTTCCGACGCCGCGAGGTCGAACCGGCCGCAGTCGAGCTCGTGACGGCGCTCCGGGCGGCCCTGGCCGAGGATGAGCTACGCGCTGCGCGGCCAGAGCTCCCCGTCGAACTTAGCGACCGGGCCGCGGACGGCTGGGAGCCGCTCCTCGCGATTGCGGACGCGGCCGGCGAGGCGTGGGGTCGGCGGGCCCGCCTCGCGGCGGTAGCGTTGCAGGGGTCAGGGATGCTGGACGTCGAGAGTGAGGGCATCCGCCTGCTCTGCGACGTTCACGCGGTGTTCGACGAACAGGGAGTCGAGCGGCTCGGGACCGCCGAGCTTCTCGCTGCCCTATGCGCGGACGAGGGCGCGCCATGGGGTGACTACCGCGGCAGGACGTTGAGCCCCCATCGCCTGGCCTCCCTACTGCGCCAATACGGCATCCGGTCAGCACAGCGCCGAGACAACGGCCCGGCTGTCCGCGGCTACGAGCGGGCGGACTTCGCCGATGCGTGGGAACGCTACCTAGGTGCCGATCGCGCAGATGTCTCCAAAGAGAGGTCGGACCGTGACACCGTGACGGCTGATCGAGGCCAGGGGATCGGGCGCGTGACCACTGCCGACGGCGACTGTCACGCTGTCACGTTTGGGGTGCCCTCTGCCGAGACCGTGCGGCCTACGCCCGGCGAAGTCCCTGCCTGGCGTTGCGCCCTTGATCTGGGCAGTGGCCACTTGCCTGCGGAGCGGGCCGATGGCACCATCTTCTGCGCCACTTGCCATCCTCCGCTGGCGGGTCCGTGGGGCGGTCCGGGGGTCGTACAGTGAGCACCGCGCTTGGCGGCATCAGCCGCCCGCCCTGCGTCGCCCTCTACGCGCGGGTCTCTACGCGCGACAAGGATCAGGACCCCGAGCTCCAGCTCGAGGCCATGCGCGACTACGTCGCGGCCCGGGGCTGGGAGGCGATCGAGTACGTCGACACTGCGGCCGCAGGCGATCTAGCCCACCGGACGGCCTGGGCCCGGCTCCTCGCCGACGTATCCCGCAGACGGGTCGACCGGGTCATGGTCTGGAAGCTCGACCGGGCGTTCCGCTCGACCCTTCATGCCCTCGCAACACTGCGTGACTTCGAGCATGCCGGGGTCGGCTTTGCCGCCCTTACCCAGCCCGAGCTCGACACGACGTCGGCAACGGGGCGCCTGGTCTTCACGATCCTTGCCGCGGTCGCCGAGATGGAGCGTGAGCTGATCGCTGACCGGGTCAAGGAGGGGATGCGCCACGCGGCCCGGCAAGGCAAGCAGATTGGCCGCCCGCCGGTCACGGCCCGGCCCGGCTTTGCCACTCGGTGGGCTCGGGTCCATCCGGACCTTGTCGCCAGACGGCTCTCGCGGCGGCAAGCCGCCCGCCGGCTTGGGATCGGGACGGCAACCCTAGGCCGGCTCCTTGCCGCCGAGCTCGACAGGGGAGGCAGAACCGATGGCTGAGTTCGCCACATGCCAGTCCGACGCGGCCATCTGCCGGCTCCTTGCCAGCGGACCCTTGTCGACTGAGGCAATCGCAGACCGGCTGGCCATGCCGGATCGGACGGTCCGCCATCGCCTCACCCGGCTCCGACAGACCGGGGTCGTCCTCAGTGGTACCGATGGCCTGCACCGCCTTGCCGTTGGGTCCTTGCCGGCCCTTGCCGACCCAGCGCCGGCCCTTGCCGCGGAACCATTGCCGGCCCTTGCCGAGCCAGCGCAGGCCCTTGCCGAGCCAGCGCCGGCCCTTGCCGACTCAGCGCCGGCCCTTGCCGCAGAACCATTGCCGGCCCTGGCCGCGGCCACCGACTCCGACGGGCCGTCCCCCAGCCCCGGCACGCACTGGAGCCCGGGCACGGTCCTTGTGGCCGTGCTGGGGCTTGCCGTCGCCGGGGTGGTTGTCGTCGCGGTGGGAATCCGTC
>Ga0187881_10002927_pt1 | contig 15270 bp, 22 predicted proteins | sample June2016WEW_19_1_2_FD_133017 | JGI IMG/M metagenome (GOLD analysis project Ga0187881, IMG submission 133017) | Peatland microbial communities from SPRUCE experiment site at the Marcell Experimental Forest, Minnesota, USA - June2016WEW_19_100 | ecosystem: Environmental > Terrestrial > Soil >...
ATTTCTGGTCTTTTTAGCCCCGTTCCATAAAGTCGCTTCAATGCACCGGGCCGGAATTACCACCTTACCTTGTTCCAGGTAAAGCCCAGCTTCCCATTCCAGGCGGGCGATTTCCCGATAATCTTCATCGGTTTTCTTTCGCTTCGCCGTAAGGGGGGCCAGTTTTTTTGTGTATTCATTAAAAGGATTAGCAGTTTGATTGTTGTGAGTTAAAAGAGCAGTTATACCGACCACATTGATCTTAAGAGTTTCCATTTTCACTCCTTTTAAAGTTAAATTACCTTACCCTATTATACCGGACCATAACTTGCCATGGCTTACCCGGCCAGATCATACCTTAGCCGACCACACCGTATGAAAAGAAGATTTATTTCTCAAAGTAAAGTCATGCCCCACACTCTCGCGGTGGGGCTTAACGCCTGATACCGGGATTACTGCCAGAAATGCCATGATGAGGTTGTCTGGGGCAGCTTATCTCTTAGTGTGCGCTAAGAGCTACATCCCGGCGTTGGTTAGAGCCTCAGCGAGTGGCTCTTGGAGACCCAGACCCGAGGGAAATCATAATCATTACTTTGCGAACGCGTTATTTGAAAAACGTTCGATCAACTCGCGATTTTTATATTTGCCCTCTTTTATCCGTTTAAGTCGCCACTGGTTTCTTTGTGAAAGCCGTACACACGACGAATGATAAATTGATCCCTTTTTGGTTATTACGAGCTTTTTAGGATCATCATACTTTTTGCAGTAATTGCATTTGCGCCAGTTGACATTACCACAAGCCTGAAAAGCTCTGGTCCTCTTGTGTATTAATTGATGGTAGGCATCATCTTGGCAAACCACCAAATTCCTGTTACCATTATTTCCTCTTCGGGAATCATGATGATGAACCATCGCACCATTAGGCAGAGATTTCCCGAGCACGGCCTCAACAATCAGGATATGCTCAAGAACATATCCCTTCTTATCGCTCCGAGGATGGGATGGCATATAAATGAGAACATAGCCCATTGAGCTTAACTTCCTGCCACCTTTCCAGCGGGAATTATTTTCTCCATTCCTATTGCCTGAATGTCCCTTGATAAATTTCTGGGGTTCGCCCTTGATTAATCCTCGCGCGGTATGATTTTGTGGAGACAATTTGGTTTTTTGTCCGCACCCGCACTGGCAAAATCCTATGGGAACCTCAGCCATGCTTTTTCCAGCCAATTCTTTCAGTTTCCTTTTTTGGTGACTGATCCAGAATCTCTGCCATCAGGTCCCGGCGCTCCTTGCTCCGTTTGCCGGTAAGCCCCATTGCCTTGAGCCCCTGGTCCAGGGAGGTCTTGCCGATGGAGAGAACCTTCCAGACCTCCTCCCGCTCAAAGCCGATGTTCAACAGCTTCTCGGTAATCGCTTTGGGGTCTATCTCATAATCGACGCGGGGGATGGGGCCATAAGTAAGGTCCCCCACCTGGACCGCCCCGCTTTCCCGGACATAGGTTTCCAGATGCTCCTTGATCGCCTCACTCATTTTCTGCATGGCCAGGAGCAGAGTTGCCGCTTTCAGCGCATCGGCCTGGGACACCGGGTAAAGAATGGTAGCTGGAACGAGGGCCGATTCCATGACCGGGCAATGCTGAATGACCCCGCACCAGCCGCAGTATGACCCGGGAGTCGGGTCGAAGTGCTTCTCTGCTTCGATCTTCGCAATCTTGATCTCCAGCTCCTGAGGGATGGTGTCCAAGTCCTCAGGTTCCAGGAGGATCTCTTGCTCGAAGCTGTAGCGCAGGAAGTGAAGGCGCAGGAGGATCTCCTGGGCGTCGGGGAAAATGGCTCGTCTCACGCCCCAACCGTAGATCCTGAGCTGGAGGTTTTTTCCGATAGAGGGCGGGATCATTTGATTAGTTTTCCAATCCTGAATGACCACCAGGCCGTCTTGCCGATAGGTCCAATCCACCACTGAGCGGAAATAGGCATCGTCTGCAAAATATTCGCATGGTTCCCAGGCCCTGGTAAAAGCCAGTTTCATTTCGATCCCGCCTGATTCATAGGGCGGCATGATGAACCTGTTCCAAAACTTTTCCCAGATCTCGGCCACGTCGGCCGGCACATCATTGAATATCCGGGCCTTTGCCCATTCCCAATCGGTTTGCTGGCGTGTATTTACAAGCCGTTGGAGGTATTGGGCCACGATGTCGTGAACCGTGCTGCCGATGATCAAGGGGTCTGAGGCGGCCCGGGGTATTCTGTCCAGGCGCACCTTCTTGTAAGCCCAGGGGCAGGAGTCGAACATTTCCAGGGCTGAGTGGCTATAGCCGATTTTCTTTGTCATCAAAATGTCTCCTCATAAAAAGGTTGGCGGGGCCGGAAAGAAAATGGGCCCCCTATAAAGAGGTGGTGGAGGTGCGGGGAGTCGAACCCCGGTCCGATGCACATTCTTCTCCCAGTCACTACACGCTTAGTCGCTGTTTGATCTTGCTGAACCCAGGCACAACGACAAGCCTTCATCAGCCAGTCCGCTAAGTTTCACTCTCAGGCCACGGTCTGAGCCAAAGAGCTATCCCCGGTTTATCGGCGGTTGATCCAGGCCACCCAGGGAGCAGGCCCAGCCAACCGGAAGGCTGCTTAAGCGGCCTTCTGCATGTAATACGAGTCGGCAGTTATGCCGTTTGCCGCATTGACGGAGCGTGCGCCCGGCGTGCAACTAAGAGCATCCTGTCACCGTCGAATCCGTTACACCCCCACGATCATATTGAAAAAGTTGGCGGGGCCGGTTCTTCCCCGGCTACTTTCGGCCGCCCGTTCGCCTGATCCCCGAATCTTTTTTAGTCGAAACAGGAATAGCTGCCATTGAAACTCGTGGTTAGGCACGAGAGCAGCTTGCGGCATACTGAGGCTCATTGCCTATTCTGCACCTCCCGGCTGTCGGTATCCTGGTGCGCTGCCAGGACCGCCGGGCCGCCCGCCATTGTTTAAAGTGGTAGTCCCACCTGGATTCGAACCAGGGATCTGGCCCTTATAAGGGGCCTGCTCTGCCGCTGAGCTATGGGACTAGAACAGCGACTTCTTGACCGCCCCCTTCTCCGGGTCAACCCCGGTCATCGGATCGTGAACCGTGGACAACCGCTCATGGGCTTCCTCGGCCCCCATCTTATCCATCGCCGGCGCCTCGTTGATCACCAGGCTAATCCCGGCCTCCAGGAAAGACTTCTTGATCATCTCGGCGGTGAGCTTGTTCGCCACCTCGGCCAGGTTGGAAACCAGTTCGATGGTGACCTGCATTTCGCCGGCCAGGTTAGGAGCAAGGTCGGTCCAGCGCCCGATGGGGATGCCCTTGCCGGTGACCAGGGTAACCGGAAAAATGAATTGGGCTTCGCCCTGGATCTTGACCGCCTCCATCAAGTTGGGAAGGGTGATGGTTTTATATTCGATTATCGTGATGGTGCTCGGCTTAGTTTCTGCCATCTCGCTGGTCGTCCCTGCGCCCTTTGCCAGATCCTCACCCGGTCCAGGGGAGGATGATAAGGGGGCCTCACCTTTCGCCCCTCCTGGGGCATCTGGTGAGGTCGTTTCGGAAGCCAGAGGGGTGCTTTCGGGGTAAAATTCGGCTGCGGTAGCTGCCTGTTCTTCTGGTGATTCCTGGTGAGGGGCTACCAGGAGTTTCCTAGCTTCCACCTCCACCGTTTCCATTCTGATCTGGTGTTCGATCCGGCGTTTGGCGATTTCATAGCCCAGCTCGGCCAGCTTTTCCTCCTGGCCCCGGTATTCCAATGAGACGATATAGGCAACCATGCTTTTACCATCCGGGGTAGCTACCGTTTTAGGCGCCAGGGTCATCGCCAGAGGGATGCCAGCAAGGGGACCACCTGTGATAGTTCTAATGAGGGCCATGCTGGAAAGGATGGCATTTACAGAATTGTATGAAGTGGTCCTAAAGGACCAAATACCGCCGACCCGATCCACCCCCTCAATCAAACACCTAAGATTCCCCCAAGGTTTGCACTTTGGGCCGGGGCCCGCATAGGTAGCCTCCAGGTGTTCACAGGGGCATGACCTTGTGCCGAATTCATTGGGCCCGGCATTTCGGCCATTGACGGTACCTTCTCCGAGTCGCTGGGCCATTTCACCATCACCAGTGCACCATGCCCTCGTCCCCGAATAAGCCGCATACCTCGTGAAGAAATTTAAATCGGGGTCATCAAAGAGCAGCCTGATCGGGATTTCCAGGAGCTTCTTGACGCCCTGGTGCTCCATCAGCCGATCCATGAGGGGCTTATCCAGCATGAAACGGCCGGCGGCGTCCCTCTGCATGGTAACAATTTCGAAATGATCGAATTTGACCGGTAGCATGTAAGTTCCCGAACCATCACGCTTCTTCCGCTCTTCCCCCAGACCGCCGATCTTAATACGGCCCTTCTCAGCAGGGCGGGGAGTGAGATTGCGAATCATGCCTTTCCTCCTTTCCTTGGCGGGTTTTGCCAGTTCCGAGTTTTACAAGACGGACATTCCTTGGGTTCAGGTTGTCTCGGAATCCAGGAATATCCACACTTACCGCATTTGAGCCTCGGTTGTGTTTTCATGGGTTCATCATAATCATAGTCCTCATAGAATGTCAAGCGAAAAGCTATAGGTTTTTTATCCTCCTACCCAAGGGCCAAAAAAAAGACCCGCACAGCCGGAGCCATGCGGGTCAGTTAAAAGTTCGTTCTTCGGCAATCAACAGGTTTGAACTTCTCCCGATACCATCGGGTATAGTAGCCCCGCATGTAAAGGCGCCGCTGCCGCCGTTTCCGGATAGTCATGCAGTTACCCTTAAGACAAGTTCTGAGGTTGCCGTTGGCGTGGAGGGGAAGCGCCTGACCGCAGATTTCACAGAGGCGCCTTTGGGCACTGGTCATTTAATCCGCTCACAGGAAAAGGCGTCAAGGCGCATAAGACACCGGCGCCGCAGGGATCGGTGATGAGCCCTGCTAATCAAGTTGCAGATAATAAAAGTTAGGGCCATTCCAACCCCGAGAGTTATTAAGGCAATACCTACCATGGTTTTTCCCTCCCTGGGAGACCTCGACGGTCTGCCCGGTTAGATAGCTATTTCCTGTGCCGGCGGGCCTTGGCCTCGCTGACGAAAAAGCAGATGCTCCACATAAAGGCGGCACCGAAAAAGAAGCCGATGAAAAAGCCCACCGTAGCGGCCATCGCTATTTCCTCCCTGAGATATAGGGATCATCGGTGCGCCCGTTTCTGATTGAGGCAATTTCCCATTCCAGGACTTCCGAGCCGGCGGTTCTGGCAAGATAGACGCTCCAACTTCCATCAGGCCAGGGGCCTAACCTCACCGCTGGACAACCCCTTAATTGGTCCTTATCCACCCTCACAACATCAACCGTGGGACCGGCGCATCCGTGAAGGCTCAAGAGCAGGAACCCCACGGCGATAATCAGGGCGATGGTCACCAGGAATTTCAGCACATTTTTAAAGACGCGCCAGCGGTCCTGGGGGCGCGTGAGGTAATCACGGTTAAACCGGGCCCATTGGTCGATAAAAGGCAGGTTCATGGTTTCTCCCATCCGAGGTCTTTGCTGGCCTGGGCGGCTGCCTCGGGGCCGACCTCAACTTTTTTCTCTTGGAATTTCACGGCGAAGTAATCGCCGGTTTCTCCGGTGAACATATGATCGCCGGAAACCGAAAACCGCCACCGAGCAAGGAGTTCCCGGTAGCTGGCGCTGTCGATCCAGGTCTTTTCCTCGGGGGTCATTGGGGTGCTCATGATGCACCCCGGGCTTCGGCCAGGGCTCCGTTGATAATGCGCATGGCGATACAATGCTTCTCATAGGTTTCCCAGCCAGCCTCGCCGTGATGGATTCGGATAAGGCCAATTGCCATCTCCAGGGCCTCCAATAGCTTCTTATGGCTTTTACAGGCATGAACGATGAAGATGGCGGTATCTTCGGCTGCCTTTAAATGCTTGGCAACCTTAGCAATTAATAGGTTGATAGTTCCGGTAGCCGTTGATAGTGGCTCCACTATTTCAAGTGTGCCCGGAGTTAATTGCCATAGCTCGGGCGCATGTTCCACTTTCATGGTTTATCCCTCCTCCTTGCCTTTTTTAGGCATTTCAAAGTATGGGGCGAAAATATCCTCGTCTTGGCGAAGCATCGTGCCCCCACAGCCGGGGCAAACCGCCGTGCAATCGTCAAGACCGCCAACTACCGAATCGTGCAGCCCGCAATCGGGGCATTTGAAGTCGTAAATTGGCATAGCACCTCCTCAGGTTCCTATCGGGGGTTACCGGGAAAAATTGTGCCCCCTGAGAAGCCCCAGGAGGCACGATTTCAGCCGGGTAAGGGTAAGGGATTAGGCCATGCCCATGATTTATTTGGACAAGGGCATAACTATCGAGATATACCTGGGATCGCTGGGGTCTTGTAATCGGGCCGGCCGCTCAGCATCATTGATCTCCAGGAGCACCGTTTCACCGGCCATAGCATTGAGAGGTTCGATGAGATAGCGGGCATTATAGGAGACTTCCAGGGGCAAGACTTTCTTCGGATCGCCCTTGACCATTTCAACCAGGAGTAATTCACGCCCCTCGCCGGCCTCGGGAGAATCGAAGATCAATTCCGCCTGGGAGCCCTCGATTAGCCGAATCCGGGCCCACAACTCTACCACTTCGTCGGCAGTTTCATGGAGGAAGGGCCTGAGCCTGACTTTGTCAGTTGTCACCCAGAATGCCGGTTCCCTTCACTCATCGCCCTCGGTGATGCCTGTGGCATTCAGGCCACGGGAGTACGAAATAAAAAGAAAACCCGTACCCGGTTAACGGGGCATCGTTCCAAGAAAAATCAAAAGAACTTTTGTTGAGGGCGAAACTCCGCCAAGCGGGTTTAATCGACAAGATGAGCAGGTTCTGAAGGTGAAAACCTTTCCCCTGGCGCAAGCAGGGGTTTTTTTTATATCTTCCCTCCGCACCTTAAAGCCCCCCCCGGTATGATAATAGTGTTTGACGAGTTCACCCCGCAGATCGCACGTCGCCAGCCTTCATACTTGCGCCGGAGATTGAAAAAAGGGACGCGCATAAAGCCCCTTAATGCCTTTTCGGAGGCAGGGGAGCGTCTTCCCGACAGGGGAGAGAGGTTTGTATGTCCTTCACCAGGCCGCTTTCCTTAATCCCCTTGATCTCGCCGGCCAAGGTTAGCGGGTGCTTTGAGGGGTATTGATCCTGAATCGCCTTGACAATGGCAAAGAGGCAATCGGTGGCTCGCTGGTTTTGGTTCTTTTCATCAATCTTCCGGGCCCAATTTTCGGCCCAAACACCGAGAATGTGGAGTTCATGCCAATTTATCTTGATGGTGACGTCTTCGGAAATGGCACAAGGGAGTCCTGGGTGACCGCAGGTAGGGCAGCTTGAATATCCATTGACTTCTTCTTCTGTAAATTCAGAGCGGCAGGTGGTACAACGGATGATCTTTTCCATAATTTCTCCTTTCAAAAAGGCAGGGCCGGCTGATGACCGGCCCTTTCGGTTGCTATTGCAATACCCCCACGATTGGGCCGCCTCGCCGGGCCTCGGCCTTGCGGCCACGCCTGGCGCCTATGATTACCTTCGTGATCGGATGTCTTATCCCCAGCAGCTTAACTCTCAGGGTGTGGTTCTCATCAAGGAGCATTCCGGCTTGTTCCGCCTCAGCGAGCAAGCGTTTGGAGACGAGGGCTGGTGGAAAAGGTTTTATATTGGCGGAGCGAACCTCAGGATGTTGCCCTTGAACTGCGATCTACCACCATGCCGGCGCTCCATGCCCTTTGAGCCCAGGACCATCAGGTCATAATACCGGAGCTGCTCGGGCGCCACTTCCTCATCAGCAAAATAGGGGAGCACCAGGTCGTAAGATTCGCCCAGGTAGATGGTGCCGCCCCTGGGGGTGAAGATGACCCCGCAGGCCGCGCACTCATAAACGCCGGGCTTGAATTGCCGGTTACCCCGGACCCGGTTACAAGCCGGGCAAGCCCACACCGTCGCCGGGCGCTTGGGGGCCTCTTCACCATAATGTTTCAGGAAATTCCCGAAGCTATGCTTTCTGCTCATGGTCGCCTCCTCAATAAATGGCATGGTCCGGGACCCTGCCAATAAGGGCCAGCCGAAAGGGATCACCAGCCAGAAAGTCGCTTACACCATTAGCGAAGGCGTCAACCTTGACCTCGGGATAAAGCTGGTCGATTTCCCGGGCGGTCAGTTCCTGGCCACCGGCCTTGGCGTGCTGCCAGCCCATAACAAATGATTCACCCGCCGTTTTCGTTTTCATGGCCGTCTCCAATCTTTTCCAGTTGACCGGATAGCGAAGATCTTCCTGCCATCCTGCCAGAAATAGGTTTCTTGCCGGTGAGCGCCCATATCCAACTTGGCGCAGACAAACGCACCTCGGATTCGAACCCACCTGAACTTCATGGCTTGATCTCCAAATGCTGTGGGTCCGGGGAGGCCCGGGCACTGTGCAAAGAGGTTAAAATTCTTCATAGGGTCCCACGTCAACCTTTACCAAGCCGGCCAGCTCGAAGATCCTATCCTTAAGTTCCTCGTGATCCCTCCGAAAGCCGCGGATGAATTCCTGCGCCGTCTTAATCTCGACGCTGTTAATAATCTCAAAAACCGCGCTGTCGATTAGGTTCAAGGCTTTCTGGATCTGGTCCAAGTTTTCCCTGTTTTCGTTCTCGGTGCTCATCGTCGTCTCCCTTACTTTTTTATGGCCCGCCTGACGGCGTTCCGAATGTTCCGGGCCACTTCCTTCTTGTCCAGCCCCTTGGTTTTTTCCAGCCAGGTTAAGAAAGCCGCCGTGGTCTTCTTCCCTTTGCTGGAGTTACAGCACTTGCAAGCTGTGAGCAGATTGGAGCTTTCGTTTGTGCCGCCCAGCTCCGTGGGGACCAGGTGGTCCAGGGTGAACCCCGAGGCCGCTTCTTCCATGCTGATCCCGCAGTAAACGCACCTGTGACCGTCACGATCATAAATGGCCCAGCGCTTCTCGGGCCTGATCCATTTGGAGCCGTTGTCGGCTTTATTCCGGCCTGTGCGCCGGCTACCGTTTTCTTTGCCGATCCTTTCCGGGGTCATCGTCAACGTCTCCTTTTTGGGATATTGAGCAAGGCGCTCAATGAGGGACAGAAACTCCGCCAGAGATTCCGTCCCCGAATTCAGAGCCTTGTTTTTATTCGATTGATTTGTGACAGCTAACACAGAGCCAAACAACCTTAAGAGGCTTATCGTAGTCTGGATGATGACCTTCAATCCGGCAATTAGTTCTTCCACAATTAGAACAATAGGAAGGTTTTATAATCTCGCCGTTTCTTATTGCTCTTTTTAATTCTCGATGAGCCTTTTTAGTGGGAGTCCCGCTGCTTTTATCGGGATTTCTTTGCCGGTATCGTGATGAATAAGCCCTAAACGATTCATAAGACTTCTCATCTCTTTTCTTTCCAAGCCTCTTTCTCCTAGCCTCTGCTGCCGCTTTTATTTCGGGTTTTTGCCGATATTCTTTAGCACACAATTTACAATATGCGCTTTTCCCTCGTTGACGAGATTTGTCGTTAGTGAATCGATCTTCCGGCAAATCTTTTTTGCATCTGTAGCAAAGCATTTTAGGCTCCGCTTTTAGGGATTAAATTTTCACGCTTTCCTACCGGCCCGCTAATACCGTGCGCTTTCGCTTGCCGCCTTGTCGTCTCGCCTTCCTACCTGGCTCCCATCCGCCACCTTCACCAGGCCGCTTTTCGCTCGGCTCATACTTGGCTGACTATCGGTTTCGCCTCACCTGCCGATCATCCGTGCGCTCAGTTTTTAAGGAGGCCCGACCCTCCAGGCTTCTGTCGGTCAAAGCCAAAAAACCAGGGTTCCCGTCAACCCACAAGACCAGGCAATTTTAATGTTAGGTTTGCCAACCCCCCGCAGATTTCAGTTTGGACCTGAGCACCGGGCTACAGTTTTAAGGGCTGCTCCCCCTCTCACCCCGCCTTTGGGCCACTTTTAAGGCCTCGGTTTTTAAGGAGTTGGGCTGGTCCGGTTTGTTCGCTTTAATCCGCTTTCCGCTTTCGGCTTTTTTTGCCAGGGGGCCGTTGCCTTCCCCCCCACCCGCCCTTTATTGGGATCAAACTCAGATTTTTATAGGCCGCCCTCCTTGTTAAGTAGCTGATATGATTTGTTAACTATAAGATATAGCACAATGCTATAGTTGTCAAGAGATATTTTGATATTTCGCTAAAAAACTTGCATTTTAGCATTATTTTTTGTATATTTTTTCAGGCTATTTCAAAGGAGGATTTATGGGAAAATATAGTGCAGGGTTGTGTATCGAATGTCATGAGCGCCCAATAACCATTGTCCGTAGAAGGCTTTGCGCCACTTGCTATAACAGACTTCGGACGGCTGCATTGAAAACCGGAGGGGATAGGGTAGCCTGGGAAGACGAGAATCCGCGACCCTGCACAAAGAAAGAATATGCCGCCGAGATAAACTTCATTTCGGTATTTTTTAAGCACCGAAACTGGATTTACCAGCCGGCCAGTTTTTCTTTGGGGGATGTCCGATATACCCCTGATTTCTATGATGGCGATAGAAATGTGTTTATCGAGGTCGTGGGAAGTAGGCAGGCGTTCCACCAAAATAAGGAAAAATATGAGTTATTCGTTAAAAAATTCCCCAAAATAGCCTTTGAAATTCGGGATTCAAAAGGAGCCTTTTATCAACCAAGTTAAGAATTTTCAGGGATTACAGGAGAGCCTTTTAGTGTGGGGTTATGCGGGGAGTTCGGCAGGTCGGGCTTTGGCTTTCCTGCCTGGCCTCAATTTCATATAAGGGTTCCGGCACTTCTTGACCTTCTCATGGATGCACTGGCGGCTGACCCCTAATTCACGGGCAATCTCACTGATCCCATATGCCGGTCCCTTCTCATAGTGATAGGGGAACCCCAAGCGAATTCTCACCCCTGTGATAGATGCTCCCCTGCAAGGAATAGCCGCGGCAATTTCGAATACCCTGAATCCCTGGAGAATTGACCGATAGATCCAGTAATGGTCTTGCCAGCCAAAGGAGGGTTTTTGGTTCATGGCCCATAGATAAAGCCATGCGCTATAGTTGTCAAGAAAATTTTTTAGGATGAGGTCATACGGGCTTCGTTAAGACCATCCCCCACTTTTCCCGGGCCAGCTTCCGGACGCCCACCTGGTAACTCATCTCCTTAAGGACATAGCGCCTGGCTTCCAGGATCATCTCCGCAATGTCTGCCGGGTAAAGGGATGGCTCTTTGCAGGCCAGCTTAAAGACGAGCTTCTGCGCTCCCTCAAATCGCCGGTGATAATCGTGCATCGCACCGTAAAACAGGGCCTCGGGGTCTAACTCCTGAACCAAATTTTGTGCTGGGACCTTCTTTTTTGCCAAGTCCTATTCCTTTTTCAAAACCGGGAACCAGAACCCGCAGGCTGCGCAGGTTGCATGGTCACCTTCTGCCTCTAGAACCGTAACCCCATGGCCGCACCCAGGGCAGATTATGGTGCCGGCGTCCGTTTCCGTTTTAACTTCTTCTTGCCCTGGGGGATCAACGACATGAATGGCGATATCGAATTCCTTATAAATGAGCCCCTCCTGGCTTGGCTGGAAGCAGAGCATCTCTGAAAGCCAGGTGTCCCGGGAAACCTTGCGCTTTTCAGAAATAGCGTCCTCGATCTTGTAAAAGCCGTCAGCCTTGCGGCAGATCCCCTGGCAATCCTCCCACAGCTCGCAGGTCCCGCAGTCCCGGCCGACGCACTTCTCCATCACATCGAAAACGCACCATTTGTAAATCTTATAGCCGCTCTTTGCCGCCTCGGTGATCACCTCATTCATCAGGCCATAGACCTTGTGCATGGTGGAGTAACCATGCACGCTGGCCTTCAAACCTTTCTTGGTTTTCGGGATCAGAAGGGCGGCCTGGTAAATCTTCGGATCGAATTCGTCAATCTCATCCAGCTTGAGCTTCTGGGGGTGAGGTCCACGCACCGATTTAGAAGAAGCAGTGAGAATGTTAATGCTTGAGCCATTAATGGTGGATGTCCGGGAAGCCAGCATATCCCCCTTGACCAGGTATCTGAAATGATCGTTGACCAGGCCCCAGCCATCGCCGTCGCCGGTCAGGTGGTGATACATTTTCTCGCTTTGCTGGAGGGAGCCGCCAAGAATCTTCGTGCCGCATTCGGGCTTAAAGATCGTATCAAGCCATGTGGCCAGGCCGCCCAGGAGAGTTTTGCCGCCTCCCCGGTTGGCCCAGCAAATGCAATCAAGCACCTTCTCAAAAAAGGTATCGATCACATACTCAGCAGGCGGCGTGTGATCCGGGCAGACATGCACCCGGGGAAGGCTGAGATCCCAGAAAGTCTCCACGAAATCAACCAGCTCGTCGGGGCCGGTGAATCCGTGGCGCCGGTGATACTCGATCAACTCCCGGCGCTCGCGTTCTTCCGTCTGGAAATCGGGCGAGCTTGGGGCAGGTTTCATCCAAACCTCTTCGGCCATGCAAGCAGTATGCCTAAATCGGCCATGCAAGCAGTATGCCTAAATCGTTGAAATATGGGCATTATTTGAATAATCGAGCGTTTTGAGAGGTCTGTATAATTAGTTAGGTGGGGGCGTGATCGGGGCGTGGCGGGGCTTAGGCGAGGTCGGGAAATATAGATGGATAGTGGGTTTCCGGGCCATGGTGATAAGTGGGACAAAACGGTGGGAAAAGCGGGTGCTATGCTCCTGAAAGTGGCAAACGACACTTGTTTAAGGGGGTCAAGTGGGGAATTTTTTAAAGTGGGGAACGCCCCCCGCCTAGGGGGGGAAAGTGGGAGAAAAAAAATATTGGTAAAGTTTTTTGCCCAGCTTATTTTTTTTTTATTTTTTTTCACGTTTCGCCCGGGCAATTTTCAGAAATTGATAGTAAGCAGCCCGCACTTCGGGGTCTTCGAAGGGGATCCCGGGCGTAAGGTCAAGTTGCTCCGGGACCTTGGTTATCATGCCGGCCTCCTGGAGTAATTTCTTGATTTCCTTGCCAGCATCCCGGGCCGCGTTCAGATAGCCGAGGGCGACGTTCGTTTTGGGGTCCATGGAAGCAAACTTTGCCAGGGCTTCTTGCTCCATTTCGACAAATACATTCAGGCGCTCTCCCAGTAGCTTCTCTGATTCGCCCTTGGTGATGAGTAATTTATAGAGCTGTTGGGCCCGGTTTAAATCTTTGTAAACCTGCCGCTCGGAGATAGACAGAAAGCGGGCGATATCGGCAATCTGCATTTTCTTCCGGCGCAGGGATGCCACCCGCATTACCCTCTCGTTTATCTCATTGCGCTTGCCCATTGAGTTTTCCGTGTCCTACCTGAACCTGATCAGATTTGGTCAGCCCAGCCAATTAGGCCACATGCTTCCAGGTTTCCCTTAAAACCAGGGTTCGGATTGCACGCGGCGTCACACCATATTTTTCAGCAAAAGCTTTAACCTCTCCCCTCTTGCCAGTAAAGGAGCGCCTGATATTTATGACATCATTTTCATTGAGCTTGGCGCTGGGGTGATCCTCGCCATGCGCCTTAACATTGGATATTCTGCCATGCCGCACTACATCGGCATGGTTTTCTTTTTTGGTAGCCCAGCGAATATTCCCATCCCAGTTATTTGAGGGATCCCCATCCCAATGGGCGACCTCATGTTTCGGAGATGGTCGGGGGCCGATGAAGACTACCGCCACTAATTGATGGGCACCTACTTTTTGCTTTCGCCCATCCTCCTTAAGATCATAATAATGATAGAGCCTCTTAGTCCCTTCCATCCATGATTTCAAGAGATGTCCCACAGCGTATTTTTTATAAGCCGTCTTCCTTCTCACACGCCCATAATTCGAGACTTCGTAAGTTCGATATCCAGGAATATCCCGCCAAATTTCTTCCATCATCCCCCCTGCCAACCAGCAAAGTAGTAACGTATCGCGTCCGGCCCATGGTGCGCACCTTTGCCGGGTTCGTGCTTCTCGTATTCCCTCATCTCTGTCAGAAACTCCCCTAGGAGATTCCGGGAGAAGACCAGGCCGCGGGCCCCGCGGCTAACCTTGGAATCGTGGAGCTGTTGCTTAACAATCTCATGACCCCAGGCCACCGTTTGCCGCGGGCCTGATATCGTCACGCCGAAAGCCAGGGAATAGGCCCGGAGCATATCCGGGGCCGAAGGATCGCCCCATCCGCCCGTTAGCTGACCATAGCCCCTGGTCTGGTGGATCTGATAGGCAATCTTAGCGTTTTCGTCCGGGGTCCGGAGCCGCTGGTAATGGGCAAAGAGGACGATCACCCGCTCATTGCGCAGATCCGGCTGAAACCAAAGGGTGACATTGGGATTGCGGAAACCTTTGTCGATTCCCAGGAAGAGGTCGCAGCGTGGGTCGTAATAGGGATCGGGGGTCATTTCATTCACTGAAGAAATCCTAACTCGAGACTGATCACCAAGGAGCCATCCCTTATGGTAGCCGTAAATCCTGGTTTCTCCTGCCATTTATCGAGCCATCTCTTAGCGACCTGGCAGCCAATACCTTTATCCCGGATTAAATACTTGGCAGCCGCTGCTCTCAACAAATCGGAGGTGGAGAAAATCCTCCGGGAGCCATATCCGGATGCAGCCTGAATCTCGGCTTTGATGACCCCTTTTTCTGCCCAATCAATAACGGTCCTGAGAGGAACGCCAATAAGTTCTGCCATCTTTATGCTCGAAAGCTCTGTTCCTTCGTCCACTCCCAAAAGGTTCATTTCTTCATCTCCCCCGGCTTAACCCCGAATTGTTTCATCAGGTCGCCGGCCGCCTCTTTCTTAAGGAGGTTTTCGGCCAAGTGGATCAAAGTGCCGTCCGGCAAGATAAGCCCGTTGCCCTTCAAAACTTTCCAACCCTGCATGACCTGTGAAGGCCCTAACTGAGCCAGATCCGCCCACCCCTGGAAATCTATCCAGGTTTCCCGCCAGAGGGCTTCCAAGTCCACCTCCTGCCCTGGAGGCGGGGGTTCGGGGAGCCGCCGCTCTACCATGGGCCACGCTGCCGCCAGGGACATAAGAACCTCGTCCCGGATCAGCAGGGCGACACCGTGATAATTTTCGGCTGCCCGGAACACAAGGAGAGCGTCAGACCATGCCATCCGGCTCTCCTCTGAACGTGCTGAGCAAGGGCGCCCTTCCCGGGAGCATGTCGCTACTTGCCGTCTTCTCCTGAGCGTGCTGAGCTCTCGGCGCCGAGCAGAAATCGGGACGCTGCTTAGCGCGCGG
>Ga0187881_10002930_pt1 | contig 15261 bp, 13 predicted proteins | sample June2016WEW_19_1_2_FD_133017 | JGI IMG/M metagenome (GOLD analysis project Ga0187881, IMG submission 133017) | Peatland microbial communities from SPRUCE experiment site at the Marcell Experimental Forest, Minnesota, USA - June2016WEW_19_100 | ecosystem: Environmental > Terrestrial > Soil >...
ACTTCAAACTCTCTAAGTAATCGGCAGAGACAAACAAGCGGGAAATCGGGGATGGGCCTACGCTTTCAGCAATTCTGAAAAGAGTGAAAGTGTACCTGTCCTCGGCTTCTCCGTGCACCGTAATGCGCCCGGCCAACATTCTGATTGGCGCCGCCGGGATTCGTCGCCACGGAAATGCCTTAGAACGAAAAAACAGGCTCGAAATGTTGTCGAGATCCGTTGGCACCCTGGAAAGCCGACTCCTGCAAGTCAGAAATTCAGTGTGACAAGTCATCCGGTTTCACACATCTTCTTGACTCCAAACACAGTTACACATAACCTGTGTGACATGAAAAACATTACACTATGCGTCGACGAAAGAGTGCTGGCGGCGGTGCGGCGCTATGCAGCCGAGCGCGAATCTTCGGTGAACCGGCTCGTGCGCGAGTTTCTTACCCGCATTGCAATGAGCGAAGATCACGCGCGAGATGCGCGCCGGCGAATTAAGGAACTGAGCAAGAGGTCGAAGGCGCGCACCGGGCACATATCCTGGGACCGTGAGAGCCTGCATGACCGTTGACTCGTTCCTGGATACGAACATCCTGATCTACGCGGCTGCGGGACTTGGCACGGAGTCGGCGAAACGCAGGCGTGCGTTGGACCTGATAGAAAACGAGAACTTCGGTCTGTCAGCTCAAGTGCTGCAGGAGTTTTATGTGACGGTCGTACGGAAAATCCGGGTGCCACTGACTCCGGAGGCAGCGATGGCGTGGATTGAGCAACTCGAAGTGTTCCCGTGCCTCCCAGTCGATTCGGGATTCGTGAAGATTGCTGTCGAGGTGAGCGTGCGCCATAACCTTGCATACTGGGATGGAGCCATCGTGGCCGCCGCTGGGATTTTGGGCGCCCACACTTTGTACAGCGAGGACTTGAATCATGGCCAGCAATACGGCACCGTTCGAGTTTACAACCCATTCCGGCCGCGCTGACATCCTGAGGCAGAAATCGGTGTCAGGCAACTATTTCACCAATTTGGCCCATGGCAAAGGAGTTCAGCAATCAGTAGATTTTCCAGACCTGAACGCTCCCTTCGTAATCGCCAAATGTGAAACCTGTGTAAGCAGGAGATAACATGAGTAGGAATGAATCGTCGGAAAGCAAGAAAAAGGTGACAGCAACCCCCACCGTAAGCGGTGGAGTGCAAGTAAGAACGCTCTTTTCTTGGCCTGAATTTCAAATCAAGGTTGCCGATCTCCAGGCAAGAAAGGCGTATATCTGGCGCGGCCAACGGAAGGACTTGGCTTGGCCCCTCAAATCGAAATTTGACCGGCACTTTAAGTCAAGGGACCGAGAGCGCCGAAATGACTTGTTGAAGAGCAAGATTGAAAAGTTCAGGAAAGCGATGAATCAGTCTTATCCACAGGTTCCCTTGGGGAGTGACGATAATGTGTGGGCATTAGGGCAGCATTACGGCCTCAAGACCCCACTTCTCGATTGGACGCTTTCGCCCTATATCGCAGCCTATTTTGCCTTCGCGGAACCCTCCGACGGAGATGATCAGTACCGCTACGTCTATGCCTTGCAGAAAAGTATCAGTAGGCTCATTGTAAAGCCATCTCGGCAGACGTTTGTGGAGGTTATAGAAAAACTGGATTTTCCGAGCCCGCGATTTTCAGTTCAGCGGAGTGTTTTCACCAAGGCCTTGGATGGGGATGACATCGAGACAAATGTCAGAAGGTTCATCAAGTTAAGACCCAACCGAATGCTCCTTGTGAAATTCCAGATTCCTGCCAGTGAACGGAAGAAGTGTCTGGACGATCTTGATATGATGAACATAAATTACGGGACGCTCCTGCTCGACCTTCGCGATGTTGTTGATATGTGTGAAGACATTTAGCGATATTGCCACAACATGAGACACGTAGGGATCGGGTTCGAACCACGGGAATTCAAAGCATGGCCGCATTATGCTTCTCAAGCACCCCCATAGAACTGGCCTTGGGCTCGATCTTCGACCTTATCTTTTCGTTCCATGCGAAACTGCAATTTCGATTGCTCGATGGCGACATGTGTTGCGTATTGTCGGGCGAAACTGAATGAAAAAAGCCATCCTCGCAGAATTGACGAAGGGAGAGATTCATGCGGCTTTCGAATATGATTCAAGCGGTGGACGCCCACGCTTGTGGTGAACATGGCAGGGTGATCGTCGGCGGTGTGCTGGACGTGCCCGGAGCCACCATGTTCGACAAGATGCAGTATTTGCAAACGCATGGTGATGGGCTGCGCAAGCGCATGCTGCGCGAACCCCGCGGTTACCCGGCCGCCAACTGCAATCTCATCCTGCCGCCCACGAAACCCGAAGCCGACGCCGGATTCGTGATCATGGAACAGGTCGAGTACCCCGGTATGTCGGGTACGAACACGATCTGCGTTACCACCGTGCTGCTGGAAACAGGCATGGTGCCGATGCGCGAGCCGGTGACTGAATTGACGCTGGAGGCTCCGGCGGGACTGATTCGCGTCCGGGCTGACTGCGCCCACGGCAAGGTTCAGTGCGTCACGTTTCAAAACGTGCCTGCCTTCGCGGCGTATTTGGATACTCCCATCGAGGTGCCGCATCTCGGCACGGTGACGGTCGATGTCGCCTATGGAGGCATGTTTTACGTCATTGCAGACGCGGCGCCGTTCGGATTGCGCTTGACGCCTGATGAAGGACGCGACATCGTGCGCATCAGCGAGATGATCAAGGCCGCTGCCCAGGAACAACTGCCGGTCGTTCATCCTGAACAGCCGGGGTTTTCAGGTATCACCATCGCCGAGCTTTCAGCCCCGCCGACGCGAGCCGGCGCACACATGAAAAATGCCGTTACGGTATCGACCGGCAAGCTCGATTGGAACCGGCCGGCGACCTGGACTGGCGCCATCGACCGTTCCCCCTGCGGCACCGGCACGTGCGCGAAGATGGCCACGCTTTACGCCAAAGGCAGGCTGGGACTGAACGAGGATTTTTGCCACGAGGGAATTCTGGGAACCATTTTTACAGGCCGACTCCTCGAAGAGACATCCGTGGACAAATTTCGTGCTGTCGTCCCGAGCATCAGCGGGCAGGCATGGATCACGGGCTTCAGCAGCTATGTGACAGACCCCGAGGATCCTTTCCCGGAGGGATTCACCGTCGGCGATATCTGGTGAGTTGGCGCCCGGGTTCAAGCTTCGCGGATGCCAATGACCGCTTTGAAAAGATAACCGCCAAGACTCAAAGAGCGCGAAGAATCTCCAAGAAGACGAAAGACTCTTTTCGCTGCCTTCAAACAGCTACGAACGTTTGGGGGTATTGAATCTGGCCATCAGATCCCGGACGGAAGAGGGCTTCGGTTTGGCAGGTGAATCGGTCGCCGGTGCTGCGGACTTGGGCCGACCGCCGGAGGATTTCATCGATAAAGAGATCCGCTTCAGGAGTTGGTTTACTTCCAGCACGCGCACCTTCACGATCTGTCCTACTTTGACAACCTTCTTAGGATCTTCGACGAAACGATCGGCGAGTTGGGAGACATGCACGAGCCCGTCCTGGTGCACTCCGATATCGACGAAGGCTCCGAAGTTGGCAACGTTGGTCACGACCCCTTCGAGTACCATGCCGGGCACGAGATCCTTGATCTCTTTCACATTTTCGTCAAATGTCGCGTAACGGAATTCGGTGCGTGGATCGCGACCGGGCCTCTCCAGCTCGGTGATGATGTCGCGCAGCGTTGGTGCGCCGATCTCGGCGGTAACATATTTCCCCAGATCCGTCGCCTTGAGTTTGTCTCCGGCCTCCGTGATCTTCGCCAGGGACAGGTTCAGATCACCCGCGATTTTTTGGACCACCCAATAGCTTTCCGGATGTACCGCGGTGTTGTCGAGCGGGTTGTTCCCTCCACGAATACGCAAGAAGCCGGCCGCCTGCTCGAAGGTCTTGGGACCGAACTTTATCACCCGGTGCAGGTCATCCCGATCGCGGAATGCGCCGTGTTCATTGCGGTAGGCGAGAATGTTCCTGGCGACCGAAGGAGTCAATCCCGAGACAAAGCTCAATAGCTCCTTGGAAGCAAGATTCAGGTCGACTCCGACGAAGTTGACGCAGCTCTCCACGGTTTCGTCGAGCTTCTGCTTCAGGAGTTTCTGATCGACATCATGTTGGTACTGTCCGACACCGATCGATTTCGGATCGATCTTGACCAGCTCCGCGAGCGGGTCCTGAAGCCGCCGCGCAATGCTGATCGCGCCGCGCACGGTCAGGTCGAGATCCGGGAACTCCTCGATCGCTGCCTCGCTCGCCGAATAAACTGAGGCGCCCGACTCGCTCACCATCACGGTTATCGGTTTGCGTTCCACCTCTGCCAGGACCTCACTCACGAACGCCTGCGTTTCGCGTCCTGCCGTCCCGTTGCCGATTGCGATCATTTCGACCCTGCGTGTTTCTACCAGCCGCAGCAGGGACGTGGCCGCCTGACGCCGCTCCGCCTCCGATTTATGCGGATAGATGGTCTCGTGCTCGAGAAGCTTACCGGTGCCATCGATGACGGCCACTTTGCAGCCGGTCCGGAAACCAGGATCGATGCCGATGGCCGGTTTCATGCCAGCCGGACTCGCAAGCAGCAATTCGCGCAGGTTGGCCACAAACGTTTTTACAGATTCAAGATCGGCTTCGGTTTTTTTCTGCAGCCGGACCTCACTGATCAGAGTCGTCTTCATGAGGCGCTCGAATGCATCGGTGAGCATCGTGCGCATAAAGGCTCGCACTTGGTCGGCGCGCGCGCGCACTTCCTGTGCCTCGAGGTAGGAAGCTACCACAGCGGGATCAAACTCTATGGTGAACGCGAGGACGCTTTCGGTCTCGCCGCGCCTCAGTGCAAGCATATTGTGAGGAGCGATCTCCTTGACGCGCACCCTGTAATCCCGGTACATCTCGAACTTGGTTGTCCCTTCGGCAAACTCATCCTTTACGCGGGAAATGAAGAATCCCTCGCTCATCAGGTAGTCGCGCAGAAATCTTCGCAGTTCGGCCTTCTCCGACGTTTCCTCTGCCAGGATGTCGGACGCTCCCTGCAAGGCCTCCGCCGCAGTCGCGACTCCCAAACTCTCGGAGATGTATCGGGTGGCTTCGTTCTCAAGGTCTACTGCGGGCGCATCCGGCGTGTTGAGATTCTTGTTAAACAGCACCAGCGGCTCGAGACCCTTTTCTCTTGCAGAAGTTGCGCGTGTGCGCCTCTTGGGACGGAAGGGGAGATACAGATCCTCGAGCTCCGTTTTTTGCAGGCAGGCTTCGACTCTGGTTTTAAGTTCGTCGGTGAGTTTGCCCTGTTCTTCGATGGACTGCAGGATCGCCGTCTTGCGTTCCTCGAGCCCGGTAAGATAGGTGAAACGATCGATCAGGGCGCGGAGCTGGACCTCGTTCATTTCCCCGGTCTTCTCTTTGCGATAACGAGCGATGAACGGTATCGTGCCTCCCTCTGCAAATAGAGTCAGCGCATTGTGGACCTGATTGAGAGCGAGCGACAGTTCTTCTGCGAGCTGTTGATGTATATTCATGCTTGCCGCCTCTGAGCTTTTGGAATTGTGTCAGGAAGAATGGGACTATCGTGCGGCGACATTCACAGCAGCTGCAAGCTTAACCGTCTTGGGCGGCAGGCATAGCTGATCGCTGCAGGTCTGAAAGGTCACATTGACTTTGACGTCTGTCTTGCCGAGAGGTGCCGCGGCTGCCGCTTTCAATGTCATCGTGAATGTGGCGCCTCCCTCGAAGTATTGGGTCATGAGATTGAAGTTAGGGTCCATGGTGGTTTTTGGTTCCGTGGAGGCGATGCCGCCGACCTGCTCGAACGGCTGGTCTGATGCGAGGGCGATGCGAGTCGGTGTCGGACCCCCTTCCTCTTGATCCGTCGAGTAGAGATGCCAGCCCGGCTCGATGGTTGCCGTCAATTGAAGAGTGAATGACTCCCCTCTTTTTATGGGCTTGTCCGGCGATGTCGACTTCATCGACCATTTGACCGGTTCCTTGGGAATCTGCGTGCGGATTCCCGCGGCGCTCACCATGAGCCCCGACACGATGACCACCCCTCCAAGGATCAGTGCCCCCCTCATTCTTCTGTGCAACATCTATCACCTCCTGGCTTGTGACCAGTTTTTGTACCAGCATTCTTCGTTGACCTGCAAGTGGAAAGAGCCCCTGTCACCGGCAAGATTGCGCCCAGAACGGAAATAGACTGGGGATATGGCGATCAAAAGAGCCTTACTTGTGATGATCCAGCCAGTTGCATCGAACAAACGAATGAGCCGCTTGGACCTGGATTTGGGCCTCGACGTGGACCTGGACTGTCCCTTCCGCAGCAAACGTACCATACAAAACATTTACCAGATCGCCCCCCATTCGTGCATGTCCACGTCCAAGTCCACGTCCAGGTCGAAGTCCAAGTCAAGGACGGACGCTTAGCAGTTTCGCGGCAGAAAAGCAGGGAGTCCCGCCTTACACGGTCCGCGGCGAAGATGCGCGCAGAGTAATACCCGGATTGGCGAGCGATTCCAACATCTGTTCGTGAATCTGCTGATCGAGTAAATAAAATAGCTTGCCGTCTTCATGGACTTGCGCGGCATGTCCTTTGGAGACCAGGAGCAGGCAGAGCTGCTGCTCCCCGGGGCTCAGCTCCGATGCGTCGACGCGCGCCATCCCCTGGGAGCTTGGTATCAATTTGCGCAGGAAATTCCGCGCGAATACCTGGTCGTCGCTCGAGTCCATGACTGCCCCGGCGGAAATCCAATGCTCTTCGGGGGCGCCGAAGAAGTAGGGGCCGGAAGAGTACGCCAGGAGGAATACGATCAGATCGATAAACGCTGCCAGCGCGAGCGCAAACACGTGCCGGCTGGTGGGAGAAGAAACAAGCTCCTGGAAGGCAATCAGCAGATCTTCTTGCCCGCTAGCCGAGCGATCCACAAAATCTGTATAGGAGGGAACCGGGGGCAGAGCAAAGTCTGCAGTGTGGAGTGTCGCCTTGACTTCTTGCCAGGGGATGGAATCGTAGACCTGTCGAAAACCGCGGAGCTGGCTTTCCGTCGACTCGAGCGGCTTGAGATTGCTGCGGAAGTCGGTCAGCGACTTCTGCGCCGATTGCATGCGGTCCAGGGATTGGCGCGCGAGCTGTGTGTACCGCTCGAAGGCCGTGTAGCGCAGACCGGAACCGGTCCCTTCCGGATAACTGGAGCTGTAGGTTTCCGCCTCGCGAGCCACGGCTTCACGGATCTTCGCCAGGTAGGGATCTGCGTCCTGCGCGCGCGAAATATAACCATGGGTCTTCTCCGCGCCCGTCATCTCCTCCAACGCCAGGACGTGTTTTTGACCTTCGCTGACGGCGCCAGCCAGCAATTCCTGGGCCTGTCCCGCCGAGGTATTGAGCGACTCGTAGAGTTTGCGCTCGATCGCAGCCGGCCGTTCCCGCGCCGAAAACCATGTGTACAGGCAGGCGTACGAAAACGAAATCGAGACCAGGGCCGTAATGGCGTAGACCGCAATCAGGAGAACACGCTTTGTCCGGGTCAGTCCTATAAGCCACGCAACCAGGACCAGTGCCGACTGGACCCCGAGCGATGCCAGGAGAGCGAACCACGGAGCCAGGTACAGCGCCATGCCCTGTTGGGTCGTGTACCACGATACAATCGACAGCAGGCAACTCGCTACAAACAAAGCGCCTACCATGGGACGGCTGACGGCCAGCATTCTTGCGGATGAAGCAGACATAGGACCTCCCCCTTTGGTGATGAATAGAACGGAATTTCATCCCAAAAGGTTCGGCGAATTCGTCAACAGCTAGAAGCTGTTGTTGTACTTGGACCACAAGAACTCTGCCAGCTTCCAGTAGTCATCCACAGCCTTGTCCGCGATGCCAAGGGAGTATTTGGTCAGAAATTCTTCCGCTTGCGCAGGGTTCATGCGGTACAGCCGCAGCGCCTCGTCCTCGGTGATCTTCTGTTGGGCGAATGCCTGCTCTTCGATCGGCTGCCAGACTTTTTTGAGGTCCTCCTTCATTTCCTGGTACCGAATGTAAGAGAGCTTGCTTGCCTGCCGGAAGGCCCACCAGGCACAATCGCGGCGATATTTTTCTCTTCCGTCCACCATGAAAGCGTCCGGCATTTGTGAAATCCCGATGTAGAAGGGCATGTGCGGCGTGTTCGCCGGGTTGTCGTACCCCAGCCAGACGAGCCCGCCGATCGGATTCGGAAGCCATGAACGGGATTGCGTTATCTGCACATAAGTAGCCGTGGGTGAGGCGATCATCCGTTCCCGTGAAATGTGGAATAAATTCAGCAGATCACCGCTCATGAAAGGATTGGCCACAGGACTCTTGGCTGTCTGCCCTCCTCTCGGGCTGACGACTGTGAGATAGCGAGTCATGTCGAAGGCGGTGCCATCGTAAGTGTCGCGGAAAATCGCGAGGATGTCCTGAACCGTCACCTTTTTGTCCGGCTTTACGGAGAGTGGATAGTTCTCCGCGTTGGGGTCCAGTTTCAGCGAGGGCGCCAAAAGGCTCAAAACGCGCCACTCGCGCCTGCGGCAGTATAGGCTGGTTCTGTCTGCATAGGCATAGCAGAACTCGAACGGTTCGCCGCTCTTCGGATTCCACCAACCCATCTCCTCGGCAAGCGAGAAAACGTTGTCGGAGGCCATGTAATAGTCTTTGTTCTTCAAATCGAGCTGCCGGATCCGGTTTGCATTCGCCGACATCCCGATCTGGTCGTCGGGAATGCGCACCGCAGCCCAGACCGCGCCGACCTTCCCCTTGCCCGGGCCAAGGATTTCAAAGTGCCAGATCTCATTGGGATCTGCGAAAGTGAAGCACTCTCCCGCGTCGTCATAGCCGTACTTTTTGGTGAGTTCATCCGCAACCTTGATGGCTTCGCGAGCGGTTTTTGCTCGTTCCAGAATAAGCCGGTACAGTTCCGGCGCGTCGATGATTCCTTCCCGGCTCTGCAGCTCGCGTTTGCCTCCCGTCGTGGTTTCGCCGATGGCCAACTGATTCTCGTTCATGATCGGATAGGCCGCGTTCAAGTATTTGTAGGTCTCAGGGATCTGCGGAATTTCACCAGTCGGGATACGATCGGGATCATCCGGTCCCTTGGTCTGCTTGGGTTCAAGCCAGACCTTGGCTTGGTCTCCCGCCTTGTGAGCCTGATGCGGAACGATGTTCATCCAGGTCCTGTCGGTGTTGCTGTCGCAGGAGTGAGAGGTCATGGTGGAGCCGTCGGCGGAGGCGAGCCTGCCCACCAGGATGCTGGTGCAACTTTCCGATTCAGGCCTCGGCGTCTGAGGCGCCGGCGATAGCGACAGCGACAGCGTCGCCAGCAATAGGAAGGCAATTGCGATCGGAAGGGAGCGGCGCACGAAGCACGCTGTACAGGATGATTGATTCATTTCACTCTCCTTGTGAGCCATAAAATGTCGGACCTGCAGCGGCGCAATCTTACCGCGACGGGGGCTCGGAAATACACGAAATTGATCCTCCGATTCTTTCGAAAATGACTGTTTTCACTATTGTCGTGGTCGTGAGCGTGGTCGTAATCGTGGTCGGTAGGTATGGATAAGGAAGACCAATTGGGACTACGATCACGAGTCAGGCCAAAGGAGACGACAGCGATCTGGGACCGCCGCGCCCCAGCGCGGCACCCTCGATCCTGCCGCGTGGTTCTGACGAGTTGCGTGATGGCTCGCCGCGCTGGGGCGCGGCGGTCCCGATAATTGCCGACCGGAGAGGCAAGTGCTTTTCATGCGTCACTGGGTGCGCCACGACGCGTGAGGAACTACTCCATGAGTCAAAATCGAATCATATTAGTACTAATTAGTTAATATGTGGCCGAATCATGCAGATTTTTGTGGACCTTTTTTCGATTTGAAGCGTCTAATGTTTGAGTCCCCGGAAGAGATCGCCGGAACAGATCGGGCGTAATGCGCGTTCTTGACTCACGGCAATGCTTCACATTTCAGCGACAGTTAGGAACGTTCTACTGAGGAGTGTATGGCTCTGGCTCGCGCAATCCCGCACCGACTCGCCAGCATTGGTTCGTCCCCGTCCCGCCGGCAAGGTGACTCGAGAGGCCGAATCTGGTCCGTCCCTCCCGACTGCGTTTGCCTATTGCTCCTGACCGGTATGACGGCCGCGATCCTGGCGTTCAGCGGCTGCAGCCGGGCTTCTTCGCACGCGGCGACAAGCTCAGCGGGCTATGCGGCCGATTCGATCCGGGTGGAACGCCGCAATTTTTCCCATACAGTGCGCCTCCATGGAACGGTGGAAGCCGTTCAGTCCAAAAATGTGATTGCTCCACGCCTCTCCGGCCAGGCTGCCTCGACCATGATCATCACGAAGCTGGTAAAGAACGGCGTGCGTGTGCATCGGGACGACGTCCTCGTGGAATTCGACCGTCAGAATCAGATGAAGAACGTCCTGGACCGTGAGGCGGAGTACCTCGGCCTGGTCGAGCAGATCAAGAAAAAGCAGGCGGATCAGACCGCTGCGCGCGCCCAGGAAGAAACGGATCTCAAAGGAGCGGAAGTGGACGTCATGACGGCGCGCGTGGACATGCGCACGAACGAAGTGGTGACGGGCATTGAAGCCGAAATCAACAAGCAGAACCTTGCCGAGGCCGAGGCAAGGTCGAAGCAACTCAAGGAAACCGTTGCCCTCAAACATGAGGCCGCGGCCGCTGACTTGCGCATCCTCGAAATCCAGCGCGACCGGGCGAAGAACGCCATGGTTTGGGCCCAGAGCAACATCGAGAAAATGACGGTCAAGTCGCCGCTGGACGGGCTGGTAGTGCTGACTCCGGTCTACAAAGGCTCCCGTTATGTCGATCCCCAGGAAGGGGACGAGGTGCGGCCCGGGTCCAACATGATGCTCGTCGTGGACCCTGCCGCCATGCAGGTGCGTGCGCGGGTCAACCAGGTGGACATGTCCTATCTGCAACCCGGCTTGCCCGCCGAGGTCCGGCTGGATGCCTACCCGGATCTGGTCTTTCCCGGGATCTTCGATCGGATGGGCGCAATCGGCACCACCAGCTCCTATTCCAAGCAAATTCGCTATTTCACGGCGTTCATTGTCATCAGAGGCAGCAATCCCAAGCTTCTTCCGGACCTCACCGCAGCTGCTGATGTGGAAATCCAGCGCATGGAAAACGTCCTGGTCGTTCCAAGAGAGGCGGTCATCACACAACGGGGGCAGACGGTGGTCGAAGTATGGCACGATGGCCGGCGGGAGATGCTTCCGGTTAAAATCGACGCCATGAATGATTGCGAAGTGGTGATCGAATCAGGTATCGAGGAAGGCGCGGTCGTTTCTCGTAATCCACGGCTGACCGGGCCGCCCACTCCGCTGCTTCCGCATTGAATTGAAGAGGAGGAAAATGACTGCGACGCACAGAGTCTCGGCCCTCCGCCGCCTTGGAATCTGGCTGGCTCTCTTGCTTCTTGCTGGAGTTGGCGTCGTCATTTGGAGACCCTGGAAGAACAAGAACGCTCCGACCGTTCCTACGGCGGAGGTGAAAATGGGTGAATTCGTGGATTACATCCAGCTTCGGGGTGAGGTCAGGGCACGATCATCGACGTTTATCATCGCCCCTTTTAATGCCGGAGATTTGCAGATCCTCAAACTCAGTCCGGATGGGACTCACGTTAAAAAGGGAGACGCTGTCGTCCAGTTTGATCCTACCAGCCTTCAGCGCACTCTTGACCAGATCCGTTCCACTCTGAGGCAGACCGAAGCTGAGATTGACCGGATGAAGGCGCAGCAGCGCCTGCAGGAGGAGCAGAGCCTCACCGACAAGGTTAAAGCCGATTTCGACGTGGAGCGCGCTCGCCTCGACGCCGGCAAGGGTGATGTAGTACCAGCTATAGAAAACGAAAAGAACATTCTGGCGTTAGGAAAGGCGCAACAGAAGGTGCGCGAGGTCGAGGTACGGATAGCGAGCAACGGAATCGGGAATGAAGCCGACCTTGCGGGCAACATGCGGAAGCGCGACAAAGCTAATTCTGATCTCCAGCAGGCGGAGAAGAACCTGGGCGCACTGACCATCACGTCTCCGGTAGATGGCTTGATCATGCTGCTTCCTAACTCACGCGCCCGCACCAGCATTTTAGGTGGCGGCACGACGCCGGTTTTCAGCGAAGGCGATCGTATTTGGGCAGGAGCCACGATCGCCGAATTGCCGGATTTGTCAACTATCCAGGTCAATGCCCCGGTCGACGAGGCCGACCGTGGCAGGCTGGAACCCAACCAACAGGTGACCTTGCGCATCGACGCCGTGCCCGACAAAGAGCACAAAGGCAGCGTGCGCGAGATCAGCCCCTTGGCAAGAGTAGACTACTCCAGCTATCCATACAAAAAGAACTTCGATCTGACGATTCATCTGGAGAACCCGGATTCCAGGCTGCGGCCCGGCATGAGCGCAACGGCTCGCGTTGCCGCCCAACGTTTTCCCGATTCCATTCTCATTCCTGTCGAAGCACTTTTCGAAAAGGGCGGCCGATTGCTTGTTTATGTGTTGAAAGACGGACGGTTTGAAGAGCGGGCCGTCGAGGTGGCGCGCCGGGGCGAGGGGCAGGCCCTGGTGGCGCGCGGCCTGAAGACCGGCGAACGGGTGGCGTTAAAGGATCCGACTCTTGAGAAGGATCAGAAATGACTAGAGTGCGAGGGAAGATCGCCCTTGGAATCATTCTCCTTATTCTGTTGATCGCCGCGCTGGAAACTCCGAAGGTGCTGCAGAGGCTGCAAGCAACCGGGCCGGACATCCCCACGGCTCGCGTGGCGCGCGGCGCGCTGGAGATGAAAGTGTACACCACTGGAGAACTCCGTCCGTCGCAGAGCGCGATGGTGGTGGCGCCGCCGGTAGGCGGCACCCTCCAGATCGTACACGTGGTAAGGACCGGCACGTATGTGACCCAGGGTGACGTTGTAGTGGAGTTCGATCCCAGCGAACAGGAATTCAACCTGGAGCAGGCGCTCTCTCAATTGGAGGAGGCGGATCAGCAGATCACGAAAATGAAGGATGACATTGCTGTCCGTGATGCCGAAGACAAAGTCTCGCTGTTGACAGCCCAGTTCGATGTAAGCCGCTCCGATCTTCAGGTGAAGGGCAATGACCTATTGGGCGCCATTGAGGCGCGCAAAAACGTGCTCAACCTCGAGGAGGCCAAGCGGCGACTCGAGCAGATGCAACGCGACATAAAGTCGCGCCAGAGCTCGAATCAGGCGGATCTGGCGGTTCAGGCCGTGGCACGGGCAAAGGCCACCCTCGCCATGAAACTGGCTCAGCAGAACATCGACAACATGATCCTGCGGGCGCCGATCAGCGGGATCGTGGTGCTGGGGCAGAATCTGGATGCTCTAATGTCCGGCGGCGGCATCATTATCAGCTCCGGTATGGACATCCCCGAATTTCGCGAAGGGGATCAGGCTTACGCGGGCAGGACGATAGCGCAAATACAGGATGTGGCGCAGATGGAGATCCTGTCCAAGGTTTCGGAGACCGATCGCGGCAGCCTCGAATCCGGTCAAGTGGCGGACGTGTACGTGGACTCGCTGCCCACGATGCGCTTCATGGGGAAAATCAAGTCACTGGCCGGCATGGCGTCTTCCTCCTCCCAAACGGTCTCCGACATGTTCAGCTCCACGAAATCATTCGACACCACCTTCGAGTTCGATCCCAAAGGACTGAAGATCAGTCCGGGGGTCAGCGTTCGCGTTGAGATTCGCGGAACGAACCTTAAGGATGCTCTGTCCGTGCCGCGCCAGGCCTTGTTTACGATGGAAGGGAAGCCGGTTGTGTATTGGAAACATGCCCAAAACTGGGAGGCACATCCGATCCAGATCAAATACCTGACGGAAAGCCGTGCGGTGATTGAGGGCATTGTCGAGGGGACTGAAGTAGCACTGGTCGATCCCAATCTGCAGAAGGGGAAAGCCGGCCGGAAAACCGGTGCGCTTTCGTCGATTCTTGGAGGAATAACTCCATGAATGTCAAGGAGGCGGGCGGTCACCTCGGGCACAGACGCCGCGGGAAACAGCTCCTGCCGGACCTTGGCCTGGCACTGCAGAACCTGGCGCTGCGCAAGTTGCGATCGCTCCTTACCATGCTGGGCATGATCTTCGGCGTGGCCGCTGTAGTATCGATGCTGTCGATCGGGGCCGGCGCGCAGCAGCAGGTGCTGGCGTTCATCGAGCAGCTCGGCGTGCACAACCTGATCGTGGAATCCAAGGACATACCTGACGCCCAAGAGCTCGCGCGCGTTCGCAAGATCTCGCCGGGCTTGACATTCCAGGACCTGCGCGTGATCCGTGTCAACGTTGCGGAGCTGACCGGCGCGTCCGCGCGCAAACGTATCAATCCCTCCAGCCTGCTTCCCAAGCCGCGTCAGGACATGCCGGTCATCTACGGCGTCGCTCCCGTGTACCAGAACATCGCGGGATTACGGATCGTCGCGGGACGCTTCTTTGAAGAAAGTGAAAACGATGCACTCGCGCCGGTTTGTGTTTTAGGGGAGGGAGCGAAGGCAAACCTGTTTCCGCAGAAAGACGCTATGGGCCAGTTCGTCAAGATCAATGAACAATGGTTCCGCGTTATCGGAATTCTCGGCCCGCAGCTCACAACTCAGAGTGAACTCTCCGGCTTGAAGGCCCAGGATCTGAACAACCTGATTTACGCGCCTCTCGGAAGCGTCAGTTATCGCCTGGAGGACAGGCTGAGCTATCTTAGAGACGAAATAGACGGCCTCTACCTGCAACTGGACCGGACGACCGATAGCAGCGCTGTAGCCGACATCGTGCGCGGCATACTGAATTCCTCGCATCGCAACGCCGGCGACTTCAGCCTGGTGGTGCCCGCGGAGTTGCTCGCTGAACAGAGGCGCACCCAGCGCATCTTCGAAATGGTCATGGTTGCGATCGCCTCCATATCGCTGTTGGTCGGCGGCATCGGCATCATGAACATCATGCTGGCCAGCATCCTCGAGCGCACGCATGAAATCGGCGTGCGCCGGGCGGTCGGGGCGCGCCGTTCCGACATTCTGCGCCAGTTTCTTGTGGAGGCTACCCTGATATCATTCGTCGGTGGCCTGCTGGGGATCGGATGCGGCTTCGGAATTTCCCGGCTCGTGGCCATGATGGCCGGCTGGTCGACGATCGTGACACTGGATTCCATCCTGCTTGCGTTTCTGGTTTCGGTCACGGTAGGCCTGATTTTCGGCATTTATCCCGCAGTCAAGGC
>Ga0187881_10002931_pt1 | contig 15258 bp, 10 predicted proteins | sample June2016WEW_19_1_2_FD_133017 | JGI IMG/M metagenome (GOLD analysis project Ga0187881, IMG submission 133017) | Peatland microbial communities from SPRUCE experiment site at the Marcell Experimental Forest, Minnesota, USA - June2016WEW_19_100 | ecosystem: Environmental > Terrestrial > Soil >...
GGCGGTGACCGAGCACCTGGACGGCATGAAGACCGTGAAGAGCTATGGTGCGCAGGAACGCAATATGGCGCGCTTTTCAAACCTCAACGCGCGCATCATGAAAGACTACGTGGATTATGTGCGTAACGTGAACACCAGCCAGTTGCTCGTCAACGTCGGCTCAGTGGTCATTCTCGCAGGGGCGCTGATCGCGCTGATCGACGTTTTGCACCTGCCCGGTGCCACGGCGCTGGTGCTGCTGTACCTGTTCTTCATGATCATACCGCAGTTCAACTCCCTCCAGCTCAACTACCAGGCGGTCGTTAACATGCTGCCCTCGTATGCAAACGTCGTGGATATCAAGGCCCGCTGCGAAGCCGAAGCAGAGCGCGAGATTGCCCGGCCGCACGATGTCACGCTGCGACGGCGCGTCGAGTTGCGGGACGTGTCGTTTTCCTATGCCGGTAACGGTCAGTCGGCGGTTGAGCACATCAACCTTAAGGTCGACGCGGGAAAGACGACCGCGGTCGTGGGCACCTCAGGCGCCGGGAAGAGCACGCTCGCCGACCTTATTATGGGGCTGATTGAACCGCAAGAGGGTGCGGTGTTGATTGACGACGTGCCGCTCAATGCAGAAAGGCTAGACGCGTGGCGCGGGTGCATCGGCTACGTCGCTCAAGAGACGTTTCTTTTTAACGATACCGTGCGCGCGAACCTGCTCTGGGCGTATCCCAACGCGACCGAAGATGAGCTGCGTACGGCGCTCCGCTTGGCCGCCGCTGACGATTTTGTCGCGCGGCTTCCCGATAGGATGGAGACGGTGCTCGGCGACCGGGGGGTGCGCTTGTCGGGCGGAGAGCAGCAGCGGCTCGCCCTTGCACGGGCGTTGCTTCGGAAGCCGAGCGTGCTTATCCTCGATGAAGCAACGAGCAACCTGGACTCAGAGAACGAACGGCGCATTCAAGGGGCGATTGAAGCCCTGCACGGCGGCATCACCATCGTCGCTATCACACACCGTCTCTCGACGATCCGCAACGCGGATGTCATCTACGTGCTTGAGCACGGGCGCGTAATAGAGACCGGAGACTGGGCGTCGCTCACCGCCGGAGACACCGGGCGTTTCTTCGAGTTATGCACGGCGCAAGACGCGCTGCCAAAGATAAGGGATGTCAGTGCAGCCCCTCAAAGGGTCGGACAGTCCGTTTCGCCCGTCGAGTACTGAGGGCAGCCGTTCCATTCGCGTGACATAGTGGCACAGCAACGCTAATCATGTCCCCTCGACCGGCACGTGTATCGGGCGCCATTACCAGATGCCCCAAATCACCGCATAACCTCCCCCGTCCACGACAAAAATGACTGTCGAATGGCACAATGCAGAGTAAGCTAGTGCTTTGAACTCTATTGCTTCACTTACAGCGACAACAGGTAGCTTGCCGGCAAACCCGACGAATAGACTCCGTGGCGCCAAGCCTCCGCGTCGCGGTGTCGTCGAAGATTTCCCAGTAAGCAATAGAATCACTGCCTAGCGGCAACACTAAGTCAGCGATACCCGCGCAGGTGCGCATAAAATCTAGCTTCATCGCAGTATAGTCACTGTTCTTTGATATAGGATAATAACGAACACAATGACGCAGATAACGACAAATACGGTAATGTTTCTCCTCCACGCTAAATCGATCACCGAGGGCTTTGTGAGTTGAACGAGCACGAGAAACTCAATGATAAGAAGTATAAGGAAGATCTCGAGCGCGTAGACGTTGAGTAAGACCAAAACAGCAATGGTGGCAAACGTGAGCGCTAGTAGAATATATACAAATCGCTGCGTCTCGGTAATGACCATGCTGTTCAACCAGGGGTAGGAGCTATTTATCAATAAACGTCAGCTAGATAGATATAAAAATGCGGGTGGTATGTTCATTATCCGTGGAGCTTCGAGAGATTCATCAGATGAGTTTCGGAATGAAGGCTGACAAGCATGCTTCAGCTTTTTGACGGATCCTCTGGAGAAAAAATGACGCGAGTTTTGGTAACTGGGTGCGCAGGATTCATTGGTTCGCACCTCGTTGACAGATTGTTGCAACGCGATAACGACGTGATAGGAATTGATTGCTTCACCGATTACTATCCGGAAGAACAGAAACTCGCGAATCTGTCGCGGGCGTTGAACAATGAGAGGTTTACGCTTATAAGACAAGACATCTTGGGGATGAGAAGATTTCCCCGCGTTGACCACGTGTTTCACTTGGCAGCACAGCCAGGCGTGCGGGCGTCTTGGGGCGCGAATTTTGCAACGTACACGAAGAACAATGTGGAAGCTACGCAGCGATTGCTGGAGTTTTATCGCTCCACAGAACTGGAAAGCTTTATTTATTCGTCTTCTTCGTCAGTGTATGGAGACGCCGAGCTGCCGATGCGGGAGGATGCTCGACCGTTGCCCGTTTCCCCGTACGGCGTCACGAAACTTGCGGCTGAGAATCTCTGTTATCTCTATTGGAAGAACTATGGCGTCCCCGTCGTTTCTTTGCGCTACTTTACAGTTTACGGGCCACGCCAGCGCCCTGACATGGCTATCCATAGATTCGTGTATGCGATATTGCATGAAAGAGAGATTCAAGTATATGGCGACGGAGAGCAATTACGGGACTTTACCTTTGTCGACGATGTCATCGAGGCGCTCGAGTTAGCGGCTCAGAGCGATAAAAAGGGTGAAGTTTTTAACATTGGGGGAGGCCAGACGATAAGCGTCAATGCCCTAATCCGGAGCATAGAAAGTCTAGTAGGTAAGAAGGCTCGTGTTCGGTACATCGAGCGACAAAAGGGAGACGCTCGCGATACATTGGCAGATGCCGCAAAGGCAACACGGCTGTTATCGTGGTCCCCTCATACAGACCTAGAGAGCGGTCTGAAAACGTACGTCGCGTCGGTTTTAAACGATCCTCGTGCCGAATAGAGAAGCGACACCGGCAAAGCTCCGCTGAACTGGGCTAGGCTTTATCAGTTCGATGGCTATCCAACGGAGACCATCTGCACTCGAGTAAGAAGTAATAATTCGGGTCGGCCCGTTGGGTGCATTGCACGCGCGTTCAAACTTCCGGGACAGTGCTTCTTGTTCTCCGTGTTAATCGATTGGCCGAAGCAACAGATCTTAGGCAAAAGGCAACTCCGGGATACATAGTAGCTCCAAACCGGCTGCATCGCCAAGACTCTAGTCGTATGTTACGTGAGCTCAATCGAATCGCAATCAATGTAAGCAACGTTGGGCGGCCCACAATTATTCTAGCTTAGAGAAGAGCGTACGTCATTACGTCTTCCGAAGCAATAAGCAATATGCATTGTTCCACGGGTGGCCGCCTTAATCGGTAGCTAATTAGGCGGCGAACCGCTTGACGCATCGCGCGTAGCGGGGTCTCGAGAATGACGAATGAAAAATTTAGGAGCGGAAGAGGGCCCGCTTGCCGCCGAGCGTGAACACAGAATCTTGCTTCAGAAACGCGCCGTGAAGTCTTGCTTTTAGCCAGATCTAGATCTGCTGTTTGAGAGACCTGCTGGAAACCAATTGAGTTTCTCAAGCGGTTGCTGCGGAAAAACGTGCCTTGAATGTAAAAAATCGGCTGAGCTGCTCTATTCTTCTTTTCAGCATTCTTTTTCTAACTTTCCTTTGTTGTTGGTCTAGCGTATATTGCGCGACAAATTGCGGTCTGTCGGCGGAGCAAGGAAATGAACTTAGAATAAAAGCATATGATCGACTTCCACTTTAACCTTAAAATCACATTAGAGTGACGAACTCTCGCAAGAGGGGTATTTCTCCTCTAGATCTTGCGCGGCAAAAAAAGCATCTTTTGCCTATCGTCGTCGCCTGATCCTATCGCGGAGTGTAGGAATGCGGCGCCGCTTGTCTGTGAACGGATCCGAAACGAATACTACTAGAGGGAGGAAGGAGATGCCAGATCAACTATCAGATGCTCGTTAGACGCAAATCAGTTCGAGTTAAGATATGGAGAAGTATGCGCTTACCGTTCAGCGAATAGGTCTTATAGCAACAGCGAATCTCCTTATCGCTTTTAGTGGGGTTATCCTGCTTCCAGTTCTGACAAAGACGCTTTCGATAACGAGTTACGGGAGCTGGGCTTTAGTCTCGACAACGATCGCTCTGGTCCCGATGCTCACAAGTCTCGGGCTGCGGGGTGCCATGATTCGGTTCTTGGCCGCATCAAAAGACATGCGGAATACCCAAGAGGTGTTTTACTCGCTTGCCACAGTCGTGTTAGCCGGGAGCTTGGTGGCGTCCGCACTCTTCCTTCTATTTGCCAGGCCAATCGCTGCGACCTTGTTCAACGACGAGATTACGACAGCCCTTTTTCTTCCGCTGAACATTTTTTTCGCATGCGTAAATCTCTTTATTGTCGACTTTTTTCGGGCTTTCCAGCAGGCAAAAAAGTACTCGGCTTTAACCTTCTTGCAAGCTTACGTGCAAGTGTCTCTGGTGGCCTTTTTTGTCCTTTTGGGCTACGGTTTGCAAGGGGCCCTCTTAGGACTGCTGCTGGAGCAGCTCTTCGTATTTTTCGTAACCATGTACCTCATCCGCGTGGAGATTGGGTTCGCCATCCCACGGTTTGTGCGCACACGAGAGCACCTGGCCTTTAGCTTACCCTTGGTGCCAGGCGACATGTCGCAGTGGATCACAAATTCGAGCGACCGCTATCTGGTAGGTATATTCTTGGGTGTTGCGGCTGTTGGCTACTATTCGCCGGCCTACACACTCGGGAGCACTATCCTCTTAATCTCCTCGGCCTTAACGGTGCTGCTTCCCTCTGTTCTCGCAAAATACTACGACGAAGGCAATATGGAGGACGTGCGGACGATTCTGAAGTATTCACTGAAATACTACTCGGGAATTGCAATACCCTGCGCTTTTGCACTATCGGTTTTATCGAAACCTTTGTTGATAATCCTGTCTACACCTCAGATTGCAGCAAACGGTTTTCTGGTCACTCCGCTGGTAGCAGGAGGAATGCTGCCGCTTGGAGCTTATCAGTTGCTGGTGCAAGTTGTCATGTTGAAGAAGAAGACCCCCTTTATCGGTACGGTCTGGATGGCAGCCGCAGCGTTGAATTTTGGTGGAAACTTGATACTCATCCCGCGTCTTGGTTTAATAGGGGCCGCATTAACAACTCTACTTGCATTTGCGCTTGCGTTCGCACTCACCACAGTTTATTCTTTGCAGCAATTCAGGTTCGACGTCAACGCGGGATTCGTTTTGAAGAGCGTTTGTGCCTCTTTCGTGATAGCGGTGTTGCTTCTGCTTTGGGCCCCGTCTGGACTAATAAGCGTGCTTTTGTCGATCTCGCTCGCTGCAGGCATATACCTAGGTATATTAGTTGTCTTAAAAGGGCTCACGTTTCAAGAGATCAGCTTCTTCTATAACATTTTCAAGGGACTCGTAATGAAGAGCGCCTGACTCAGCGTGCCACGTCACAGAGTTGCCGTATGCCTTCTACAAGGCCGTATAAACTCTGAGTCAAGAGGGCCTTCAGGATTCTCAATTGTCTGTCAGAAACGGCGCAAGAACATTTTGCGCCAGCACGATTTGTCCGGTAAGAAGGTCTCAGCGATCGAATATGAAATCAACAACTCTTGAGCCTCAGAAACTGGTGCTTCTCGCACCCAAAACTACAGACCTTGTTTCAGACTATTGAACCTCTAACCTTTCGCTAGAAGCTGCTGCGGTTCAAAGATCGCAGTGTTTCTAAAAGCTTAGCACTGTGGGCTCACTGGCGGCTTTCGCCGGGAAATGAAGATCAGACACGAAAAGGGTTTTTATTGCGTATGGATGTTAGTCAAAATGGAGCCTTTTCCTTGTGATGTTGCACCGAGTTATTAAGGCACGCTCAGCAGGAGTTGAACTCCGTGCGAACATACCAGATGTTGAGCCGGCGATTTGCTTACTTAGCAAACAAACTGCCTCGGGGTGTCCTAGCAACATGGTGCGTGGCCCGCTGTAATTCGGATGCTCGGAATTCGGTACCCTTAATCTCAAAAAAACGACTAAAAAAAGCTTCGTGATCGTTGGAGACGAGATCTCTCGCAGCGAGCGTTGTCAGCAGTATCTTCCTCTCACAAGGCGGCCTTCTCGGATTTTCGTGAATTTTGTTTTGCGCTCGCTTCGAGCTTCATTTCCTCGCCGCACCGTCACTTGTCCTTAACAAGCATTGTCAGCAAAAAAGCCGTTTATGGCATTCAATAACTCTTTTCGCCGTCTCTCAAGCGTGAACATCTCCTCAACCCGTTTGCGCCCAACTATTCCGTCATTAGATTCCAGAGCACGCTTAATTCCTTGAGCGGTTGCTTCAGGATCTCCGTATGGGACATAAACGCCTGTCTCTCCAACGACTTCGGGAATGGCCCCTTTGTCGGTGACGACGGGCACGCAGCCGCAGGCCATCGCTTCGGCTATAGCTACCCCAAAAGCCTCGTGGGCAGATACCTGGACGTACACTTTGGCCTGCTGATAACATCTTATCAGTTCGCTTTCAGAAAGTGACCCCGTAAATCGCACGTTGCTTGACGCAATCGATCGCAAATATTCTACGGAGTCGTCGTAAACTTGGCCGATGAGGAAAAACTCTGTATCACCTAGATAAGCTGCGGATTTCACAAATGTTTCTAATCCTTTCCTATGCAAGTTGCTGCGATTTATATTCCCTACGGTAAGTACTCTGTTTTCTCTCTTAGTGTCAGAGGGCTTGAATACGTTAATATCAATACCAAGGTAGATTAATTCAGTCTTCGAAGTGCCATTCACGCGTTCTAAGACTCTTCTTTCTGCATCTTTTGAATATGGCAAGAGTTTTGTGGCTTTGTTCAACACATAAGTTGAATAGAAGCGCGAAATCGGGTCGGCCCCATATCCTATTTCGGGCAACACTGTAAGATCTCCACCTCCGACCACCACTATTGTCTTCTTAGCATACAATTGGGACAACGCAGTTGCAACGAACGCTGGGAGTGAGGCAAACCAACAGAATACGACGTCAGCCCAAGCTACGCCCGCAATAAGACGGCTTGGAGTTGCTAGAGTGGCTTTCACGTCGTGAGAATCCAGACACACGTTAACGACTCTCACGTCGAATCTCCGCTCTAGCAGATTTAAATCCCACTGCATGAAAGATCTGAAGTATCGCTTGCAAGGAACGACGAATAATACCTTCTTTCTGTGAGTCATAGTTCGTTCGCTGCTTTCGAGAAACTCACATTGACGCACTTTTCCTCAAGTTGATTCCTCAAAGTGCTTCTTTTCAGCTAGTTTGTAAGGCTCGAACTGTCGCGATCATTCCTTAACTGATATAACAGAGCCAACCCCCAGTCAGATAGAGCATGGCATTTATAGTTTCCGTCCTTTCGCAGAATTGGCTACAGCTATCCCGCTCAATCACTCTAAATCGATTTAAGGCATCGTTGACACCTAGATCCGCACTACCTCCGGTTTGCTCAGAATACAGACGCGGCTTCGACGGGCGACAAGATCGAGCGAAACAGCACAAAAGAGTCACCTTCGAGAGCGCTGATCTTAGAATGGTCCAACAATCAAGGAAAGCAACAGATACCCACGCTGAGCGCAAGGATTAAGTTGGTGACATCGACATGCGTGACGTTCTTTAATGGAACTATAAGCTGCATATCTCACTGGCCTGATCCTTCACATCACGAGAGGTGTTCTAATTTATGAAATTGTGCGTATTCCAAAAAAAGTTCTGAACACACTGCGCCAGAAGCGTTGAAAGTGGCGCATCGAACTGGAAAGGCCAGCAGATGAAGTAGCCGATAGCATATTCCCTTTCGTAATCGCTAAGCAAATTCATGAGGGCGATACGGGTTTTTTTGCTCGGCGAAGATTGGCAATATCGAGTCTCTTCGTGCGGATTAGCGGACTTATCCGCGTAGCAACTTTCGCCAGAAACCCCTTACAAGCAGATCATGGAATATGGGATTTGATGGTGATGGTTGACCAAAGCTAATGTTTCGATCACCAACTCCGGGTTTCATCAATCTGCTTCACTTACCTCGACGTTGCAGCCATAGCATTTTTCCCTTTGCTAGTCTTCACGAAAATCGCATCAGAGACTGGAATATTCCTGAACAAGACGCATGTATACGGTTGCAATCTCACAGCAAACCTGAAAAAGGGATGATCCTGCGGCTCGATTAAGGAACTTTATCGCTTGATTCCGAAACAATTCTGACAAGCTTTTTTCCTCGAGGGCAAACCGCCTAATCCAGGATAGCAAAGGTCAGAGAAGATAAGATCAAGAACGACGAAATTAGGTTTCTGCTACCGCGATTTGGTTAAACAACCGCTCTCTTTTGAAATTGTTGGTTTAAGTGTGATGGTGGCTCTGGTTAGTCGTTATTCCTTGGCACTCCAAATGGAACCCGCTACCCCGACCGCGGAGTTTTCGTTTCGAAAATTGAGTTCGGCTCGATTGCCAGCATCGATGGCAATTCGTTCCAGACCGGGTGCGCTGCCGCCTAGTCATTTGTTCTGCGAGGTTGCTGGGAATCCCTCTAATAAAAAGTGTTCTTTTTCCCAGGATGATCTGTTCGGTGCGTGCGTAGCTTGTGCCCGTAAAGGTGCATATCAGAAAATCAACTCTCGGAGAGTTTTTAGCGTATGACTCGTGGATACCGGAGATGGGTGCCTTGGCGAAAATATCTTGCGCTGCAAATAGCGAGCCTCTTTCTGTATGGGCTTGCTCCTCGTTCGCAGATATTCCAAAACATGTGTTGGCTTTGATACTGAATAATGAAGCATCGTCAACTTACGTGTAATAACGCACCTCCGCAAGACCGTTACTGTACACCAGGCTTCCTGCCGTTAGCTGAGGATAAGATAAGAATGGCTGTATCTGACTGCTGGTATCAGGCAACCTCAGCGCAATATTGCCGGTTTGCACGTTTGCGGCCCCTAAATAAACATAAGCGTTCCCAAGCGAGTGATTTGCCATTGTGGGAGTTAGAAAGAACAGCGATCCGGGGGGTACATTACCATAACCCTGCACTTCAGGCTGGGCAATGTTGTCCGCATAGACTGGCGACCCACCGGAGTAGATTGAAAGCCACTTTGCCGCATACACATCTTGAGTAGAGATTGGCGTCTGGGGGACCATGTAAGACCAGGTCGCCGTGGTACAAAGAGAGTACTCAAGGACTCGACCTTGGCTCAGTGACGGCAAAAAAGCATAGTTCGAAGGGTGTTCAGTCACTTCCCAGATGAAACCGTATGAGAACAAAAAATACGGTATAAGGACGCCGATCAAGGCGGCATGCGTTAGCTTCAAAACAAGATCCTTGTTTGCATGGATCCAACTAGAAGCCGTAGCGACAATGGCCTCAATGCCAAATATGCAATATGGTGCAAGAAAAATTAAGGCCACTGCGAACATCCTATCGCCATTCATAGCTGCTGCAATAGAAGGCAACGCAATGGCAACCAGCATCAAAAAAAAACTCGCAAACGAAAGCAAAAGGAAGGGCGTATTTACTCGCAAAGCTTTGCGCCACCAGGTCATGACAGCTAACCCGATAACTATCAACAGTTCTGTTGCAATTACCCAGTAGTGGTAAACTGCGTGCGAGAACGGCAAGTTTAATACACCGGCTCCTACCCCAGCGGCAATATTTGACTCTGGGGGGGCGAATAAGTCCGTACTAAACGTATTGGCTACGTGAGTTCCTGCATTCGCGAGAGCGACGTACGGGGCCCCTCCGGAAGCAAACAGGTACCATCCAAACGTGATAATAACGGCTAGGGCAACAAATGTTGCGCTAAGCGCAGATCTTCTCTGTACTTGCCGATTGTTTGCACCGATAAGTGCAGATCCGATCAAAAGGACGACAAGATAGCCCAAGAAAATGTATGATGTCGCATAGTGAGAGACTGCCAAGCTACCTACGAATAGAATCAGCACGGCCGTTTTTTTCGGCGTTTCCAAGTCGCGGCTCAAAATTAGCAGGAAGATAAGCACCAAAAAGAACTCAGCGACTAGCTGTCTGGGTTCCGGAAGAACGAACGCGTAGTAGGACATAAAGAAAAATGCAGAGAGGAAGGCAGATTTGTTGCTAAGCTTAAGGTGCGTCCTCCACAGTTTATATAGGCCAACCGGCACGAACGCGAAAATGAAGGGCACAACCAGCTTGTATACCCACACATTGTCAATGTGAAGCAGCGTGGAATAAACGTTCGGCAGCATAGTGACACTGAGCATAGCCCAGTAGTCACTGAGAGCGGCGCCTGGCACCGTGAAATTTGGATTCCAAAACCCTATTGATTTTACCAAATCCGCAAAATAGAGCTCAGAGAAAATGTCGCGCCCGTATAAGTTAGGGGACGTGAGAGTGCTGCCATACAAAAGGGCCAGCGCAATTGCAAAAATGCAAAAGGGGTAATAACGCTCTGGGACCCGACGGCTCGTGATAAGCAGAACGACAGCCATAGCAATGGCTGCTACTGAAAACAAAGAAAAGATAGAATCATTGTAAAACCTAATGAAGAGCGCCGCGAAAATGCCGATAACAAATATTAAAGCTGCCCCTAACGCCGGAGGAGTTAGAATCGTGTCAGTATAGAGTTTAAAGTTGATCGCACGGACTTGAACTTGAAGTGTACCAGTTCCGTAGGCAACAAGACTTAGCACAACTGTAGTCACCGAGAATGCGGTCAGAAGCGGGATGAGCGAGATTGAATCCGAAATACCTACCAAAGGGTATGCGAAATTTGTTACTAAAGCAACGAACATCAACAAGGAAACACTGAGCCCTACTCCAAACAGTACTTTTTCCAACGGGTCTTCGGTCAACCTTAGTATTCGGACGACTAAAAACCCCGGCAAAATGGTAAGGAACAAGAAGCCAAGGACTTGACTTAAAATGGGGATGTCTAAAGCGATAGATAGATCTGTGAGTCCAACGCATAACAATATCAGCAGGCATACCCTTCTCGAATCTAAAATTGGCATTGTTACCCCACTGGGCATTGAAATGTGATCTTTGTTCGGTGCACTTGGGGCGCTAGCCTCTCGCCTGAGACTAGTGATTCTCGAGTCCTTATATGGCTTTTATGTTAACGTGTCTTTTCTGGTGCTAATAGCAAAGGTCGAACAGTTCTGCTAACTGAGTATTATCGTGCAGCGTCGGCAACTGTTTGCACATTATCGTGGTGTCTCCTTTGCATTTAACTGCAGAGCCGGCGTGATTATCCTTCATCTGCTCACTCGTCTCCTCGAGATGAGGCGTCGCCGCCTTAAGCAACTTTCTGTTGCGGCTTTGCGAGCTCTGCAGAATTTTGAAGACGGCAGTACAAATCCCGAGCGGCCCCGGTTTCCTGTATCTCCCAATTTCGATGGTGCTAAGTGTCTGCGACAAGACACGGATTTTCTAGCCACCTTTTGCCAATGAGTGTGTTGACTTCTTGACCAGACTTGCACATACACTTTGTTTTCTTGAAAATGTCATCAGTTTGTGTGGCTTGGAGAAGGCTATCTGACCTTTAGCCGCCATGAGATGTAGATAATCAAATCATCCACGAACTGGGCCCAAACCGGACCCCATATCTTACAACGATGGCAGATTTTTGCAAACGTTTCAAAGCCTTTTGTGTCCAAGTTTCTGCGCTACTCAGTGCCACCTTTAGTGCCTTTTCCTTTTTGGACCAGATGAATGAAACCCCTTAGCGTCGAGTTCTAAAAGAATGAGCGCATTTGCGGTAGTACTGAACAAGTGCTAGAGCGCCCTTTTTTGAGCCTTTCGAACAGGGCAGGATTTTTGTTATTCGTTCAAGGCGAACGTCTGGAAGAAGTGTTCGGGCCTGTCCGGTGCAAGCCAAGTCCAATCTCGGGAATCGTGGCGATATCTGCATTCCACAGGCACCTTATTTGTCACAGTTGCACAAAAACGAAAGCAGATGCTGATAGTCAACTAAAGAAAAACACATAAAATTTGAAACGGCTTTCATGTCGTTATTAGTAGAAGTGCCACAGCCACATTCCAACGGCTTGCCTTATTACACAGTCAAACATAATGGCTTGCCTGAACAGTCGAATTTGGTGTTGCACCCTCTACTGCTGAACCGAACCGAACGAGCATTAGCCTTCTTTATTATCACAAAGAATAGCCGCCCAGACTTTAACTACGTTTTCGTAGCGAAACTCGCTTTCGACCAGATTTCGAGCATTGATCACTATTTGTCTGAGATTCGGATAGCTCAAAGTCGCCACAATACCTTCGGCTATGCTCGCTGGCGAATTTTCGTGAAGAAAGAACCCGGTTTCGCGGTCCGTTATGACGTCGGGTATTGCATCGACAGCTGTAGCAAGCACCGGTGTCCCACAGGCCATCGCTTCAAGCATGATGTTTGGGAGCCCTTCGTGGTTCGAAGGGAGGACGAGCAGCTTCAAACTGCTCAAGCAAGCGGGCAGTTCGTCGTGCGGAATCCATCTGAATCGAGTGACTTTATTTTGGAGCGAGTACTCGTCTAGCAAGGCACTCACGTCATCTTCTAACTTCCCTTCGCCAATGATGAGAAAATTCACGTCTGGACGCTTGGCCAGCGTTCTCGGTATGGCTTCAACAAAGTTAAGTATTGCTTTCTGAGGCTCTAAGCGTCCTACAAAACCTACGAGGTTATTTCTTTGTTCGAGGTTGTCCCTGAACACAAATTCGCTAAAGTTGAGAAAATGCCGGTGGGCTATTATGATTTTTTTCCTGTAACGTTCTAGGTTCCATTCCTCGATTAAGTCCGAATAAAGAATGATGCGGTCTGATAATAGACGGCTAGCTTTGAATAGTGGGGAAGTGATTTTTGGAAAACCACTTTCGGCTATAGAAGAATGCATGTAGTTTGCAGCTTGAAGTAACAGCACTTTTTTGCCTAATATTTTTGCTGTGAAAACCGCCAGTGTCAGCAAGTCGGCGCCAAGGAAAAAAATCCACACATCAGCCCGGCTCCCTACTCGAGCCAAGCGATATGAAGCTTTGATCTGCAAACATATGCATCGAAGTGCTCTTATCGCGAAGTTGTTCGCAAGATAAGTTGGTTTGCGCACATAAAAGTCCCAGGTTTGAATACGTTCATCGTTCTTGAAGTGATCGTACGCCTCTTTTCCAGTGATTAAACAGATGTTTCCGACAGTTGGGTATGTCACACCTATGAGATTTGAGAGGGGAGTGATGCCTGATTTGCTCAGGGGCATCGCAACAATGCCAAGGTCGATTTTTTTTCCTTTGCTATCCATTGATTTACAAATTGCAGCGGTCATAATAAGTCATTGCTCTCGTTGATCTCAATCTGCGAAATAGATACTGGCTCGATAGCTCCGCTAACGTCTGCAATTATCTACACCGCGCATACCGATTAGATTAAAATGCCGGCGAGTTTGATCCTTTCCGAGCGAAGTTCCTACAGCGGACACTTTTGATCCGTATGATAGATTTCCTGTTCGGAAATCGCTGAAATCTCAAGAAGCAGCTCGCACTGCCTAAACGTCGAAACGCATCGCTGCGTTCTCCGCACAGCGGAATGCTAATATCTGTGTTCCGGAAGAGCTCATGCATATTAAAAAGACGCAATATCGTAATGTGCTAACTGAAGCAAATGAAAAAAGCGCCATTGCCATTCTGCTCAGCGACGTCGCTGAGTTTTGACAGAAGATACCGCGTGCTGGAAATCTTTGTTGCGCGCGAGGGCGGGATTCGGCGAATCTTGGACGTCGGATGTCACGGGGGCGATCGTTCTCTCCTGATCAAAATCGTTTCGGGAGCGCCAGAAGTTTTTGGGCTCGACTGGAATGTAGAATTACTCGACATAGCTCAAGAAAGGTGTAATATCTTTCAAAGCTGATATGACAGGACGGCGTTCGAAACTAATTTCTGCGACGCTGTGTTCAGGGAGAAGTGCTGGAGCACTTGAATGATCCTGATCACGCGTTGGGCGAGATCCGGAGAATCTTGAGGCCGAACGGACTTTTGGTCATCACAATACCAATTTTTGCCGCGTGGTACAACCGGCTCGTACTGCTGCTAGGGTCTCAACCTCACTGGATATGGAACAGTTATAAGACCCCAAGCTCTGGACAAATCATCAAAATGCAAACCGGCAGTATGCCAGCACAGGGGCGACACGTGACTCTACACCCATCGGGCGTTACGCGAGCTCTTGGAATTCTACGACTTTTCCATCGTCCAAGATACCAGTTACTTCTATCCAATCGAAAAAAAAGCTTTTCGCTGTTCAATGGATCGACAAGATCATGGCCTACCTAGGAGCAAGTTCCGGCATCATCATCAGCTCTTCCATTTGTCCGACTATGCGAGGGCACAGAGCAAGGAATTACACTGCCAGTCATTAGCAGAAATGTCCCGCCTCCAAGAAGCAGCGATTGGCCGTGGCAGTTACATCCGATGAATCGCCGCTCCGGCCCTCTTTGCATTTTTGTCGGCTGTCCTAGCTCTTTGACGATCGGTGGCAATCCAACCAGCAGTCTGCAAGCCACAGCGTAGACTACGTGGCCCTGAGAACGAAGGAACGAGCGGCGCGTGAAGTGGCGTAGGGTGTCAGATTGCGAATTGACTTGATAGAGGTAAGGGCCGGCAGAGGCTTCGCTGCGCGTGAAGCTTTAAGAACCATTGGCGGCGGTAGTGCTGGTGCCAATTTTGGTTCAGGCGCCCGTCGGATCTTCCCTGAGAAGGATGATCTGCTGTCCAGATAGGGAGGCGCCAGTAGCGTTGTCGTTCAAATAGCCCGAGAGCGTGAAGTTCTGGTTGATCGATGGGTCAGAGGTGGAGGCGTTGGCGGAAAGTATCGTTGGTCTTAGAGCGGACGAGCATGGGAGGGACGCGGGATAGAGGTAAGTCGTATCAGCACTGAATAAGGCATTTTGGTTGTAGGTACCACGTGCGACAACGCGACCGTGGGTTTGTATGCCGTTTTTTTAGGTAATGGTTGCATTCACTGTCGTCGATTGTTCGTCGGGACTCGTGGCGACAAGGGTGATTTCGCTCCTGAGGGGTGCTCATCGATTTGACCGTTAAGCATCAGGAGAACTTCTAAAGGTTTGGTTGAAGCGGGCTGAGTTCAGCGCAGTCAGACTGTGAGGGGTGCGGCTAGAGCGTGCCGACTGTCTCTGTAACGGAGGCAGCAGAGGCTCCGTGGCTGGTGTCGCCGTAGAAGGTCGCCTGGAGGAGGTATATCCCCTTGGCCGAGATGCTGACGGTGAGGGAGTAGGAACC
>Ga0187881_10002940_pt1 | contig 15233 bp, 11 predicted proteins | sample June2016WEW_19_1_2_FD_133017 | JGI IMG/M metagenome (GOLD analysis project Ga0187881, IMG submission 133017) | Peatland microbial communities from SPRUCE experiment site at the Marcell Experimental Forest, Minnesota, USA - June2016WEW_19_100 | ecosystem: Environmental > Terrestrial > Soil >...
GCTTCTCATGACCTGCCGGCCCCTTCTCCTCCAAGTCCAGGAAGGCTTCCTGCGGCGCGAGCTTGGTGCGTGCATACATCCGCGCGGTGACCCCGGGGTCCGCATGTCCCAGCACAGCCGCAACAGCCTGAATATCCTTGCCCCGCTGAATCTGGATTGCAGCCCAGGTATGTCGAAGCTGCTGCGCGGTCACTTCCCTTCCTATCGTCCGAAGAGCTTCGTGCTTGATACGATTGGTGACGGATATGCGATTGAAGGGCTTGCCCTGATGCTCGAACAGTCGGGTCGTACCGTGAAAGTGCTTCCTGATGCGCTCTATGAGCTCTTTCTTGACGTGGATCGCTCTCTCTTTCGATCCCTTTCCTATCACTTTCACCTCCGCAAAATTGCCTTTCCCGACCTTGATGTCCGTGAGTAGTATTCCCAGCATCTCAGACACCCTGACGCCCGTGCCGACAAGAAACATTGCCATCAACCTGACGGTGCTGTCCTTTGTGCGTTCGACAAGCAGCCTGGCTTCGTTCACGTCCAAGAGCTTGTCCGGGGACACAGGCAGGGAATCGACCTTCTTCAGCCGCACCGACTTCAGTACATCTTCCAGCTGATACCTCTTTCGTAAATCCGCCGCATAATCGCTGTGCCGGAAGGCATAGCGGATACGGTTCTTCGCGGCCGCGATCTTCCTGTTGATGGTCGCCGGCGAGTACCTCTTGCCGTTGCCCCCCACATCCAGCCACCTGGCATATTGTTCGAGCCCGTCCACGATAAATAGTCTCCTGCCCTTCACGAACTCTATGAATTGCTTCACGTCGAATCGGTACCTGTCGCGGATACCTCCGAGCTCGCCAAGGAGCCTGTCATGGCCTCGGTTCAGCCCCTGTTCTTTCGTTACTGTCTCCAACTCCTTCTCCATGTGATTGCTCACTTATATTGTGTAATGTAACATATAAATTGTTCAAAGTCAAGGCTGAGTTTCCACCTCGGTCCTATTTCTAAGTGCTATTTTGCAAAGTGCCGTCGAACTTTCGCTGCAATCTGGCGATTCGTCATCTTGTCAACTGTTTCAACACTAACGATGCGTCCGCCAAGGTCGATTCTTTCAAGACGTTTCTTCAGTTCTCCCTTTGCCTCACCAGGGCCGAATATCAGAATGGATTCCGCATCGCGAATGCTCGCGATGACCGCGTCATAGTAAATGTTGAGATGTCCCGTAAAGGCTCTCTGTCGACTATCATCTGCCGGTACGTGTTGTGGTTCATAGGGACCCGTATGGCGCGAACTTGGAGAACGACGGGCTTGTTTTTCAATCGCAGATATTACTAGTCCTATCTCTTCTCCTTTGTCAGTGACAGCTACAACAATCGCCTTCCTATGGTCAATCCACAGACCCACCTTCGTTTTCATCGAGTTCTCCTTTGGCCTACAAGCTCCACGAGAGCCGCAGAATGGCCCTGACCATTATTCCCAAACGGAAGCCATCCATCGGGTAGTATAACACTCTATTCGTCGGCTGGGACTTGCAGGCGTCGCAAGTGCAGAGGCTACCGCCGCAGTCTCACCGCCTTGGATGTTAGCAAATCGGAAGTTCCTATCTTTCTACATCCACCATGGTTACATTGTACCTTAGAACAAAAAGGAGGGTACCAAGATGCCCGAAAATCGAATGAAGGTTGCACCCGATACTGTGGCATATGCTGACTCGGAGAACCGCAAGCTAGTAGTAGAGTTCGCCATCCCAGGCGCGCCAGCGGATACCATCGATGTGAAGATCCTGCAAGACAGCGTCCACTTGACAGCGCCAGCGAGGGACATCGAGTATGTTTCCTCGCTGGCTTTGGGTTGGCCGGTGAAACCCGACAAAGCAGAGGCAACCTACGAGAACGGACTGCTTCGAATCGAGGTGCCCTTCAAAGATCCGATGGAAGATGCTGTGAAGGTCGCCATCAAGGCAGGTGGCCCAGAAACTATGACGAAAAAAATTGCAGGAAAATGACAGGCTGAACTGTTAAGCCTGTAAACCAGCCATTTCAAGGTGGCAAGCACCGCGGAGTCAGCGGAGAAGGCTACGCCATACAAATGTGGCGGCCATAAGAAAGCAATGTGCAGTGCTTGGGGCCTGTTGGGAGGCGTACAGGGCAAGGAGTAGGGAGAGATGGAAATAAAGAGGAACGTATTGGACATCCTGCAAGGGAATTGTACCCTTATTCAGAAGGTGGGGCATCGGCTTCATGGATGAGAAGGACATCGATCTCGTCCCAATAGTAATTGAGCAGACCGGCCGCGGAGAGCAGTCGTACGACCTATACTCCCGTCTCCTCAAGGACAGGATCGTCTTCGTCGACGGAGAGATCTACGACCTGAACGCCGATCTCGTGGTCGCCCAGCTCCTGTTCCTCGAGAGCCAGGACCCCGAGAAGGACATCCACCTGTACATCGACTCCCCAGGTGGCGCGGTGACGGCGGGTCTCGCCATCTATGACACGATCCAGTACATCAAGCCGGACGTGCAGACCATCTGTCTCGGGGGGGCCGCCTATTCGGCGGCCCTCCTGCTCGCCTGCGGCGCCAAGGGCAAGAGGATGGCCCTGCCCTCCTCGCGCATCCTCATCCACCAGCCCTGGGGCGGGGTATCCGGCCAGGCGGTTGACATCAGCATCCAGGCCCGGGAGCTCATCCGGATCAAGAAGCTCATCGTGTCATACTTCGCAAGACACACAGGCAAGTCCCCCGAAACCGTGGAGAAGGACCTCGAGAGAGACTACTATATGTCCGCCGAGGAGGCCGTCGAGTACGGTCTCATCGACAAGATCCTGAAGCCGTCCTCGCTGGAGAGATCAAGGACAGGAGCTGACGGTGTTCATTAGCCCACTTGGTTTGCTACATAGCCGAAGTGTCCGAAAGACCCTGGCCAGCTCACATTGACTCCCCCGGCGCCGGGCTTATCGGAGGCCTGCCGCGGAGTAGCTAATCAAGTCGCTATGAACGTTAGAAACCTTACGAAGACCTGTCTTTCTTTGAAACGCTCGAACGCAAGGAGGCACGAGAGATGTACTTTCGCAACTTCTCAGTCAAGGTCATCCAGGGGCCACACAAGGAGCGGACCTTCGCGATTGGCAGGATCTACCAGGTCCTCGCCGTTCACTTTCAGGACACAGAATTCAACAAGACCAATGTCCTGCTGGAGGACGATAACCACTCACTCCAGTGGGTCCCATCGAACGAAGTCACAGTCAATGTGATAGAGTAATTTCCCTCCATCCGGCGTCCTGGAGGTAGGTGGAGGGGAAGAATCAAGCTCCGGACGCGGCCATGGCCCGCCTCCTCCCTGAACGAGCTTGGTTTTGAGGATCTTTCTATCGTTGCAGATCCCCCCTGATGGCGAACTGACCCCTCGAAAAAGTACTTGATATTCCCCTCAACCGTGAGTCTCGTTCGGCTTCTTGTTTGCGGCACTATCGCTCTCAGCACGCGCCGGCACAAGGTTCATTAGGAGTTCATCGGATTTTCAGCCAGCAGGAGAGCGCCGAGGGACGGCATCTTGTGGAGGCAGCGTTGCAGCGGCTACCATGGAGGTGGTGAATGAAAACGGACATTACTGTCCCCTCTGGCCGAGTGCCAGTCTGGTGGGGACTTGCCTCTTGGACTGTCTTGGCAGGATGAACCGCAGGGGACCGTAGAGCGCAGCGGCGCCACTTTTTGAATTGTCCGGCGGCGGGAAACACGGAGGAAGGAAATGGCAGAGTATAGTCAAGATGATGCGGATGAAGTCTTTCGGCATCTGTACGCCACATTGACGGCGGCGATGAACTTCCTTGTCGAGATGAAGGTGGCAAACCCTGAAGGCGCCAAGCGGTTCACCGGCTTGGATGGCGAAATGATCGACCTTCACACCTCACTGGAAGAGCTATGGATGGACTATGACACCGACGAGGAGCAGGAAGGAAAAGAGCAAGAGCAGGAGGATACGGAGCATGCCAACATAGGCAAGATCATGAAAGAAGATGCAAAGGATGAGGTGGAAGAGGAGAACGAGCAAAACGAACGGCTCTGGGAGGAGTACAGAGCTGATTACAAGCTACCGCCCGGATGGCCTCTCGATTATCCGCGCTGAAGCGCATCATGAGCCCGGGGAACCGGGGCTTTTACATGCCCCTGCCGACTCTGCGGTCCCTTTGCGCAGGAAACGACTCACATGGTGGGCCTTCATGACGCAGAACTATTGTTCCTTCAAATATTGCAAGCGAGGCGCCATTGCTGCCACTGTGTTTATTGTCTACGCCGTTATCTATTGCTTGTTAGGCCAGAGACACTTATTGCAAAGAGTAACCCACAAAAAAGGCCGGAGAAAGACCTGCTCCTCCCGGAAATCTGATCTACTGCCTGTTCAATATCTCGCGGACCTTCGCCAGAAACTCCTGGGAGTTGAAGGGCTTTTGTATAAAGTCGATGCCCGGGTCGAGCACCCCGTGATCTGTGATCTGCCGCAGTGCCTCGCGCGCCATCGCGGCGTCAACGACTGTGCGAGAAAGCGAAAAGGCCATCAGGAGAACCATCGCAACATAGCCGTACTCGATGAGGTAAATGCACTGATACAGCCCGTTGCTCACCGCGGTATCGTTGATCGCCACGGCCGTCATGACCCCCAGCGCGACGAGCAAGGGGACTGCCTCCCGCCGGCTGCCGCCGAGGTAGAAACTCACGCCGCACCAGACGATGTACGCGGTGGCTGCCAAACCCATCAAGCCCTGAATGACGGAGAAGATCCCCAGCGTGACTTCGTAGTAAGTGATATGCATCCCGAACGGGAGCGAAATAGTCTTGATGGAAGGCAGGCCGGGGATCCACGGGAAGGTGCTTCGATCGACGATCTGGACGATGTCGGCTCCCAGGTAGAATGAAGGCATAGACCACGACGCCCTTCCGGCGGTGAGTGTAATCGGACACGAACCAGAGAAACGCGGTGGCAAACAACGCGAGGGAGATGAACTGCAGCCGCTGCCACCGCGCGCCGTCCGGCGTGGAGGTGACGTTGTATAGCCCCGTGCACAACACCTCGTACACGCAAGTGACCAGGCAGAGGAGCGCGAAAGTGAGATCCTCAGGGTGATTTTTTCTTCTCGCGTGGATCAGAAGGTGCTAGAGACCCACATACAAGCAAATGCCGGCCATGAAGATTGTCGGAACGTAGATCGTAGTCATGAGGGGCGCCCCTCACGATTGTGCGGGGCAAGGGTCGGAAAAGCAATACGCGTGTTGTCAGGCGACTTGCCTTCACCTCTTCTCAAGCGAGCCTCTTGTACACCTCCTTGAGATACGCTGCCCGGTTCTTGAAAGCTTCTTCATTTGAAATCTGCTGGTAGGCCCAGGTTATTCCCTCCTCAGCATCGACCTTGCTCATCTTCTTCATTTTGAAGATGACGTCGAAGAAGGTGCAGCGATCCCAGAATGGCTCAGGGTAGAGAAACCTGCCTTCACGCTTGATTCGCTCGAACAATCTCGAGCCGGGCAGGGGCGTTGCGAACGTCAGGTCTCCGGTAATCCTGTTGCGGTTCATGAAGTCCACAATTCGCCCGAAAACTCCTTTATCATCGTTGTCCAGACCCGTGATGAATGAACCGAGGACTATGATTCCGTGTTCTTGGATATTTCTAACGTTTTTCTCATATTTCTCCAGCTGCCGAAGTTTCCAATTATTAGGGTTCATGCCGGTCAGATTCTGTGGATCCAGGCTTTCGAACCCAACCAGCAGGAAGAGGCATCCACTCCTGTATATGAGCTCGAGAAGCTCATCGTGCGCGCCGATGGAGATGTCGGACTGGCCGACCCACCGGATGCCAAGCTTCTCAACCTCCAGCAGCAAATCCTTCGCGAATTGGCGGTCGATGAAGATGTTGTCGTCCGCAAACCCGACGATGTGGTTCGGAAGATAGTGCTTGATAGACAGGATTTCTGCCCTTACCTGGTCGATGGATTTTTTTCGAGGCTTCTTCCCGTAAATGTCCGTGACGATGCAGAAATCACAACCGTGTGGACATCCGCGGCTGACTTGGACAGGAACGAGATTATAGTAGAAGTCAGGGTCCCCTTGCGCCGCTTTGCCCTTTAACAGATCGTACCTCGGAACAGGTGAAAGCCCAAGGTCGACACGATATCCCGAAGGATTCCTGTAGATCTTGCGCGGTTCGCCGTTCCTGAAGTCCTGCAAGAAACGGGGCCACAGCTCCTCGGCTTCACCAACGATAACTGTATCCGCGTGGAGTGAAGCTTCCTCCGGCACTACTGTGGCGTGAATACCGCCGAAAACGACATATATTCCCCTGGCCCTGAACTCCCCTGCTATCTGGTATGCTCGCTGCGCCGTGTGTGTCATGGCAGAAATGCCAACCAAGTCGTAGTTCGGGTCATAGTCAATAGGAGCGAAATCTTCCAGTATCAACTCGACCTCGATATCGGCGGGGGTCAAGGCCGCAACCGTCAACAGACCTAGCGGTGGGGCGGAATAAGCCCTCAGGTGACGGTGACTTTCTTGCAATGCCTGCGTGATCGTCGGGTTCCTGGACCAGACAGCCCGTTTCGGGTGAATCAGGCATATTCGCTTCAGCTTGCTGCTCATGGTGAGCATCATACTGCCGATTGGCGAGTCACACAATCCAGACGGTTCCTTGCCATGAGCGTTCCTGGATTTGGCTTGATCCGAAAGTAGCGTCATCGTTGACCGCATGGAAGAGTCCTTATAGAATGGCTGTCGGGTAGTGCTTCCAATGAAGCCGGAAAAACGAAAAAAGATTCGCATCCGTCACACGGGAATTGTTGAAATCGCCACTGAAGCCGGAACCATCTCGGGCGCTTCGGTGGACATCAGCCGGACCGGCATACAGGTTGTTGTAAGAGTGCCCGCGTCCTACGATTCAATTCACAGCATCGCATTCACCATCCCTGCATCAGGCGAACGAATCCAGCTGCCTTGCAGGTTAGTTCGAAACCACGCGCGGGGCGACTCGGAAGATCGTTTCCTTGGAATTGAGTTCCTTGCAAGAGCAGGGAGCCAGCTCCTTCTTGTGGATAAGTTCATTCAGGAACTGCAACGAAAGCAGGGAGATTCTCGCAACCTCCCTCGCACCTCCTGCCACATTGAGGACGTTTCAACCGACAGGCGAGAAGTTCAAATCCTCTCGATCGAAAACCTTTCCGTTGACGGCCTCCTGCTGAGCTATGTCGGCAGATTACAGGCGGAGGATCTCCTGCACCTGAGCATTACCATTCCCGGCGACCCTCGTCCTCTCCGACTGCAGGGCAAGGTCGTGTATGTAATCGATGATGCATTGCGAAGGACTCGAACTGCCGGCGTCCGATTGTCCCGCATGACAGAGTTGGAGGAACGCCGACTGAGGAATCTGGTCTTGGACCGCTCAATGGGGGGAACCATCCGCAACCTGCACCATCACCTGGAGGCACTACCACTGGCGAAGGAGCATCGCATTGATGATTCCGAGCAGATCACTCGTACGCTTCAATCTCTGAAGGTGCATTGCGTTCCCCTCAGCCTTTTGATGGACAGCTCGTTGACGGTTCAGGAGCATACTATCGTTGAGGTGAATGAAGACCGGCGTGAGTTCTCGATCACGTTGACTCATGAGGCTACGTCGGCAGGGACCATGGCCGGACGAGCGGTTTACTTCACTTTTTCGTGGAATGGAAACAGCTATTTCTTCATGACGGAGGCAGTCGATTCTCGCGCGGACCTCCCGTCCTTCCATCTGCCAGCGTTAGTCCTGAGGTCGGACAGCCGCTCCTACCAGAGAAAACTCCTTCACGCAGACTCCGGTCTGGATATCACCATCTCGGCAGAGGAGTGTCCGCAGAGAACGTTTCGCGGGCCCTTGATCGACATCAGCCGCAGGGGGTTTCTCTGCGAGATTCTCGTCTCGCCCGATTGTCAGGCTTTCTTTCAGCAGGGGAAAGGCGTGCGCTACATCGCCGACGAGAGACTTGGGCTTGATTGTTTTGGACAAATCCGACATATAAAAGCGTTTTCCTCACCCTCGGGTATCCGACTGCAGATCGGAATCGAGGCAGGGATCGCGCGCAGGGTGACCCCCACCCGCAGGATCGATGGTGATGAATGGGAGCGGGAGATGCCCTACCAGGCCAGTGTGGAGGGGCCGTCGCGACCCATTGAATCCGTCCTTGTTCGTTTTGCCAATTCGAAAGGGCAAGAGATTTGCGGACTGATCAATGCTACTGAGCTATCGGTCGAAGCGCCTGTAATCATCATTCCGCCAGCCTATGGGAAAAAAAAGGAAGCCTACTCTCCCCTTGTGGCCACGCTTCTTGCAAGCTTCTGGGCATATAGCGGGAAGCTTGCCGTCCTGCGTTACGATGGAATTAATCGGCCTGGGGAAAGCCATCAAGACGAGATCAACTTGAAGCGCGGTTACGAAATGCTTTCGTATCGGTGGGGCCAGGGTCTCGATGACCTTGAGGCGGCGCTATCATTTGCTCGCAACAATCCGTATTTCACTGCCAAGAAAGTAATCCTTATAACCTTCAGCATGTCCGCCATCGAGGCCCGCAGGCTGTTAGCCCTTCAGCAAGAGAGCGGGATTGTGCTTTGGATCAGCTGCATGGGGGCGCCTTCGGCGCAATCAACCCTTCGAAATGTCCTTGGCGGGATCGATGTCATCAGCAATTATCGCACGGGGATTCCCAACGGCATTTTGGGGCTGCTGGGCCATCTTGTCGACATGGACCGCACCGCGCACGATCTCGTGGAGGAGAAATACGCGTATGTGACGGACGCGCGACTCGATATGTCACGGATCGGGATTCCTGTTCTTTGGATCTACGGCCGGTTTGACAAGTGGATCGACCAGGAGGAAGTCTCAGACCTCATGTCCGTCAGCGCCGGCGGAAGCCGTGAGCTTCTTGAAATTCCGACAGGTCACAACCTCCGCACAAGCAACGACGCCATTCAGACCTTCAAGCTGATGGCGGGCTTCATCTACGAGAAGCTGCAGGGAGTACGCATCGTTCCTCGCGACCCCTGCAGAGAGGACATGGTACGCCTGTTGACCAATGAGCGGGAGCGATTGCAGGGCAGACCGATCTCGCTGATTTCCGAGTATTGGCGAGACTACCTTATCGGGAATGAGAGAAGCAGCGTCGGCTATGATTTCTATAGGAACATCGAAGAGTTCACAGCCTTCTTGAGATCTGAAGTCCAGAGTCTGGCACTGAACGATCGGGAGATCATTGCAGATCTCGGATGTGGAACAGGTATTTTCCTTGAAGTACTGTTGGATACCCTCGCTCACAACGGAAAACTCCAAGCCGAGCATGAAATAACTGCGGTGGATCTCGTGCAGGAGGCCTTGGACAAGACGAGGGCAAAATGCGAGCGCCTGATCGTGGAAAACCCTGTTCTTCGAGGCCTCCGGATGCAGTATATCCAGCGGAACCTTGAGCCAAACCGGCTCATTCCCGTTACGGACTTCATACGGTCGAGATCCCAGACTTTCGATTTCCTCAGAGGCAAGGTCGAAGGGCTTTCGAACGCAACCCTGGACCGCCTTATGCGATGCGAATCCTCCGAATTGTATGCGTTCATACGAGGCGGGGCCCCCTCAGCTGAAACAGTCTCCCACCTCCAAACAATGCTTGACAGCAGTGATCTGCCTGCCGTACTGGATTTCAACCGCGCGGCCCGGTTCCTTGCGCATCGAGTCGAGGATGGAGATATACAACCGCAGGGAGGATCGAAAGGACTCCCCACGGATGCGCTTCGCACGAGCGACCTGGTATTCAATGCTTTGAACTTCGGCGATTATGACCGGAACCTTGGATTTCAATTCCCCGACAGCCATTTCACGAGGATCGTTGCAAGCCTGTTCATCTCTTACATCTTCAATCCCCGGTACGCGGTAGCAGAGTTTTATCGGATGCTGAAACCCGGAGGGCTCTTGATCATGTCATCAATGAAGCCCGACGGCGACATTTCCCAGATTTTCATAAACTTCATCAAAAAACTGCAGAAACAGGACTGCGACGAGGGTAAAACCAGGAATGAAGAGGCGGGGGTGAGCGGCGCATTAGGGATGCTTAACGAAGCAGCAAGTCTGTTCGAGCTGGAAGAGGATGGATTCTTCAGGTTTCACACCGCCGAAGAGCTACGGGACTTGCTGTCCTTTGCCGGCTTCCGCGAAATAGAGATTCAAAATGCAATGGGCAATCCACCACAGGCGCAGATCGCAATTGCAAGAAAAGAAAAACAAGGTGAAAGGTATAACAGCCCCTCCCCCCAGGGGGGACTTCTTCAGAGTCCCTCAACAAAGGAAATCAGATGACGATTGGCGAAGCGCTCTCTGACTCACTCTGCGATTGGGGAGATCGTCCGTGTCTTCTGGAAGTGAATCGCGAGCACGGGACTACTGCAACTAGCTCGCAGGAGTTGTTTCGCCGCGTCGCAGAGTACGCCGCTCAACTCCTGGCCTTGGGAGTTCGGAAAGGGCATTTCATTCCCCTGTTCCTCAACAACTCCGCAGATTTCATCACAATCCTCCTTGCGCTGCTCCAGGTCCGCGCAGTTCCCGTGCCGGCCAAAATGGAATACCGCTCTCTTGAGCTTGACGAGATCTTCGGGAATGCCCGACCGGAAGCGGTTATTGCGGAAAGACACCATATCCCTGTCCTGAAGCCATACCTGAAAGGGGTTACTGTTATCATTTTGGAGAGTGGTTCACTCTCCCCGCTCCAAGGTGGCGACGGAGGGCCGCCCAGGGAAGACATCCCTCCGGATTTAGCCTCAGTCAATTACACATATCGAGGCTACGGGTATCCGCTGGGAGCAATGATCACGCACGGGCAGTATCTTCATGGAGCCAGAGTGCTGCAGGACGGCCTCCAGGGAAGCAAGGGAGAAAAGATGCTGACAGTTCTCCCGATGGCTCACATTTTTACCCTCGTGGGCTGCATCCTGGTTCCCTTGCTCTATGGAATGTCTTGTGTCATTTCTGACACCATGCATCCACGCCAGCTATTCAATTGTATAGAAGATCTCCGAATCGATCACGTGACGTCAGTTCCAGAGGTTTACTCGCTGCTGGCTCGGCTGCACGATTCTTCCGCGGACCTCTCTTCTCTCAAGGTATTTGTCTCCGGCGGCAGCCTCCTGACGGCGGACAGCTATATGAACATCAAAAGAGCTTTTCCTGTCGACCTGCTGCATGGCTATGGCCTTACAGAGTTCGCCCCTGTCAGCCGGAACATCCGCGGTCGAGCTCGCGCTGGAACCGTTGGGCCGGTGTGCAACGGAGTGACATGCCGGATCGATTCGCCCAAACCCAACGTCGTCGGAGAGATCCTGATTAGGGCGCCCCAAATTGGTGCAACGTATTACGGGAGGCGCTGGGAGTCACAGGAAGCGCAAAATGATGATTGGTTCAGGACCGGGGATCTGGGCCGATTTGATGGAGATCATTTGGTTTTTCACGGAGAGCTAAAGAAAACTCGGAAGATAAACGGCAATATGGTGGATCTGGAAGAGGTTTCCCGCGCAATTCGGCTAGACCCGGATGTGGCAGAGGTTCACGTGGGTTGGGAACGGAACGAGCTCTTCGCAAATCTTGGCCTTAGCAGAAAAATTGATTTCGAAGAGAAAGTGAAGCAGATCAAGACCTTCTTGCGCGGTACTCTTGCGGGGTATAAGATTCCAAAGAACATAAGAGTTGACTAAGGAGGTTTGTCTGGAATGGGTAATCTGAAAGAACAGCACGATCCGGAAAGCCTTAAGAACGAGATCAAACAGATCGTATCAAGGATTTCGCGAATTGATGTCAACGAGTTGCAGGATCACGTTCTGATCCGCGAAGAGCTGGGTATTGACAGCCTCATGTCCATGGAAATTATCGCCCGGTTGGAAAAAGCCCTGGGAATCAAGATTGATGAAACGCTCTTCGCCAGCATTCAGTCAGTCGGCGATTTTTACGATCTAATGGACAGACTCATGAGGCAAAAGAGTGGCTGATCCCAGACCGCGCTCTGTATCGATCTCCCCCAAGGAGGACTTCCGTTGAATCAGACGTTCCCGTCAGATGGTGCATTCGTATGTCTCAGGAATTAGAGGATAAAACCGCAGACCGCAGCCTCATTGATTCGTTCAAGAAGGAATCCGTTGACAGGGCTTGTCGAGACGCACGTCTCGCTGCCATCACTGCTTGCATCGCATTCCCTGCTTTCTCATTTCTGGATTATTTCGTTTACCGTCAATTCCTGCCTGCATTTTCGATAATCCGCCTGATTGTTATTGCTCTGAGCATGGGTGTCTATGCCCTCACGTTGACTCAATTCGGCAAACGCAACTCACGAGAGTTGGGAATGGCAGAGTATCTCATATGCTGCCTGGCTGTTGACATCATGGTCCACGTTACAGGCGATCCAGCCAGCCCCTACTATGTGGGCATCATAACAATATTAATCGTATTTCTGGCAATGATGCCGCTGGACATAGTGAGAACATCAATAATCTCCTTGATCGTCTACTCGGCCTATCTTATTCCAATGATTGTTCTTCGGCGAATTTCCAGCATACCTCTCTTCCTGAACAACAACTTTTTTCTCCTGTGCACAATAGCCCTTGTCATCCTGAGTTCTCACCTGGCGACACAGATGCGGTTTCGCGAGTTCACCGGTCGATACAACCTCGCCAGAGCCAACGAGGAGCTGAGGAAGCTCGACTTGCTGAAGTCCCAGTTCTTCGCCAACGTGAGTCACGAGGTTCGAACGCCTCTGACATCCATTCTCTCCCCCATCCAGAGCATGTATCAGGGCGACCTGGGCTCCCTGGCTCCAGAGCATAAACAGCTCATCGGCCAGGTGTACCGCAACACTCTGAAGCTGCTCGACATGATCAACCAGATGCTTGATTTTTCGAAGTTCGAAGCGGGGAAGATGCAGCTGCGGCTCAAACAGACGGATCTGGACGAGCTGACGCAGGACGTCGCATCAACCTTCCAGGACGTTGCGGAGCGGAAAGGGCTGAAGCTCCGGCACGTCAGTGAAGGTGGACTGAAACCCATATTTATCGACGTATATAAAGTCGAACGGATCTTGACCAACCTCATCCGGAATGCCATCAAGTTTACGGAAAGCGGATCCATCAGCGTTAAGACAGGTGCAGCGGATAACGTTCAGTGGTTTGAGGTCAGGGATACTGGCATTGGCATTCCCGCCGAACATCTGCCGAACATATTCAAGCCCTTCCAGCAAGTCGACAGCTCCTCCACCAGGAAATATGAGGGCACAGGTCTGGGGCTTACAATAGTCAAGGAGTCGGTAGAGATCCTGCGAGGCCGGATAACCGTCGAGAGCGAAGAAAAGAGGGGCTCGACATTCAGGGTCGAGCTGCCTGAGAATCTAGAAGAGCTGTCTCCTGATGCGCTGATCGATCGTCGTAACCAAGAGCGGCGTCGTCAGGTCCCAGAGAACCAAAACGAGGAGAAGATATGGCCGGCCCGGAGGGAAACCGACAAGATCACGGTTGACGATCTGGCGCTCATGGAGAGAGATATGATTGCTCTCAAGGACGCGGAGCCCCGGCTCGCCGAGACTCCGTCCCAGGCCCGTGCAGACCGCATCCTGCTCGTAGAGGACAATGCCGATCTCAGATCGTACATCAGCAAAATGCTCGTGCGCTTCAGATACAAGATATCTACGGCAATCGATGGTCTGGACGCCTGGGAGCAGGCCCAAACTCTACTTCCAGACGTGGTGATTTCGGACGTCATGATGCCTCGCATGGACGGCTACGAACTGGTGCAACGGATCAAGTCCACGGAGAAGACGCGCCATATCCCTGTGATCCTGATCACGGCGAAGCCGGAGCTCGAATCAAAGATCCAAGGGCTGGAGAAGGGTGCCGATGATTACCTTCCCAAACCGATCAACATTCGCGAGTTGGACGCCCGCATCCGCAACCTAATCACAATGCGGAACTTCCAGCAGGCTCTCGTCCGGGAAGCCGAGTTGAGCGCCAGAATGGAAGAGCTTAGCATGAGCTTCTCGCAATCCTTGGAAATTCGCGACTCAAACACCGCGGGTCATTCGCGCGATGTTCTCAACCTGGGCACCATCCTGGCGGAAGCGCACGGCATCCTCATCGACCGAACGCTGAGAGAGTCGCTATTGCTGCACGATATCGGCAAGCTTGGCATCCCGGACCGGATCCTCCTCAAGGAATCGCCCCTTACCGAAGAAGAATGGGAGATCATGAAGAAGCATCCGGAGCTGGGAGCAAACCTGCTGGGACATTTCGAATCCTACCGGGAAATCAGCTCCATCATCCTCGCCCACCAGGAACACTTCGACGGCACGGGCTATCCGAACCGGCTTGCGGGAGAACAGATTCCCCTCTTCGCGCGGATCATAGCCATTGCCGACGCGTACCATGCCATGACCAGCAACCGCCCCTATCGGAAAGCCTTGTCACCAGGGCAGGCGGTCAACGAATTGACACGCAACAGGGGAACGCAATTTGATGGGGTACTCGTGGACGCGTTTGTGGAAGGGCTTCTGAAGAACAAGACGATCTTGGCGGGAGATCTTGGGCCGTCGGAGAGAAGGAGACCATAGGTCAAAACGTCCTCCTTGGCTAAATACATTAGCCGGGTCTACCTTCCCTATTCGGTGTCCCGAAAACTGAGAACGCCCGCGCGATCATCTACCCCGACGGACGAGCCGACTTAGCCCGAATTAGTCTTATCGCCTTGATCAATAGCATAAATGGTTTGGACTGGGACTCCGTTTGATTGATTGTACCCGCCATGTAGAGGTCCAAGTCCTCCGAATAATAGAGGAATGAGCCAGTAGAACCTGAATGACCCCACAGAGGCCGCACTTTCAATATTGCGTCGAGTCCTCGGGGCAGGCTGAAGCGCATGGTTCCGTAGCCATAGTCAAGCGGAAAGTGCCATTTTCGCCAGCCGTGCATCAGATTCAACGTGTCTCGCCGAATGACTCGCCCTTCATTCAAGGCTTTCAGAAAAACAATCATTTCTTGCGCGGTGGAGACGATGCCTCCTTCGGCCCAGTAGGAGCCGTTTGAGCGGATTGAGTCTATGTTCATATCTTTGCAGAACACGTCGGCGGGAGTACCCATCTGACCTTCGGAATGACCCACCAACCACGTATGCTTCAGACCCAACGGAGTGAAGAAGAACGTCGCATACACGACTTCAAGA
>Ga0187881_10002941_pt1 | contig 15230 bp, 26 predicted proteins | sample June2016WEW_19_1_2_FD_133017 | JGI IMG/M metagenome (GOLD analysis project Ga0187881, IMG submission 133017) | Peatland microbial communities from SPRUCE experiment site at the Marcell Experimental Forest, Minnesota, USA - June2016WEW_19_100 | ecosystem: Environmental > Terrestrial > Soil >...
AGCGTGAAAGCGAGCAGGCGCAACGCGAGGAGGCCCGCAAACAAAAGCAAACGGTGCAAGAGCAGCGGGAGCAGGGCGCCGACGAGTGAGCGGCTACATTGGCCAAAAAAGGATAAAGGAAGTATCGCTACCGTGAATAAAGCAAGCAAATACAAGTTTCTATTAGAGCAACAGACGGGGCGGCTTTACCGAGAATTGCCTTCATCTCAAGGTGAACGTACAGATACTTCGTCAACCCGGTTGACGAAGTCAACTACCAAACAAAGGGCCGCTGCCGAGGTAGATAAGAGCCGGATCGAAATGAATCATCAACCAAGGGAGGTAGTTGTCCAGGTTTCCGCATTGACCATCCACTTCACCTAAATAGGGAGTTTCATTGTCCGATCTCCTGGCCGCCCTCGATGTCCAGCTCGCAAAAGCGCTCCGTGCGCTCGACCTGGCCGGGACCCTTGCCGATGCACTGGCGCGGCAGACGCCGAAACGGGGCTGGGAAGATGACCGCGTCCAGGAAAGTATCCGACGTGTCAATGCTGTGCGTGCGGCGCTCATATCCGCAGGGATCCCCTTGCCGCCCTTGCGTGAACTCTGGATGAAACAAGAGCGGTACGGCTTGGGCGGATCATCGGATGAATGAACTCGGCTTCTTTGATTCGATTCTCGACCTATTTCCCATAGCGCCCCCGCCTCGGTCAATCTTCGACTACGTTCAAGGCAAACGCATCATGGGGGGAAATACCCCTTGGCCGGGATTCTGGGATGGCAACCGCACACCATTCTGGAAGGAAGTTCTGGAGGTCGACCTCTCGCCATTTTCCCCGGTGCGTCACGAGGTCATCATGTGCAGCTCGCAGATCGGAAAGACGAGCAACCTGGCTGAGAACACCATCTTGTATTACATCGGGGCTTGCCCGACCGAGATTTTATATGTCACCGCCACCGAAAATCTGGCAGACGAGTTTTCGATCAAGCGCTTGGACCCCGCCCTGGAGAGCATGGGCCTGGAGAAACGTATCTTCGCCCAGACTACAAGCCGCCGATCACGGCTATCGGGGAATACCGTGAGATCAAAGTCCTACATGTCGGGCAGTATTAACATATGTTCCGCGCAGAGCGCATCAGATCTCCGCAGTGCGTCGAAAAAGATTCTCATCAGGGATGAGGTTGATTCCGCGCCTGCGGAATTAAAACTTGAAGGGTCGTGGCTGAAGGTAAGCGAGGCTCGCACCGCGGCATTCGGGTCACGCGCGAAGATCCTGGACATCTCCACGCCGACCACCTTCCTGGAGAGCCCGATCAACAAGATGTACGAGGCCGGGGACTGTCGCAAGTTCTGCGTCAACTGTCCCCGGTGCGGCAAGGAGCAGGTGCTGGAGTTCGGCTCGCGCGAGACCGCCCACGGCCTCAAGGGCAAGTTCAAGGGCGGCGAGCTCGTGGAGGCCGTCTATGTCTGCGTGCACTGCCGCGGCGAGATCCAGAACAATGAGAAAGCTGCCATGATCGCCACGGGCCGGTGGATTGCTACGAAGAAAAGTTCCAATCCCTTCCTGGTGAGCCGCCACCTCAGCGCCTTGTACTCGCCGTTCATGTCATGGACCGAGCTCTACCGGAAGTGGCTGGAGTCTGAGGGCTCGGCGGAGGATATGCGCGCGTTCACGAACCTTCTCCTGGGCGAGCCCTTCCGCGAGAGCGGCACCCGCCCCACTTTGAGCAAGGTCATATCCCTCCGCGGCAGCTATGCCAGCGGGGTAGTGCCGGGCAAAATGGCCGGCGACGTGTTCGTCGGTCCGCTCTATATCACCTTCGGGGTCGACGTTCAGCAGGGTGTGGCCAACGATCCCGACCAGCCGCCGCGCCTGGAAATCTCCGTCGTAGGCACCGGAAACCATTACCGCACGTGGGAGATCTGCCACCGCGTTTTCCCCGGGCCCGTGGACAACGCCCATGCCGGCGCCTGGGAGGACCTGAATAAATGGGCGCTGGCCGGCGGACTCAATCCTGTCCGCGCTGACGGCATGCGATGGCAGACCTCCTTCGGTCTTTTTGACTCGGGGTACCTGCCCGACGTCGTACAGAAGTTCAGCGAGCGCTGGGAGGGCTGCGCGCCGTCGAAGGACTTCGGCTGGCTGCTCAAGCAGAAGGGCGAAAAGGCCGACGTACCAGGGCCGAGGGACTACAAGCGATATCGCATCACGCACCTCGGCGGCAACACCCGCGAGACCGTCGAGTTCTCCCGCAACTGGTACCTGCGCGTTTTCTACAACTGCTTGAACGTGGCGCGTGCGCTCCGCGATCCCCAGCCCCCGTCATTCTGCGAGTTCCCGTATGACTACACCGAGGAGCAATTCGAGCAGCTCCGCGCCTACGAAATGCGATCCGACGGCAGTTTCGTCAAGGTGCACGGGCGAACCGAGATGACCTCCTGCCACCTCATGGCCATGGTCGCCGGGGACGTGTTCATCGACAAGGCCGTCCAGGAAAAGAAACTCCAGGCGCGCGCCGCGGGCGCAAGCGCATTCGAGATCGAGAAGATCGATCACCGCTACCTCCTGGCCGTCTGGGAACGTGCCTACCCCTGGAAGACACAGGAACAGGATTCGCAACAGCAGCCCCCGCAGCCTCTCGATTCGCAGCAGGTGGTCAAATGATACGGCCATACCGCATGCGGGGAAGGGTCAGACCAGGGGTTACCGGGGCTTGAAAAGTAGTATACAAAAGAGCAATTAAGTAGACAAAGGGCGCAAGATGCGAACCGCAATCGTGAAGAAATCAAGCCTTTCCTCCCGGCTCCTTCAGGTGAAGGCGCGTGGAAAGGAGAGCACAAAGACCTATCGATCACTGATGCGGAGCTTCGAGGCAAGCGGGCACCCGCAGACCATCGAGGGCTTTGCCGAGTACATCGAAGAGCTGAGGGCAACGCGCCCCGCGGCAACCGTGAATCTTGCAATCGCAGCAGGCCGCAAGGCCTTCCTCCAGGCGGGGGAGCTTGCGGGAATGAGTACAAAAGAGCTGGCTGTCATCAAGATGGCCCTCTCTGAGCTACGGAACGTCAAGAAGGGAGCCCCGCAGGTGAGGACCGTCAACCCCCAGGAACGCGGGATCCTCTTCGATGCCCTCCCCTACCGGGTGCGCATGATCGCCGAAACCATCTATGCCACGGGCTGCCGGGTGTCTGAGCTGGCAAGGCTACGGCTGGCAGCGGTGAAAGAAGAAGATGAATGGATAGAACTGCGCATCAGGGGCAAGGGTGACAAAGAACGGAAGGTGAGCATCCCCGCGGAGATGTTCCGCCGCATCCGCGCTACCTTCCCCGAGGGGAAGGAGTTCCTGTTCACGACCTCGAGGGGCAATCCCTACGGGAGGGAGTACATATCGCGGGAGATCGCCCGGGCATCAAAGCGCGTGCTGGGGCGAGAGGTGAGGGCGCATCAACTGAGGCATTCAAGGGCAACGGATCTTTACCAGGCTACGGGCAGGATAAAGGCAGTCAAGGAACTACTCGGTCATAGCGATGAGGCGATCACCCTGCGCTATTACGTGCGGGACACGTTCACCCCCGAGGAGCTTTTCGAGGGGGAGGCCATGAATGGAGGCAGCGAATGAGTGGCATGTGTTTTTTCGAGAAAGGAATCAAGGGGGTCACGAGATTGAAGGCCTATCTTCCCAAAGTGAAAGAGGGGGAGTACCCGGTGGAGGTGACCGAGGTTGACAGCATGATCCAACTGACTGTCGGGGAAAATATGGTCGAGATGGACGTATCGACCGCAGATGACTTTTTCAACTGCCTGAAGCAGGCGATGGATCGCCGCTACATCGAACCGCCAAAGGAGAAGGCACCCGGGGAGGTATAATCACACGGCAGGACCCTGGCGCACTTCACCTTGCCCCGCCACGGGGCACGGTTCCAGCACTTGACGACCGTTCCTATGCCGATACACTATTTGAAAGAGAGGCCCCGAGTTAGCGACCCGGGGCAGGGGTGGGTGACCGGTCTTGAACCGGCATTCCCGGGACTACCAATCTCGTGCTCTACCATTTGAGCTACACCCACCAGGCACCCCAGGATCGCTAAAGGTCCTGGGGTCCTTCTTAGGTGCTCACCTTAGCAGGTAGAACCGACGGCGCCCTTCCTTGCTCTTCTTGTGTAGGTTTCAATGTCTCAGGGTAAGACATTGATCTGGGAGCGCGAGGACGTGGCTTTCTATTGATCTGCGCCGTCAGTTTCCAATTTCCGTAACTACCTGGCCGGTGTGCGGGGTCTACCGCAAAAGGCTCGATGCCGAGCATTTTCTCAATCTTCGCAAGCCGGGCGTTTAGGGATTCTTGATTCTGAGCCCGCAATCCATCGACGCGGTGATACTCTTTCAAGTCATAGTTGAGCTGGTCATGCCGCAAGAGGGCGGCGCTCACTCGTTCCGCGACGGTCATTTCCAAGTTTCGCAGTCGCTCCGTGATGAAGGCTTTCGCCTGCTCGACCGTCATGAGCGCCTTGCCGTCCGGAAGAATAGCGCCCTTTTCGGTGACCTCGGCAACAAGCTCGACGTTCACTGCGGGGATCCTCCCGCGTACTTGCGCAGGACATAACGGGCCCGGGCGCCCTCGATAGGAAGGCGCATCGCATACCAGAGGAGCGCCGAGGTTTTTTCCTCCAGCTCGCGCCCGAGGTTCTCCCCTTTTTTGACGGAGAATGTGATCGGCACGTGGAGGAAGTGAAAATGAATCTGCATGGCATTACTCGGAATCGTCGAGGAAAAACTCATCAGGAAGATCGTCGCGCAGCGAACCGATGGTAAGCGTAACCAGGAAGCCGAGGCCCTGCGCGCCTTGAACGGACAGAGGGCGCCGCCTGTGCTCCAGCAAGTCGCCGAGGACCTCCAGGGCGCGCACCATATCGCCCCGCGTTTGCCGTGTGGATACGGATCCCGCTCTCTTTTCGATTGCACTGGCCATGGTTTTTTTTCACCTCCATGAGTCGAAACTATCACCCTCTGGAGGCACTTGCAATTCTTGAGTAATCATGATAACATTGCTATCAGTAATAATCAAGGCAACGGGAAAACTACGGGGTGCACGAGGTAGCGCGGATGAAACAGATATTGCTCAGGAAAGTTCCCGATGATCTCCACAAGAAGCTGAAGGCGGCAGCCGTCGAAGCCGAGAAGTCCATGCAGGACTACATCATCGAGATTCTGGCAAGAGCGGTCAGGAAGGCAGGCAAAGCATGAATGGACGAAGTACAGAGCTGGAGCGGATCCTTGCGGAAAGCAGGCAGTTTTTCGCCTCTGTTGAACGGACAACGCGCGAGCATACCAGGGCTGGCATGCGGAGACCAGAGGCTCTGGAGCTGGCCGTCGATGAGGAGCTGAGCGCATTGATCCGCGCCGCGGAGGCGGGGAAGGGCTGACGTGCCGAATGTCGCGAAAGGATTTTTATGACTTGTCGATGGTCTTTTCTTCCGGACCACGCCGGACCAAAGTTGATGCTTTTCGATCATTGGTGTTCGTAGCCCACCACCTGTCAAATCGCTCGCGTTCGGAAATCTCCGCTGAATCTGTAAGGGCTGTGAATTCCAGCTGCACGGTAGCCACCCGTATTGGAAACTCAAATACGACGCGATTGAGTTGTCGCTTGATCCCCGGATCTCCGATGGCTTGCCTGCTTACCGTGAGTATTTTTTGCACTTGATTGGTATCGGCGTTATAGTAGAAAAACAAGACACTGTTATTGCGCAAAAGGCATCCGGCAATTCTCTCTATTGCTTGCTCTCTTTCGCGAAGATCGAACAGATCGACTGAAGCATTATCGAAGATGAAGACCTCGCCTTCTTTGCCAAATCGCTCGCGCACCATTTCCGCTGTCACTTTCAATTCGTTATGTTCGCGATTTCTGCTGTCTTTAGACACGACTTCCCCCCTTTGAAAACGTTCGGCCTGCTCACTAGTCAATTCGGTGCTCTGCCTATTGACTAGCGAATTGACAAGTCTTTTTTCAAAACTCTGTGCTAATAGTACGCTAAATCATGCTTTTTTGCCTATTGATTGGCGGGAAATGCGCTGTATATAGGACGATACGGCCAGTGCGCGGATTGTCCCCGCTCGACACGCTGGGGGTCACAAGTTCAACTCTTGTGCCGCCCATAGCCAACTCTTTACGTTGTAAAGAGTAATTAAGAAGGGACCGAAAACGGACCTTCCAAAAGCATCGACTGTGACACTATCTGTGACACTGAGGGTCGCAGATAGCTTGGAGGTGCTCTATGGAACGTCCCAAGCGGCCCTATTCCTTGTTTAAACGACCCGCTATACGATTCCGCTACATCTATTATTGCCGCTTTCGAGGCGAGGATGGCCGATACCTTGCTCCCGTATCTACTGGGCAGTCAAACAAGGCAGCAGCGTCGAACTGGGCTGATGAGGAGATCAAGAGGGGACACCACATCCAGCCTGGCAAGCGGGGAACTCTCTTCGATGTATTTGTGTCAGGCTTCTGGTCTTTCAGCGGGGAGTACATCACACGTCAGCTCGCGCGCGGGGGACACTTCTCTCGGCGACTCGCAGAAATGCGCGCGGCTCAACTGGGAAAGTGGATCTTGCCCTCCTTCAAAGGGAAACCGCTCGGCGGTATCCGACGCCACGAGATCGAAAGTTGGGTGATGAACCTCTATCGCAACTCGGGTTTGACCCCGAGCACGGTTAATCGCTGTCTGACGAATCTGAAAATACTCATGGCAGAGGCGACACGCCGAGGCTTCTGCGCAGCAGATCCTGCCGCGGGAATCGCGATGCTGGCCGAAAGGCGCAAAGAGCGAGGAGTGCTCTTGCCAGAAGAGATCAAGAAGCTTTTCGCGGTGGACGCCGTCGAGAAGGTATGGAACCGTGAGCCGGTGTTTTTTGCCGCTGCTATGTTGGCCATAACTGGAGGATTACGGGCTGGAGAGATCCGAGCGCTTCGAGTGATGGATGCTCATCCGGATTTCGTGACTGTTTCCGGAAGTTGGGAAGAAGGATTCGGGCGCGGCGGGGCTAAGTGGGGGAGTGAGCGCATCGTGCCGATTCCCAGTCGTACGGCAAATGAGCTACAGGCGATCATCAAGTCAAATCCATACCACGATCCTGCGGATCTCATCTTCGTAGGCTTTAAGCGTGGGGTCCCGGTTGGCAAGCATGTACTCTCCGATCGCTTCAACGAGGCGTTGGAGCGGATCGGTGTGACCGAGGCGTTACGAAAGGACAGGCGGCTGGTGTTTCATAGCACCCGCCATACGTTTAATTCAATTATGCGCGGCCGCATCGATTCAGGCAAACTCTTTCGTATCACCGGCCATCGACAGGAGTCGACAAATATTATCTACACGCATGTTCTGCCGAAGGACTTGGAGGAAGTGCGAGCGGTCCAAGAGGAGATACTCAGCGTTCCCCAGACCAAGAGCGCGTCGTAGATTAAAGGAACCAACGCTATTTAGATGCACTTCATAAAATTGCACAGTGAGGACAAAGATGTGCTCCGATTGAGGAAATGAGCACTATCTTTCGCAAAAGCCAATCTGGATTGTCTCGGGCTTTTTGACCGTTTGCTGCCGTCTGCACGCGCTTGACGGATTCTTGTGATGGCCATAGAATCCGCTTATCCCATGAAGCGGCAGCGCATCCGATGGGATCGGCCCTGGTGGCTCCCAGGAGTAGGAGGTTGCGCTGCCATATCTTTTCTGCACAAAACTACTGGCTTTTTTCAACTATTTCAAACTGCTTGAAACGCTAGCCTTCGAGGTTAACGAGAGTTAACTGGCTCACGACATGTTGCTTGCTCACGTCTGCGGCTATCGTTGGATCCATTCTGTAGCCAAACCCCTGGGTGGCTCCTCTCTTTCTACATCGGGCTCATAACCCGGAGGTCGCAGGTTCAAATCCTGCCCCTGCTATACAGGTTCTTATTTCATAAAGGGTTAGAGACCGCTACCGAAATCGGCGCGATCCACCACTCAACTGTCAGATGGAACTGTAAGATGTTCCATCGGGGAGGGGCGAGGATGCGCCGATTTTCGTTATATCGACGCGGGAAAGTCTGGTACGCTCAGCTCTTCAACCCGGAAACCCGAAGGTACACAAGCGGCCGATCCACGGGTGAGCGCTCCAGGAACTCAGCCGCGCTGGTAGTCGCCGACTGGCTGCGCGACGGGATTCCAGAACCTTGGAGCATTCACCGCCGCCCGGTGGATGAAGCACTCCACGTTGACGCCATTCTGAATACAATCCGAAGCTCCAGTCTGACTGTCAAAGACGCCGAGCGGGTTGTCTCAGCCTTGAAAGATCAAGAGCTGATCGAGACAGCGGTGATAAAGACTGGCCCGGGGTCCGAGAGCTTGATTGCATTTCTGGAGAGGTTCTGGAGCTTTGATTCCTCTCCCTACGTGCGAGAGAAGCTGGTGCATGGGCACCGCATTGGGCGCCGGCACTGTTACGACATGAGGGTGTGGGTGAGGAGCTACTGGAAGCTTTTTTTCACCGAACGACGCCTTTCTGAGATCTGCCGGACCAACCTGAAGGACTTTTCTCTTTGGTTGGCCGAATCGAAGAACTTGAAACCTAAAACAATCAACAACGTGCTTGCGGCCGGAACCGTCGCATTGAAGTGGGCACATGAAAATGAGCTCATTGTGGCCAACCCGGCCGACGGCCTCGTAAAGTTTTCAGGGAAAGCAGCGAAGCGAGGAGTTCTAACTGATGAAGAGATAGAGCGGCTTTTCACCGTGCCCTGGGCTGACGAGCGCGCCCGACTCGGGAGCATCCTCGCAATGAGCACTGGCCTCCGGGCAGGAGAGGTTCTCGCCCTTCAAGTCCGTGACATATGTCAGGCGACATGAGATAATGATCCTCTGGCGACACGAATTCTGACCCCCCTCCGGGAGCAAGAGGAGGAGTGATGGAAGAGGGGGGATTCGTGGTAAGAGCTTCTCACCAAGGATGTGAGAGGCAACAGATGCAGGTACCGGAGGATGTGGGGGTCATAGTGCATCTCCATGCTCAGGGCTGGGGAAGCCGGCGAATAGCTCGCGAGCTCGGGGTGAGCCGCAATACGGTGAAGCGCTATGTGCGTGCGGGTGGCTACCTTCCCTATGGCGGCATAGGCGGCCGGGCCAAGAGTCTGGACGGGCTGGAAGGCTGGTTGGCAGCGCGCTTGCACCAGCATCGCGGAAACGCTGACGTGCTGCGCCAGGAGCTGGAACGAGAGAAGAACATCCGCGTGAGTCTTCGCACAATCGAGCGTGCGGTGATGGCCGAGCGGCAGCGCTTGGCGGCTGAACAATTGGCTACAGTACGCTTTGAGACGGCTCCGGGGAAACAGCTCCAAGGAGACTTCGGACAAATCACCGTCGCGGTCGGTGGGGAGAAGGTGAAACTTCACGCCTGCGTGCTGACTTTGGGCTATTCCCGTCGGCCTTTCGTGGATGTCTTTGACAACGAGCAGATTGACAGCTGGTTGAGCACGATGGAGGCGTCCTTCCGCCACTTCGATGGGATTCCCGAAGAGATGTTGGTGGACAACGCGAAGGCGCTGGTCACGGTGCACAACGCGCAGACGCGGGAGGTCGTGTTCAGCCCAACCTTCAGCGCTTTTGCCCTCTACTGGGGCTTCCGCCCCATCGCTTGCGCTCCCTACCGGGCACGCACCAAGGGCAAAGATGAGCGGGGTGTGGCCTACGTGAAGCGTAACGCGATCGCGGGACGAAGCTTCGAGTCCCTGCAGGAGCTTCGTGCTCATCTGGACTGGTGGATGCGCGAGGTGGCTGACGTGAGGGTGCACGGCACCACTGGGCAGCGACCGATTGACCGGTTTGTTGCCGCAGAGGCGGCGGCGCTCAAACCATTGAACGGCAGACCGCCATTTCAGCAGAAGCGGGAACTGGTACGCCGCGTGCACAGCGATCTGTGCGTGGAGCTTGATTCCAACGGCTATAGCGTGCCTTGGCGATACATCGGCCAGGAAGTCAGCGTCTTGGTCGGGCAGCAGGAGATCGTGATCTCCCATGCAGGAACTGAAATCGCGCGACATCAAAGGTTGTGGGGTCGTAAGGAGCGTTCGGTGCAAAACCAGCACTTCGCCGGGGTCAAGGTGAATGGCAGGCCACCGGCAGCTCAGGCCGAGGGAGAAGCCACGCTGCTACGACCGTTGGTGGAATACGAGCAGGCGGTGGGAGGTTCGTGGTGAACCTCGAGAGTGACGCTCTGCAGAAGATGCTGACCCGACTACAACTGACCGCGGTACGCGATCAGTTGGATAACCTCCTGGATGAGGCGGCTCGCCGAGCACTGAACCAGCGAGAGACGCTGAGCTTCCTCTGCGAAGCAGAGATCGCTCGCAAGGATCAACGGCGCATTGCCATGGGCTTGAGTATCGCGAAATTTCCCTTCGTGAGAACTCTGGAGGACTTTGACTTTCAAGCCCAGCCGTCGGTGGATCCCAAGCAGATCCGGGAGCTTGCCACTGGCCGCTGGGTGGCCAACGGCGACACGCTGCTGCTGCTTGGGCCCCCGGGCGTCGGCAAGACTCATCTGGCGGTGGCCCTGGGGCGAGAGGTCATACAGCGCGGATACACGGTGCTCTTCACTCCTGCTGCGGTCCTGGCGGCGAACTTGCTGAAGTCGCACCATGGACGACGGCTGGAGGAGCGCTTGGCTCACTATGGCAAGCCGAAGCTGCTGATCATTGACGAGCTGGGGTATCTGCCCCTCGAGGCGGAGGCTGCTCATCTTTTCTTCCAATTGGTCTCACGCCGCTACGAGCGGGGCAGCATCATGGTGACAAGTAACCGTGCGGTGAGCGAATGGGCCTCTGTGTTTGGCGACGCCGTGGTTGCCACAGCCATCTTGGATCGCATGCTCCATCATAGCCACGTGCTGACCATTAGGGGCGACAGCTATCGACTGAGAGAAAAGAGACGCTCGGGACTACTGAAAGTCCCGGCAGAAACGGCCAAGAAGTGACGAGTAAGGGGGGGTCAGAATTCGTGTCGCTTGCGGGTCAGGATTGATGTCGCTTGACAGCAAGGTCGAAGGGTAATAAATATCGAGTTTGAGCGTTTGGTGAATGATTTCTACCGGGGTAAACCAGGGCGCAAGCCTTTGAAAATCATCCCTCGCGGGCCTGGGCTTTGGGAGTGGACGCCGCGAAGATATGAGGCTAGGATCGCCTTTACGTGTCAGTATGATCCCGACCTAATATCCTACGTGTGGGAAAAGCTGTGGCTTTGGAACTGGCCGAAGATTGCGACGGGCTGGTATCGAACATCCCCGACGGGAAGCGTGTTCGCCATACCTGGAGCGGGAATGTTCCGCCGTTGGTGTGGGGAATACTTCAAGCGCCGGTCTCCGCAGATTCGTACGGTTTCCATGAATATCCCTATGGGCACCAATAAGGTATCAAACGATGACACAGCCTCAATTTTTGTCCATCGTTTATTGAAAGAGAAAGACGGTCATTTCGAGCGGCACGCCTACTTTCACGACGAACACGAGGAAAGACCCTACGACGCCGGGAGGCTATACCGGCGTTCCTGATTTTTTTCCAGAGCCTCTACAATTTTGCATACTTACTCTTAGGGGAAGAAATATCTTTTTGATTCTAGCGTAAGACTTGGCATACAGCCAGAAGGAGGTTGAACCGATGAAACCGTTTACGTTTCGCATTCCTGATAGCACGCGGGAAGGAATAGAGATCGCTGCCGAGATGCTGGGGCAGGAATCAAGCATTGTTGTGCGCACGGCGGTTTACAGCCTTCTTGATGACATAGCCGAACACCAGCACGATCCGAGCTTTTACCGGGAGATGGCGGCCAAGATACAAGCAGCACGGGGACGGGACGCTGCATAGGCCGTATGAAGTAACAGACTTTCTGAAAACGTAAAGCCCGGGAAAGCCGGGCTTTTTTATTGCCCTGGCGTTGCCAGGAAAAAGAAAAACCCTCGTCGCCGCTGTAACGGTGCGAGGGCTCAGGGCCGACTTACGGGGTCGCCACTATCAATCACCAAAAACGATAACCGCGAACCCGCCGCAAGTCAAGCCCAAAAAGGAGGCCACATGGCCGAGCTTATGACCGTCGAACAGGCGGCGGGGTTTCTGAAAGTGTCCAGGAGCTTTCTCTACAGAGAAACGGCGGCCGGAAAGCTGCGACATTTCAAATTGGGAAGCGCCAACCGGTACAGTATGGAGCAACTACAGGAATGGCTTGCAAAGCGTGAAGTCAAACCCGTAGGGGACAAAGGCTCAGCACTGTCTCTCGTATCTTGAGGCCCGCCGATGCAGACAGCAGAAGTTGAAACATCGCCGGCAGGGCAGGAACTAGCAAGCCTGCTTAGGGACGGCATGACATCGGCAGAGCTGGACGGACAGGAGTTTCCGCCGCCAAAGTGGATCGTTCCCGGGCTCATTCCCGAGGGATTGGGTATTCTCGTCGGCAAGCCCAAGACGGGCAAGAGCTTTCTTGCACTGAACATCGCCGCCGCCGTATCAGCAGGATCGTCGGTCCTGGGAGAACGTGTTGAAAGACGCCGAGTCTTGTACTTGGCCTTGGAAGATACGTTCCGCCGAATGCAGACACGGTTGAAAATGATAGGCGCGCTACCAAACGACAAGTTGCACATTTACACCGCGTGGAAAAGCGGAGAAAACGGATTGCGATACTTGCGCCTTTTCCTTGCTCAGTATAACGACTGCGGACTTGTCATCATCGACACTCTTTCGCGCGTCAGAGAAGCAACGCCGGGCGAGGGTTACAACTACCTGGAGGATTACAAGTTTATGACGCCGCTAAAGACGATAGCGGACGGTCGTAACCTGTCCATTCTTGCCCTTCATCACACCCGTAAGCAGGAAGCGGAAGATTGGATGGACGCGGCAAGCGGAACAACAGGAATCACGGGCGCAGCGGACACGATCATGCTCCTACAGAGAGGACGCGGAGAAGTGGATGCGATCATAAGCGCGTCGGGCCGCGACTTCGAGGAGCGGGAGATAGCGCTCAGTTTCGAGCAAAACGGTGGATGGGTTTTCAAGGGACCGGCGAGCGATTACAGGCAATCGGTTGAGCGGCGGCAGATTCTGCAAGCGCTCCGAGAGGCGATAAGCGACGCCTCGGCTGCTGAGCTTTCGGCTGTGATTGGAAAGAAGGCGAACACAATAACCTATCACCTGATTGCACTGGAAAAAGAAGGCTTGATCATGAAAGTGAAAACTGGACGCTATGCCCTCCGTGAAAAGTCAAACTAGCGGGAGGGGGTCTCTAGCCCCCTCATAATACTAATTCTACTCAGAGTTAAGAGAGGAAGTATGAGAGTTATGAGTGAAATGAGGGGGTTACAGGGGTGTCCCCTTCTCACAACCAAGGAAACCCCCAGGTTCCGCGCCTGGCGGCCAGCGCACGTGAAGCGTTACCCGATGGTTCCCGAGCGGTTCTGTGGGAAATTGGAGATTTCGGCTCGATGCTCGGGATTGAGCGGCCAGGAGGGCCGTTAGGGAGGTTTCATGCTCACGGAGGACGACGCCGGAGGGTGGCAACCCCCGCCTTGGATGGTAAATGACTTCTCAGCCTGGCGGGTCGGCTGGGCTCAGGAGAAGAAAACTGGAATGGCAGAAGCCCTCGTCGAGGGCAAGCGCAGAGCCAAGAGCAAGCCCGAGAACTGGGATCCACCTGGCGCGGAGCTGCAACTAGTGCGGTTTGAATCGGAACGGGAGGAATGATGCACGAAAAGATCAAGCTGATTCATATCGAAGAGGGCGAGTTTCCCGAAGTTGACTCGGCCCTTGAAAAGTTTCAACAGTTCTACACTTTCGAGGGGCTCCATGCGGCAGCGCGTGTGTTTGTCAAACTTCGAGCGCGGTGTAAAGAGTGGTTTCGGACGCACGAGAATTGCATGAATTTCGACTTAAGCTTCACGATGGACCCCTTAAAAATCGATGGCGAAGAGGAACGGATATGAGCCGATGGAAAGCGAAGCACTTACCCGACTGGCGGGAGTGTGAGCGGCGTTGCATCAAAGCTGATTGCGTTTGGTGGAAAGACGGAAAGGGCTGCAGCCGGACCAGGTTGAGGGACAGTAGAACGCCCGGACCGGGTGACATTTTCAAGGCAGCGATAGCGGAGGGAATATGCCTGTAAAACAGGTTGGAAACAGGAAACCCGGCACGTGGAAGCCGGGGCAGAGTGGAAACCCCAAAGGTCGGCCGAGGGTAGGAAACAGCCTGGCCGAGTGTCTGCGGGACTACTTGGAAGCAAGCGATAAGGACAAGAGGACTCGCAAGCAGGCGCTTGTGGAGAAGCTCTACGCGGCAGCGACCGGGGACAATTGCGTCCCTGCGGCTCGTCTCATCATAGAGACTCTAGGCCAGCTCGACCTTGAGGCGCGGTTGACAACCCTGCTTGAAACCCTTGAAAGGGTAGAGGCGTCCAGATGAAGCCGAATATTTCAGACTACCTCATCCGAAACATCGAGGACCGGGTACAGGCCCTCGTGCCAGCGAGTCTAGAGGACGTAGCGGCCTGGCTCGATAAGGCTCCAGTTACGCGCGAGGTCTTGGAGAGGTTTCCCGAGGCGCGGGAGAAAGTGCTAGCGGCCGTCAGCATGGAGCCCGGAGACGATTACGAGCGTTCTCATGCGCTTTGGGATGTATTGAGGGAGTTTCCCGAAGCGGAGAAAGCGCTGCTGGCGGCCTTGAAAACGGAAGCCGGACTGTAAGTTTTCAAGGTACAGAACAAGTCCTTATTGTCACGGAAAGGAAGAACCAAAATGACGAAAGACCAGCGGCCACCCAGGGGGTTTCTCTGGGACATTATCCAACCGGGGCGCGTTGCCTTGCGGCCGAAGAAGGCGGACCCGAGGCATCTCCAATTTCTGGCGCAGCCTCTTGTCCAGAAGAAGAAAGGCAAGTAACGACCGGGAAGCCTGCGCCGTGTGCGCGGGTCCGGCGTGTTTTCGTAAGGAGATTTAAGAGATGGCAAAAGGTAATTTGACGCCGCGTCAGGTCGCGGCAATCAAGGAAAAGGATCGAACCGCAGGACCCAAAAGGCGCGCGCGCGGAGTAAAGGCCGGTGTGCGGTCGAGCAATAGCGCGAAAAAGGGAAGGAGATAACGACATGGCAGTAACAGACGCAGGATTAGGCGAAGCGCAGAGGGACGGCAGGAAGGGTTCGGGCGCGGATGGCAACCTGGAGATAAACAAGCTGGCCGACAGCGACAGGG
>Ga0187881_10002953_pt1 | contig 15184 bp, 14 predicted proteins | sample June2016WEW_19_1_2_FD_133017 | JGI IMG/M metagenome (GOLD analysis project Ga0187881, IMG submission 133017) | Peatland microbial communities from SPRUCE experiment site at the Marcell Experimental Forest, Minnesota, USA - June2016WEW_19_100 | ecosystem: Environmental > Terrestrial > Soil >...
ACCTGCCTCCTTATTTTTGGCTCTGTACTTGGTTGGTAATTCACCAAAGTATAACCCAGGTTCATAAGGGGCAGGTCCTTTTCATTTTCGTTCAACTGTCAGCTATTATGTCTAGGAAGATCAAAAGATGAAATCCATGTCTAGATAATTATGGCCTCATTAGTAAATTTCTCACCTATTTCTAACCATTCCCTCCGCGGGCGACCACAGGGGGTCGCCCCTACATTTTATACCGCCCGCGCTGGGAGGCGAGGGTTGGGGGAGAGGGTTTTTGAATGATTCTAATCGTCGGCGGTGCCGGATATATTGGTTCTCATACCAACAAGCTTTTGAGCAAACGAGGGTATAAAACCGTCGTTTTTGACAATTTAGTTTATGGCCATAGAGAGTTCGCCAAATGGGGAGATTTTGTTCTGGGGGACTTAGCAAATAAGGATCAAATACGTGCTTGCTTCAAAAAATATCAGATGGAAGCGGTCATGCATTTCAGTGCTTTTGCCTATGTTAATGAATCGGTCATTGACCCGGCCAAGTATTATCGAAATAATGTGGCAAATACGCTCAATCTGCTGGACATTATGAGGGAGTTGGGAGTAAGTAAATTCATATTTTCTTCAAGTTGTGCTACCTACGGTTATCCAAGGGAAATACCCATAAGCGAAAATCATCCCCAAAGTCCCATAAACCCCTATGGAAAGACCAAGCTGATGGTAGAAGATATTCTCAAAGATTATGATAGAGCCTACGGTATCAAGTTCATCAATTTGAGGTATTTCAATGCAGCCGGGGCCGATCCGGAGGGGGAAATCGGAGAATGGCATGATCCGGAAACTCATTTAATCCCCCTTACGATCTATGCGGCTCTAGGCCGAAAAGAATCGATAAAAATTTACGGCACTGATTATCCGACGCAGGATGGAACCTGCATTCGGGATTACATCCATGTGTTCGATTTGGCAGATGCCCATATTAAAGGATTGGAGTACTTGAAAGAAAAAAAAGAGAGTGATTCTTTTAATCTTGGCAACGACAGGGGTCATTCGGTAAGAGAAGTCGTTGATATGGTTCGCCATATAGCGGGGAAGAATTTCAAAGTCGTCGAAAGTGAGAGGCGGGAGGGAGATCCGCCCGTGCTTATAAGTGACAGCAAAAAAGCAAAAGAAATTTTGGGCTGGACTTCTTGGTATGACAGTTTAGAGACCATAGTTGAAACCGCCCTAAATTGGCACAAAAGAGAAAAAAAGAATTAGCTGATTCCCCCTCACCGTTATCCTCTCCCCCATGAGACTGTGTCGTAATTGGGTGAAGGGGGCTGAAAATACAGATTGCTCTTTGAAAACTACATAGAATTAGAAGGCGCTCATAACGGTTTGAGATCAGGCGGGCTTTTTTCAATCACAATGGAGCTTCTCCTCGGGATCCTATGCAAATACCGGTGTGCAGATCCCGAACTTGGCGATTAACCCCGAAACGCCTAATAGCGTGATCATCCGGGCTAGATTAAAGCACGTGGCCAACAGAGAAGTCTCTGCGTTAACCCCCTCCCGTCCCCGCATCAAAAAGGCATCTGTCTTCAGATTCCTCTTGATGTGCCCAAAAGGATGCTCCACCCGGGCTTTCCTTCGGCCATAGATCTCCTGCGACGCCGCCTCCTCATACTGGGCTTCCAGCTTCTCTTTAACCTCTTCCAGAGGAAGACGGATGATGGTCCGACCCTTCTTGGCCTTCGTGCAGGCCCCATAATGCTCACAACGGTGACACAACTCTCCGCGGGTAATCAGATAATGCCGCTTCCCATTGCTTCGATCGGTCCACTCATAGCGCAACCGATGCCCCACAGGACACCAATAACAATCCTGCTCTCTGTCGTAACGGAACCGGCTCTTACTGAACAACCCCTCCTCTTCATGCAACGCCTGCCGCTGAGAGGGAACGACCACTTTGATCCCTTGCACGTCAACCTTCTGTAACTCCTCCGTATCAGCATACCCCGCATCCGCACAGGCAACCTTACACGGCTCCGGTAAGACCTCATTCGCCTGCTCAATCTGCCGGGCAAATTGATTCACATCACTGGTCTCGCTTACCGCCTCTGCATGCACAATTAAGCCATGCTGGTCATCCACCACGCTCTGCACATTGTAACTGGCATGGCTCCCTTGAACACTGCGCATGACCGCACAGTCCGCATCGGTCCCATTGACCTGCTCCCGATCCGGCCCCGAGAAGGTCTCCAGCACTTCCTGAATCTTGCCCTTTAAGCGGCTCTCATTGGCCAACCCTTTGTCCATGGCCACCCAGGAACCCTCACCCTCTTCCTGCTGGTCTACCTTTTCGCAATCTTCTAAGATCTGCTCAATTCGCTCATCCATCTCAGACATCTGCTGCTCATAGTACGCCCGACCATGAGTTTTCGAGCGCGCAGCATTAGCCCGAACCTTGGCCCCATCGACAAATAACGCATTGCCGGCGATCAGCCCTAAATGAATACATAATCTTGCACATTGCCTCAGCACTTTCTTGAGCGCCTTCTTGTTCTTGCGCCGATACTCGGCAATAGTCTTGTGGTCGGGTTTTAACCCACCCATCAGCCATATAAACGCTATATTCTGATGGGTCTCCCGTTCCAGTTTCCGGGAACTCCTGACCCCATAAGAGTAACCATAAACCAAAAGTTTCATCATCGCCTTGGGATCATATTCTGAATTTCCCACTTGGTCAGGATCTATATCGATCCCCAAGGCCTTAAAATCCAATGCCTCCACAAAGGCATCATAGACTCGGACTGGATGGTCAACGGCTACATATTCTTCGATGCTTTGGGGCAATAAACCCATTTGATAACGGCTTCCATATCGATATGCCATGTTTCTTTCCCCCTTGTCGCGCGAATTGTATCATATCGATATGAATTTGATGTAAAATATTTAAACTCATTACCCCTTCACCCAATTACGACACAGTCTCCATGCGGGGGGAGAGGGGAGGGTGAGGGGGTCGAATCAACGATAGGTGAGTCTTTCCACAGGAGGACCTAAAGGAGCATGATGGATCTATCAGGTAAAGTAGCGATTGTAACCGGCTCCGGAAGAGGCCTGGGCTGGGCCATTGCCCAGAGGCTGGCCCAGGATGGGGCAAAAATGGTCATCGCCGAGATCGACTGGGTGAGTGCCCAAGAGAAGGCGACTGCGATCCGGCAGATGAAGCGGGAAGCCCTTCCGGTAAAGACAGATGTGAGTCAGTGGGCCGATGTGCAGGGCATGGTCGAGCAGATCATGGACAAATTTGGCCGGATCGACATCCTGGTTAATAACGCCGGAATCCTGGGCCCCTATTTCCTGGTAGATGAATATCCGGAGGGGATATGGGATCAGGTGATTGCCGTGAATTTAAAAGGAACCTTTCTTTGCTGCAAAGCGGTTCTCCCCATTATGAAAAAGCAGGGAAACGGGAGTATCATTAATATAGCTTCGGTAGCCGGCAAGGAGGGAAATGCTCAAATGGCCCCCTATTCGGCGTCCAAGGGTGGGATTATCACCCTGACCAAAACCCTGGGAAAAGAGCTGGCTACTTCCAACATCCGGGTCAACTGCGTCTCTCCAGCCTTGCTGGAGACCGATATGGCCAAAGCCATGACCCCGGAGCAGAGGGCCTTGCTAACTTCCAAAATTCCTATGGGAAGATTGGGAAAGCCCGAGGAAGTGGCTGCGGTAGTGAAATTTTTAGCCTCGGACGAATCTTCTTTCGTCACCGGCCAGTGTTACGACATCAGCGGGGGTAGGTCCGTTTATTAAGAACTTTTGCCACAGAGGGCACAGAGAACATATAAAAGAAAGTTACGAGTTTCGGATTACGAACCTTGAGGTCTGATCTCTTATCTCTCTGTGTTCTCTGTGACCTCTGTGGCTAAAGAATTTAAGAGGAGGGTTAAAAATGAATCAGTTTCAACAGTGGTACCATGAGTTCCAGGCAGAGAGGGCCATCAAAGCCCTGAAGAAGAACAATTTTGACGCCAAGTACTTTTCCAAGGCTTCGGAGGCCCTGGCAGAGCTCTGGAAGATGATTCCCGAGGGAGCGACCGTAGGAGTCGGGGGATCTCTGACCCTGAACCAGGTTGATTTGGCGAATGAAATTCAAAAACGTCCCGTGAAATTTTTGAATCCCTTTGCCAAGGGCCTCTCGATGGAAGAGGGGGACAAAATCCGGCGGGAGATTTTTTCCGCCGATGTGTTCATCGCCAGCAGTAACGCCGTTACCGAGGATGGAAAGCTCTTTAATATCGATGCCACCGGCAACCGGGTTGGGCCGATGATTTATGGGCCAAAGAAGGTCATTTTATTGTGCGGGGTCAACAAGATCGTCAAAGACCTTGCTGAAGCCCAGAAGAAGGTGCAGGAGTGGACAGCCCCGATGAACGTCAAACGCCTCGGATACAAACCCCCCTGTGGGGTGACGGGGCAGTGCTCCGATTGTTCGTCGGCGGAGAGGATCTGCAACGCTTATGTGGTTTTGGCGAAGAAACCGCGAAGGACGGACTACATGATCTTCTTAATCGGAGAGGACCTGGGGCTATAATTTGGGACGCGGATAACCGCAGATTTTTTTAATGTAGGGGCGGCCTCCCATGGCCGCCCGCAATAGGGCTTTAGCCCTGATGAACTGGGTCGCTAGGAATAGTGACTGCATTTATGGTGTGCTGTGCCCAATTTGAGTTTGGAGTAAGTCGAGGAAAAAAGAAATGGCAGTTGCTCATAGAGTGAAAAAGGACTGGCCCACCGGCTTGATCGAGCTGGGCAAAGGGATTTTCGCCTACATTCAACCCACCGGGGAGAGTGGGGTGAGCAATGCGGGATTGCTGGTTGGAGACCAGACCGCCACTCTGATCGATACCCTGATGGTCCCATCTTTAAACCGACCTTTTGTGGAGGCGATCAGAAAAGTTACCCCTTTGCCGGTGCGCAAGATCATCCATACCCATCACCATATCGACCATATCGGAGGAGATTCCCTTTTCCCCGAGGCGGAGGTCATCGTCCACAAAACAGCCCGGGAAAGGATTCTCAGGTCCAACCTGCTTAAGCCGGTCTTTGCCAAGTTCATGCCCCGTTTTGCGGCCGAGTTCGACAAGGTGGAAATCAAAACCCCCACCTTGACCTTTGAAAATGAAATAACCCTTTACCTGGGCGACCGGGAAGTGCGGCTCATCGTCCTGGCTCCTGCTCATACGCCAGGCGATGTAGCGGTTTATCTGCCCGAGGAGAAGATTCTCTTCTCCGGGGATATCGCCTTCTTCTATGTTTCTCCCCTGGCCCATGAAGGTACCCTGAGAGGCTGGGTAAGAGCCTGCGACCAGGTCCTCCAGATGGATGTGGAGACGATTGTCCCCGGCCATGGGCCTATCGGAACCAAAGAAGATCTGAAGCTGGTACGGGAATATCTTCTCCGAATTCAGGAGGAGGGGGGAAGAGTTCTGGACGCCGGCCACGGGCCCCTGGAAGCAGGGAAAAAGGTGGACCTCGGCCCCTTCAGAGAATGGCGGGAATGGCCGAGGGCTTTGATTAATGTCTACCGCTGGGATCTGGAGCGAAAAAATCAACTGGATGCCCCCCTGGATATCAATCTTTATATGAAGCTCATTGATGAGTTGCAGAAGATGAAAAGATAATCTATTCCTTCCTGCCGGAATCTCAGTTTCTGCCTGAATCTGCCTTCCGAATTTTCCCCCTTTTCGATCCCCTAAAAAATTCTTGCCGATTTTTCGAAAATGCACTATCCTCCGAAATCAGAATACCCGTTGCAGATAATTCCTTTCAATTTTGTTGAGCAAAATTGATTTGGAAACTATCTCCAGACATCCCCCCACTCCATCATTGCAAAGGGGCAGGGGGGGATTTCTGGAAGTGGGGCGGGCTCGGGAAATAATCATTCTTTTGGTTGCGGCTTGCGGCATCGGGGCTTGATATGATTTCTAGAACTGCTCGAATCCCGCCGATGGCGGGACTGGATTCCGGGTCGCGCTTTGCTTGCCCGAAATGACAAATTTCCCTTCATGTGGAGAGTTTTGCAATTTTGCAATAGGCTCATATAGTAAGTTCAAAAGATGCTGAAAGGTAACATTTAACAACAGAATTATGGAAGGGGATCAAATATATGGACCAAACCAAAGCTTCGCAGCCATCTGACTTTATAAGAGATATTATCGCGGAGCACATGAAGACCGGCAGATTCAGAGGACGGGTCGCTACCCGATTCCCTCCGGAGCCGAATGGATATCCCCATATTGGACACGCCAAGTCCGTCTGCCTAAATTTCGGGATCGCTGCCCAATACCAGGGCACCTGCAATTTGCGAATGGATGATACGGATCCCGCCGGGGAGTCCATGGAATATGTGGAGTCAATCATTGGAGACGTTCGATGGCTGGGGTTTGATTGGGATGATCGTTTGTTTTACGCCTCCGATTACTTTGAGCAATTATACCAGTATGCCGTACAGTTGATTAAACTGGGTAAGGCTTATGTGTGCAGCTTGAGTGCGGAGGAAATCAGGGAGTACCGGGGCACCTTAACCAAACCCGGCAAGGACAGCCCCTACCGCAGCCGTTCAGTAGAAGAGAACCTGGACTTGTTCCAACGCATGCGAGCCGGGGAATTCGAAGATGGGGCCCACGTGCTCCGGGCCAAGATCGATATGGCCTCCCCCAATGTGGTTATGCGGGACCCGGTCCTATATCGGATTAAACGAGAACCTCACTACAGAACGGGTAATGAATGGGTCATTTATCCGATGTACGACTTTGCCCATTGTCTTTCGGATTCCATCGAAAGGATTACCCATTCGATCTGTACGCTGGAATTTGAAAATAACCGTCCCCTATACGATTGGATTCTGGATGAACTGAAGGTGGAAAGTCATCCCCAGCAGATTGAATTCGCCCGCCTAAACCTTACCTACACCATCTTGAGTAAACGAAAGCTCATAGAATTGGTGGAAAAAGGGCAGGTGACTGGATGGGATGATCCCCGGATGCCGACCATAGCGGGGATGCGCAGAAGAGGTTACACCCCCGAGGCTATACGGACCTTCTGTGAACGGATCGGAGTGGCCAAGAATGATAGTATCGTCGATGTGGCTCTGCTTGAGTCTTGCGTCCGGGATGATTTGAATGAACGGGCTCCCCGCGTCATGGGGGTGCTGTATCCCCTTCGTGTGGTCATCGACAACTATCCGGAGAACCAGGTCGAGGAGTTCGATTGCCCCTATCATCCCCAGAATCCGGGCATGGGTTCCAGGAAGGTTCCTTTTTCCCGGGTGCTGTATATCGAGCGTGAAGATTTTCAGGAGAATCCTCCCAAAAAGTTCTACCGGCTTGCTCCCGGACGGGAAGTCCGCCTTCGCTACGGTTATTTCATTAAATGTGTGGACGTGCTGAAGGACCCCAAGACAGGCGAAGTGGCCGAGGTGCACTGTACTTATGATCCGGAGACCCGGGGGGGATTTGCTCCCGACGGGCGCAAAGTCGAAGCCACCATCCACTGGGTTCCGGCAGATCAATCTCTCCCCGCAGAAGTTCGCCTGTACGATCGTCTCTTCCGGGTTGCCAACCCAATGGGGGGAAAGGAAAGCTCTTTTTTGACAGACTTTCTGAACCCGAAGTCGCTGGAAACCCTCAAGGCTTGCCGGGTGGAACCCAGCCTGGGAGGCGCAGCACCGGGGAGCCGGTACCAATTTGAAAGACTGGGCTATTTCTGCACAGATCCCGTGGATTCTTCCGAAAAGGCTCTGGTATTCAATCGGACCGTAACGCTACGGGATTCCTGGGCGAAAATCGCGGCCCCACAGAAGAAGTAGCTTTTTGGAAGGCCAAATTAAAAAAGGGTTTGGTTCGCTGGAAGCTAAACCCCTTTTTTCCGGGCCGGGGGAAAAGGATTCAAACCTTGATTCATGGAGTCGGAGTGCTTTTCAAGCCTTCAAGGCTCTAATGTTGCGGTTAAATTGGAATCATAAAAATTTTCTAATTAAAGTGGAAAATTGTTTGACAAAAGAATTTATTTGCGCTATTTAGCTTCAAAAAGCTCGAATCGCTAATTTTCGAGCTAATTCCTGAAAAGGAGGAAATTGCGTTGCGTGACCCGATATTCGGCGTAAGAGACAAAGGAGGGAGACGTTCAGGAAGTGAAAGACGAAAATTTCCCATCCTGGAATACGCACCAGAAAGGAGATCTGGTCAAGAGCGCAGGGACAATCAGGACAGGAGAAACGGGACAGACTCGGACGAGGCTATTTATTTGAAAAGAAACGCAGATAGGTACATGGAATTTGCCAATACTCAGAAGGGGGTGTTCCTCGCCATGTTGTTGAGTTTGCCATTATGGGCAATCATTATATTCATGATTATTCATAGGGTTCACCTCTGACTTTGATGGGAACTAATAACCTGTAAAAGTCGGAATTGGTAATCGACCACCTCAAGGCAAAATAAAAGGGGTTATCCCTCTCACGTGGGATAACCCCTTTTTCGTCAATGGCTGGGGGATAGGGATTCGAACCCCAATTCACGGAGTCAGAGCCCGTTGTCCTACCGTTGAACGATCCCCCATCAAGTCTGTAGATCGAAAATACCCAAAATTCAGAAGGAAGTCAATAATAAAAAATGCCTTATCCACCCCAAATTTTTGATGATCACCCTTTCTCGGCCCGGGTGGAAATATTTCGGGTTTCGGCTTGTCGATATCGGAATAAAATTTTTAGTTCTGCTTTTCAATCCGCATTCAACAATCCGCAATGGCGCGGGCCAGCCTCTAAAAATTCACTTGACACCGTTCTCTCCACCTTATATTATTTTGTATACAAATTAATTTCGTAACCCTCAGAGAAGGTTCTCGTGTCTCAGTACGAAGATTGTATTGTATTTTTATTAGCGAAGGCTTACCAGAAAGCTCATTCTGCCTTTAAGCAGAAGCTCACCCCTTTCGGAATTACCCCCGTGCAGCATTTGATCTTAGCCGTCCTATCGGAGAAGGAATATGTTTCCCCGGCGGAAATTTCGGATCAAATTGCCATGGATGGCGCCACCCTATCAGGCGCTCTGGAAAGGATGGCCGAAGCCGGCTTGATCAAAAAAGAGGAGAACCCTGAGGACCGGCGGTCTATTCGCGTGTCCCTGACTTCGAGGGCGAAGAAAATGCGGGAGGATCTGGCCGAACAGCGAAAAGCCATCAACGAGGAATTAACCGCCAGACTCTCTTTGGAAGAGAAACTTCTGCTAAAAAGATTGCTCAAAGACCTGAAGGGATGATTGGTTTGTCTACAAATGAAATACCTAAAAACGGTTTCGGGTTTCGAATTCATGGATTTCCAAGAAAGAAGGGAGGGCATATGGGAGAGGTGGTGCATACATCTCGAATCCGAATTGTCAGGGAAAAGGGTCCCACCCGGAGGGCCATGATCGAGGGTTTTAACGAACCGGTCTATTATGGGGTTCATGGGGGGATCAAAAAATTCTACAAGGTCGAGCCGGAGAAAGAGCATGCGGCCACCCTTGACCATATTGTGGCAGCTACAGCGGGCTGAATGATGGGAACACTGGCCGGGGTCCTGGCCGGGAAAAAGATTCCCACTCCGGAAGATCGCTATTGGGCGGATGTAGAGGGAGATATCGAGAATGTAAACGGTGTGCTCAAGATCACCCGGATCCGGGTTACCTATCATTTAAGAATCCCCAAGGACAAGTCAAACGACGCCCAAGACGCCCTCTCCGCTTATTTAGCGAGATGCCCGGCCGCCCAGAGCGTGATCGGCTGCATCCAGATTCAAGACCAGTTAGTGATCGAGGAAATGGAAGGATGAAAGGAGGAACGATGGATTCCCTTACCGAGCAAGTCACAAAGATAGTCCAATCTTATGGAACTGTCCGGGTGGGGATTGCCACCCGTCAAACCCTGGAGGGCGGGCCTCCTTCTACGGATCTTACTTTTATCCTGCCTGAAGGCCGATCAGCCATAACCTTTGCCATCCCGCTGAATAAAAAATATATTCGGCCATTCCTGGCCAAGGAAGATCGGCTGAGCCATGAGCGGGACAACTTGCAGGCCAACATGGTGGTGACCGGAATCGCCGCCCACCTGGCCAAGCATCTTGAGCAGAAGGGATTCCCTTCCCAAGGCGTGGTGGCCAACGAATCCTACCGTGATGAAAAGGGGATAGGAAGGTTGGGCATGAACCCCGATCTTTCCCATCGTTACCTCGCCGTCCGGTCGGGGGTTGGCTGGTTTGGGTTTTCGGGGAATGTGATCACCCCTGAATATGGGGCGGCCGTGATTCTCGGCACCTGCGTAACCGCCGCCCAGTTGGAGCCAACCGATCCCCTGCCTCCCGAGGAAAATTATTGTAACCGCTGCAAACTCTGTCTCGCTTCCTGCTGTTCGGGAATGATGGACCCGGTAGAGGGAGCCAAGGTGATCCTGGGAGGGAAAGAATTTACTTATTCCAAGAGAAAGAACTACCTGCGGTGTGAGTTTGTTTGCGGGGGCATGACGGGACTTCACCCTTCGAAGAAATGGTCTACCTGGTCTCCAGGCCGCTTCATCATTCCGGAAGATGATGCAACCTTCCGGGAGGCCATGATCAAGGGAATCAAGGCCTATTCCCGGCGCCCGCCGATGGGGGGTGGCTTTCCTCATATTATGATGCGCTCCAACCTCTACCTTACCTGCGGGAACTGCCAACTTCTTTGCTGGCCCGAACTCGCAGACCGTAAGGAGAATTTCAGAATCCTGACCTCCTCCGGGGTAGTAATCCAGCGGGCAAATGGTTCTCTGGAGAGGACTTCGCCTGAGAAGGCAGAGGCCTACGTAATGAGTCTGGAGGAGGGGACGCGGAGCCTCTATATCTAAAAGATGGAGGGTGATAACACCATGGAAATCCAGAGACGCTCGGACAATGGCCCCAAGGAGTTTCGCACTACCTGTACCCGTGATTGCCCCGACTCTTGCGGTATCGTTGCCACGGTTGAAAATGGAAGAATCATCAAGCATAAAGGGGATCCGAATCACGGAGTCACCCGGGGCTTTCTCTGCTCTCGCGGAAATGACTACCTGAAACGCTTTTATGACCCCCAGCGTCTTCTCTATCCGCAGCGGCGGAGGGACAATGGTTGGCAGCGCATCTCCTGGGATGAAGCCCTGGACCTGATTGCCGGAAAACTACGTTATTATCGGGAAGTTTTCGGTCCGCGGTCCGTTCTCGTCGTCAATTACTCGGCGATTCACACCTGGATTCCGAGAGTTCTGGGCCGACTTTTCTGGTCCCATTTTGGTGGGGCGACTTTTGCTGCCGGGGGGCTGAGCGTTGAGGCGGCCCACGCTGCCCAGCAGCTCGATTTTGGGGGTGATTGTACCCACGAGCCCGAAGACCTTGTCCATAGCAACGCCTTTGTCATCTGGGGCAAAAATGTGGCCGTGACCCGCCAGCATTGGATGCCATTCTTGAATCAGGCCAGGAAAAAAGGGGCCATTCTAGCGGTGATCGACCCGGTATATAACGAGACGGCAAGGAAGGCGGATCGTTTCTTCCAGATTCGCCCCGGCAGCGACGGGATGCTGGCCATAGGAGTCAGTCGTCTGCTTCTCGAGCGCAGAACCGTGGATGAGGATTTCATCGCCCAGCACACGAATGGGTTCGAGACCTACCGTCAATTAGTCTTCTCCCAGCGATTGGAAGACGTTGTCAAGGCCACCGATCTGAAGCTGGAGCAAATCCAGGAGATCGCCGACCTGTATGCATCCAGGAAGCCACTGGCGACCTTTACCGGCTTGGGCCCCGCCTATTGGACCAACGGGGGAGCGAAAATCCGCCTGATTGATGCCCTGGCCGCGATTAGCGGGAATATCGGCATCTCGGGGGGAGGCATGAGCACGGATATACAAGGTTCGGCAGGACTGAATCTGGCCATGCTGCGGGAAGCCCCGCGGGGGGAGAGCCGGCGCATTCTTCTTCCCCGTTTGGGCGAGGATATTCTCGCCGTCAAGGATCCGGTGATTAAAATGGGGTGGATCGCCGGAGCCAACCCCGCGAGTTCGGCACCCGATACCGACCGCGTTAAGGAGGGATTGCGTTCTCTGGACTTCCTGGTGGTCGTCGAGCAATTCATGTCGGCCACAGCTGAGCTGGCCCACGTAGTCCTCCCCTGCACGACCTATTTGGAGATGGACGATCTAGTGACCGCTTACGGCCATAATTGGATCGGGCTAACGAGCAGAGTGGTTCCGCCGCAAGGGGAGGCCAAAACGGATGGCGAAATCTTTCAAATGTTGGCCCAGCGATTGGGATTTGGACCGGCCCTTGTGGGGGATCCGCAGATATGGGTTCGGAAAATGCTGGAACCCTTGGCCGGGGAAGGGCTGACGATGGAGAAACTCGGGGAGAGATCCTATCGAAACCCCAAAGCACCTGCCGTACCCTTTGCCGACCGTCGGTTCCGCACCCCCTCGGGGAAGTTTGAGTTTATTACCCAGTTTTCACCGGGGGAAAGTTCTATGGCGGGGGGCGGCCTTCATCTCGTGGCTACCAAGACGCTCAGAATGCTAAACTCTCAGGTTCTGCCGGAAGATTTACCCGAGGAACCGGCCGTACGATTAAATCCGAAAGCCCTCGCGGAAATGGGATTCAACGAAGGGGATAGGGCTTGGGTGGTGAGTAAAACGGGAAAAGTTAAAGTGCGACTGGTCGCCGATGAAAAGGTACGCCAAGATATATTACTCTTTAACCCTTCACTCTGGAAGGGTGAAGTGAGCGGCGTAAACCAATTACGGGAAGCCTTTTTGACCGATATAGGGAATGGAGCTGCGATGCATCAAACCAAGGTGACTCTGCAGGCCGAGTAAGGCCGTTGCTTCTTATTTGCTGATCGAGAACAATCGTCGAAAGGAGAGAAATTGATTTCCATAGATGAAAGCAAATGCACAAATTGCGGGCTCTGTGTACCCGTCTGTGTCCGGAGAATTCTGCAGGAGGGGGATAAGAGTGCCGAAATCATCGACCCCGCAATGTGTCTCTACTGCGGGCATTGCAAGGCGGTTTGCCCGACAGATGCCCCTCAGTTCTCTGAAGGGGATGAAGAATTTAAACCTGTGCCCAGCAAGGAAGAGATCCCCTCTCCTGCTCCCTTCTTCCGTTTTTTGCGAAGCCGTCGCAGCTTGAGGTTATATCAAGAAAGGCCCGTGGAAAAGGAAAAGCTGAAAATGCTGATCGAGGCGGGACGGTTTGCTCCCACCGGATCCAACCGGCAGGCCTGCGAGTATGTGGCGGTCAGCGGGAGAGAGACTTTGGATAAAGTGGTCGATATCGCTATCCGGACCCTAGGAGAGCAGGCGAAAGCCATCCAGGAAGACCTGGACCGCTATTCCCGACAGAAAGAACCCCTACCAGAAGAACTGGTCGCCAGACAGAATTTCCCGGTGACCTTAGGGCGCATTGCCGCGAAGTGGAAAGAGGGGATCGATCAGCTCTTATTCCATGCCCCCGCCCTGGTGGTCATCCATATGAAGAAGAATGTAGCCTCGACCCCTGAAATAGACGCCGCCATAGCTTCGACCCAGATGGTTTTGCTGGCGGAAACGCTGGGCTTGGGGACCTGTTACATCGGTTTTCTGGTCACCGCTATCGAGAACTCCGAAGAACTACAAGAGATGCTGAAGATCCCGTCGGATCATCGATCATTGGTAGCCTTTATCGTGGGGTATCCGGATGTCGAGTTCTTGCGAACGGTTTACAGGAACCCGGCCAAGACTACCTGGATTGGTGAATTTGAGGGCTGAAAACGGCAGGCGAGAGCTTGGATGAAAGAATGGGACTCTTCCAGTTACAAGCCAGGAATATCTGCCTATGGGGTAAGAGGATTAACGAACAACGAATAACGAGTAATGAATTTTGTGGAGGTTAGAATGCAAGAAGATCCAAAGATGAAGAACCCGGCAAAATGGGTGGAGAGCATAATAAAAGATTTTATCAACCGATCGCCGGAGAATACCCTGAAAAATCCGGCCAATGAAAAGGCCTGGGCTGACCCTCTGGTGGGATTCTCCAGGGGGGACGATCCCCTCTATCAATCCTACAAGGAACACGTCGGACCTTTTCACTGGACTCCTTTGGAGTTATTCAATCTGGCCTTCCCTCAGTCAAAGGTAGGAGCAGACCAGTTGACCATTATCAGCTGGGTTCTGCCCCAAACCGAACAGACCAAAGCCGATCTTCGAAAGGAAACGACCTATCCCTCGGAAAGTTGGGCCCGGGCGAGGATTTTTGGGGAAGAAGTGAACGTAAAGCTACGAAAACATGTGGCGGCGACCCTGGAAGCCTCTGGAATTGAGGCTGTAGCCCCCATGCTTTTTTCTCAATGGACGACGAAGATGTCGGATCGTTTCGGCTTTGCCTCCACCTGGTCCGAACGGCATGCAGCCCATGCCTCCGGGTTGGGGACTTTTGGACTCACCGACGGTCTGATCACCCCGCTAGGCCAGGCAATGCGCTGCGGTTCGGTGATAGCCCGCATCCAAATTCCCCCCACCCCTCGTCCCTATAAAGATCACCATGCCTACTGCCTATTCTATTCCCGTGGGACCTGCGGCAAGTGTATCCAAAGATGTCCCGCGAATGCCGTGACCAAATCAGGGCATGACAAATTGAAATGCAGAGCCTATCTGGATATGACCAAAACCTACGTACCTGCTCACTTTGGTTTTGAGGGTTACGGCTGCGGCTTCTGCCAGAGCGGAACGCCCTGCGAGTCCAGGATTCCAGTGGCAGAAGATGCAAAATGATATCTGTAGGGTCTGAAAAAAGAAAGGAATACCCGGACAATGAGTAAATTCGGCGCCAATTTCAGGGAAGAGATGAAAAAGAAACTGGGCGTGGAGCTTTTCGGATCTGCCCCCGTGGACTCCGGTACCCCCCTATTGAAAGAGCGGACTGCCGCCCTTTTACCCGGGGCAAAATCCGTGGTGGTATTGGGTAAGGAGATATATCGGGAGGTCGTCGGTCTGCTCCGCCCTTCCAAGGAGGTAGGGGAGGCTGACCCGGGAGAGCTCCTCGGGCCTCATGGCGAGTTCCTCAACAGCCGTCTGACTCGAGCGGTATATGAATTGGCCGAACTCTTCCGAAAAGAAGGGCACCGCTCTCTCCCCCT
>Ga0187881_10002963_pt1 | contig 15153 bp, 10 predicted proteins | sample June2016WEW_19_1_2_FD_133017 | JGI IMG/M metagenome (GOLD analysis project Ga0187881, IMG submission 133017) | Peatland microbial communities from SPRUCE experiment site at the Marcell Experimental Forest, Minnesota, USA - June2016WEW_19_100 | ecosystem: Environmental > Terrestrial > Soil >...
AAGGTGGAGACCGTCATGGAGCGCCTGCCCGCCGATGTTGGTTTGAAGCCGCGTATGCTCATCGGTTATACCCCTTCATAGAATTCGATGGTCTCGCCGGCTTTCAGCGTGACGATCGCCTTCTTCCAATCGGAGCGCTGGTAGGGTCGGTATCCCCAGCGCTTTATTTTTCCCTTCATGACCATGGTCTTGACGTCTTCGACATGTACATTGAACAACTCTTCCACGGCTTGCTTGATCTCGATCTTGTTGGCGTCTTTCGCCACGGAGAAGACCACCTTGTTATCCTTCTCTCTGAGCTGAGTCCCTTTTTCCGTGACGAGCGGCCGCTTGAGTATGCTACTTGCAGTCTTCATGACTTCAGCCTCTCTTCGATGAGCTCGACGGCCTTCAGGTCGATCACCAGGCCTTTGTATTTGAGGATGTCATAGACATTCAGGCCCTTTACATCCAAAAGCTTGCTCTTGGCGTGGTTCCTGGATGCCAATAAAACGTTCGGGTCCGCACCGCCGACGACCACCAGTGAATTTTCCATGCCCAATGCACCAAGGGCCTTCACATACTGCTTGGTCTTGGGCTCGGCAAACTCGATTACATCCACGACCTTGAGCATGTTCTCATGTGTCTTCATGCTTAATGCCGAGCATAACGCCTGCCTGCGGACCTTCTTGGGCAGGCCGATGACGTAATTCCTGTTGTTCGGGCCGAAGATCACGCCTCCGTGCCTCCACAAAGGCGAGCGGTTGGTGCCTGCCCGGGCGCGGCCCGTCCCTTTTTGTTTCCAGGGCTTCTTACCGCCGCCCGACACCTCGGTGCGGGTCTTAGTCTTGGCGGTTGCAGCCCTTCTATTGGCCCTCTGCCAGATAACGGCATCATAAATCAGGTGGGACTTCACCTCGCACCCGAATATTGCATCATCGAGCCGGATCTCTTTAACCTTATCACCTGCAACGTTGAACACATCAACAACCGGCATGGCTTAACCCTCTTGCTTCCTCAATATAACGAGCTGTCCCTTGCTACCGGGTACTGCTCCGCGGATCGCTATCATATTCTTTTCTTCCTGGATATCCACTACCTTCAAACCCTTGACCGTGACCTGCTTGTTGCCCAGGTGGCCCGGCATCTTCTTGTTCTTGATAACCTTGCCCGGCGAGGTATTGGTGCCTATGGAGCCCGTTTCATTCAGAATGAGCGAGCCGTGGCTTCCCGGCAAACCGCCGAATCCGTGCCTGCGGACAACGCTGGCAAATCCCTTGCCCTTTGAGATGCCGGTGATCTTGATGTCTTCTCCCTTGGCAAAGACCTCACTCACCTTGATCTCCCGGCCGACTTCCACGGTATTCACGTCGTCGCATGCCACTTCACGCAAGTTATAGAAAAATCCCTTCCCTGCCTTTTCCTGGTGCCCCTTGTCCGGCTTGCTTACACGCTTTTCCTTCTTCTCGCCGAAGCCGAGCTGCAGGGCGTCATAGCCGTCCCTGTCCTTGAATTTCTTCTGGACGACATAACAGGGCCCTATTAAAATGAGCGTTACCGGGACAAGATCCCCGTTCTCATTGAACATCTGGCTCATACCGAGCTTTTTTCCGATTATACCCTTGATCATGGCTGTCTCCATATTGGCTTAGAGCTTGATCTCCACATCCACCCCGGCCGAGAGATCCAGCTTCATCAAAGAGTCCACGGTCTGCTGGGTGGGGTCAAGGATGTCCAGGAGCCGCTTGAAGGTGCGGATCTCAAACTGGTCCCTTGATTTTTTATCCACGTGAGGAGACCTCAAGACACAGAAGCGCTCGATCTTCGTGGGCAGGGGGATGGGCCCGGCCACCCTGGCACCGGTCCTGCGTGCCGCATCTACGATCTCCTGCACAGACTGGTCTATGAGCTTGTGGTCGTAACCTTTCAGTCGTATGCGTATCCTTTGGGTCTCCATCGTGTCTACTCCTGTTTTCTTCTCGATATCCTTAAATTTAGTCCGGGATGACCTTGACGATGACGCCGGATGCCACGGTCCTGCCGCCTTCTCGAATGGCGAAACGCAATCCCTCTTCCATCGCGATCGGCGCTATCAGCGTCACTTCCATCGTCACGTTGTCCCCGGGCATCACCATCTCCACCCCTTCGGGCAACTTGATGTCCCCCGTCACGTCCGTCGTCCGAAAATAAAACTGCGGCCGATACCCCGTGAAAAACGGCGTGTGACGACCACCCTCTTCCTTCTTTAATACATATACCTCGGAACTAAAATGCACGTGCGGATTGATCGATCCGGGCTTCGCCACTACCTGCCCCCTCTCCACCTCCTCACGCTTCGTCCCACGGATCAGCACCCCTACATTGTCCCCGGCACGACCCTCATCCAGCGTCTTCCGGAACATCTCAACGCCCGTGCACACCGTCTTGATCGTGGGTCGTATCCCTATTATCTCCACCTCGTCCCCTACCTTGATGATCCCGCGCTCTACTCGGCCCGTCACCACCGTACCGCGCCCGCTGATCGTAAATATGTCCTCTACAGGCATCAAAAACGGCTTGTCTATGTCCCTGACCGGCTCGGGTATGTAGCTGTCCACCGCATCCATCAACTCAAATATGCACTTCGCATCCGCACCATCCGAATCATCCGTCTCAAGAGCCTTCAACGCGCTCCCCCGTATGATCGGTATCTCGTCCCCAGGAAAATCATACGCACTCAAAAGCTCCCGAAGCTCCAGCTCCACCAGCTCCAATAACTCCGGATCGTCCACCTGGTCCACCTTGTTCATGAATACCACCATCGCCGGCACATTCACCTGCTTCGCCAACAAAATGTGCTCACGCGTCTGCGGCATCGGACCGTCAGAGGCCGCCACCACCAATATCGCCCCGTCCATCTGCGCCGCTCCCGTTATCATGTTCTTGATGTAGTCCGCATGTCCAGGACAATCGATGTGCGCATAGTGCCTCTTCTCCGTCTCATACTCCACATGCGCCGTGTTGATCGTGATCCCCCGCTCCTTCTCTTCCGGAGCCTTATCTATCTGGTCATACGCCACGTACTCGGCCATGCCCTTCTTCGCCAAATGCTTCGTGATCGCCGCCGTCAACGTCGTCTTCCCATGATCAATATGACCAATCGTCCCCACATTCACATGCGGCTTCGTCCTCTTGAATGTCTCCTTAGCCATAGAGTTGCCCTCCTCTGGAAACTTTTAACGTATCGGAGATGTTCCCCGGCACCGGCTCATAGTGGGATACCTGCATGGTAAAGGTTGCCCGGCCCTGGGTCAAGGAGCGCAGCGCGGTTGCATAGCCGAACATCTCAGCCAGCGGGACCTGGGCGGCCACTACCCTGACATCGGAGCGGGTGTCCATGCCGAGCACCTTGCCCCTCCGGGAAGAGAGGTCGCTGATCACATCTCCTACATAGTCAACAGGGCAGACCGACTCGACGTCCATGATGGGCTCGAGCATGATGGGGCCTGCCTTTTTGAGTGCGTTCTTGAGTGCCATGGAGCCTGCGATCTTGAAGGCAAGCTCGGAGGAATCCACCTCGTGGAACGACCCGTCGAGGAGCGATACCCGCATGTCCTGGACAGGATATCCGGCAATGGGCCCTATCACCAGAGACTCTTCAATCCCCTTCTTTACTGCAGGGATGTATTCGCGTGGTATCACGCCGCCTACGATTTTGTTCACAAATTCGAAACCTGATGCCGGCTCCAGGGGCTCCACGGATATGACCACATGGGCGTACTGCCCGTGACCGCCGGTCTGTTTGACGTACTTGACGGTTTCCCGAACGGTCTTGGTGATGGTCTCACGGTAAGCCACCTGGGGTTTGCCGACATTGGCCTCAACGCTGAACTCCCTCTTAAGCCTGTCCACAATGATCTCCAGATGGAGTTCGCCCATGCCCGAGATGAGTGTATCGCCGGTCTCACGATCGGACTGCACCCTGAAGGACGGGTCCTCCATGGCAAGCCGGGAAAGCGCAAAGCCCAGTCTTTCCTGGTCGGACTTGCTCTTGGGCTCGATGGCAATGGATATGACCGGTTCCGGGAAGTCCATGGACTCCAGGATAATGGGCTTATCAGGGTCACACAGACTGTGGCCCGTGATGGTGTTTTTGAGTCCTAATACTGCAGCGATTTCACCCGTACACAGCGTCTTTATCTCCTCGCGCTTGTCGGCATACATCCGCACGAGCCTTCCGATGCGTTCCTTCTTGGTCGTGCTGCAGTTATAGATGGTATCGCCCGAATTCAGCACGCCCGAGTACACGCGGATAAAGGTGAGCTGTCCCACGTACGGGTCGTTCATCACCTTAAAGGCCAGCGCGGAGAAGGGTTCATCGTCCCTTGGGTTACGGCTCGCATCCTCACCGCTTTCGCTCTTTCCCTTGACGGCACCGACCTCTACAGGCGACGGCAGGTAGTCCACAACGGCATCCAGCATCGGCTGCACACCCTTGTTCTTGAAGGCCGACCCGCAGAGAACCGGCGTTACCAGGCCTAAGAGCGTGCCCTTCTTAACGGCCTTTTTGATGGCTTCGTTTCCGATCTGCTCGCCCGCCAGGTATGCCACCATAATGGCATCATCGGCGTCGCAGAGTGATTCAACGAGGCGCTCGCGGTATTCATCTGCGATGTCTTTGTACTCGAACGGTATATCGATAAAGCCGTAACTTGCACCCTTGCTGGATTCGTCAAAGGTGACGGCCTTCATCTCGACGAGGTCGATGATGCCTGCGAAGTGCTCCTCCTGCCCCATGGGGAGCTGGAGTGCCACGGCATTGGCCCCGAGCTTGTTCTTGATCTGGCTTACTACATTCAGGAAGTCGGCCCCGACACGGTCCATCTTGTTGACAAAGGCGAGTCTGGGGACTTTATAACGCTCAGCCTGTCTCCAGACCGTCTCGGACTGAGGCTCTACGCCGCCTACGGCGCAGAAGACGGCCACGGCCCCGTCAAGCACGCGTAAGCTGCGCTCCACTTCGATAGTGAAGTCCACGTGGCCGGGGGTATCGATGATGTTGATGATGTGGTCTTTCCAGGAACAGGTCGTGGCGGCCGAGGTAATGGTGATGCCGCGCTCCTTCTCCTGCTCCATCCAGTCCATGGTGGCCTGGCCGTCATGCACCTCGCCGATCTTGTAGCTCCGCCCCGTATAGTAGAGGATGCGCTCGGTAGTCGTGGTCTTGCCCGCATCGATGTGGGCCATGATACCGATGTTCCTGAGTCTCTCTATCGGGACTGATCTCTTCACAACAATAATCCTTACCAGCGATAATGTGCAAACGCCTTGTTGGCCTCCGCCATCTTGTGCGTGTCTTCTTTCTTCTTAATGGAAGTTCCCCTGTTGTTGTATGCGTCCAGGAGTTCGGCGGCCAACCGCTCGCTCATGGTATGTTCGGAGCGCTCGCGTGCGGCATTGATGATCCATCTCCTGGCAAGCATGTCCCTCCTGTCGGGCCGAACCTCCTGAGGTACCTGGTAGGTGGCGCCGCCGATCCTGCGGGATCGGACCTCCAGGGAGGGCTTCACATTGTCGAATCCCTTGGTGAATACCTCAAGCGGGTCTTCCTTGGTCCTGGAGCCGAGGAGCTCCAATGTCTCATAGAAGATCATCTCACTCACGGACTTCTTTCCGTCCCACATGAGGCAGTTGATGAACTTTGCCACGTTGATGTCACCGAACTTCGGGTCCGATGAGATCCCCCTCTTCAGGCTTCCTCTCTTTTTCCTTGGCATGAAAAACCTCTACTTGGGTCTCTTGGTGCCGTACTTGGACCGGCCTTTACGGCGCTCCTGCACTCCTTCGGAGTCCATGACGCCACGGATGATGTGATAGCGAACACCGGGCAGGTCCTTGACACGGCCGCCCCTGATCAGCACCACTGAATGTTCCTGGAGGTTGTGGCCTTCGCCCGGGATATACGAGGTCACCTCATAACCGTTGGTAAGCCGCACACGGGCAACCTTTCTCAGGGCCGAGTTGGGCTTCTTGGGGGTCGTGGTGTAGACCCTCACACAGACGCCCCTCTTCTGGGGGCATGCCTGTAGGGCCCTCGTCTTCTGACGCTTCTCGATGGTCTTTCTGCCTTTCCTCACAAGCTGATTCAGTGTGGGCATTTCTTTCTATCCTCTTAGTGTCATCAATAGGAAAAAATTCCTTAATCCATGCTCAGATAGCCGCAGTCTTCTAACAATCCAACCCTTCTCCTGTCAAGGACTTTCTATACGAAATCATCTTCAAGGATTTCCTGATCGGCGAGCTCGATATCCACCTTGCGGTAAACAGGGAATCCGGTACCCGCCGGAATGAGGCGGCCCATGATGACGTTCTCCTTGAGACCCACCAGGTGATCCACCTTTCCTTCCACACTTGCTTCGGTCAGCACGCGCGTGGTCTCCTGGAAGGAGGCGGCCGAGATGAAGCTCTCGGTGTTGAGCGATGCCTTGGTGATCCCCAGCAGGAACGGCTCGGCAATGGCGGGCGTCTGCCCCTGGCCGACCACGCGCTGGTTCTCCTCTTCAAAGAGGAACTTGTCTACATATTCCCCTTCGATGGTATCGGAGTCGCCAGGGTCTTTGATCTTTACGCGCTTGAGCATCTGGCGGACTATGACCTCGATGTGCTTGTCGTTGATACGCACGCCCTGGAGGCGGTACACCTCCTGGACCTCGTTCACCAGGTACTTGGCAAGGTCCTTCTCGCCCCTGATGCGGAGGATGTCGTGGGGGTCCACGGCCCCGTCCATGAGCGGTTCGCCGGCCCGTACGAAGTCACCCTCGTGCACCGAGACGTGCTTGCTCTTGGGGATCATATAGTCCTTGGCCTGGCCGAGCTCGGGGGTGACAGTGACCTTGCGCTTGCCCTTGGTGTCCTTTCCGTATGAAACCTCGCCGTCGATCTCGCTGACCACGGAGCACTCCTTGGGTCGTCTCGCCTCGAAGAGCTCCACCACGCGCGGCAGTCCGCCCGTGATGTCCTTGGTCTTGGTGGTCTCGCGCGGGATCTTCACGAGCACGTCGCCCGCAAATACCTCGTCCCCTTCCTTAATAAATATATGCGCACCCACAGGCAGGTTGTACCTCGCCTGGTTCTTGGTGCCCGGGATCTTCAGGATCTTGCCTGCATCATCCGTTACCATGATTCTGGGCCTCAGCTCAGGGTCCTTAGGCTCGATGATGACCGAGCGGGACAGGCCCGTCACCTCGTCGATGTGCTCCATGACCGTAATCTCTTCCACCATGTCCTGGAACTTCGCATGACCGGCTACATCGGTGAGGATGGGCAGGGTATAGGGGTCCCATTCCGCCAAGAGTGTCCCGACCTCGACCTTCTGGCCGTCTTGTACCTTCACCTTGGCGCCGTATACGATTGCATAGGTCTCGCGCTCGCGTCCATTCTCGTCCACCAGGGTCACAAACCCATTGCGGTTCATGGACACCAGTTCACCTTCCCTGCCCATGGCAACCTTAAGTTCCTTGTACCTGGCGGTGCCTGCATGGCTGAACTTGATGCTCGACTGCTCCACGACCATGGCCGTACCACCCACGTGGAACGTCCTCATGGTGAGCTGGGTTCCGGGCTCGCCGATGGACTGGGCCGCAATAATGCCTACGGCCTCTCCGATGTTCACCATCCTGCCGCGCGCAAGATCCTTACCGTAGCACTTGGCGCATATACCGTGCTTGGAGCGGCAGGAAAGGGCCGAACGGGCAATGACCTTCTCGATGCCCGCATCGTCGATCAACTTCACGTGCGTTTCCGCGATCATGGTGTTGGCAGGGACAAGAACGTCACCGGTGTACGGGTCTCGGATGTCGTCCAAGGTAACCCTGCCGAGGATCCTTTCGCCCAGGTTCTGGATGATCTCGCCGCCTTCAACGAGTGCCTCCATCTCGATGCCGTCTAAAGTTCCGCAGTCTTCTTCCGTGACGATGACGTCATGAGCCACATCCACGAGCCTTCGGGTGAGGTAACCGGAGTTGGCGGTTTTTAGGGCCGTGTCCGCAAGACCCTTTCTGGCACCGTGGGTGGAGATGAAGTATTCAAGGACATCCAGGCCCTCTCTGAAGTTGGACTCGATGGGAGTCTCGATGATCTCGCCGGAGGGCTTGGTCATGAGTCCGCGTATGCCGGCCAGCTGCCTGATCTGCTGGGCGGAGCCGCGTGCCCCTGAATCCGCCATCATGAATATGGGGTTGAAGGACGGGGTCTCTATGGTGGTCCCGTCTTTGAGCTTGATGGTGTCGGATTTGATGGTCTCCATCATGTCCAGAGCGATATGGTCGGTCACCTTGGTCCAGATATCCACGATCTTGTTGTACCGCTCACCGTCGGTGATAAGACCCTCGTTGTACTGGTTGATGATCTGGGACACGTCATCCTTGGCTTTCCCGATGATCTCTCCCTTGGACTTGGGGATCTTCATGTCCTCTATGCCTATGGAGATGCCGGCCTTGGTGGCATAGAAGTAGCCCAGATCCTTTATGCGGTCGGCCAGCAGCACGGTCTTCTTATCGCCTGCCAGGCTGAAACAGGTGTCCACCAGTTCGCCTAGAGCCTTCTTGGTCATGGGCTTGTTGATGGCCTCGAAGGGGATGTCGGAAGGGACGATGTCCCTGAAGATGATCCTTCCCACCGTGGTGTCGACGTATGTGCCCTCCATGCGCACCTTTATCTTTGCATGAATGGAGGCCACTCCTCCATCATAGGCGGCCCGCACTTCATCCGGTCCGAAGAACACCATACCCTGGCCTTTGGCATCCGGCTTCTCACGGGTGAGGTAGTAGATGCCGAGCACAATGTCCTGGGTGGGCGCGATGACGGGCTTGCCGTGTGCAGGGGACAGGATGTTGTTTGTAGACATCATGAGCACACGGGCTTCCACCTGGGCCTCTATGGACAGAGGAACGTGGACCGCCATCTGGTCGCCGTCGAAGTCGGCGTTGAACGCCGTACAGACCAGAGGGTGCAGCTGGATGGCCTTGCCCTCGATCAGAATGGGCTCGAAGGCCTGGATGCCGAGCCGGTGCAGCGTAGGTGCGCGGTTCAGCATGACCGGGTATTCCTGCACCACCTCTGCCAGGCATTCCCAGACCTCGGGGGTCTCGTTCTCCACCATCCTCTTTGCGCTCTTTATGGTACTTACATATCCTTTTTCTTCAAGCTTGTTGTAGATGAAGGGCTTGAAAAGTTCGATGCCCATCTTCTTGGGCAGGCCGCACTGGTGGAGCCTCAAGTCAGGGCCTGCGGTAATGACCGAACGGCCCGAGTAGTCCACACGCTTGCCTAAGAGGTTCTGCCTGAAGCGGCCTTGCTTGCCCTTGAGCATGTCGGAGAGCGACTTCAACGGCCTGCGGTTGGCACCGGTGATGACGCGTCCCCGCCTGCCGTTGTCGAAAAGCACGTCCACCGCCTCCTGGAGCATGCGCTTCTCATTACGTAGGATGATGTCCGGGGCGTTGAGTTCTATAAGTCTCTTCAGACGGTTATTCCGGTTGATGACCCTGCGGTAGAGGTCGTTCAGGTCGGATGTGGCAAACCTGCCGCCATCCAGCGGGACCAGGGGCCTTAAGTCGGGCGGCAGCACCGGTATGACCTTGAGGATCATCCAGGAAGGGTCCTGCCATGGTTTGATGTAGTCGATCTCATCATGGGAAAGCCGCCTGGACTCGACAAGCCTCTCGATCACCTCGTTGACCCTGGGGATGATGGTCTTCTTTTCCTCGTAGGTCGTCGCCTCATCCCAGCGCTTGACGATCTTGCGGCACTCGGTCAGGAACTCACCCAGGGCGCGCCGGAACTGCTCATCCTTCTCCAGATGGAAGCGGTCCTCGATAAAGGCCATGAGGTCGGAAGGCTCAATGCCCCTGAAGACATTGACCATGCGCAAACGGCGTGAGAGCTTTTTCTTCTTGGCCTCGCTCTTGGTCTTCTGGGTATCGTCCTTAAGGGTGATGGAGAGGTTCAGGATATCGAGATCCTTGATGAGCTCATCCACGGCCTCTGCCCCCATCTTGGCTGAAAAGCTGCCTATGCCGTATTTATCCACGGCCTGCCGGAACTTGTCCTCGGTTAAGAGCTCACCCTTGTGGAAGGGCGTGTCTTTCTCATCGGTGACGATGTAGCTCTCGAAATACAGCACACGCTCCAGCTCTTTGATGGAGAGGTCCAGCAGGGCGCCTATCTTGCTGGGCAGGCTCTTTAAGAACCAGATATGGGCGACGGGCGTTGCAAGCTCGATGTGGCCCATGCGCTCGCGGCGGACCCTCGAATCGATCACCTCGACCCCGCACTTCTCGCAGACCACTCCCCGGTGCTTCATGCGCTTGTATTTGCCGCAGATGCACTCGTAGCTCTTGATGGGTCCGAAGATGCGTGCGCAGAAAAGCCCGTCGCGCTCCGGCTTGAAGGTCCGGTAATTGATGGTCTCGGGCTTTTTCACCTCGCCGTAGGACCACGCCAGGATCTTCTCGGGCGATGCCAGCCCGATGCGAACCGCCATGTAGTTGGAAGGATCCTTGGGTTTCTCAAAATAGCTGTATAAGTCTTCCAATGTTATCCCCCCTTAGTGTTGGCCTTGCCCCTCGATCAATGAGATATCGAGGCCCAGGCTTTTGAGTTCTCTCGTGAGAACGTTGAATGACTCCGGTATTCCGGGCTCCAGCTCATGCTGGCCCTTGACGATGGACTCGTACATCCTGGTCCTGCCGGCCACGTCGTCGGACTTGACCGTGAGAAACTCCTGCAGGGTGTAGGCGGCGCCATAGGCCTCGATGGCCCAGACCTCCATCTCTCCCAGGCGCTGGCCGCCGAACTGGGCCTTGCCGCCAAGAGGCTGCTGGGTGACGAGTGAGTACGGGCCGATGGACCGGGCATGGATCTTGTCATCCACCAGATGGTGGAGCTTGAGCATGTACATGATGCCTACGGTGACCTTAGAGTCAAAGGGCTCTCCGGACCTGCCGTCGTACAGGGTGACACGTCCGCCGTCCGTTATGCCTGCCAGCTTGAACATGCCGGCTATGTCGTTTTCCGTTGCGGAATCGAACACCGGTACCGATACGGTGAGCCCGCCCTCCTTGATCTTGCTGGCAAGCTCAAGGAGCTCTTCGCGGGAGGCCTTCTCAAGTATCCTGCTTATCTTCTTTGAGCCATAGACCTTTTTGAGCATGCCCTTGAGCTCCTCGTCCGGATATTTCTCTTCTATCATCTTGTTGATCACCTCGCCGATGCCGTGCATGGCCCAGCCGAGGTGTGTTTCAAGGATCTGGCCGACATTCATGCGCGAAGGTACGCCTAAGGGGTTCAGTACGATGTCCAGCGGCCTACCGTCGGTAAAGAAGGGCATGTCCTCCTCGGGGAGTATCCGCGAGATGACGCCCTTGTTGCCGTGGCGGCCGGCCATCTTGTCGCCGACCGATAGCTTGCGCTTGATGGCTACATAGACCTTCACCATCTTGTTCACACCGGGCGGCAGATCGTCTCCGGCGGAGAGCTTTTCGATCTTGGAGTCATAGAAGTCCAGGATGAGCTTCTTCTGATGGTCCACCCTCGTGATGACCTTCTCGATCTCCTGCTCAACCTCATTTCCTTCTGCGACGCGGATGTCTTTGAAATCGTCTATCCTCAGCTGGTCGAGCATCTCCTTCTTGATGACATTCCCCTTCTTGGCGATGATGGTGTCGCCCAGATGGGAGAGCATCGGCCCTGAGAGCTTTTTGCCGATGAGCAGGTCTTCAAGCCTGTTCCTGCCTCCATCAACGATGATTGCGATCTCGTCTTCCTGGTCCTTCCTCAGCTTATCGATCTCCATATGCTCGATCTGGAGTGTCCGCTCGTCCTTATCCTGTCCTCTGCGGTTGAAGACGCGAGCGTCAATGATGGTTCCCTCGATGCCGGGCGGGACCCTTAAGGAGGTGTCCTTCACTTCGCTGGCCTTCTCGCCGAAGATGGCGCGCAGCAGTTTCTCCTCAGGAGAGAGCTGGGTTTCGCCCTTGGGGGTGACCTTTCCCACCAGGATATCGCCGGGTTTGACCTCGGCGCCGATGCGGATAATGCCCGAGTCATCGAGGTCTTTTAAGGCCTCTTCGCCGGCATTCGGTATGTCCCGTGTGATCTCTTCGCTGCCGAGCTTGACGTCACGGGCCATGACCTCGAATTCCTCGATATGCACCGAGGTATAGAAGTCTTCTTTCACCACTCGCTCAGAGATGAGGATGGCGTCTTCATAGTTATAGCCGCCCCAGGGCATGAAGGCGACGATCAGATTCCTGCCCAGGGCCAGCTCACCGTTTCGGGTAGCCGGGCCGTCGGCAATGATCTCGTTTCTGGCTACGTGCAGCCCTTTTCGCACGATAGGCTTCTGGTTAAAGGAGGTGTTCTGGTTGGCACGCTTGAATTTGGTGAGCCGGTAGATGTCGATTCCGGTGTCCTCCCGGTCCTTGCCCATGGTGTCGGCCTTGATGACGATACGCTGGCTGTCCACATCCTGCACCGTCCCGGGCCGGTGGGCCACTACACACACACCCGAGTCCCTGGCCACAAGCTGCTCCATGCCGGTTCCCACTATGGGCGGCCTGGAGAAGAGCAGCGGTACTGCCTGGCGCTGCATGTTGGAGCCCATGAGCGCCCGGTTGGCATCGTCATGCTCCAAAAATGGGATGAGGTTTGCCGACACGGAAAAGAGCTGGTTCGTGGCCACGTCCATATAGGTGACCTGGTCGCGGGTGACCGTAGAGTACTGGCCGTTCCTTACGCGCACGCGCACCAAGTCGGCAATGATCTTACTATCTTCATCCAGGGGCTCGGTTGCCTGAACAATAACCTGCTCATCTTCTTCAATGGCGCTTAAGTAGTGAATCTCATCGGTAACCACCCCGCCCTTCACCACGTAATACGGGGTCTCGATGAACCCGAACTCGTTCACGCGTCCGTAGGTGGAGAGCGATACGATGAGACCGATATTCGGGCCTTCCGGCGTCTCGATGGGACAAACGCGGCCGTAGTGGGAGGGGTGCACGTCACGCACCTCGAACACGGCACGCTCTCTGGTGAGTCCGCCGGGACCCAGGGCGGAGAGCCTGCGTTTGTGGGTGATGGCGGATAACGGATTGGTCTGGTCCATGAACTGGCTCAACTGGCCCGAGCCGAAGAACTCCCTGATGACCGCGGTCACCGGCTTGGGGTTGATGAGGTTGTTGGGCATCATGGTCTCAACGTCCTGCAGGCTCATGCGTTCCTTGATGGCCCGCTCCATCCGGACCAGCCCGATCCGGTACTGGTTTTCCAGGAGCTCGCCCACGGATCGTACGCGGCGGTTGGACATGTGGTCGATGTCATCCACGGACCTGCCCTGCATGCCGTCTCTCAGTTGCAGGAGGTATTTCACGGTGAAGAGAATGTCCTCCTTGCGGAGCACCGTATAGTCAAGCGGTGCCTCTTCCTCGCTGATATGAAGCTTCTGGTTTATCTTCATCCTGCCCACGCGGGAGAGGTCATAGTAGGAGGGGTTGAAAAACAAATTATCGAAGAAATGGGTCGCTATCTCAAGGGTCGGAGGATTCGACGGCCTCAAGCGTCGGTATATTTCGATGAGGGCCTCTTCCGGTGTGTCCACTTTATCAAGGGCCAATGTCTTGCTCAGCGAACTGCTGTAGGTGATCTCATCAAAATAGATGGCCTTGAACTCTTTGATGCCGTGTTCATGGAGCTTTTCAATGAGCTCTTCGGTGATCTCCTCATTGGCGTCCACGATGATCTCGCCGGTTTCCATGTTCACGATATCATCGGCTATGATCTTGCCTAAAAGTTCGCTCTCTTCCATGACAATGGGCTCGAAGACCTTGCCCTTGTACTTGCTCGCGATCTTGGCCGTGACCTTGCGTCCCGCCTTGAGAACCGCCTCATCGGAACCTTTCAGCTTAATATCGAAGTCAACCTTCAGCCCCAGGAGGTTCTCTATGTCGATATGCTTGTGGACCGCTTTCTTCTCGAAGGTGTAGCGTTCCTTGGGGTAGTAGATGGCAAGGACATCCTGGTTCGAGAAACTCATGGCCTTCATGAGCGTAGTCACCGGCATCTTCCTGCGGCGGTCGATCCTGAGATATAAGATGCTCTTCGCATCGAAGTCCAGATCGAGCCAGGAGCCTCTGGCAGGGATGATCCGGGCCGAATAGAGGACTCTCCCGCCCGTGGCGGCCCGGGCCGTGGTCTTATCGAAAAAGATCCCGGGCGACCGATGGAGCTGGCTTACAATGACCCGCTCGGTACCGTTGATGATGAAGGTGGAGCTCGGGGTCATGAGCGGTATCTCACCGAAGTAGACCTCCTGCTCCTTTATATCCCTGATGCTCTGGGTGCCCGACTCCTCGTCGCGGTCATAGACAACGAGCCTCACCTTGAGGTTCACCGGCGCGGCATACGTGAGGCCCTTCTGGAGGCATTCATCCATGTCATACTTCGACTCACCCAGCCGGTATTCCACGAACTCTAGCGATGCGTCCTCATTGAAATCCTTGATCGGGAATACAGATTTGAACACCTGCTGAAGACCGATGTTCTTCCTTTTCTCCGGCGGTATGTCCTTTTGCAGAAAAGCGCTATAGGACGACTTCGGAAGTTCAACCAAGTCGGGTATGTCCAGGATGGTCTGCCTCTTTCCGAAGTTCTTTCGCCTTAATTGCGGATTTAAAAGGATGCTTTCTATCATCTTTTTTAGTCTTCCTCTTTTTTAAGAGTTATGATTCCTACACGAGGGAAGCAGCGGGGGGACAGGCTGAGCCTATCCCCCGCTCAGGGTGTACCTGTTCTCTACTTAATCTCGACGACTGCACCGACCTCTTCGAGCTTCTTCTTGGCGTCTTCGGCTTCCTCTTTGTTTACGCCCTCCTTCACTGTCTTGGGCACTCCCTCAACGGCATCCTTCGCCTCTTTGAGGCCAAGGTCGGTGAGTGCGCGCACGACCTTGATGACCTGGATCTTCTGCGGGCCTACATCCTTAAGGACCACATCAAAGGTGGTCTTCTCCTCTACAGCTGCGGCAGGGGCAGCACCCGGCATGGCGGCAACAGCGGCAACCGGGGCGGCAGCAGTAACACCGAACTTCTCTTCAAGTTGCTTAACAAATTCCGACAGATCGAGAACGGTCATGCTCTC
>Ga0187881_10002992_pt1 | contig 15051 bp, 13 predicted proteins | sample June2016WEW_19_1_2_FD_133017 | JGI IMG/M metagenome (GOLD analysis project Ga0187881, IMG submission 133017) | Peatland microbial communities from SPRUCE experiment site at the Marcell Experimental Forest, Minnesota, USA - June2016WEW_19_100 | ecosystem: Environmental > Terrestrial > Soil >...
AGGGCCTGTCTCACCAAAAGGTCGTGCTTGGCGAGCACTCCCGAAACGCCGGCGAGGATCCCCGACTTGTGAGGGTCGGCGTTCACCCTCAAGACCGTGTAGCCAAGATGAGAGGCCACCCCGACGAGGCTCGCACCTGCGGGCCTGAGCTTCATAAAGATGGGTCTCATCTGCTCATCTCCGAGGATGAAGGCGGCCGTGTCCCTGACGACTCGCCTATCCACTCCAGCAGCCCTAGCCAGGCTGACGTCCGTAATCTCGGCGTCGGCGACATAGAAGCGCCCGTCTTCGTCGACCCTGATCCCGCTCTCGATCAGCAGGCGGGCGACCTGGAGGCCCGCCTTCCTCTTGACAAAGTGGCCCTTGACGGCGTTCCACATCAGATACCTGCTCCCGGAAAGACTGTCATGAACATCAGCGCCCTTTTTCGGGCAGTGAGGTCTAGAACCAATCGCCCTAAAAGACTATCGCGGAAACGCCGTTCATGGCCACATGACGGTGGTCTGGAAGCTGTTCCCGGCCTCGGTGACAAGGACTATGTTGTAGAGCGTCCCAGAAATCGTGCCGGAGGTCGAAACGGTGAGCGTCCCGGAGGCTGCCGACGCCAGCTGGCCCGCCTGGCTGAAGCCCGATCCGAAGGTGACGGAGGCGGGGACGCCGTTGAAGTAGACCTGCAGCACCGTGACGGTCCCTGGGCTCTGGTTGAGCACGGTGACGTTGAGGGTCCCCCCTGTCACGGAGGCAGACAGCACTAGCTCTTCGATACCCCCACCGTCACCCCCTCCTCCAGGGGACCCTCCAGAAGCAGGGAGCGAGATTTGAGTCGAAACGGTGCCGCCGTCAGACGTCTCGACCTCTACCTCCAGGGATTGGCCCGCGGAGTACGTCACCCCGCCTCCGCTGGCGACCGTGACGGATAACGAGAAGAATGAACTGGGCTGCACGACAACAGGGAGGCCCGGCGAACTCACCTCGGCTGAATAGTCCTTCCCGTCAACCCTGACTGCGGATATCGTGAGAGGGGAACCACCTTCATTGGAACCCTGTACGATTACGGTCCATGGCCCGCTCCCGCTTGACGAGCCAGTGCCGAGGACGAGCCCGCGAGCGCTGTTGCTTCCTTGACCAGGCACCACGAGTTCCCGCCAAGCGAGGAAGCCGGCTGCCACCCCCAGGACTATCAGGGCGATCACTATGAGAGCCAGAGGCCTCAATGAAGTCGACCTGCCTGAGAGCCTGGATGCATTGACCCCGCCTCGCCAACCATGTAGCAGGGGATGCACTTAAGCTGTCGACGGGTCATATCCCTCTGCAGTTTGTGGAGCGAATCATCCTCGCCCTGCGCTTAAGGGCATAGCCCAGACTAGGATGCGCAGAACAGGGAGACAAAAAGGATCGAAGAAAGGGTGCGCGGCTAGTCTTCCATGCCGCCCATGCCGCCCATGCCACCGCCCATTCCTTCCATGCCGCCCATGCCACCGCCCATGCCACCTGCGCCTGCCGGCCCCTTCGGGCCGCCCCTAGGCTTGGAAGATGCTATCACGTCGTCTATCCTGAGCAGCATGCTCGCGGCTTCGACGGCCGACTTTATGACCTGGACCTTGACGGCCAGCGGCTCGAACACCTCTCTTTCGTACATGTCGCCCACCTTGCTCTTGGCGGCGTCGACTCCGCTGTAGATCTTCCCCTCGCCGTGGGCCGCGGCCAGCTTCACCTGCGTGTCGAGGATGTCCATCCCGGCGTTCTCCGCCAGGGTCAGGGGTATGACCTCCAGGGCGTCGGCGAACTTCTGAACGGCCAGCTGTTCTCTTCCTGGGAGCGTGCTCGCCCATTCGCGGAGCCTGAACGATATCTCAGCCTCAGGAGCGCCTCCGCCCACCACGACAAAGGGCTTCTCGAGGACGTCCTTAGTGGTCATGATGGCATCGTGGAGGGACCTCTCGGCCTCGTCGACGATGCGCTGACCTCCGCCTCTAACGAGAATGGTAACCGCCTTGGGGTTCTTGCAGCCTTCGATGAAGACCCACTTGTCCTCTTCGACCTTCCTTTCCTCCACCAGATCGGCCTTCCCCAGATCCGAGGCCGTCAGATCTTCTATAGTGGTGACGACCCTGCCGCCGGTCGCCCTCGCCAGCTTCTCCATGTCACTCATCTTGACCCGCCTCACGGCGAGTATCCCCGCCTTGGCAAGGTAGCTCTGAGAGATGTCGTCGATGCCCTTCTGGCACACCACCACGGTGGCGCCCGCCTCCCTAATCTTGTCGACCATGGCCTTGAGCATCCCCGACTCCTCGTCGAGGAAGGACTTCATCTGTGTGGGGGCGGTGATGTTGATCTTGGCGTCGAATTCAGTCTTCTCTATCTCGAGTGGAGAGTTTATGAGAGCAATCTTGGCCTTATCAATCCGCTTGGGCATGCCCGCGTGGACGACCTCCTTGTCCACGACGATGCCTCGGATGAGGGTGGTATCGAGGATGGAGCCCCCTGGCTTCTTCTCGACCTTGATGTTGTCTATGTCGACAGAGTATGATCCGTCCTCATGCTTGTCGGCGACGAGGAGGAGCGCTTCCACCACCAACTTCCCCAGGAACTCGGAGTCCTTGGAAACCATCTTCGTGGCCATCGTCGTCTTAGCTATCTTCAGGAGCCACTCGGGGTCGCCAACCTTCACCTTGATGGCTATCTCGTCGAGTATCTTCATGGCCTGAGACGCGGCCTTCCTGTATCCGTCCACTACGATGGTAGGATGGACCTCCTTATCCAAGAGGAGTTGTGCCTTATCAAGCAGGGCACCAGCGAAGACCACGGTGGAGGTGGTGCCGTCGCCGACCTCGCCGTCGGTGGCCTTGCTGATTTCAACCATCATCTTGGCTGCCGGATGCTGGACGTCGATCTCCTTCAATATGGTGGCGCCGTCGTTGGTGATGGTGACATCGCCCAGGGTGTCCACTAGCATCTTGTCCATACCACGTGGCCCAAGACTGGACTTCACAATTTCGGCGATGAGCATCGCAGCGGCTAAGTTATTGCGCTGTGCGTCTCTCCCCTTGGCCTCGGAAGAGCCTTCCTTGAGGATGAGAACGGGCTGCCCAGTGGAAGTAACGGCCGGGTATGCGGTTGTAGACATTGTCTCAATCAACACTCCTTTTTTCCAATCGGAATAATCTGCGAAACAACACGTCACCAGAGCACTTTATATGTTTTTCTGATTACTCGCTACGCCATCCAAGGATTCAAACCTAGCCAGACGCCTTGGTGACCTTGACGTTGGGGACGCGAAGAGCCGGGATGAGCGTCGGAGCATCCACCTCCCACCACTGGACCCATCTCCTCTCCTTGCCGATTGCATCCATCTCCTTCATCTGGCGCGGAATCTCCCCGCTCAGGCGCATCCCTGCCACCGGATGGAGGAGCTCGCCGTTCTCGATGAGCCACGCGGCGTCCCTCGGGAGGGTCGAGTACTCGCCCTTGGTGTAGCTCTGGAAGCGTGTATACCAGTTGCTCGTGACGTAGATCCCCCTGTTGGTCCCCCGAATCATTTCGTCCAAGGTCTGGTCCCCAGGCTTTATCTCTATGTTCCAGACGTGAGGTTCGATCAGGCCTGCGTTCCCCGTCAGCTCCGCTTTGTGCTTGGCGGCGGTGGTGCGGTTGTGGACGTAGGTCTTCAGGATTCCCCTATCGATCAGCGAATTGCTGCGAGTGGAAACACCCTCGTCGTCGAAGGACCTGCTATGGAGGCCGTTCTCGATCTGGCCATGGTCGACGAAGGTCAGTGCCTCGGTGGCCACCTGCTTTCCCAGAGCGTCTGCCAGGAAGGAGAGGCCCGCTTCGACGCTGAAGGCCGAAACGGAGCTGGCCACATGCTGCATCAGCTCGGCCGCCACGGTGGGGCCCATGATCACGGAGTATTCACCGGCCTCCACCTCCTTGGGGTGCTGGCTGAGCTTGGCGTTCTCGCCAGACAGCCTTCCGGCAGCCTCAACGTCAAAGGCATTTAGGTTGGTCGCCACGGCCAGGCCCTGGCCGCTGGCATCCCTGTCGGTGAAGGACCTCACATTGAGCAGGAAGCGACTGCGCTCCTCGCTAGCCATGACCCCAGTGGAGGTCGAGATGGAGGTTGTGCAGCGTTCAGTCGACAGCGAACCGGCGACCCTGCGGGCACCAGCCGCCCGGGCAGCCTCAATCGCGATGGAGGCGTTACCGGCAAGGTTGAAGTCGGCGATGCGGGGATCGAAGTCGCCGTTGAAAGCGTACTTGAACGGCCCCTGAGGAAGCCGCGGGAAGTCCGACTCCCCGCCCGCGGTCATCATCGACTTGTAGAGTCGCTCGACGAACCTGTCGACGCTGGCCCTGTCGATCGTCGAAAGGTCGCCGAAGACCTTCCTCTTGCCCTTGGTGAGGTAGACGAAGAGCTCCTTCGTGAGAAGGCGGTTGGTGATGGTTAGGCTGTTGTTCCCGAAGCGGGCCTGGCCTTCGTCAGTGTGATAGAGCAGGATGCTGTAGTCGTCGACCCCCAGCTCCCTGCACTTGGCGGCGGCCCAATCCCTCGAATCATCTTTGCTCAAGGGGGGTCACCTCGCTCCAACCTTTACGTCCTTCACGACGAACTTGGGGCCGCCATGCCACACCGGCGCCCCCTGCTGGGGATCTCCCTTCCCGCAAGTGGCTGCCCCGAATTCCATCTCCTTGCCGCGGGCGTAGACCCCTCCCCAAAGCCTGGGCGTGCTTATCTCTATGACGGGGTTGCGGACGAGGCCCTTGACCTCGCCATGCTCGATGAGGTAGGCTTCGTGGCCGACGTACCGGCCGTTCAGCCTCTTGTCATCGATGTTCCACTCCATGAAGTTCTTGACGTAAACGCCGCGGCTGATCTCCTTGAGCAGCTCCTCGAAGGTGTAGTCGCCCGGCTCGACGTACGTGTTGGCCATCCTGATGATGGGTTCCCTGTCATAGCGGACGGCCCTTGCCGAGGCGTTGCTGTCCACCCCGAAGGTTTGGGCGGTCTCTCTGTTCTGGAGCAGCTCGGTTATGGAGCCGCCTGCGATGAGTCTTCTCTTCCTCGACTTAACGCCTTCGTCATCGTAGAGGTAGTAGCCAAAAGCATGAGGTAGGGTGGGATCATCACTTATGTTGGCCTCGTTGCTTCCCACCCTCAGCCCCACGTCGTCCGACGACAGGTAGGACTCCCCTGCCTGGGCGCCCTCCCTGCCGAGGATCCTGTCGGCCTCCCCCGGGTGGCCCACCGATTCGTGCGCCATTATCCCGGCCACCTCGTGACCGACGAGGACATCCATCTCCCCGGGGACGAACTTGGCGGCCTCCTTCAGAATCTTGAGCACCATCGAGGACTCCTCGCTGAGCTTCTCCAGGATCTTCATTCGTCCAAGCGCCTCCCAGCCGCCCGACTCCCCATACTGGACGGTCCTCTGGACTACGTTCCCTCCGGCTACGCCCGTAAGGATGCCTAAGAGCATCAAACGGGGGACCCTACTGTCCAGCTTGGAGCCGTCCGAATTGACGTAATACTTCTCGTCCACCTCCGACATCAGATAGAGCACCCTGTTGGCGATCTTCAAGTCGGTGCCCACAGCGGTGACGGCGGCGTCCAGCTCCCTGAGATAGGAGAGGATACTCTCCAAGGTGACGTCCTCGAGCGGCTCGCTCTCCTCCGCCCTCCACTTGGCGAGGTGCACGTCCTCCCGGCTCATCTTGACCTTCTCTTTGAAGTGAGGCGCGGAAGCCTTCGCCTGCTTGGCGAGGCGAGTAGCCAGCTCCGCAACATTGCTTTTGTCGAGCAGGTTGGTGGAGCCGAAGGCGAGGGCCCCCTTGTATATGACTCGCACACCTACGCCCAGCGTGTCACCATATCCTGGCGTCTCGACCTCCCCATTCTTGAGCGCCGCCATCTGCTCGATGTTCCTCTGAAGGCGCGCCTCGGCGTATTCGGCGTCGGCCTTCATGGCAGCTTCAACGGCCTTTTCCGCAAGATCCCTGTCCAATGCCGTCATCGCGAGAGGTGCGACTTCGCCTGCTCTTTTATGTATTCTCGGACATTCGTCATCACTTGGCGAGCTTCAGCCCAGGAGGACGCGAGCGTCGACGACCGCCCCTCCCGATGAGTACAGGAAGAAGGGGTTGATCTCCATCTGATTGATGGAAGGGTTCTCCAGCATTATTCCAGACATTTTCACTATAAGGTCTCTGAGGCAGCCCGTGTCGTAGGGGTCTGTCCCACGGTAGCCCTTGAGGATGCGCGAGATGCGAAGTTCGCCCATCATCTCTTCTGCTTTGATGGGCGCTATGGGCGCCACCCTGAGCGTGTAATCCCTCACCAGCTCCGTGTAGGTCCCTCCTGCGCCTAGCGTGATCACCGGGCCGAAGAACCGGTCCCTATAGGCCCCTATTAGGAGCTCGAAGCCCTGCATCGCCATCTTCTGCACGAACACCCCCCTGAAGGGGTCCGTAAGGCCTAGGTCGGAGGTCCTGTTCCACAGTTTCGCAAACTGGCTCCTGACCCCGATGCTGTCCCCCACGTTAAGGACCACGCCGCCCACATCCGTCTTGTGGCTGACCCTAGCCGTCACCATCTTCAAGGCCACGGGATAGCCCATCAACTCGGCGGCATTCACCGCCGCGTCTTCGTCCTGCACAACGGCTGAGGGCAGCAGCGGTATGGAGTACTCGGCCAGGAGGCGGCTGGCGTTGGGCTCAAGAAGGATGGCTGCACCGCCGCCTTCCATGTATGACTTCAACCAGTCCACCTTATCGCTAGAGGACTGCGTGTCGCGCCAGAGTTCGGGGTCGTTCTTGAAGAAGCCGTAGCGTGAAAGGAAATGGATCGCCTTTGCTGCCCTGTCGGGCGTTGGATAGGAGGGTATCCCGTAGGTCTCGTACTTCGACCTCATAATCCTCGCCCACTCCGCCTCGCCGACGTCACAGGTCACTACCGGCCGGCCGGAGGACTTCCGGACGGAGGCTATCACGTCGACCACGTCGTCGAACACGGCCGGCGCGTGATGGAGCGTGATGTAGAGCCAGGCGTCGAAGGCGCTACCCACCATCAGGGCTTCGCTGGCGAACCTAAAGGTCTGGCTGCTCGCCGAGCCCGTAAGGTCCAACGGGTTGTTGGGAGATACCATGGAGGGAAGGTTCCCTGCGTTCTCCATGGCGACAAGGCTCCTCACCGTCTCCTTCCCCAGTGCCGGGACCTTCAGCCCCAGCTCTTCGCAAGAGTCGGCGGCTATGACACCGGCGCCGCCGCCGTTAGTCACGATGACGACCCTGTCACCGTCAGGCGGTGAAAGCATCGACAGCGCCTTCCCCGCGTCGAAGAGGTCCTCGATAGTGGAAACCTCCACCAAGCCTCCCTGATGGAAGGCAGTGCTATAGACCTCGACCTGGCCCACCATAGAGGCCGTGTGAGTGAAGGCCGCCCTGATGCCCGACTCCGACTTGCCCGCCTTGAGCACCACAATCGGCTTCTTCTTGGAGGCCGTGCAGCAGGTCTCGATCAGCTTCCTCCCCTTTTTGACGCCCTCGACGTAGAGAAGCATCACCTTTGTCTTCTCGTCGTCGGCATAGTAGGATATGACCTCGTCCAGGGTGACGTCGGCCTGGTTCCCCAGCCCCACGAAGGCGCGAAGGCCCCCTCCGCTGCCCACGATGTAGTCGATGAGGGCCGCGCCAATGCCGCCACTCTGGCTGACCAGCACGATGGAACCCGGCCTGGCCTTTGGCATGGAGACGGCTTCATGCCTGTTGGAAGTCATCTTCCATTCCGGAAGGAAGAAGGTGTCCACCCCGATGTACGGGTCCTGTATCCCCAGCGTGTTGGGGCCGAGCACTCTGATGCCATTCTCTGAGCCAATCCTGACCACCTCCTCCTCAAGCGCGACGTTGCCCACTTCGCCGAACCCGCCCGAGATGACGATGGCAGCGGGCACGGCCTTCTTCCCTAAGTCCAGCATGACCGCCGGGGTGTTCGGCGCGGGGACGACCACCACGGCGAGGTCGACCTCACCCTCGATGGAGCTAACATCGGGGAAGCACGGCCCTCCGGCCACTTCGGCATAATGAGGGTTGACGGCGTAGAGGGCGCCCTTGTAGGAACCCATCTTCTTCGATACCGACAAGTTGTTGAAGACCTCATAGCCTAATTTGGTAGGTTCAGACGAGGCGCCGACGACGGCTATGCTCCGTGGGTTGAACAGACAAGTCAGCGATGGTGAGCCTGGCAAGGGACTGGGCTTCGCCTTCGGGAGACATGGAAGGGCAGGCGATTTAAACCTGAGCCATGAGACTGCCCGCGTGAGTTGGCCTAGGCTTTCGCAGCCTTCAGAGTGGATGCCAGGTCGACGCAGAGGGCGGCGGGAAGCTCAAATTCGCGCAAGAGGCTCTTCATGATGAAATCCTCGATGATCGTCGCCGAGTCTCCGAAGACGTCCCCGAGGCACTTCTGAAGCTTCTCGGGAGCGTCCACCAAGTCGGCGACGTTGGCCGAGTACTGCTTCTTGACATAGGTCCTGAAGGCGTTCGAGGCAGGCCCTCCCAGCAACGCGTAGAGACAGCCATCGATGACAAGCGCCAACATTTCGGTGGATGGCTTGGAGGCTTCGGTGTCCGTCGCGCTCCGAAGGCCCCCTCCGGTCTTCAATTTGAATATCTGACGGTGGTTGAGTATTTTAACTTGACCTTCGACGGTGATCGACCTCACGTCCAGACCCCATCAGCGGCGGCCGGGGAAGGCTGCGCGGGCGAACCTCCGCATGCTGGATATGTAGCTCTCGGCGTCCCTGTCCCCGAAATAGGCCACTAGGTACTCGAGACCGGCTGCGCCGTACTCCCGGAGCATTCTGGTCACTCCGTCCACACCTCCGCCCCAGACCACACGCCTTTCCCCCGCCGGGTTCTCGGTCAGTTTCGACTCCCTGGCCTCCAGGTCGATGGTCATCCGCGAGGAAACGATGACTTGGCGCTTCCCTGCCAGCTTCCGAAGCTCCTTCACCCGGACCTGGAACTCGTCAAAGGGTATGCTCGTAGCGTGCCAGGCGTTTCCCAGCGCTCCGGCTCGCCTCAGGGCAAAGCTGCTGTTGCCGCCGATCCAGATGGGCGGGCCCCCCGATTGCTCGGGCTTGGGGTCGCAGGTAACGTCGCGCAGAGAGTAGTACCTCCCCACGTAGTCCACGACCGGCTGGGTCCAGAGGGAGCGCAAGAGCTCGATTTCCTCTTCGGCACGGACTCCCCGGTCGTGGAAGCTGGCCCCCAGTGCCTTAAACTCCTCCTCCCACCAACCCACGGCCAGCCCGGCGATCAGGCGTCCTCCGGAGAGCTGGTCCACCGTCGCCAGCTGCTTTGCCAGGAGGACCGGGTCTCTCATAGGTAGCACTATGATGGAAGTCCCCAGCGCCACGCGCCGCGTGACCGCGGCGGCGTAGGCCAGGACGGTGACGCTCTCGTAGATGTTCTTGTAAGGCGACGACGTGCCCGCCGGCGTGACGAGGTGGTCGGTGGTCCAGACGCTGTCGTATCCCACCTCCTCCGCGGCCAGACAGACCTCGCGAATCGATTCAGGCGAGAGGTGGTCACCGAAGTTGGGAATGCAGACTCCGAACCTCACGAGAGAAAGCTCCTTTCGGCCATATTTAAGAGCGGAGCTGGAACATCTGGACATCCTCTATCTATCCGGCCGTCGATGGTCCCCAAGGTTGACATGGAGCGCGTCAGGCTGAGCATGACGGCCCGAGGGCGTCCGTGATAGGCTTCGGCGCCTGGCAGGCCGGCGGCGCAGGATGGAGGCTGACGGACCGAGAAATGAGTGAATTAACCAGAGCGGCCGATGAACTGCACTTGTCTTGCTTCTAGGGAATCATTTCCCTGCGGCGAGGGCTTCCTTGAGGCAATCGACCAAGCCCCTGCCTTCCGTGTACGGCAACCCGAACTCATTGCAGACGTTCTTGTTGATGATGTCAATCAAGACGACAGAACCGTTACTGAACACGGCCTTGATGTGCCTTTCCAAGGGCTCTGGGTCATCAACGATGCTCTCCCACCCGACCTTCTGGACCTTCTTGAAGCTTAGCCGTAACGCAGTAGAAGCCACCCTGCCGAGCACCTCTAGAGACAAATCTATCGTAAGGAGCATTCGTCTCTTCTTCTCTTCCAGCCCTTCACCGGTGCTCTCTGCAGATGGCATTGGTCAACCCCACCGGCTGACCGCTAGTTAGCCTTGGGCTTCTTATCGGAGAGCTGCTTGGCCCTTTCCTTGATGTACTCGGTGACCTTCTCTTCGGAGTATTTCCTGTTCTCGGCCTGCTTCTTCAGAAGCACGCTGACCTTGTCCAGGAGCTCCTTGACGTCAAAGGGTTTGATCACGTAGCCGTCGGCGCCTTCGTTGACCGACTTTATGGCGTTATCGAGGTCGGGGTAGCCCGTCACAATGACCTTGACCATGTCCACCACTCCACCCGACATCTTCGACAGCAGCTCGGTGCCCTTCATGTCGGGGAGAACAATGTCGATAAGCGCCAGGTCGTAGTGGTGCTTTTTGTACTTCGCGATGGCTTCCTTTCCGTCCTTGGCCACGTCAACCTGGTAGCCCTTGAGGTCAAGCACGTTGGCAAGAGACATCCTTATCCCTTCGTCGTCGTCGATGACAAGTACTCTCGCCTTAGATGCTCTTTCTTTCATTACCATGACGTAAACAAACCTCCACTATAACCTTTGTGCCCGGAGGTCACTTGAGAAGCGGGTCGCAAGATGGTGCGAGTCGACCGAGCCACTGTTGCATCGGTGCGACCGTGAGCGTCGGGGATGGCCGAGCCTACGAGCCCACCGACGGCCCCTTCCACTTCCCGGGTTGCAGATGTGAAGGGCCCAAAGCGGATTCCAAGGGGAAGTCCTTCGTAGCCGTAGCCTTGCTGGACAACGTCAGGGTGACCGTGGTACCCTTCTTCGGAACCGAGTCTATGGCGATGGTGCCTCCATGGCCTTCGATGATCCTCTTGCAGATGGGCAGCCCAAGACCCATCCCCTGCGACTTCGTCGTGAAGAAGGGAGTGAACAGCTTTTCCAAGTGCTCCTTCTTTATGCCGACGCCTGTGTCCTTGACCTGGATGGTCACGGTGTCTTCGGCCTTGACGGCGTTCACGGTGACGGTCCCTCCGTCTGGCATGGCGTCGGCGGCGTTCCTGAAGAGGTTCGAGAACACCCTGAGCAACTTCTGCTCGTCGGCGTACACGGTGACGTTGGGGCCTACGTTGAGCTCCACCTTGACGTACTGTCCCATCGGCGAGCGCTCTAGGGCGGTCTTGACGAAGCCCAGCAGGGAGATCTCCTTCCGCTCTCCCACTTCAGCCCGGGAGTACTCCAGGAGGTCAGAGACGATATCGTTGGCGTGCTTCACCGACTTCTCGATGAGCGTCATAGTCTTGATCACCTCGGGCTTCTCTCCCTCTACCAGGGCGTCCCGGAGGAAGAAGACGGAGGTGTTGATGCTGGTCAACGGGTTCCTCAGGTCGTGGGCCACCTGGGCTGCCAGCTCGCCTATAGCGGCCAGCCTCTCCGCCTTGACTAGCCTCTCCTGAGATTCCTTCAGCTGGGTGGTGCGCTTCTCGACCAACTTTTCCAGTTCCTGGCTGTACTTCTTGAGCTCCTCCTCCAGCTCGACGGTCTTAGTGACGTCTCGGGCGATCCCTTCCACGGCCACCAGCTTGGAGTTGGCGCCGACGACGGGGACTATCGAGACGTCGAGATGAACGGTCCTTCCGTCTTTGGTCAACCACTTCGAGCGGATGCCGCCGGTGAAGTCGACGCCGGCCCTCAGCTCGTCCAGCATCTCCTTCTGCATGAAAACGTCCCCTGGCGAAATCAGCTGGAGGCCCAGCTCCTTGTTGGAGTACATTTCATCAATGGTGTAGCCCAAGACTTTCTCAACGGACTTGTTGACGTACTCGACTCCTTTGTCCGGGGATATCCGGAACACGACGTCGACGGCGTTTTCAGCCAACCTGCGGAAACGCTCTTCGCTTTCTTTGAGGGCCTGCTCCATCTTCAGCCTCTCCGTGACGTCCGTGGAGACGCCCACCATGGCGATGGGGGCTCCGTGGACGTCCTCCACCAGAGAGATGGTGAGCACCGTCATCCTCTCGTCCCCGGCGACCGTCTTGACCCTGAGGACGCCCTCCCAGCTGCCCTTTTCGTAGACGGCGGCCATGATCTCACCCATCCCCTTGGAGGAGACGAGGTCTCCCCAGACGTCGGAGACGGGCATCCCCATGGCCTCAGACCGCTTCTTCCCGAAGAGCTTCTCGGCCTCCTTGTTCCAGTAGACTACTCCTCCCCTCATGTCGGATGCGACGACGGCGTTGTCCACCTGGTCCAGGATGGCAGCCTGCAGCCTAATCCTGGATTCCGATTCCCGCCTCCTGATGAGATCTCTCGCCGTGACGACGGCGCCCACGACGCTACCGTGGATGAATATGGGGTCCACGGTGACCTCGTATTCAAGGAAGACGCCAGGCTTGGTCCTGAGGCTGACGTCGACGGGTCCGAAGGTCCCACCTGTGGTGACCGTGTTCCTGAGGTCTTCTACGTCGCTCCCTGCCAGCCGTGGCAGCAGCTCGGAGATGTCCTTTCCCAGCAGTGCGCCCCTGTCGTAGCCCGTCACGATCTCCGTGCGCTTGTTGACGAAATCTATGTGCCAGAGCGAATCCACCGTGATCAGAAGTATGGTACCGCTTTCGAGGGCGGACTCCATCTTCTCACGGGTGCGCTCCAGCTCGTCCTGAAGCGCTATGGTCTCCGTGATATCCTCGCCGGTGCACACTATGGCGGCGACTGAGCCGGCGTCATCGCGGACCAGGGTGTTGTTCCAGGAGATGGTCCTCATCCCGCCCCCGCGCGTCTTGACCGAGTTTGTGAGCCTCGTAGGCGTCTCGCCTCCCCTCATGCGATCTATCACGGAACGAGTGCTCTCGACATCCATGCGGGGGATGAATTCGCTCGCCCAGTCCTTTCCGGCCAGCTCGGAGAGGGTGTACCCGATGAGGCGCTCGGCTGTCGCGTTGAGGTAGAGGATCCTGCCCTGGATGTCAAGGATTAAGATGACCGAGCCCACGGTGTCGAGGTAATGGGAGACAGTCGCCCTGATGTCCAGCAGTGGTCCGGGCGCTGGCTGATTCCCACGAGGCGGGACGGACATACCTTCAGTCAACCGTTCGACGCGGTGACTATTAATGCCTTCATTTGACGGACTTCTTGCTTTCGGCGCGCTTTGGTTCTCTTTTCTTGGCGATCCCCTCTAGGTCGCTGAACCATCGCGGGACCTTGACTGCCGGCACCAGCCTTTCGGGCGAGCAGGGCTTGATGTCGAGCACCGGGGTGCCGTCGAAGGCCTCCAGACCCCTGACTTCCAGCCTCAGGCCATCATGCCGGACGAACTCCACTATCGAGAAGCCTATCGGATTGGGCCTGGATGGGGAGTCCAGGGCGAAGACCCCCAGCCAAGGGAGCTCGTCCAGCGTCAGTCCCCTCCGGAGGAACTTCTTGGGCTTGACCCTGAGCACGCCCTTCTGCTCGGGGCGGAGCCTGTCGAAGTAGAAAAGCACAATCAGGTGCGAGAAGCCGTCTATCCCGTCGAGGGCCTTTGTGTATTCTGGGAACAACTCGATGGTGTACTCTAGGTCCTTGCCCATCTCCCGTACGTCTTCGTCCGAAGCAGAAGTGTGAGCTATCCCCACAGGACTGAATGCTATCTCTCCAGCCAATGCGCCATGAGTTGCATCTGGGGGCTTATTTCGGTTGCCGCACGATCTGTCGTCTCAACTGACGTTGACCCTTATCGGATCGATGCGCATGACCACCCGATGCTCGCCGGGCTTCATTCCGGCGTACTTGTGGCCGGTGTACTTGATTGACAGCTCATCGATGCTTTCGCGGGCCCCCTTCCTGACCATCTTCACGACCTTCCCTCTGATGAGCAGCTTCCTGTAAGGGTCATTCATGTCGAAGACGGAGATAGCCACCCTGGGATCGCGGGTGACGTTCCTCTCCTTGACACGGCCGATGCTTGTATTGACGACGACGATGTCGCCGTCCCTCGCCACCCAAACCGGGCTCACCTGGGGGGAGCCGTCCTTCATGAGCGTCGCCAGGCTCGCGAAATTCTTGCCGTCCAGCAGACTCCTGCCTTCCTGTGGTATCTTAACCGGCATCGCAGGTCGAGGGAGGAATCGGGCTCTTCATTTCTATAAGCTTTGCTTCAAGAGCCGTCTAGCCGGCAGCGTAAGGCTTCTCGCAAGCGATCAATACGTATCGTGAAAGGAACCAGGGGCCGGTGCTCCTGTCGAGGACGCCCTCCAGCTGCTCCACGAAGTTGACCAAGCCCTTGTTCCGCAGGGTCCTCCAGAAAACAGGATCCACCTTGAACATCGCTCTGTGGCTGAAGGGTGTAAGGCCCACGGAGGCCATCATCTTCACGCCATCGCCGAAGGCAAAGTATGCCCTCGTGGGAGGGCGGACCCGTAGCCAGGATCCCAGGCGGCGCAGGATGGCCGCCGGCGAGTACTTGTTGCTCACGTCCACTATGAGCCTCCCGCCAGGCTTCAGCACGTCGGCCATTTCGGAGACGGCGGCTTCGGGATCCTCCAGGAACTTAATCACCTTTATGCTAAGGACTTGGTCGAACGCGTCATCTCGAAAGGGCAGGCTCGATGCATCACCCACCACGAAGTGTTTGGAAGCGTCCCCAGAGTAGCGCTGGACGGCCGAAGCTAGATCAGACTCTGAAGAATCCATGCCTACGATCTCTGGGGGAGGAGGGAAGTTGATGAGCTTCCCGAAGCCGGTGCCGACGTTCAGGAGTATCCCCGGCCGAAGCGAGCCCAGCACTTCTAGGATCATCCTCTGCTCGTAAGCTAAGGCGCCCAGGGCCCCGGCCGTGTTGTAACGCGCTTCGAAGTCAAAAGGGTCTCGGGTTCGTACGTCCATATCAAGGGACAATGTTAGGATGGGTTATGAGCCTGACGTAGCCTCATAAGGCTTTGCGCAAAAGCG
>Ga0187881_10003002_pt1 | contig 14999 bp, 16 predicted proteins | sample June2016WEW_19_1_2_FD_133017 | JGI IMG/M metagenome (GOLD analysis project Ga0187881, IMG submission 133017) | Peatland microbial communities from SPRUCE experiment site at the Marcell Experimental Forest, Minnesota, USA - June2016WEW_19_100 | ecosystem: Environmental > Terrestrial > Soil >...
AAATCGATATTCTGCATGGATTGTGGGGCGGGCAATCCTGCCCGCAAGCCGGCCTTCCGGCCGGCTGGACCCGCTGGAAAGCGGGTCCGCAGGCTGAAAAGCCTGCCCCACAAGTTTCGTCGGTCCCTTAGAGCGCCGCCTACTTCTTGATGTAGCCGACCGTCTGCGCGAGCGTAATCCGCTGGTCGGGCCGCAGGTTCAGGGCCTTGCTCAGCTCGGCACGGGGCACCGACGCGCGTACCACCGCGCCGAGGCCTTCGGAGGCGCAAAACAGGTACACGTTCTGAGCGATAAACCCGGTATTGGCGTTGGCAATGGCGGTCTTGGCGTTCTCGTCCGCGCCTCCCATTTTGGAGAAGTCGGCCACGTAAACCAGGTTCAGCGGCGCCTCTCCGACGAATGCGACCGTCCCCGTGACCTTCCGGAGATCGCCGCTCACCACCGGCTTGAGGGCGTTAGCCTTGGCGTCGTATACGTAGGCGCCATCCGCCGTGACCGCGTAAATCTCGATTTCCTGCCGGTTCGACGCCGAGGGCGCGGTGCGGTGGCCGTCCTCGCGGTTGATCCCCCATCCGGCCCACAACAAGTTTGAAAGCACCTGGGGCGAGAGCTTTTCCGGGCTGAATTCGCGCGTCGATTTCCGTTCCTTGAGGGCCTGCATCAGCGGTTTGCCTCCGCTGGTCTGCGGCGCCGGCAGGACAACGGGCTTGAGATCCTGCGCCAACAGCCCCGCGGGAACGAGCAAAAGGGCAAAAAAGGACCTGGACATCGGAGTTCTCCTTCTCTCGCAGTATAACCGCCGGCGCTACTCCACGCGCAACTGAATCCGCGAACCGTCCGCGCCCCCGAAGTACACGCGCTCGAAGGCCTTCTGAAAATCGCTCGAGAGCGCCTTCGGAATCTCCATGAACTTCTGCGGATTCCGGTCCGTCAGCGGAAACCACGAGCTCTCGATCTGCACCATGATCCGGTGCCCCTGCCGCCACGTATGCGCGATATCCGGCAAAGAGAACGTAATCCGGTCCGGCTTGTTGGGCTCGAACGGCACAGGCTTCTCGAAGCTCTTCCGGAACTTGCCGCGGAAAGGCTCGCCGCGAATCAGTTCCTGGTATCCCCCCATCGGTGGACCGGGCGCAGGGGTGCCCTGTGGGCCCGGCGCCGGATTGTTGTAGTCCGGATAATCGCCCGGGAAAACGTCGATCATCTTCACATCGAAGTCGGAGTCCGTCCCGGTGGTCGAGACTTTGAGGTCGACCCCGATGGGCCCGAACACCGAAACGTCGTGGTCCAGCGGCTCGGTCTGGAACACCAGCACGTCGGGACGCATCGAGGCGAACCGCTGGTCCTCGGTCATGTACGAATTGAGCACTCCCTGAACGATACGGCCGACGTACGGCACCGGCTTGCCCGGGTCCGACAGATACTCTTCGAAGCCCGGCTCGGCCGGCCGGCTCCACGCGAGCTTGCCCCTGGCGTCGAGGAACAGGTCGGTGGAATACGCCTCGCGCGGCGGCCACGCGTCGAAGCGGCGCCACTGGTTCATGCCCGTTTGGAACACCCATGCCTTGGGAAACTTGCCGTCGCCGCGGCCCTTCAGGTAGTGGAGGAAGAACGGAAGCTCGATTTGCTCGCGATAGTATTGCGCCGTCTTGGAGGCGAAGTTGACGTTGCCCAACCGGTCGCCGTCGCCGCGCGAAAAACCACCGTGGTTCCAGGGGCCCATCACCAGCATGACCGCCGGGGGCGTGTTCTTCTCCATGAAATCGAACTGGCGCAGCAGGCCTTGCGGATCTTCGGTGTCGTACCAGCCGCCCACCAGCATGACCGCCGGCTTGACGGCGGTCAGATATTTCCAGATGGCGCGCGATTGCCACACCTCGTCGTAGGTGGTGTGGCCGATATTCATGTTCCACATGGGCTGCTGGTGCTTGAAGTATTTTTCGTCGGCGTTGGCCAGCGGACCCAGGCTGAGAAAGAAGTCGTAACCGTCGGGCGTGCCGTAGTCGAACGGCAGCGCGCGCGGGGGCGGCGCGGGATCGCCTTCGCGATTGCGGAACCCCATGTAGAAGCCGAAGCGGTGCGCCAGCATGAACGCGCCGTTATGGTAGACGTCGTCGCCCATGTAGTAATCGGTGACGGGCGCCTGTGGCGACACCGCCACCAGCGCCGGATGCGCGTCGATCATCCCCGCGGTGGCGTAGAACCCCGGCTGCGAGATGCCCCACATCCCCACCTTGCCCGTGTTGCCGGGCACGTGTTTCACCAGCCAGTCGATGGTGTCATACGTGTCGGTGCTCTCGTCGGTGTCCTTCGGCGAGTTCTTCACGGGCTTGTGCGGGCGGATGGTGACGAAGTCGCCTTCGCTCATGAACCGGCCGCGAATGTCCTGGTAGACGAAGATGAACTTCTCCCGCTCGAACAGCTCCGAGGGACCGAGGCTTGAGCGGTACAGGTCGATGCCATACGGCGCGACGCTGTAGCCCGTCCGCTCGATCAAGATGGGATACGTCTTGCCGTCCGAGAAGACGTCCTTGGGCACGTAGACCGACGCGAACAGCCTGATGCCGTCGCGCATGGCGATGCGGTATTCGAACTTCGAGTAGTTCTCACGGATGAAGGCGGCGCGCTCGGCCGGTGCGCCAGTCGCGGCAGGCTGAGAGGCAGACGTACCTCCACGGCCTCCCTGGGAAGCGGCGAGTTGGGCCAGGAACAGAAGAGCAAATATGGTGCGCATAGCGTGCCCCGCCCTACTTCACGTCGAGCGTCTTCTTCAGCCACGCCACCATCTCCGGTTTCCAGTGCTGCATCTCCGGGGCGCGCCAGCCCGCCATCCCGTGCCCGCCGTCCTCGATGGTGATCAGCTCGCAGCCCGCTCCCACCTTGTGCATCGCGTCGCACATGGCAGGCGATTGCTCATACGACACCTGGTCGTCCTTGGTCCCGTGTATGCACAGGAACGGCGCCATTCCCTTGTGGACCGCGGCGATGGGCGCGACGGCGCGCAGCTTCGCGAGGCCCGTGGCATCCAGTTGTTCGGCGCCGAAAAAATGAATGCCGGCGCCGTTGGCCGCGTGCTGGTTGATAGTCGTCATGTTGAAGCGTTCCGGATGATCGCGCCGCGCTTCGGCCAGCTTGGCGTAATCGACCGGCCCATAAAAATCCACCACGGCCGCTACTTTCGTGTCCGGCGTTTCGTGCGTGGCGGCGTAGTTTACGAGGAACCCGCCGGCCGATTCGCCGATGATGGCGATCTTCGAGACATCGGCGTGGTACGCCGCGGCGTTGGCCTTTACCCACCGGATGGCGCTGTAGAGATCTTCGATGGCCTGCGGGAAACGGAACTCGGGGGCGAGCCGGTAATCGATGCTGAACCACGCGAATCCGCCGTCGGCCAGCGGTTCGAACAACGGCCGGACGTTGGTGCTCCGGCTTCCTCCGTCGAACCCCCCGCCGTGGACCAGAATGGCGACGGGAAACGGCCCTGGTCCGTCCGGAACGTGAAGGTCGAGCAGGATTGGCTTCCCGCCCGGGCGGGCGTATTCGACGTCCTTCCGGTCCAGAGGCGCGCCCGCCAGAGTCGCGGCGCAGGCAAGTGCAAGAATGAGCGTAGATCTCCGCATGGAGGTGATTGTATCAGTCTCGGAACACCGCCGCCCGCGCATAGCCGGGTGGGGCATGCTTTAGCTTGCCCAGACCACAGGGAGGTGTTTTATGCCGCCGCACCACGCACGGCCCCGCTTCGTTTACACTGAGCTTGTTATGACACGTTGGCGCTTTTGTTTTGTGATCGCTTCGGCTTTCACCGGGGTGGCCGCCATGCTCGCCACCGGTGCGGCGTCCGGCCAATCCGCCGGACCCGTGGATTTGCTGCCCGACGAGGGTCTCCACGGCTGGACTCGTATTCCCATTCCCCCAATCGACGGCCTCAAGCCCAAGATGCAATGGCGGGTGGACCCCGCCCAACACGCCCTCATCTGTACCGGCGACGGCGGGCATGAATTGCTGCGCTACGACAAGGAACTGGGCGACTTCGTCTTCGAGGTGGACTGGCGCTTCACCCCGCGCGGCGAATCGGAAACGCGTTACAACAGCGGCGTCTTCGCCCGCCTGTCCGAGTATGGTGAAATCTGGTACCAGGCGCAGACCGGCCTCCGTGGCGGTTACCTTTTCGGAAACAACATCGTCGATGGCGTGATCCAGCGTTTCAATCTGAGCAAGGAAATGAAAGAGAACCGGGTCAAGCCGGCAGGCGAGTGGAACCATTACGAGATCCGCGCGCAAGGCAGCCACATGTCGCTGGCGGTCAACGGGGCCGTCGTCAACGAGTTGCCTAATTGCGGCCTGCTCCGGGGCTACGTCGGCCTGGAGGCCGAGGGGTTCGAGGTCACTTTTCGGAACCTGAAACTTCAGGTGCTCCAGTAGCGTTCTACACCACCACCATCTTGCCCACGCCGTCGGCGTATTGCTCGTTGATGGAAAACGCTTCCGCGATGCGCTCGAGCGGGCGCGTGTGCGTCACCAAAGGGGCGAACCACTCGGTCTGCTGCGCCAGCAAGTCCAGCGCCGCCTCCATTTCGTGAGCCGAGCGGCGCACATTAAAGATCGCCAGCTCCTTGCGCCGCATGGGCGAGACTTCGAACGGCGCCATCACACCGGAATGAATGCCGGTGAGGACTACGCGGCCGCCGTTGCGCGACACCCGAATCGCCCAGTTGGTGGTGTGCTCCTTGGCGGCGCAGTCGATGGCGCAATCCACCCCGCGGTTGCCGGTATCGGCTCGAACCTGCCGCACCACGTCGATTTCGCCGGGATCCAGCGCCACGTCGGCGCCCATCCGCCTGGCCATCTCGCGCCGGTGCGCCAAGGGTTCGATGGCCCAGATACGGCCGGCGCCCGTCACCTTCAGGCAGGCTACCGTCAGCAGCCCGATCGGCCCCGCCCCGAACACCGCCACGGTCTCCCCAATCTGAATCGCCGCGAATTTCATGGAATGCATAGCCACCGACAGGGGCTCGAACATCGCGGCCACCTCGAACGACAGGCCCTGCGGAATGGGAAGCAGGTTGGAGACCGGCAGATTCAGGAACTCGCGGAAGAAACCTGGATATCCCGAATTGCTGAGGAACCGGATGTTGGCGCAGATATTGTGGCGCCCGGTGCGGCAGAATTCGCAATGGTAGCAGTAGAGGGCCGGCTCGAGCGCGGCGCGGTCGCCGGGAGACCAGCCGGTCACGCCGGCGCCCGTCCTGACCACCATGCCCGCGGGCTCGTGGCCCAGCACCATGGGGTACTGGTTCGCCATATCGCCGACCCCGCCCTCCAGATAAGAGTGCAGGTCGGAGCCGCAGAGGCCCACGGCTTTTACCCGCACCTGCACCTCGCCCGGCCCGGGCTCTTCGATCTCTTGTTCCCTCAGGCGCATTTCGCGCGGCGCAATCAGTTCGGCAATCAGCATCTCCACTCATTGTAAGATAGCGATAGATGATCGGTTTTCGTGAGTTCGAAGCGGGACCGGATCCCTTCGGCCGCAAGTTCCAGGTGATGTTGAAATGGCTGCAAACCGCCATCTCGGTGCGGAGCGCCGACACGGTGGATGTGAAGTTCATTGTGACCGATGAGAACGGCGGCCGAACTGAAAAGACCATCGCGCTGCCCCACGCCAGCCTCCTCGACGTGAGCCGCGCGGCCGGCCGCGGCATGGACGACCCCTGGTGCGCCCGCCTGGCGGCCCTGCACCTGCTGCACGTGGTGGAGACCGGCGAGGACATGGAGAAAGATCTTGTCACCGTCCTGCCGGCGGACTTGAAGCGTTACGCCGGCGAGCTCGCACGCGCGGAAGAATCCGAAACGCACGCCGGGTGATTCATGAAGATCCGTGCTTTGATCGCGCTGCTCGCTTTGGTACTGGGCGCGCCGGCCCAGCAGGCGTCCGAGCCTCGGGTCCGCGCGCGCGATCTCGGCATTCAGCCGGGCGTGTTGCCAACCGGCAAGCTCAATGCCATCACCGACGTCGCGGGCGTCAAGGTCGGCCAGGTCACTCTGCGAATCGGCGATAACGTGCGCACCGGTGTCACCGCCATCCTTCCCCATGACGGGAACATCTTCCAGAGGAAAGTGCCGGCGGCGGTTTACGCCGGAAACGGTTTCGGAAAGCTGATCGGCAGCACGCAGATCGACGAACTGGGCGTGATCGAGTCCCCCATCGTCCTCACCAACACGCTTTCCGTGTGGCGCGCGGCCGAGGCCCTCGCGGAGTACGTGCTCGGCCAAAAGGGAAATGAGAACGTGCGCTCGGTGAACGTCGTGGTGGGCGAAACCAACGACGGCACTCTGAACGACATCCGCGGCATGCACGTTCAGAAGAGCCACGTACAGGAAGCGCTGGCCAAGGCCGCCGGCGGGGCGGTCGAAGAGGGATCGGTGGGGGCCGGCACCGGAACCATAGCCTTTGGCTTCAAGGGAGGCATCGGGACCTCCTCGCGAGTAGCCGCCGTGGGCGCGGTGAGCTACACGGTGGGCGTGCTGGTGCAGACCAACTTCGGCGGCGTGCTGACCATCGATGGCTTGCCGGTGGGGAAGGAGCTGAACCGCCACATGTTCTCCGGGCGGAACGGCGACGGCTCGGTCATGGCCGTGGTGGCCACCGACGCCCCGCTGGATTCGCGGCAGCTCAAGCGCCTGGCCAAACGAGCCATGCTCGGCGTCGCGCGCACGGGATCTCCCGCCAGTAACGGAAGCGGCGAATACGCGATTGCCTTTTCGGTGGCAACGCGCACAGCTTTCCCCGACGACGCCATCACACCGCTGTTTGAAGCCACCGTGGAAGCCACCGAAGAGGCCATCTACAACTCCCTTTTCAAGGCCACCACGACGACCGGTTTCGGCGGCGCCACCATTGAGGCTCTCCCCATCGGCGCCGTGAAAGACCTCATGCGGAAGCACGGCTATCCCGCCGTACAGTAGCGCCTCAGCCGCCCCATCCCCTCGCGGAACACCTCGGGCATCGTCAGCAGGCTCACAACCAAAAACGCTTCCGATTCGAAATCGTAGAAGAAGCCCGGCTGCGTCAGAACGCTCTCCTGAGAGAGCAGTCCAACAGCCCAATCTTCTTCGCTGCGGATTCGCGGCATCTGCACCGTGATGTACCAGCCGCCTTCCACCGCCAGAATGCCGGCCGCCGACCCGGCGAGCACCTCGCGCGCCACCGCCAGGTTGCCGGCCGTCCGCTCGCGGATCTGGCGTTGCACCAACTCGCCAGAGGCCAGCAGCCGCGCCGCCGCGCAGGCCACCGGCGTGCTCACGGAAAGGTACGTATCGGCGATCCATTCCAGCTTCTCCATGGCTTCGGCCCGCAGTTTGGCCGGACCGCTGGTCACTATCCAGCCCAGCTTCATCTGCGGCAGACCGGCGACCTTCGAAAGCCCGCTCATGGAAAATGCCAGGCACTCCTCGACATCCACCAGCGTGCTTATGCGCTCCGCGTCCGGCCCCAGCGGGTAGTCGGAGAAGACCTCGTCGGAAATCAGCGCGATCCGCCGCTGGGCGCACAACCGCGAAAGCGCTTGAAGCTCCGTCCGTTTCACGTACGAGCCGGTGGGGTTGTTGGGATTGACCAGCACCACCGCGCGCGTGCGTTCCGAAACCGGGGCGGCGAGGGCGTCCAGGTCAATGGCCCAGCCGCCATGGTAGGCCAGCGGGTATGGGCGCACCTCGACGGATTCCAGGTTCGCCAGAAACTCGAATAACGGATAGGAAGGCCGGGGGACCAGGACGTGGTCGCCGGCGTTCGTCAGCAGCTTGAAGAGCCAGGCATAAGCTTCGCTGGTGCTGGCCGTGAGTAGGATTCGCCCGGCTTCCACGCGCTCGCCGCGCGCCGCGTAGTAAGATGCAACCGCTTCGCGGGCTTCGGCCGCGCCGGCGGGCGATGGCTCGTAGACCAGCATCCGCGGGTCGTCGAAGGCGCGCACAATTTCCGGCGGGTACACCAGCCCGGCGCGCGTAGGGTTGGATTCGGTGAGGTCCAGTAGGCGCGCCCCGTCCCGGCGCCTGGCCTCCAGCGCCTGGGTGAGGCGGTTGGTGCGGAAATCCCAGTGGAAGCGGGAGGAAAACATGTGGTCCCATTGTAGACCCGAGGGCCGCCCCGCGTAAGATAGAGGCTTGGCGCCCTCTATCCCGCTTATCGATTTTCAGAACGTCACCGTGCGGCGCGGCCGCCGCGTGGTGCTGGCGAGTGTCACGCTCTCTATCGCGCAAGGCGAGCACGCCGTCATCCTCGGGCCCAACGGCTCGGGGAAGTCCACGCTGATCAAAGTCATCTCTCGCGACCTGTATCCGGTGATCAAGGCCGAGCCCTGGTCGCTGCGCATTCTCGGCCGCGACCGCTGGCATCTGTTCGATCTGCGCAACCATCTCGGCATCGTCTCCAACGACTGGATGCAGATGTGCACGCGCGACTACTCCGGGTACGAGATTGTGCTTTCCGGTTTCTTCGGCAGCGTGGGGATCGGGCCCAACCACCAGGTCGCGCCGGAAATGGAGCGGAAGGCACGGGAGGTGATGGAGTTGCTCGAAATCTCGCACCTGGCGGAACGTAATACCAACGAGATGTCGTCCGGAGAGGCGCGCCGCATCCTGATCGCCCGCGCCCTGGTGCACGATCCCCAGGCGCTGGTGTTGGACGAGCCCAGCTCGAGCCTGGACCTGCACGCCACCCACGAGCTGCGCGAAATCTTGCGCAAGCTGGCGCGCAACGGCATCAGCATCGTCATGGTGACGCACCACCTTCCGGACATCATCCCGGAGATGCGCCGCGTGGTGCTGATCCGCGGCGGCCGCGTCTATCGCGACGGGCCCAAGCGCCAGGTGCTCGAAGCCCGGACGCTCACCGGCCTGTTCGGCATTCCCGTCGAAGTGCTCGAGCGCGGCGGGTATTACCACGTGCTGTAAACAGAGCCCACGTGCTTGATAATCGAACAGAAGTGTTCGAGAATAGAACCGTGAAAGGCAGTGAGTTTCTCCGCAAAGCGAAGGTAATCGCCAAGCGGAAAAGGCTCATGTTTCGCTGGGATCCGGAGCGCGGCGCCGGCAGCCACGGCACAGTCTATATTGGCGATCGGCTCGCCGTCGTGAAAGATCTCAAGAAGGAACTCGGACCCGGTCTGCTGACTGACATGTGCAGGCAACTCGGCATCCGCAGGGAGGATCTCTGATGTTCACACCTAGTTATCCCGCCACCATCCTCCGCGAGAAGGACGGCAGGGGGTTCCACGTTCGGTTCCCGGATGTGCCTGAGGCTCTGACCGGAGGCGACGACCTCGCCGATACTCTTGCGCAGGCCGCCGACTGCCTGGCTGAAGCCATGGCGGGGCGTATCAGGCGGGGCGACGGGATTCCGGCGCCCTCCAGCCTCAAGCGTGGCCAGCACCTGATCGGTGTTCCGCTATACCTCGCGCCGAAGCTCGCTCTGTACCTCGCCATGCGCGAGTGCGGCATGCGAAATACGGGCTTGGCCAAACGCCTTGGTGTGAGCGAAACCGTTATTCGCCGTATGCTTGATCCGAAACACGCCGCCAAGCCAGAGAGGATTCAGGCTGCGCTGGCGGCGCTCGGCAAGCGGATCGTCGTGACGTTCGAGGATGCCGCGTAGAGGTGCTGGGCCGAACGCCTGAAGTGGCCCTACGGCGCCTGCGCCACGGGTGTTACACTGATTCTTCAAAGGCGGATCTACTTGCACCGATTTGTGTTTCCGGCCCTCCTGATAATGGCCCTGAGGGTTCCCGCGGCCATGTCTCAAGAAGGCCAGCTCGACGCCAGCCCCGGGCTTTTCACCGTGATGGCCGCGATCAATGCCGTCGGCTATGCGGCTGAGCTGTCGTCGCCCAATAATCATCCGCTGCGGGACGCCATCCGCGCGGAACTGGCCCAGCGGAACATCCCTTCACTTCCAGCCATCAAAGCCTTTTTCGACAAGCACCGCAAGAACGACGACACCGCCGAGCTGAGCCAGTACATTTCCTTCGCGCTCACCGCGGGAGGGCCGCCGGACTTCTCTATCAGGCAGCGCGACGTCGAAATCCCGCCGGACGCGGCCCCTTTGAAGGGGCTTTCACCGTTGCTCGCGGCGTTTTACAAGGAAGCCGATATCGAAGACTTGTGGAACCGGTCGCAACGCGTCATTGACCAGTACATCGAGCGGTATCACGAGCCCGTTTCCGAGGCCGTGCTCCAGGTGAACGCCTACCTGCGGCAGCAAACCTCCGGAGCCAGAGGCCGCCGTTTTCAGGTTTATATCGAGCTGCTGGCGGCGCCCAACCAGATCCAGACGCGCAGTTACGGCTTTGAGTACACCATCGTGATCACGCCCTCCCCGGAGCTTCGCACTTTCGATGTGCGGCACGCGTATCTGCACTACCTGCTCGATCCGCTGTCAACTCGCTACCAGGAGATTCTGGAACGCAAAAAGGGACTTGCCGACCACGCCCAGCGCGCGCACGCGCTGGCCGATTCGTTCAAGGACGATTTCCTGCTGCTAGTCACGGAATCGCTGATCAAGGCGGTGGAGGCGCGGCTGGACCATAAGCCGGAAGGCGTCCAGGCGGCCCTGCGCGAGGGTTACATTCTGGCCCCTTATTTCGCCGAACATTTGGCGGCCTACGAGAAGCAGGAACAGTCCATGGCGTTCTACTATTCGGACCTGGTGGGGGCCATCGACGTGGTGAAGGAAGACAAGCGCCTCTCCAACGTGGAATTCAATAGAGAGGAGACCGTGCGCACAGTGAAGTCCGCGCCGCCACCGGGCCCAGTGGGCACCCCCGCACCCCTTACCGGCGCAGCCAAGACGCTGGAGGAAGCGGAACAGACTTACACGGCCCGGGACCTGGACACAGCCAAGAAACTATACCTCGAGGTTTTGCGGCAAACGGACAGCCAGCCCATGCACGCGGCGGTATACTATGGTCTCGCGCGGATCGCGGTGCTTCAGCAAGACCCCGAAACGGCGGAGAAGCTGTTCGAGAAAACCCTGGAATCGCAACCCGAGGCGCAGGTGCAGGCCTGGGCACTGGTTTATCTGGGGAGGCTTTCCATGGCTGCGGGAGACCGCGAACAGGCGGTCAAACATTTCCAAGACGCTCTGAAGGTGGATGACGCATCGAAACTCGCGCGCGACGCCGCGGAACAGGGCGTGCGACAACTTTTAAGGCAGGACGGAAAACAAGGAGTTCTCAAATGAAACGAATGATTTTCACCGGCGCCCTGGCATTGGTGGCTGGTGTTTCGAGCCTCATGGCGCAAGCGGCGCCCCCCAAGGCGCCGGCCCCCGCCGTATCCAACGCGGAAAGGGCGGCGCTGCAGGCGCTGTTCGGTGCGACGCGGACCGGCCCGGATGCCGTCATCAAGGCCGCCGAGGACCTGCTCACGAAGTTTGCGGATACCAGTTTCAAGGATGTGGCGCTGCTCTCGGAGGCCCAGGCCTACCAGCAGAAGCGCGACTACGACAAGGCGCAGATTTACGCCGAGCGCGCGCTCGAGGCCAACCCCAAGAACTTCCAGGCCACGCTGATGCTTTCCGAGGTGCTGGCGCAAAACACGCGCGAAAACGACCTGGACAAGGAAGAGAAACTGAGCAAGTCCGAGAAGCTCGCCAATGACACCATCCAGTTGGTGAAAAGTGCGCTCAAGCCCAATCCGCAGCTTTCGGACCAGCAGTGGGAAGACGTCAAGAAGGACCTCACGGCCGAAGCCCACAGCGCCTTGGGCATGTCTGCGCTGGTGCGCAAGAAATACGACGTGGCCGCCACCGAGTTCAAGACGGCGGCGGATGGCTCGGCTCCACCCGAGCCGGCTTACCAGGTGCGGGAGGCATCGGCGCTTCAGATGGGGGGCAAGAATGACGAAGCCATCGCCATCTGCGACAAGGTGATGGCCGATCAGCAGGTTCTTCCCCAGGTCAGGCAAGTGGCCCAGGCGATTCGCGCCACCGCGATTAAGGCGGGCGGGAAGAACACCACCCCTCCGGCTGCTCCGGCCGCTCCGGCCGCTCCGGCTGCTCCAGCCCCGCCGCCTCCAGCCGAGAAGAAGCAGTAATCTTCCGGACATGCGCGCGGAGCCGGCATCGCTCGAGCTGAGAATCGATTACCGGTTCTCCCACGCGGAGCTGTTGCGCCGCGCGCTTACCCACAGCTCGCTCGCCAACGAATCCCACGCGGGCGTCAGCTCTCCTCTCAACGACAACGAGCAACTCGAGTTCCTGGGCGATTCGGTGCTCGGTTTTCTCGTTGCCGAGGCCCTGGTCCGGCGCTTTCCCGAGTATCGCGAAGGCGAGCTTTCGCGGCTGAAGGCCCACCTGGTGTGCGCGGCCCATCTCCACGGAGTGGCGCGGCGTCTCGATCTGGGCGGCTATCTGGAATTGGGCCGCGGCGAGGAGATGAGCGGCGGCCGCGCCAAGAAGACGCTGCTGGTGAACGCCCTCGAAGCCATCATCGGTGCGATCTGGCTGGATGGCGGGCTGGAAGCCGCCAGGGGCTTCGTCGCCGCGCATGTGCTCGACGCCCCGTTTTCCGGCGATGAGGAGGCGGGCACCGACATTCAGCCGGCCATCGCCAATTTCAGGATGGCGCTTGAGGAACTCGCACAGGCGCACAAGTTGCCGCAGCCGAGTTACTCCATTGTGCGGGAGCAAGGCCCGCAGCACTCTAAGACGTTCACGGTCGAGGTGCGGGTGGGCAAGGAGTGGACCGGACAGGCCGACGGCCGGACCAAGAAGATCGCGGCGCAGAGGGCGGCGCGCGGAGTTTACGAGCGGCTGCGGCAAGAGGCGTCCCCGGATTCGCCGCCCGCCGAAGATGGAGCCGGCTCGTCAACATGAGCGGCTTCATGAACCCGGCGGAATTCGCCAACATCGCAAAATCCGAAGGGCATTTCTGGTGGTACCGGGGCATGCGGACCATCCTGTTCCGCATGTTGGATCCCTACCTGGCGGGGCGGAGCATCGGGCGCGCCCTCGAAGCCGGGTGCGGAACGGGTTACTTCTCGCACCTGCTTCAGAGGGAACGCGGCTGGCCGGTGGTGCCCATGGATTTCAGTTGGCACGGCCTTCGCTACGCGCGCGACATGGGCGTCGAACGCGCCGTGCAGGGTGATATCCGGGGGCTTCCCTTTGCGGACGGCGCCTTCGACCTGGTGATGTCCGTGGACGTGCTGGCGCACCTGCCGCGCGGCCAAGAGCAGCTCGCCGCGCGGGAGTTGGCGCGGGTGCTGGCGCGCGGCGGTCTCCTGGTGGTCCGCACGGCGGCGCTCGACATCCTGCGCAGTTGCCATTCCCAATTCGCCTTCGAGCGGCAGCGGTTCACGCGGCGCCGGCTGATGGGATTGATGACTGGTGCGGGCGTCCGGGTGCTGCGCTGCACCTACGTCAATTCGCTGCTGCTGCCGGCGGCGCTGGCGAAATTCCGGGTCTGGGAGCCGCTGCTCCGTAAACCGCCCTCGAGCGGAGTCGAACCGGTGGCGCCCTGGCTCGACAAGCTGCTGTACGCGCCGCTGGCGCTCGAGGCGGCCTGGCTCGGCGCCGGCCACGATCTCCCGGCGGGCCAATCCCTGGTCCTCATCGGTGAGAAAATGGTGTGACCTTGCACGCCCGCAAATTCCCATCGCTGAGCGTCTTCTTCCCGGCGTATAACGACGCTCCCTCGCTCCCTGCGCTGCTCCGCAAGACGTTCGCCACGCTCGAACAGCACGTAGCCGATTACGAGGTCATCGTGGTCAACGACGGCAGTCAGGATCGCACCGGCGAAGTGCTCGAGGAGCTTGGCCGCGAGTACAGCCCTTGGCTGCGCGTAGTGACTCATGCCCACAACCGCGGTTATGGCGGCGCGCTGCGCAGCGGGTTCGCGGCGGCTCAAAAGGAATTTGTCTTCTACACCGATGGCGACGGACAGTATGACGTCGGCGAGCTTCCCCGGCTGCTCGAGCTGGCAGGGCCCGCCACCGGGCTGGTGAACGGCTACAAGCTGGAGCGTCATGACCCGCGGCACCGCGTTTGGATCGGTAGTGTTTACAACTTTTGCGCGCGCCTGCTGTTCCGCATTCGCATCCGCGATATCGATTGCGATTACCGGCTGATCCGGCGCGCCCTGATGGACGAGATCCACTTGACCTCCACCAGCGGCACCATCTGCGTCGAGCTGGTGCGGAAACTGGAATTGAGCGGGTGCCAGGTGATGGAAGTCGGAGTGCATCATTATCCGCGTCTTCATGGAAGGTCGCAATTCTTTCGTGTCCGCTCGCTGGCGGTCACGCTCTTGCAACTTCTGCGTTTATGGGTAAGGCTGGTGATTCTGCAATGACCATCCGCACAGTCGATCTGCGGCCCATGCTGGCGGCTACCGAGCCGGCCTGGCGGGCCAATCTCGAGCGCCTGTTCGAGCGCATGCAGTTCATCCTGGGCGAACAGGTGGATGCCTTCGAGCGGGAACTGGCGGCGGCGTTGGGCGCCCGGTTCGCGGTGACGGCGGGGTCGGGCACGGCGGCCATCGAGCTGGGGATCAGAGCCGCCGGACTGGCCGAGAGCGGCGCGGAGGTCATCGTGCCCGCGCTCACTTCGCCGTTCACCGCACAGGCCATCCTGGCGGCCGGATGCCGGCCGCGGTTCGCCGACGTCGACCAGGAGACGCTGCTGCTCGATGCGGAAGACGCCGAAGCGCGCGTCCGCAAGCGCACCGGCGCGCTGCTGCCGGTGCATCTCTATGGGCAGCCGTGCGATCTGCCGCGGCTGGCTGGAATTGCGCGGCGGCACGGGCTGGTTCTGCTGCAGGATGCCTGTCAGGCGCACGGTGGGCAGGAGGCCGGGCGCCCGTTCACCCGCTTTTCGCCGGCGGTAGCGTACAGCTTTTACCCCACCAAGAACCTGCCCTGCCTGGGCGACGGCGGAGCGGTGTTGACCGACTCACGGACCGTGGCGGAGAAGTTGCGGCGCCTCCGCGATGGCGGACGGCGCAACGACC
>Ga0187881_10003015_pt1 | contig 14956 bp, 14 predicted proteins | sample June2016WEW_19_1_2_FD_133017 | JGI IMG/M metagenome (GOLD analysis project Ga0187881, IMG submission 133017) | Peatland microbial communities from SPRUCE experiment site at the Marcell Experimental Forest, Minnesota, USA - June2016WEW_19_100 | ecosystem: Environmental > Terrestrial > Soil >...
CTTGGAGAAGCAAAAATGAAAAAATACGCAATCTTAGGAATCTGCGTGATCGCAGCGATCTTGATCGCCGGCTGTACGCAAAGTACGCAAAGCGGACAGACGGCGGGATTGGGAAATCATGTTATCAGCACCGCGAATCAGAACAACGTCACCGTCAAAAATTATCAGTTTAATCCTCAGTTCTTGACGATTCCGCAAGGAGGAAACGTGACGTGGACCAATCAGGATTCGTCGAGTGGTGCATACGGCGGATCAACTTCGATTCAGCATCAAATAACCTCAAATAATTCGGCGTTTGCACAGTCAGCGCCTCTTAACAACGGAGACAGTTACACGGTGCAGTTCAATCAAACCGGGACGTTCCAGTATCATTGCGCGATTCACACCTATATGACGGGAACGATCACCGTCGTCGCAAGGAACGCGACAACGACAACAGCGGCAATGTAAAGAGATTAAGAAAGGAATGGTCGGATTAAGATTCGTCGCTCAACCCGATCGCTGCCATCGGCTCGTACGCGATGCCGGCGTCTCTGAGCGGCATCACCACGCCTCTGTCCTGGCAAGATTACCCCCAGCTGGTCGGTTTTGGACCCATGTGGTTTGTGGCGATGCTGCTCATCTTCGACATCGGCTAGGCGATCTGATGGCCTGTCAGAAGAAACTGTGTGCCACGGAAAGAGAGCAGCAATGAGCCCCCCAGCTATGGGGCCATAGCCGCGTTCATCCTTGTCCTGGCCTTGACCAGTTACTTTATCAGCGCCGTCATACCGATAGGTGAGTTCGTAGCAGGCTTTCCGACCCTCTCGTACCTCCCCCAGTATGTCAGCTTCTTCATCATCGGGATCGTTGCCGTTCGTCACAATTGGCTACGGAACTTCCGAAGTCGATGGGTTAGATCATATTACCCGCTTTCCGCGAAAGCCGCCGCTAGACATGACACAAACGCACTGTCACGCTTTCCCAAACAATCGCTGCCTCACGCGTCCTAGTTTCCCCGGCCCGGACATCGCGCGGGCCTTCAGCTCATTACTTTGATCGTAGTGAGTTTTTAAGAGATTCGACATCGCGGCGCGTTTTTGACCTCGATCGTAAGGCCGGTTCCCTCAGCATTTTTTTCGCATTCGTGATCTCCACGATAAGCGGCGCCTTTTCCCCCAATAGCTGGCTAATTGCCGTATTGGGGTTTGTAGAGCATCGCTCGGAGCCAAGTGTTTATGTCCTTCGGCTGATCGACTCGCGCTAGATTCCGCTTGAAAACTAGAGCGGCAATTCGAACAGCGGTGCGCACTTCGGCCTCCAGAATGTTGCTTTGAGGGGGGAACAGCAGGCCCTTCTTGAGCTGTTCATCGGTCACTTGGTCTGCCGTCGCCTTCGCGGCCTCTATGAACATTTCGTCAGTGACACGCTTTGTTCGCGTCGCGTATGCTCCGAGGCCGATCGCTGGATATATATAAAAGTTGTTCGCCTGTCCGGGCAGAAAAATGTCGCCATTGTAATGTACCGGAGGGAATTGGACGCCGGCCGCATAAATAGCTCTGCCACGGGACCATCTGTAAGCCTCTTCGGCCGTGCATTCTGCGCGCACAGTCGGATTCGACAAGGCGAAGATGATAGGCCGATGATTTATCTCGGACATAGCCTCAACGACGGCTTGATTGAACGCCTTACCGACGGCGCTCACGCCGATCAGAATAGTGGGCATTATTGAATGGATTGCCGCGACAAGATCTTGAGTTGGAGTGTGTGCATGCGCGTACGCCTTTTTTTCTGGTATCAGCTCTTGGCGTGTATTCTCGAGCAGACCTTTGCTATCGAACAGCCATATGCGGCTGCGTGCTTGCTCTTCGGATACTCCCTGAAGCTTCATTGCTGAGACAATCATGTCGGCGATTCCAATGCCAGCAGAACCTGCCCCGAGAAAGAGCACACGCTGATCCTTGAGGTTCTGATTGGTGATACGCATAGCATTTACTAATCCTGCAACCATTACGCCACCTGTGCCTTGCATGTCATCGTTGAAGCAGCAGACCTTGTCGCGATAGCGAGCTAGGTAGTGAAAGGCGTCAGTTCCCCTCCAGTCCTCGAAATGGATGCAGCAATCCGTGAAGTGCTCCTGGACGGCCTCGACAAACTCATCGACGAAAGGGTCGATCTCTTCGAGTGCAGGCCGCGTTTGGCGCAGTCCGAGATAAAGCGGATCGCTGAGCAATTCGCGATTGTTCGTTCCAAAGTCAAGCAGTACTGGGAGAAGTCCTTTTGGGGGCACGCCTGCACAAGCAGTGTAAAGCTGCAGCTTACCGATCGGGATGCCCATGCCATTGGCTCCAAGATCTCCAAGACCGAGGATACGACCGCCAGAGGTTGCGCATATGACGCGCACGTCCTTCTCATGCCAATTGGCAAGGATCTGACCGATCTTCCCCTTATGTTTTATTGAAATGTACGTTCCACGTGGTCGACGGTAGATATGGCTGAACTTCAGGCAAGCCTCGCCGACCGTCGGGGTGTAAATTATAGGCAAGAAGTATGCGAGATCAGACATCGCAACGTGGTAGAAGAGGGTCTCGTTCGAGTCAAGGAGCTGAATGAGGTAGATGTAACGCTCGAGGTCGGAAGTCTTCTGTCCCAGTTGCTGGAGCACACGCTGGTGTTGCTGATCGATTGTCTCGACTGAAGGGGGTAGGAGGCCTTCGAGACCGAACGCAGCACGTTCGGCGACGGTGAAGGCTGTGCCTTTGTTTAGCGAGGATGCCTCGAGTAGTGCCCGACCGCGCAATCCAGAAGCGAGTGCGGAGTCCTCTTCAGATGCACAAGTCGTGTCCTTTTCTCCGTGAGGGTTCGGCGAGAAGTTCATCATTATATTCACATATGCTCGTCATGGGGAGATTTCAACTTGACCACTGCACACGTTACATACGGCAAAGGTTGGCGTACTCACTTTAGAGAGTAAGCATTGTAAGGTGTATATTGTGGATAAGGCCTATTATAGATCCGCTTCTTTCTATGACCTTTTTATCTTTCGTAGTTTTTCGTATCTTGTCGTCAATTTTTTGTGGATCGTTGTAGCTATTTGTGTTTTGTGGATCGTTATAGCTATTTGTGAATTACAAAGTCGCAGAAGAGCACTGCCAGATCGGCGCAGCAATGATATTGCAGGAGCGTATCTTTGGATGGCTCGAGGAAGTGCTGCTTTACTCGCGGACATAATCCATCATTTGGATGCGCTTGCCATCGTCCCCCGGGGGATCGCGTTCAAGGTCGACCAATGGCGACCAAATGATCGGTTTACGTGCGGCTATGATGGGGTGGAGGATCTCGCCGGTTTAATCATCGTTGTAGTGATAGCGTTAAGCGCAGCAACGGTAGCGTACGAATCGCTTACTCGCCTTGTGAAGCGCATGAAGAAAGCCATCTTTTCGCTTTTGCAATCGCGGCCATAATCAGCTTTGTCGGAAACCAGCTTGTTTTCACGTTTCGCACTAAAATGCGCAACGAGATCGGAAGTGTAGCGCTGGTCGCAGAGGGCAATCACGCTCGTATCGATAGTTTAGCGAGCTTGGCGCTACTTATCGGCGTCATCGGCGTGGCGGCTGCATGCCCGCTTGTCGATCCGCTTATTGGTTTGAGCATTGCAGTTTTGGTGCTGCGTGTCGCATGGATAGCCGGGGCTGCGGTTCCGTCACGGTTCCTAGATCGGATCGATCCGGAAGAGACCCAGGCGATAACGCAAATCGCGGCAAGCGTCGACGGCGTCCTCAAGGTGGCAGAGGTCCGCGCGCGATGGGTGGGTCATCGGATTGAAGCCGAGGTGGCTGTCGTTGTCGACCCGGAGCTGTCGCTGCTCGAGGGCCATGCCGTAGGCGAGGCGGTGCGCGACGCGCTCGGGCGAGGCGTGCTGTATCTCTCTAGGGTGACGGTTAGTACCAAGCCGGCAAGTCGTGGCTGAGCTCCGCAAGATTAGCCGGAATTTGTCTCTATTGTTCGGGGACTTGTAAAGCACAAGTCTAGCCTGACAGATTCTTCGGAAGCGGTCCGGGCCCTCTGCCGTTTATCACTCAAAATGCGGGCAGCCTATACTAATGTGGGGACTTATTCTATGAGAGTGCCTACAACCGAAGGTGACGAACGTGAAAGTTGACGATACTGATGAGAACTACTCGGGTTGCGTATGCTATCAAGGCGACTGTCCCACGTATACCAAGTGCCAGCTGACTGGCGGGCTTTTCTGTGCGCGAGGAAAGAGCGAAAAGACACTCGAATGAAAAGGTTCCAAATGCCCGATGTGCCCGGTCTGCGCTAGCTATGCTCTCACGACCGTGTACTTTTGCGCCCACGGAGCTGCCGAATAGGCGACACCTAGAGTGCAGGCCCAGCAGTTTGGAGAATGTCGGCGCACATCCAGATTACTTTGGAGCGGTTTTACGCTGCTTCTTCTGTCACAACAGGTTCAAGAAATCTGCCTGCGGCCTCCGCCTCGCTGAGGCGACGTTAGAATGAGTTGTGGCACCTTTCTAGTAATTTCTGAGAGTACTGGTTAGAGCGCAAGCGATTTGCTCTAACATGTAAGTAACGCCGTGTGAAGGCGGCGGTTTTTGCGCCTGCAGTATCATTTTTACGCTGCTCGGAAGCGTTTCTTGACGTGCCTTTGGGCGACACTACTACAAGAAACGCGAGCATTCCGTCGTAGACCGTTTGGTAGATCTGCGTTGGAAGACCCACTAATGATACGAACGTATGGGGCAATCGAATCGTTGGATAGCTGTAGCCTGCTTTTGCGTGGTGGAGCGAGATTTTGCTGCTGTGAATCTCCAGCAGCTTGTGTTTTGGCAGCGCACCGTAAGTATATAGGGAGTGTTCAGCGGCTAGCATAGTATTTGAATCGCTGGCAGTTAATGATTATGATTCACCCCTGAGGACGTACACGATGGCACAGCCAAAAGACATGCACGAGAAAACTTTTCAGCGGCTGCGGCGAGACGTCATTGATGCTTTTGAGCGCGAGCAATGCGCTTTTGGCATAGCAGTGCTGGAATTTGCCCGCTTTGTCAAGTAGTGGTTGTGAATGCGTGCGACTTAAGAAAGCGTAAAGACACGCTACTGGACGGTTATTTCTTTTCCGATTTCCTTTGATTTCTGGGGCCCGTTCAAGATGGCTACTTACCACAGGCATCATACACTAACGTGTAGCACGACGCGGAGCGCAGAGCCGATTAGGAAGGACACGAACGCGATGCCAAAACTCAAGAGGAGCATCTGAGGGAAGCGGGACCAGAACCGCTGATTAAACAGAAACGCGTTGTAGACGCTGAAGAGCGCGATAATGATCAAGGCAAGCAGGAGCATGCATGCGAGCGCGACGATATAAGAGCCGAACAGGAAATACGGCGTAACGAGGATTGCCGCGGTTAGCAGGTATGAGCCGCCCGTGTATCCCGCCGCTTTTGCTGCGCTGAGCGCCGCCGACTCCGATTGCTTTTCCAAATACTCAGATGATGCCATTGAAAGCGCGCCCGTTACGCCGACGACAATCGCGACAAGCGCGATGAGGTTATTGCTCTGCAGTGCGAACGTAAATCCCGCGATGGCGCCGGTAACCTGAATAATCGCGTCGTTGAGCCCTAAAACGAGCGCCCCTACATAAAGCAGCCGCTCTTCATCCATCGCATTTCTGAGCGCCGCGATGTGATTCATCTCTTGCTTGGCGACGCGCGCTGCCTGTGGGACGGCGTTCGATAAGGAGGCGTATTGCCTTCGGATAAAAAAGTCGCGCAGCTTCATCATAAAGATGATGCCAAAGACCCGTGCGATCCAGTAGTATACGCGAAGCTCCGCGGCGTTCGGAGCGACGTCTCGGCCGGTCGCCTCTTTCAAAAGCGCGTAGTATCTGAGCTCGTCTTGCGCGATATGGTTCAGCACCTCGCGATTCGGCGGCTCTTTTACCGTCTGGGCGAGCTTCTGGTAGAGCGCGTACTCGGTAATCTCCATTTGTTGGGCCCGAAGCGTCTTTTTCTGGATCCTTTTATCCACGCGCTCGTTTTTGGCCAGGTAATCGCCTCCTTATCGACGTGGTACTTTTTCATGACCGTTGCGCCTTAACTGTTTGCTGAGCAGCACCCTTCTATCTCCATTTTGGGAAGTGAAGATGTTACAAAACTTGATAAAACTACTAATTTTGTAAAGTGACGGAACCTGCCGCGTGCCACGATTAGTATCTGTAATACGATCAAAAAATCGTCGCCAAACGAACAACGCGCTCCGACAAACAAATCGCATGCTTTAAGGTGCTGCGGTTTCATTTGCTGGCAGACCGGCCAAAGGGCATGCACGAGGAGACTTTCCAGCGGCTGCGGCAAGACGTCATTGATGCTTTCGAGCGCTAACTAAGCTTCAATAGATAAATAGTTCCGTGACAAACAACGTTGTCGAAGTTTCATCGCTCATCGCATGTAATCACGATGCTCCACGATTTACACGTCGTTACCGTCAACGGGTAAGATCGTCCACCCGCAGACCTGACACCGCTTCTTGACGCGCTCCGTAAGTGGTTTAAGGGACGTTCCGCACACCGGACACGTGGGGGTTTCGTAATTGAGTTTAGCTGTCATCGTCTTCACCTCCCTCTTCGAGCTCGTCACGTTGTATCTTAACCCGTTCTAAAGAAAAAGCTCGCGAGCGCCCCTTACAAATAGAAGCAATATGTGACCGCTGCGAAGTCACGCCGCTTTTTCTTAAGGTTGCGTCCTCGTCTTCACACGGTGGTGACACGTTTCGTATCCCTGCTGTATTATCTGCCAAACTGGTCGGCGAACTGTCGAACAATGCCATCAGATAGAATATCAGCCAGCTCAATGATCTGCAACAGAGCCTCATCGAACTGTTCAATGTCGGCTGTATAATCGCCGGAGAGTCTCTGCTCTGCTTCATTTTCCGAAAGGCGCAAGTGCTCGTACAACATGTCTTGCGTCTCCTTCTCAGGCCAGTACGGATTAACGCCGCTCAGGAACGTGGCGATCTGATCGGCGTTCATGTACCATCGTCGCTCGGCGTCTTCTGCCTGTGAGGTGTTCTCTGTCTTGACCGCCTTGAACACTGCTGCCGCTTGAACGGTATGTTCGAGAAGCAGCGCTTTGAGCGTATTGCCCACGGCCTCTCCGTAGAAAGGCTTCAGAGCGTTGCCGATTTCCTCCTGATTCGCACGGATACGCTGTACAGTAGCATCCAGATCTCTCAAATCAGCGGCCACGCTTATGATGTAGCACCGCGCCCAGACGACGTGATCTTCCCAGAGCTTCCGCATCATGAGCCGTAGGTCAAGTTCAGCCTCTGTGAGCGTCCCTCCAGTTGCAATCGTAGCCATGATCCTTCCGTTCGGGTTTTATTTTGTTCCACATTTGGATTTGTAGTTACCCCAACTAATCAGCATCTGACGACGTCTGCCTCGCTCAGACCACGGCCTTTAGTACTCGAACTGAGCGCATGTCTTGCGCATTAGGGGGGCGGTGTCGGCTGGAAGCTCGCAAGCGCGCGTGCAAAGAAACACTTATGTCACCTCGCGCCACCGTACCCCCGCAACACCACGAACGCTTCTCCTTACGTATGGGCAGTGGTGTAGCAAACTGCCGGGGTCATGTCTGTGACTCCGGCGCCCGTTATTTAGCCCACATTAGGCCGGGACGCTCAATATCGAGCATATACGTTTGACGGAAAAAACGTGCAATTTCGGCTGCGACGCGGCTGCAGATGCTTTTTCGCAGCTGTGGCAAAAACTCAGCGTCTTCGACGTAAAAGGCGCCGCAGGCGGAACAGAAATTTTTTCTTTGGTTGAGTGGGAACGATCTGAGGAGGAACGATCTCGAGTTTGTTGCCGCAGTTAGGACAGAACTTCGCCTCTTGAACATGCGCAACGCCACATGCTGGACAGATGTACCTATCTTGATCCAAAGCTATTTCGGCGTCGCGCAAGCTGTCGTCCAATGCACCTCACCTCGCACCGAACTTAGCCTCATCGCTGACTTGTTCATTGCAGGAACGGCAGACTTTGGCAGTCATCCGACATCAGTCCGAATTTTGTCCTGAGAACTAGTAGGATGGCATTGACAAGATAAAAAGTTCTCTTCTCGTCTCTTTGCTGCATGATTTTCTTGGTATCATCTACAACGTGTACCGCTAAATTATACGGCGGCTACTGCTTCGAACAAACGGCAAACTGACGATGAAGCCCCATCCGTAAATAACGACGTACATTTCGGCCTGCGGCGAAGGTAAAGGCTCCGGAGCTTATCATACTCCACGGGTCGCTCCGTGAAGGCGCGAGGACTCCACCGTCGCGTAAGCGGATCTTCAATCAATATGCGTTGCAGCTGGTTTTTCCATAACGAACCTCAAGATGCGAGGTCTATTTCTCAACGCCCCACGCCTTGTAATGTATCTCACGCAGCGTTTCCGGCTTGTCAGCAAGACACTGAGGCGCGCGAAACGAGCCGGTCACCCCCATCGCTTCATCGGTCTTCCGGATTGATTTCCACGGATCTTTCTCGAGTTCGGCCACCGCGCGAATGCAGTCAACGTTCTCTAGCACGATGTCCGCCTCTTGGTGAACGCCTTGCATATAAAACACTTCGTCACCAACGGCGTTGACGCTCTCCTCCCAGATCGCTATCTCCCATAGGTCATAGCGCGGACGCCCCATATCTCTCGCAAGCTCCATAATTTCTGCCGTCGATCCTAGGCCGTCACTTACCCGCACGAGCATGATGCGGCGCAAGCCGTAGAACTCAGTTAACAGGTCCTCCTTGGATAGCGGGCGCTCAACTTCGACCATGACGTTGTGCTGATGCATAAGCGTGGTCGGCACCAAAACCGCCATCGTCGTGATGTCCCATCCGGGCATGACGGTATTCACGTCTGGCCCGTGATGCGACGGGACTGTTGACGGTTTTGGGATGATGGCGTTGATCGGCCCCTTCTTCACTTGCACGGGGTCTGCTCCCCCTCGCACGAGGACCACCCTAACTTTTTTGATGCCAGCCGCTTTGTCCACCGCGTATAACGTTCGACAGAGCCCCGTGGTGTTGCAGGATACCACCCGCACGTAATCCTTGCCGATCGCGCTTTCATAGTTACAATACGTGTTGAACGAAGCGCCGATGGCCGCGTGCTTCTCACCGCCTTCAAAAATGGCCTTGATACCCGTCTTCTTGTACCGGTCTTCGAGATTCTTCGCACCCGTTCCTTCGGGAGTAGCGTCGACGACTACGTCTGCCTCGCGGAGCATGTCTGTCGTCGTACCCGCGACGTCTAAGCCTGCCGCCCTGAAAGACGCGATGCTGGCTCCCTCGGCGACGTAAAGAGGGTACCCTTTCATTGCTGCGACGTAGGCCTCAAAATTCGGGTGAGTTTTCGACACGCCGACGAGTTTCATATCGTCCTGTTTCGCAACCGCGTCAGCGACGCGCTTGCCGAGGTTCCCGTACCCATTTATCGCAACGTTAACCATACGCCGACCTTCCTAGCTATGCTAGCGTCACCGTGAGCTTCGATAAACCTTCCTCGCCCAAAAGCAGATCTCACGTTCGAAAAACCTTCTTTGGAGTGCTCGCGCCTCGCATTAATGAACGGTGATTGTCAGAACGCTGCTCGTTGAAGCCCCGTACGTCGCAGAGCCGGCTTAGGTGACCTTCAGTCGAACGTCCGTCGGCGCAAGTGGCGTGAAGCCGTGTGAGACGTATCTGAAATTATCCGTCGTTCCTATGGCAAAATTTATCCACGGTGCGCGTCAAAGGACAAATGACATTGACGCTAAATAACCGTAAACGAATCTATTACCTCTTGCGCTTGTGACAGGTACTTATCAAAGTCGTTAGGCACCGCTTCGTAGGTAATCCCGTACCCATTTTTATTGTTTATGACAAAGACCTGCATCGCCTTGACTTGCGTATCATTGAGCCGAACGGGAATGGTTGCTTGCCAAACTACTCTGGAGGCGCGGCGATTCGCGAAGGTAATCTCTTCACTTGAGATGAGTGTGAAATCTTTGAGATTCGTCAAATTTTCGAGGTTAGAGTCGATGAAGTCGTCAAGAGTCACGCCTGGCATAAGGTCGGCGGTCTCGATGTTGATGGCGCCCACGTTGGCGTGAGCTGCGTAGATGTAGAGTTTGACGGCCGTGGATGGATCAGTCGTATCGATCAACCATTCCCCGGGATAGGTAACGCTGAATCCTGTATCGCTCGAGAATGTCATCTCGTGTTCGCCTGTTTGGTTCGCGAGCAGAGTCTCGTCTCTCAGGAGCGTGAGCATCCGCAACATCGTATAGTTGGTCAGAGGTCCGGTATAATGCAATACATAACGCACTCTGGAAGAAAACAACTTTTGGAGTTCTTCGTCGGTCTTTAGGTCTGCCACAGAGAAGGGGCCATATGCCCAAATGACGTTATTAAGCGCCCCGAGGAATCTCAGAATGCAGTAGTATGTGCAGGCGGCGAGCGTATCTAAAGAGATGTAACGATCGAGTTGCCTGCAGATGGTCTCGATATCGTTCAGGTCATGCGCTGATAAAAAGCCGTCTCTCAGGAAGTAGTCCTCACCATAAATTCTTAGTCCTATTTTTTGCCACTCTACGAGATCTCTAAGGCTATATCCCCTAGCTTCGTGCTCTCTTATAACGTCTGCCACCTCAGGCCGTTCAATTGCGTCTTGTATCTTCTTTCCCAGCGTCGAATGGTCAAAGATGACGGCAAAAAAGAAGCCAGCACCCCCATAATCACGGTACCCTAATTCAAGTTCCTCATCAGATGTGATTGCCGTGTATATGTTTTGCATCCTCTCTGAGGTTATTTCCACGTCTTCGGAATACGGCGCATTGCCCGATTTTGATGGCAAGAAGCGGCGCAGTAGGGTTTGTATTTGTGGCCGATCTAATGCGATTGTCCTGAGGACGTGCGAACGCACATACATATGCGTAAAATCATAGAGGTCTCCTATCCTGTTCTCCTTTTTCCATTTATCAACAAAATACGAGCTTTCAGGTCCAAGGAGTTGAATTTGCGGCACGATCATTATGTCCCTCGGTCCTTGCATTTTCTGGCTCATTGTCGCCTCCATCATCTTTTTCGGGCCCAAGCATCGCATTGCGCTATCAAATGTGCTATCGCTTCGTCAAGGGAAACCTTCTCGCCTCTCTCGTCCTGAAGCCGCCGCCATGGTGGTCGTTATTGCAAGCCCCGCAAGTGATAACTCCTCGATTTGTGGCCACATGGCTTATAGCCAAGGGTGTCGCGTTTCACCCGTTCGAATTTCAATTACCTTGAGTTACAAAGGTCATTCACGTACTTGGGTGGTTCTTAAAAACCCGACGGAGTCGTTGTATCTGAGCCCAAAATCCCACTTTATATTATCACTTGTCAAATCGGGAATACTGCTGCTTGTCAGATCGAAAGTAGTTGGAAGCTTACCTGTCTCTCGTAGTTCGCGGCTTCCCGTTGTATCTGTAACGCGGCACTTGTTATGATACGAAAGCTGGTAAGGAGAGACACCTATACAAATCTCATAGAAAAACTCTGGATAATCTGCAGAATGCGCCTTATTTTTATTAACGTCACGCAATAAGCCGGAGAGTTTAACAGTGATAGACGCACGGTAATGAGCCTCGCCTGAAACGGATTTTTCGCTACTGGTAACGCTTGCCGGCGTGTGGTGCGTATCAAGTTCTACTTTTAGCTCGTTAAGTGCAGGAATGATGATAGCGTCAAGTATAGTCTTGGCTTGCGCGCTGTTTTTTTCGAATTTATTTTCTTCGACTGCTTTTTCTGTTGGTAGGCGCCTGATTTCGTCCGTTGTCTCGATTATTAACGACTTCCATTCCTCATCCATAAAAACACCATGAGTACAACGAATTTACTTATATATTGACATAAGTTGACGCCCGAGATTTTGTGGCACCAAAACAATGGGTGTTAAAGCCTGAAATTTTGAATACTCAATCGCAACTACATCTTAAAGATTTTTCGAATTTTTGCAAAACGAAGTAAACGAACTGAGCGCAACGAAATCAGAAAAAACCTCTGCACGTTGTCTTTCATCAAATTTTTTTTCTGAGCGTGCACTTTTCAACTTTTCAAGGATTCGCGGCTAGGGCTCGTATGTCGCAAACGTCGCCAATACAGATAGCAGCGACATGTTTTAGGTTTCCTTTTTCATCATTTGTTAACTTTTTAACTTTTCAAACCTTGTCGAACCCTCTTCTATCGGCACGTGCTCTGCTATCTCATCCATTAATTTTTCTGTATCTTGAGTTCAAGCAATCCTGTAAGCACTCCTTCTTATAGTTCTCGACTGCCTCACGCGTCCTGATTTTAGTGAACGGCCTGCTCTCTTTGTTTTAGTTGACATGGTGCCCCCCTATTTTGGAGCTTAGAGGTTTAGTTTTTACACATATGGACGTGGAGGTGCAGTCCACGCAGCCTTTTTGATGCAGTTCTTTTCATGAAATATGATGCTGGGGCAGCATATTGAGCGGCTCCACGAAGGCGCACACGCTCATACAGTACGACAATATCATCTAGATGGTAATGGCGACCCATAACCTTGTAGAAGGAGATGCGTCAAAAAGCTGATTGCTATCGTGAATGTAGAAGACTCCTAACACCGACTTTTTCTGTATCGGCCTGTAACAGTACTATAAGTACTCTCACGCGGGTGCATTCTGCAAACAAGGAGCTAGCACTGCGCTGAGGCAGTTCCATCAACTGTGTTAAAGAGTGTGTTCGATATGAAAAAAAGTGACAAATCAAGAGGCGCAAACGAGGAAGAAGACCTCGTCATAACGCCAGCAGGGCCGATGCCAAAGGACCGGGTTCATGCAGTCGGACAGGATGAGGCAATCCGAGTAGAGAAGTCTGGAAAAGCGGTTATCAAGTCCCGCGAAGAAGCGTCGTCTCCCAAGGACGTAGCAAATGATTTCGTCTTAACTCCTAGCGGCTGGCGGGCTAGATTTCTTGTCCACTTGATCGAGCCCGATCATGTCCTAAGGGTGGAAGACGGACTGCTACAGAAGCGTGACCCTACACAACTGCAGCCCCCACCTACGAGACGCAGACTCACTCCTCAAGGGGCGTAACGTAGCATGATGCCAGCTTGCTGCTGATGAGCTTCTGTTCGTGAAAAAGGCGCGCTGTGAGGTGATACATGCCTTCTTCACTCGCGTAAAGCTCGCTTACGAATCGTTTCGTGCCGCCTCCTGCGATGAAGTCGATATCGACCACGTCCATGAGCTTGTGGGCTTTCGACGGGGGAGTTGCAGCGATTTCGAGCCGCAGATTCGGCACGTCGCGGTGGGCGTGCACTACCGTTTCCGTCTCAATGGTTTCTTCATACGCCCAGTAGGGCCGGTTCACGAAGAAGGTCTGGATCTCAGCGGGATCTTCAATGAGTCGAACCTCATGATGGGGAGAGTACCAGCTCACGAAAGCACCGTAGCGGTACGCCGTAACGTGCAGATAGACCCATCCGGTATGGTTCGCAAAGACGTGAAAGTTAAGCACTTCCGTATCTTGAGGGCGCAACTCTTTCACGTAATGAAACGAGCCGCTTGGCAACGTGTCGATATCGTGCGAGTTAGTGGTATACAGCGTCGCGCTTACGTCGACGAGGGGGTCCGTTGATACGTTCCTCAGCTTGACGGTGATCCAGTGGCGCCCCCGTTCGAGCACCTTGGGCGTGACGATTGCCTCGAAGGCATACTTGCGTTGTTCTTCTCGTTCTTCCGCGGCGATTCTCTTCTCTTTTTTCTTTTCGTCGGCCATAGTATCATCAAATTACGTAGCGCATCGAAGGTAATAAGACATACACAAGGAAAAAACAGATCGCGAAGGAGAAACACGCTGCGGTATCATAGCAAGCCTCCCCGCAAAATATTGTGTTAAGGTCGGGGTTTGCTGTCGAAACGGCGTTATAGGCCATAATTCGGCACAAAAGAAGGATGTATACGCGACCGTTCAGAAGGCGTTTATTTCAAAGTACGAGCGTGCGCGTTGCCGCTAAGGTAGTTTTGATAATGCCCGTGTTTTTCGAGCCATCATACCACAAAGATGGCTGGCCCGCTAAACAACAGCACCCAAGCTGTCACACCGCCGTTAGACCTTTTTAACTCTTTTCTAGGCGATCCGCTTTGTCATTTCTTCATCATTTTTTTTAAGGGCCTCTATGCGTTCCCCCATCGAGCCCTTACACGCTCTGAACTCTTGACAGCACTTCTCGAGCTCGTCTACGCGCTTCTTTAAGTCAAGTATTTCGCTTTCGTATTCCATTTTTTTACGTCCACGTGTAAGTGCTAGAACTTGGGGGGCCGGAGCCATACACATGACCCCGGCAGTTTGCTCCACCACTGCCGTAAGGAGATGTGTTCGTAGTGTTGCGGAAGTAAGGACGCGCGAAGCGGCATAACATTTCCCTTAGAGTAGAGGTTAACGCACGCCTCGATACGCCGTGCGGCGATGACGGATGTACAAGACGTCCATAAGGGTGCCCGCGTTAGCGGCTGGAGAGAGAGTCCACGATCCGTTTCTTCATCTCGCGAGCGGCGCGTGTGATGTCCGGTTGCGCGACAATCGCTGATATAACAGCGATTCCGTCAGCTCCTGCCTCCAGAACATCACGGACATTATTCAGCCCGATGCCGCCAATAGCCACGACCGGGACATCGACTGCCCTCTTGATTTGCCTGATTCCGACGATGCCACAAGCGGCTCCTGCATCGGGTTTTGATGCGGTAGGAAAAACAGGACTTGCCGCGACGTAATTTGCCCCTTGCTGGACTGCGAGAATCGCATCTGCAGCACAACTCACCGAGGCGCCGATAATGAACTCACGGGGAGCGCGAGCGCGTGCCTCATGAACCTGCAGGTCGCTCTGACCTAAGTGAACGCCGTCGGCCCCGCAGGAGAGTGCCACGTCA
>Ga0187881_10003018_pt1 | contig 14951 bp, 11 predicted proteins | sample June2016WEW_19_1_2_FD_133017 | JGI IMG/M metagenome (GOLD analysis project Ga0187881, IMG submission 133017) | Peatland microbial communities from SPRUCE experiment site at the Marcell Experimental Forest, Minnesota, USA - June2016WEW_19_100 | ecosystem: Environmental > Terrestrial > Soil >...
CCGGCGATGCTTAATAGTAGGTTGGAGTCATCAGCGCCTCCCAGGAAGCCTCCTCATGGGATCCACCGCGTCCTCGAGAAGGGAGGGGACATGAAGTATCACGGGGTGGACCTGCACAAGAAGTACGCAACGATCTCGGTGCGGGATGAAGCAGGAACAGAGGTGAGGTTTGTGCGAGCCCAGGCAGACATCAAGAGCTACGTTGCGACCTTGAGCAGTGATGACGCGGTGGTGCTGGAGGCCTCTTCTGGGGCGCTGTACTGGGCGGAGAAGATTCAGGGCCAGGGAGCCAGCTGCGTCGTGATTGATGCCTATCGCTTCCGCATCATCCGCGACTCCTGGCAGAAGACGGACAAGCGCGACGCGGCCAATCTGTCGCTGGCGCTCTGGCTGGCCTCACGCAGCGGGGAGATGAAACTGCCCGAGGTCTGGCAGCCAACGCCGGTGGTGCGGGAGTTGAGAAGGTACTTCGGGCTGTACGAGTTGCTGAACAAGCAGGTGCGTCAGCTGAAGAACCAGATCCACGGAGTGCTGTTGGACAACGGGGTGAGGGATCGGGCGCTGGGCAAGCGCCTTGCGGACAATCCTGCCAAAGCAGAAGAGTTTCTGAAGACGGTGGAGCTCTCCGCAGCTAGTCGTGTATGCGTCCGAACTTGCCTTGCGCTTCTGGCGAGTGTGCGGGAGAAGAAAGAAGCTCTCAAGGGCGAGATCTATCAAGCGGGCAGGCCACTAGAGGCCGAAGTGAAGCTGCTCATCAGCATTCGCGGGGTAACCCCACTGCTGGCCCTGGCCTTTCTCTCGGAGGTGGGTGACATCACACGGTTCAGGAGCGCCCGACGGCTACATTCTTACCTGGGGGTAGTGCCCACGGTGCGCGCCAGCGGCGGGGTGACACACTATGGGGCAATCAACCGACGCAGCCGGGCGTTGTCCCGCAGCCTTTTCACTCAGGCGGTGATCCACCTGGTGGACTCTTCTCCCGTGATCGAGCGATTCTACCGCGAACTGGTTGTTCGCAAAGGCTGCGGACGAGCCCGGATCGCTTTGCTGCGCAAGATCTTTTCCATGATGCGGCGAATGCTTTTAGCTCATGAGCTATACCGCTGGACTGAGTCGAAGCTCTACGCGAAAAAGCTCAGTGACTTCGCTAAAGAGATCAAGAAGGGGGGAAACCAAGAGGCGGCTTGACGCGCATCATAGTAGAACGGCCCTTGTGGAGTTGGCAATCTACAACTAGTCGTCTCGAAGAACGACAGCCCGCCAAACAAAGCAACAACTTCCACAAGGACTCTGTACTTCTCTATCGCCTCTGAGAGCAATCCTCCTATTCCACATATTCACACTCTGTTAATCTTTCTATTCGCAGACCCCCTCGCTTACCACCGTTGTCGTTCTCTTCTCACGCATATATCCTACAAGCCCGCCATGTGAAAGGGTGCCGAATGAGACCGATCCTGCACGATAGCAGAAGCCTTGCTCGACATGTTGGTTGGTTCAGCGGTTGAAAGGATTTTGAAGCTCCGCATCGAGGATCGCGAACTGCCTGTAGAGGATGGCCAGCGTGAGCTTCATCATGTGCCAATGAGATCGTTTCGAATGCCGATCATCTTGGAGATCGCGGGGTCTCCGAACTAGCCAAGATAACCAAGAAGCGGCTCTTTATCGTTGACGATTTCGGGCTTGAGGTTCTCGACGCAGCCAGCCGACTAATCCTGCTTGAGATGCTGGAAGACCGCCACGGCCGCTGCTCCTCGCTGTTCAGCTCCCAGCTTCCGGTTTCCCAGTGGCACCAGGCTATCGGAGACCCCACCATTGGGGACGCTATTTGCGACCGCATCGTGTATACCGCTCACCGCATTGAGCTCAAGGGCGAGTCTTCGCAAGCTCTATGCTCATCTTGGTGGGGAAGGCAAGAAGGAGAAGGAATGAGTGCTTTGAGAAGTTGCGCGTCTCGGAACGAAAACGACCAAACGACCTCCGTGGAAGGCCGCTACTTCATTTTCTCAAAGCACCCCATATCTGGACACACCCCCTCGGAACGATCTCAACTACAAACAGGTCATCGTAGGAGACAAGAGCAACAAGGAGGTGAACGAAACAGTTGACTGAAAAGAGCCACTACAGCATTGTCTGAGAGAGCGGATTGGCTGAGTGGGAAAGTGGCTTTCTATTTCCGGATCCGATGGCACTTTTCAGCGGATTACGCACCTTATCCTGCAAATCGGTCAGAAGGCCGTTCGGTGGGCAGGCTCCAAACAGCGCCATCGCCATCACCAGAGCACCCCAGACAACTATTCGCTTGGCTACCTTGTTCATGCTTCGACTGCTAGTGATAAACGAGGGACCAGACCTCAGCGCTCTGAGTGCTCACAGGGGGGTGAGGTCGACCCAGGTCCCATTCACCCAGTAGCCGGGCACTGCTACATAAGAACTATTGGTACTGTAGCCCCCGGCATAGACAGTGCTCCCCGACACGACGAGCGAAATGACCAACGAGTTCCCTGTAGTCGAATCAAGCTGGGAGAGGCGGGATACTGTCAATTCTGGTGGATGAGGGGCACCCCATTCGGAGGTCTCCTATGTGACCATCTCCTCCTGAAGGACGCCGTCGATGAACTTCCGTCCAGCGTGAACAAGCTCCAGCTTTTTCCACTCGTTCAGACGGCGCCAGTTCTTTTGAGCTTCTTGCATGAGTTTGAAAACCATGGTCAACGTCGTGACTCGTGTACCGCATCCCTTTGTTTTTACGCTCCGCAGCCGCACCGTGGCGAAAACGCTCTCGATGACGTTCGTGCTTCGAATGTGTTGCCAATGAGCGGCAGGCATTTCGTAGAAAGTGAAAAGCATAGCGTTGGCGGGGAGCCGGCATCACGATGGTTATGAGGGCTTCACAATCTCCACAAGCCCCCTCCCACCATCAACGCGTATCCTGTCGCCAGTCTTTATGCGCATGGTTGCTTCACCGCAACCAACGACGGCCGGGATTCCCAACTCGCGCGCAACGATTGCAGCATGCGACAGAGGCGCGCCGACATCTGTCACAACGGCAGCCGCACGCGGAAACAGCGGCGTCCACCCGACATTGGTCAGCGTTGTCACAAGGATCTCGCCGGCCTGCAACTGTTCTCCATCCTCGACCGCGGCGATCACCCGCGCCTGGCCTTCCACGACGCCGGCCGAGCCCGGGAAACCGGTTATTGCACCTTTGTCGGCAGGCACGCTGCTACGCAACGCATTGAATATATCACTACGCCGCCCTGGATCGGCAGCCCATTGAAACGGGTCGAATCGTCCTCGGATCAGCATCGGATATGGTGGCAGGGAGCAGTATCGCTCGTAGGCGGCGCGTCGGGCTGGGATACGAGCAAGGGATGCCTTGTCACCCCCAAGTACGGACAGGATCTCGTCAATCGACAGGAAGAACGTGTCCTCACCTTGTCCGATGAGCACACCGGCGCGTTGGACAAAGGAGCGCAGTACCCAGAGAGCCCGAACCACCTCGGAGCGAGCCGCCTCGCGGTCGCGGGCAATCGCCGCCCAGCAGTCAAGGCGATGGCGTACCGACATTACCTTCCGAGGGTGACGCTCACGCAACCGGTCCCATGCGGCCTTGTGTCTGGTTTCCTGCAAGGCAAGCAACGCGACGGCATCCTCCTTTGCCCGGTGCACACCGGCGACCTGCTGGTCAATCAAGTCCGGCTCCTCTGCTGGGCGCGGGATGGATACCTCAGCCTCGTGGGGGCCGCGGTGACCGAACTGCCGCGCAAAGGTCGCCCGGTCGATTTCGCCCTTGGCTAGTTGTGTGAGACCTAACAGCGGCCCGAGACTGGCTAACTGACCGGAACCAGTGCCCAGCCCCGTAAGTAGGGCGTTGGCGTCCTCCTCGCCCACCAGCTTCTGCAGATTGCGCGGGATCGTGAGGATGGCAGCCCCGCCCTGATTGGCAGCGGCCTGCAGCATGTGGCAGCACTCAAGGAAGAACGGCGCGATATCGGTATGCCAGAAAGCGACCAGTTCCATAGGGTTGAGGACGACCTGAATCCGGGATTTAAGCGCCTCGCATCGTGTAGGAGCTTCCGTGAGGAACACAGGGAGCTTCCTGAGATTGGTATGCATTCGGAAAAGGGCGTGGATGGCGAACGGCAAAGACTTGCGAAGAAAACCCAAGGGTGACAATCGGACAACCGGTATTTCTATGCCTTCCGGAAGCCGCCCAAAGCCTGTCTCGATCATCTTGGCGAATCGCCTTGGGCTTATCCCGAACGCTGAAACCAACGAGGCGGCCTCGCTCAGGTTCTTGTAGAGCCGCCCCCCGATGTTACCATAAGGGTAAGGACCGATAGATGGATCCGCGTTGTCAAGAAGAATTCGAACAAGCGACCAGGTGCAGGGCGTCATCACGTCGGGCACAGCCTCGCCGTAGTTCGCCCTCGTCCAAAGGTAGTCGCCGATGAGGCTGTCGTTCCACTCTCCGGCCGCCGGATTGTGGCCGCGGAGGGTAGTAATCGGGCGTGCCTGCAATAGGAAAAACCGGCCATGGTCCCTGGCCCACTCGATATCGACTGGCTGTCCATAAAGATTCTCGACTTCACCACCGATGCGAGCCAGGTTGGCAGCCTGCCTTTTGCTGAGTACCGCCTTGGTCCGCCGATCAGCCGGTACCTGTTCCTTGTGCGTACCATCCCGGGAGAGAACGGTCATCACATTCTTTCTGGAGATCTGCTGTTCAGTGACCTTCCCACTGATCTTATCCACTATGACCGTATCAGGTGTAACCTGCCCGCCGACAACGGCTTCACCCAAGCCCCAGGCAGCGTTGATCGTCACCTGATCGCGCGCCCCCGTCAAAGGGTCCGCGGTGAACATGATTCCCGCTGCATCTGCAGGTACGAGCTCCTGTATGACTACCGCCATGCTCATCCCCTGGGACGAGATGCCATTTCGTGCACGGTAGCCGATCGCCCGCGCTGTCCAAAGCGAAGCCCAGCAGCGTTTCACCGCCTCCAGAATCATCGTTTCCCCGTGGACGTTCAGATATGTGTCCAGCTGACCGGCAAACGACATCTCGGGCAAGTCTTCGGCGGTGGCGGAGGAACGCACCGCTACCGGCAGGTCCCCACCGCCAAGCTCGGCGTATGCATGACGAATCGACTCGGTAATATCATCTGGCATCGTATTCTGTGCAAAAAGCTTCCCTATCCGCCCAGACGCCTCTTCGAGCGTTGCCGGCTCATCCAGATTGACAGCGGAGACGGTATCTAGAATCTGCTCTTGCAGCCCCTGCTCCGTCACGAATCGGCAATAGGCCGCTGTGGTGATTTGAAAACCATTCGGTACAGGAAGGCCAGCCGTGGCAAGACGGGCTAGAGATGCTCCCTTGCCGCCAACAGTCTCGATCGTGGCTTGCGGATCAGCCAGTGGACGCGTGTAGATCTGAGACATCTCTCCCCTCACTGACTGGTTTTCGACAAAGCGATCTTATATAGCTGATTTTCCTTACATGCGTGAAGCCGCTTTGCGCGTGCTGAACGTAATGAACGTGCCGTCTTGTTTTGACGCGAATCCCTCAAAGCCGGCCTCGGACAAGTACTGTTGCAATTGGGGTAACTCGAAGGCGTGTCCCCCGTGCCGTTTCAGCGAATGCGCGCCGGGTGAGTTCCCGGCGACGACTGTTGTAACCGCCAAGGGGGCATCGGCTTTCAGCGTGCGTGCAATTTCATGCAGAGCGAGCTTCGTATCGGGAAAGAGATGAAGAGAACCGCCGCAGATTGCCCCGTCGAATATGGCGTTCTCAAATGGCAACTCCTCGACGCGGGTTCGGGCAAGATGAACACCTGACACGCCATCTCGCGTGATATATTTCATCCCTTGTCGTAGCATGCCCATGGAGAAATCAATGCCGTAAATGCTCCTATCCGGGGAGGCCATCCTCCGACCATAGGTGGCTGGTCCACAGGCCACGTCAAGAACATTCCCGATCACACCCTCTAGGGTTTCCGACACGAAGCTGGCTATGCTTCGGAGTGAAGTGCTGCCAGCGCCGCCATTAAGTGCTAGGAAAAAGGTTTGCCAGAGCCAGCTCTCATAAATAGGCGCCAGGATGTTGAAAAACTTGATCCCACGATAACTCGGGTCGACACTGGCCGGTAAATTCTCCGAAATGAAGTCGGGAATATCGCCAACGAGGGGATATACCCTGTTGCACTCACTGCAGTGGAGAGCGTTCTCTGTCGAGTGGAGCGGGCTTTTGCATTTTGGGCATACAAAACATATTGGTTTTGTCGGTGTAGTTTCAGACATTCGATTTCTCCTTTTCTTAAGCACCCTGTCGATGCCTCAAGTAGACCAAAGGGGACAGCCCCGGCTCTTTGCCGTCACGGCGGGCTTACTCAACCTTGGCTTGGAAGAATTGCATTGATCTTTTTCATTCTTTCAGCATCTATTTTTGGACTCCTCTCGAACGTAAGCAAGCCATTCTCTTCCCTTTCCACATCATACAGCTGGGTCAAACAATATCCGCAGAAGAGCCTTGATTCGAGCACGTCACGAGTATATCGCTCAATAGTCTCAACCACAGAGCCCTGATCCGTATTCTTGTACCAACCAAACCCACCAAACTCACTTAGCAGCCAGGGAGCTTTTTCTCCCGCCGCCTTTTTGTCGAGGAGAATTGTTCGAGTGACCGTCCCCACCCGATTGAAAAGATAGAAAGAGAGCACTTTCCAAAAAGAGAATTTTAAGATTATCGTTGCGTCTTTGTCACGTATCTTTGAGTAGATAATTCGAGCGGTAGCCGCCGACTTCAAGTAGTGATGGAGGTCAACGATATCAGTCAGAATGTGCTCCCAACCGCTGTTATCGATAATCGGCCGTGTCGAATCGTTGCTCTTAACAAGTTCAACCATTGACCGTACGAATTGTCTTGTTCTGCCACGACGGCAGTAGGATCCCCATATACCCCAGGTCTCATTGAAGAGGACCCACATAACGCAGGAGGGATGCATGGCATCACGACTGATGACCTCTTTCAGTTCCCGAGCATATTCCTCAAACACCCTTGAGCAAGAGCGATAGAAAGAGGGCATTTCGTATGTTGTGAGCAGACCCAGGCGATCACACAGATAATGAAAATAGGGACTTTCAATCTTTTGGTGAATTCGGGCGCCGTTGAAACCCATCTCTTTGATCGTTCGAATGTCGTTTTCTAGCCTTGAGTAGGACAGTGGGGTGTAGACACCCCCCGGATAGTACCCTTGGACAAGTACCATCCGAAGATAAATAGGGACATCATTAATGGAGATCTGTCTATCGTGCCATGTTATTTTTCGCAGTCCAAAGTAGCTCTCGACTGTATCATTTAAGATCGAGCCCGAGATCAATCTGTACCTTAGCGTATAAAGGCGGGGTGCATCGGGAGACCATAGCAAGGTGCCGATGGCGGCAAAGGGTATTCGGACCCGAAATCGTTTCTCCTGCTGGAAATAGTTCGCACCAAAGGTTCGCCATTCTCCTAGCGGCGAACAGATGTCAAGCTCGAGTCGTATATCTTGTCCACTCGAGTTGTCGCCTGCTCTGAAATCATCGGCCTGCGCTGCCGGAGATACCTCTGCCTCTATGTCGATGGCCATGCTGCAAAAGTCGGCTTTCACGCTTCCCTGGACGAGGAACTCGTGCCCCATTTCTTCAATCCATACCGGCTGCCAGATCCCCGCCGTGCCCGTGTACCATACATAGAAAGGACGGCGTCGAAATGTCTGTTTCCCGCGCACCTGCGCCCAGCGACGCGAGTCGCGCACGTTTACGTCGATACGGTTTCCAAGGGGCTTGAGGAACGCGGTAATCTCAAAGCTGAATGATGTATATCCACCAGTATGCGAGCCGACCCGCTGGCCGTTTAGGAACACGGTGGTCGTATGATCCGAAGCGCCAACGTGAAGGAGGTACCTCTTCGTTCCGTTCAGTTGAGGGAAATCGAATGATCGCGAGTATCGAAAAAGGCCCACACCATCAAAGTCGGCCATTGATGCCTTGCTCCCGATTGGGAAGGGAACCAGGACGTCGACCTCCCGCCGGCCATGCCTGAGTCTCCATGTGCCGTTCAAAGGCATCCAGCCCTTGCGTGCCCAGTCGGGACGCGGGTGGGCAGCGTAGATCTGATTGTCGGTTGCAAAATCTTCGGTGAAACTGGGCTCGATCATGTTCACTATCCCCTGATGCCGGTTGTCGCAATGCCCTTGACGATATGGTCTCTGAAGAAGAGGAAGGCGAGTATCTGCGGGACCGACGCGATAACGCCACCCGCCATGATGAGGGAATACTCTGTGCCATGAGTTCCCTGGAAGTTTGCAATTCCCACGGTAATTGTGTAGCGAGCCGATTGCGAGGCCACGACCAGGGGCCAGAGAAAATCATTCCACGCATTGATGAACGAAAGAATCATTACTGCTACGATTGCCGCCTTGCCCATGGGAACAATCACGGACTGAAAAATGATGAACCGCGAAGCCCCATCCATGAATGCCGCCTCTTCCAGCTCAGAAGGGATGCCCTGGAAGAATTGGGTGAGGATGAATACACCGACGGGAGCTGCCAGACGAGGAACAATCATTGCAGTGAGAGTGTTGATAAGACCGAGGGCGTTGAACTCAAGGTACAACTGTATGATGATCGCCTCGAAAGGCACCATCATGCCAGCAAGGACGAAAATGAAAATCGCATTGCGTCCTGGGAAGCGGATCCGCGCCAGCGCGTAAGCGATAGTCGAGCACAGAAGTGCCGAAAAAATGGTCGTGACTGCCGAGACAATGACTGAGTTCAGTAACCAACGCGATATTTCTGTTTTTCCGAATGCCTTGATATAGTTCGCCGCGGTTGGGAGGGAAGAGAACACAGTGAAATGCTCGGTAACGACGTCCCGTTCAATCTTCAGGGAAGTAATTACAAGCCATGCAATGGGGATAAGCCAGACAACGAGCAACAGGAAGAGCATCGCCCAGCCGACCAGCCGCTTCATCGTCTTCTGTTCCTATATGCGACATACTGCAGAACCGAAACAGCCAAGATGATCAGGAACAGATACAGCGACATAGCGGAGGCGTATCCCATCTTGAAATAAGTAAATGCGGCCTCATACACGTATTGGACTAGCACCCGCGTGGTTCCGTACGGTCCACCGCCGGTCATTACATAGACCTGTCCAAACACCTTGAACGAGGCGACGATCTGGAGGATCACGACGAGCACCGTTGTGTCTCGAAGAAGGGGGAGGGTGATCCTTGTGAGAACCTGAAGGTTTGTCGCTCCGTCGAGATGTGCAGCCTCGTAGATATCGTCAGGGATCTGTCTTATGCCGGCGACGAAAAGTACCATATTGAATCCGGCAGTCCACCAGAGGGTAGCGACGACAATCGATCCCATGGCGATGACGGGATCGGTCAACCAGCCGACGCCAGGCGAACCAAAGCTGTTGAGGACCTGGTTTATCAGGCCATAATTTTTCTGGAAAAGCCAACCCCACAGGGTTCCCACAACCGTGATCGAAAAAACATAGGGCGAGAAGAACAGGGCCTCCGCTGCCTTGTTGAGCCGGGATTTCGAGACTACGATCAGCGCCATGCAAAATCCCGCTACCACGATGCTAGGAGTCGACAGCAGAACAAACTGGCAGGTGTGGAGGAAGGAAGACCGAAACATCTGGTCTCTGAGTGCGTCCGCGAAGTTCTTCACTCCGACAAACGACTTTCCCGACAGGATGTTCCATTCGTGCAAGCTGAGGAAAATACCGTAAAAGATCGGTGCGACAAGGAACGCCAGATACACGAGGAGAAAGGGCGCTGAAAAAAGAAGCGCGTCTCGGATGTCTCTCGCATGGGACTGCATGCAGACCTCTTCATTTGAGATAAGCGTGTCGATGAGGTCCTGCGCAGGACCTCATCGACGAATCCTCGGAGGAGTCTTCTTACTTGCTCAGAATGTCGTTGACTTTCTGCTCCATCTGTGAGAGCGCTTCATGTGCGTCCATGTTTTTCGCAACCGCTGCTTCAAGCATGTCCGAAAGGTTGTCATAGATCTCTCCCCATTTCGGGGTGCTAGGCGGCGCAAAAACATACTTAACGGCTTCCGCGTAGTCCTTTCGATAGGGGAGGCTCTTGAACTCGGGCTTGGCGACGACGGATTTACGGGTAGGGATGTGGCCAGCCTTCGCCCACATTTCTCCGTGTGCCGTCATCCACATCATGAAGCTGGCCGCAGCGGTCAACCTCTGGGTGTTCGTCGACTTCTGCACCGGAGCGGCGAAAGTGTGCGAGTCAGCCCATGCAGCATGCGCACCGAAAGCCGCCGGGAATTGCACCGCACCGAAGTTCAGCCCCGATTGCTGTTCGAATGCACCAGTGGCCCAAACGCCGTTGAAGTGCATGCCAGCTTTCCCGAGCTTGAAACTGGACACAGAGGAGTCGTAATCCAATCCTTTGGGCGTTATCTTGTCGGCGTTAGAGGTATCGATAAGAGCCTGGATCGCTTTTACCCCCGCATCGTTGTTAAAGTTCGCTTTAGTAGCGCCGTCGTTGAGCAGTGTGACGCCCTGCTGCATGAGGAACGACATAAATGCCCGTGTCAGGGTATACGCCTTATATGTGGCGGTTGTATTGTCGACAGCGAGGCCGATGGCTCCTGTCGAGTCCTGAATCGACTGAGCAGCCTTCACCAGCTCATCCCAGGACTGCGGAACCGATGATATGCCCGCTTTGGCGAACAAGTCCTTATTGTAGTACATGATGAGTGGGTGGACATCGAGGGGGATCGCGTAGATCTTCCCGCCGAAAGTACATGCGGCAAGAGGCTTTGGCTCGAAGTCGGCCAGGTCTGCCTTCACACTCTGAAGGTATGGATCGAGGGGAACAAAAACATTATTCGGAACGTAGTTGATCAGTTGGCTTTGATGAACGATAACTATGTCCGGCGCAGTTTTTGCCGCCAGGGCAGCTGTGAGTTTCGTGTAGTAATCTTGCCATTTGACGCTCTGGTTATTCATCACGATGTCTTGCTGCGAACTGTTAAAGGCCTTCACCATGGCATCAAAGAACTCGCCGTCACCTCCCGTGAACAAAGTCCAAAAACCGACCTCTTGGGGCTTCGCTCCCTCCTTCGAACCTCCAGCGAAGGAGGCCATGCCCGAAACCAGAAAGACGACCATGACCACGATCAACGTCCTTTTCATTTGGAGCCTCCATTTTCCCCTTCTTCGGGGCTATTCGAAAAGCGTCGTTTCCCTAAGCATGATGCGGGACTCCACAATTCTTCTCTGGTAGGGTGTGCTGTCCCGTTGTATATGCTCATACAGCTCCTCGAAAGCAACGCGTCCGAGGAGCTGTTTCGGGATTCTGACAGTGCTCAGGCTGAGATACAGGTATTGCGAGGAATCCAAGTCGTCGAAACCCATTACCTCGACGTCCTTGGGTACTCGCAATCCGTTCTCTTTAAGTGCACGAAGGGCCCCGATGGCCACCAGGTCATTGAAAGCAAATATGGCAGTGAACGGGATCTCCTCCCGAATCAACGAATTAATCTGAAGACGGCCATCCTCCAGATGTCCTTTGGTGCCGATGACGCTCTGGTCGGAGATAGCAATTTGTGAAGCCTGCATAGCATCGCGGAATCCACGAATCCTGTCATGTGTGCTGCTAACATACGAAGGGCCGCTCAAGTGAATGATGTTTCTATGGCCGTTTGACAAGAACAGGGAGGTAATTTCTCGTGCTTTCTCATACTCGTCAGTCAATACTGCGTGATCTTCCAACCCCGGCAGCCATCTGCCCACCAGCACGAAGGGGATGGGCAATTTTCTTAAGAACCCGACGTTGTTTTTGTCCTGTTCTCCGCAGACCGGCATCAATAGCAGTCCATCCACTCGGCGCGCTATGAGATCATTGATCGCTTCAAGCTCCCGTGCCGCATCTTCTTCTGTATTGACAAGAAGAATGTGGTAGCTCAGGGATCGTGCCCGTTCTTCGATCCCAAGGATCACCTCAGAGAAAAACGGGTTAGAGGAATCAGCAGAAATAATTCCGATTGTGCTCGTCTTCCCGAGCCTGAGACTTTTTGCGATTTTATTGGGGATGTACCCCATCTCCTGCGCGACTTGGCGGACATGGAGTTTTGTTTCTGCTTTGACATCACTTTTATCGCGGAGCACTCGAGAGACCGTATTCATCGAGTAGCCTGTCTTGTCGGCGATCTGTCTAAGAGAAACTTGAATCATATTAACGATAATATTTTTAGCAGAGAAATATTGCATTGTCAAGTGGAAAAATTAGATAATCGAGCCTTCTTATAATTTATATCTCTATTATCTCTATATTCTTTGATATAACGTTAATGTTTTTCTCGAACGAGCTAATTGATAGTCTTTATGCGCCCGTTGCCGCTATCCACAGGTGCACGGCCTTAACGAGGGAGGGGAGATCGAGCTTAACGCAGTACGAGGCTATCCCCCTCTAATGCCTCAGGTTGCCCGCCCCACCCTGTATGGGATCCTACTCCTAATCTCAGATTGAATCTCAGCGAGGGCAAAGCCAACAGGTCGTTCAATAACTTTGAATCTCAAAGTGAATCTCAGAGTTAGGTAGCATGTGGACCTGCCCCGTCTATGTTGAGGTCAGCATAGTCGGGGTAACTCCATTTTCGGCTCCGATTGTCTCTTCTCCGATTGGATCAGTAGCTCTGTCAAAGCCCTTATTCTCCAAGCCCGCTGACCGGAAAAACCTTGATACAAAGCAAGCCGCCGAGTATCTCGGGGTCGCAGCACAAACACTTCGTCAGTGGGTCGATGAGCAGAGGATCCCTTTTGGGAAGAGGGGCCGCAAAGTGGTCTTCGATGCTGACGATCTTGACGTCTGGATCGCTGAACATAAGGTGAAACCGATCAGCGAAGAAGTTAAATCGAAAGGGGCGAAAACCTCCAGAGTGAAGTCGGGTGAGCGAACCGTCGCATTGGACGGAAGAGACGTCCCCTGGACAAAGTCCACCAAGAAGAAAGGGGAGAAGTCCGAGAAGTGACTTAGCTGAGAAACACCTCGGCCTCTCGCAGCAAGCTGATGATCTTCTCGACAGGGAAGGCTCGTCTTGGCATCTGTTCCTCCTGATTCTATCCCAGCAAGTGTAACTCACCAGCTGGACTAGTTTTCGGGGGGCAGGTCACGAGTGACCTGCCCCCAGTTTTTGTACCACTTCTTATGTTACAAATGCCCGTTGCCCAAGGGCTGGCGGCATCCGTGCCTCGGGTGCGGGAGGTCGATATCCCAGGGCACTGTGCGGCCTGACCGTATTGTACTGCTTGACCCACTGGCAACATAGGGTCTTGGCTTCCCAGAGCGTATCGATCAGTTCCCGATTCAAAACAAGAGGTACAAAAATTAGGGGCGGGTCAAGCAGCCCTATGGTGTGGCCATGTCCGTCGCCAACGCATTCGGACCTATTCCGACGAGGTGGGCCGTTCCCATGGCCTGTCCAATAGCTCCCTCACCTTCATGAGCAGCTCGGTGGAGCTGAAAGGCTTTTGCAGGAAATTCAAGCCCGCCTCAAGTATCCCGTGATGAGAAATCACATTCGTAGTGTACCCTGAGACATACAGGACTTTCATTTTCGGGGATATCTCCTGAAGCCTGCGTGCAAGCTCCTTTCCGCTCATCCGTGGCATTACGACATCCGTAATCAACAAAGCAATCTTAAGACCACGCGTAACTATATTCATCAAGGCCTCTTCTCCCTCTGACGCCTCGATGACGACATACCCTGCATTCTCCAGTGCGATCTTGGCAACACTTCGAATTGCTGAATTATCGTCCACGAAAAGTATTGTTTCTGTCCCCCTTGGAGGGGTTGTGCTCGGCTCTGCGGCCAGCGGTCTATCGGCTTCCACGAGGGTCAGCGGCAAATAAATTGTGAACGCCGTTCCCATGCCCACCTCACTATAGCAGTTGATGTAACCCTCGCTCTGTTTGACGATCCCGTAGGCTGTAGACAGTCCCAGACCGGTCCCCTTTCCTCTCTCCTTGGTGGTAAAGAACGGCTCATAGATATGTGAAAGGGTTTCCTGGTCCATTCCAACTCCCGTGTCGCTCACGGCGATGCGAACGTATTGCCCGACCTTCGCTCCAGCGTGATCGCGAACATATGCCTCATCGAACGTGCGATTTGATGTCTCGATAGTGAGCTTCCCACCCGAGGGCATGGCATCTCGTGCGTTGACCGCGAGGTTTAGCAGGACCTGCTCCATCTGCCCAGGGTCTGCCAGAAAGTTACCCGTGTTAGAATCGATGAACGTCCATAGTTCGATATTTTCTCCTATAACGCTCTCAAGCATTTTCTGCATGGACCGAATGAGATCCTTCGTAGTAACTACTTGGGGTCTCAAAATCTGTTTACGACTGAATGCGAGAAGCTGTCTGACAAGCGTCGCTGCTCTCTTGGCCGTTTTTGTGATCTCGGTTATATACTGTTGGCTTTCCTCAGGCACTCTTTGTCGGAGCACCTCACAGTAGCCTGTAATGATCTGAAGGACGTTGTTGAAATCGTGCGCGACCCCTCCTGTTAGCTGACCAATGGCCTCCATCTTTTGCGCCTGGGCGAATTGCTCTTCAAGGTTTTTTCTTTCGGTGACGTCGGAAGCGAAGTACAGCACGGCGGGTCTCCCTTCCCACTCGATCCTCTGGCCTATGGTTTCCACCCAAAGGACTTTCCCATGCTTCGTCGCATAACGAAGGATGCTCTTCGGCAGCAGTCCGCCTCCGGCGCGAGAGCTGTAGAGCGTCATCGCCTTTTCAACATCTTCGTGGTAAATGAGCGATTGTATTGGCATTCCCTGCATCTCATCGTGCGAATAGCCGAGCATTTCAGGGAGATGCGAGTTGCAGAATATCACTTTTCCCTCTTGGATAACGCCGATAGCCTCG
>Ga0187881_10003029_pt1 | contig 14909 bp, 14 predicted proteins | sample June2016WEW_19_1_2_FD_133017 | JGI IMG/M metagenome (GOLD analysis project Ga0187881, IMG submission 133017) | Peatland microbial communities from SPRUCE experiment site at the Marcell Experimental Forest, Minnesota, USA - June2016WEW_19_100 | ecosystem: Environmental > Terrestrial > Soil >...
GGTTTCGTCGAAGATTTTATACGAATGGTCATCAACCAGGAGACGCAAAATCTGCGGGTTCAATATCGCCTGCACCATCGTCTCGGGCCAGACGACAAGTTTTGCATCCGCCGAGATACACTGGCTGCTTTGCTCCAGCAGCTCATCGAAAATCTGTTCTTCTGCGACAAACGATTTCTTGACGGATATCGGGATGTTCGTCTGCACCGCCCCAATTAACGGGCCTTGTGTAACGAATTGAGCCGACTGGTTTATTCGCCAGTGTCCATACACGATAGTTCCGGCAATTGCCGCGGCTGTTACGATAATTGAGAATTTAGAATTTAGAATTAAAAAAGGCAGCCGGTGTCTTATTCGTTTCTTTTCTGAATTCTCAATTCTAAATTCTAAATTTTTCGTGGAAAGTATAAAACCCGCAATCAGCCCATTTACCATCGCGACCACAAACGATACGCCCGCTGCGCCGAATATGTCGGCTATCTGGATTAAAGCGGTATTCGCGTATTGGCTGTGAGCGAGATAATTCCAGTAGAAGCCGCCCAGGAAAAGCCCCTGCATTTGCTCGATACCCACAATCAAAACAGGGACGGCGATAAAAAGCGGAAATTGTTTCTTAATGCACCATCGCAGCGACATCGCCAGTAAAGGCCAGAGCAGGGCGGTATAAAGGCAAAAGGCAATCCAGCCCACGACCGTTACAAAGCTCATCCAGTATATATTGCCGAGCCAGTAACAGTACGAGACAACAAAGGCGGCCGGATATAGCTTGGACGGTTTGGTTTCAAAGGAGCAGGCAAGAATAAAGGGCACATACGCCACCCACGCCAATGGCCACCAGCCAATCGGCTGCTGTGCCAGCGTCAACATAATCGCCGTCCCGGCGAAAGCGGCTAAAATACGCAAAATCCCTTTCGTTGTTTTATCGCTCAATCCGTTATGCCTTTCAAGGCAGTCGCTATCTCCGAAGAGACATACTGTTTTTGATTGTTCATTCGGACGGCAAACTGGCTCGTGAAAATTTCGAGCAAATCTTTATCAGACAGTACCTCCTTCGGTGAATATCCGATGTCCGGTATAAGCCGTTTTAATTCACCTATTTCGACGAGATTCAATTTATGTTCTTTTTCAGCGCCCTCGCAAATGTCGAGTTGTTCGAGCCGCTGGTTTGCTTTTTTGACATAATCCGCGGAGATTTCAATTCCCACGTAGTTTCTCCGCAGTTTTCTCGCTGCGACCGCTGTTGTTCCTGAGCCGACGAACGGGTCAAGAACACAGTCGCCTGCATTTGAGCTTGCTGCAACGATTCTCATAAGTAACTGTTCAGGCATCTGGCAGGGGTGCCAGCCGGTTCGTTCTTTGAATGTCCCGCATACCCGCGAGTCCTCCCATACGTCGTCGGGAATCTTGCCTGCCGGGTTAGCTCGCCTATCGTCATAAATCAACTGCCGGTCCGATGGCACCCGCACGGCGTGGTCGTTGAATGTGAAGTTTTTCGGATTATTCACGAAGTAAAATATATGCGTATGCGAGCGGGCGAATTTATCTTTTGTCTGCTGGCCAAAGGTGTAGTGCCAGATTATCCAGTTGCGCATTACAAGTCCCAGCTCATCTGCGATGACCTTCACATTCGCTGCGTAGTCGTCGCCTATCGCGATATAAAACGAACCGGTGGGCTTCAAGACCTTTTTGCACGCCGTCATCCAGTCCTTTGTCCATGCGATGTAATTATTGCGTTCGACCTTGTCGTGGTACTTGTCGTATTTGTATCCGATATTGAAAGGTGGGTCGGCGAATATCAAATCCGCGAACGGCTCGCCGATTTTACTCAGCGTTTCGATACAGTCGCCGCAAATTATCTTATTCAATAATTCCTGCATACGGGCACATTGTAACTTAAAACTCTGCTCTTGCAAGCTTGCCCTCGAATGTCTGAATCGGGGGTTTTAAGCAGGGGGCAAAACTTAAAACTTTCGGCATTATTATTGACCTGAAGAGTAACAACCCGGAGATAGGGACTATTAATTAGTGTGGTGTTTATTGTTTGCCGGCTGGTTGTGGCGGGCGAATGATAAATTGCTCAGTAAATGTCATGCCTGAAAGATAATCGGTGAAGTTGACCTTGACGGTCAATGGCTTGTCGAATTTGTCAATAATTTCGGCCGCGTCGAAACTCAGCCGATAGCCGCTCGAAAGCATCCCGCTCAGCCAGAGCGTCTTAAGCTCATTCGGCTCAATTTGCCACTGTGCTAAACGGGCTTCATTTTCCTTTTTGTTCAGGTCCCAGAGCTGGATTTCAACGGCCCCGCCCGCTTTCACTGTGTCGCCTGTCTCATCAATAGGTTGCACGTAAACCACCAGCTTTTTCTTTCCCGTTGCGCCCGGGGTCTTGTCGTCGTCATAAAAGTTTGTGTACCTGCCGATTTTGACCGACTTGATGTGATAAACAGCGTCTGCCCTTTTTTCTCCAGGCAGTTTGGAGAGATCCTGGGCCTGTTTTAATAGCTGAGCGTTTTCCGCATGGGCCTGTTCGAGCTGATTTTGAAGTTCCGTATTTTGCGAGGTAAGCTGCTGGACCTGCTGTGCTGTTGTCGGTTTTCCCGCTTTGCCGCTGTCGCATCCAAACGCGAAGACAAGCGATACCAATGAAACAACGAACAATGAGCTGCGAACTAAGAACATAATTCTCAATTATTAAATTTAGCTTTCTTTATTTGTCGATTTGACCACTTCCGGCGCCTTTTGGATTATCCTGTCTGCAAGACCATACTTTATCGCCTCATTCGCGTCCAGCCAGAGGTTTCTGTCGCAGTCCTTCTCGATTTTTTCCGCTGACTGGCCCGTGTGCTTGGATAGTATTGCGTACAGCCGTTCTCGCAGACGCATTATTTCCCTGGCCTCAATCTCAAGGTCCGTCGCCGGGGCAATCAGCTCTCCCGAAATCAACGGCTGATGAATCAGCACCCTGTTGTTGGCGAGCAGGAATCGCTTGCCCGCCTTGCCGCCCGCGAGCAATACCGCGGCCATACTCGCCGCCTGGCCTATGCAATAGGTCGCTACGTCGCAGCGCAAAAACTGCATACAGTCGTAAACAGCCAGTCCCGCCGAGATTGACCCGCCCGGCGAGTTGATATAAAGGTGAATGTCCGTCTTGTTGTCCTCGTTGCTCAAAAATAGCATTTGAGCTATCACTAAGTTTGCGGAAACGTCATCTATTGGCCCGCTCAGGAAAATGATTCTGTCTTTGAGCAGCCGGGAGTAAATGTCGTATGCCCGTTCGCCGCGACCTGTCTTTTCAATCACTATCGGAACTAAATTCTGGTCAACTGCCATAGTTTCACTTTCTTTAGTGGTTACTGTTTTTTCTCGTCTGTTTTCTTATCGTCCGGTTTCTTTTTACCTGACTCATCAAGCTCCAGGACCTCGTCGATGAGTCCGTATGCAAGCGCCTCTTCCGCCGTCATATACCTGTCTCTTTCGGTCTCTGCGCTGATTTTTTCAACGGGTTGACCTGAGAGTTTGGCAAGCATCTCGTTGAGCATTTTCTTGGCCTTGAGGATTTCCTCCGCCTGAATTTTAATATCCGCCGCCTGTCCAAAAACTCCGCCCCACGGCTGATGCAGCATAATTTTTGCGTGCGGCAGCGCGAACCGTTTGCCTTTTGTTCCCGCCGCGAGAACTATCGCTCCGCCCGATTGTGCCCGGCCAATGCAATAGGTGGCAATAGGCGAGCTTACGAATCGCATCGTGTCATAAATTGCCATCGTATCGTCAACGCTGCCTCCGGGCGAGTTGACATACAAGCTGATTTCCGTGTTGCGTTTCTGGTTATCGAGGTAAAGGATTTTCATTATTACCTCGGTAGCCCTGGCGTAGTTGATTTCGCCGATGAGGAACACAATCCGGTTTTCCAGCAGCATATCATCCAAACTCATCTGGCGAAATTGCTGGTAATGACCGCTTCCCGGCCCGTACTGGTCCTGGTACTGTCCCTTCGGCTCAATTATCATACGTTTTTCGGGTCCTGTGCTGAACATCAAGTTTTCCCTTAATTAAGTCATAAGTCGTAAGTCACAAGAGCATAAGTAATAAGTAACTTTTCAACTTGTGCTCTTTTGTCCTTGTGCACGGTCGCACTTTTGCTCTGTTAAATATCGGATATTCTTACGCTCAGGTTTTCTTTTTTCGGGTTGTCGGCGTCGCCTTTTTTGCCGGTTTTTTCTCGTCCGCGGCCTTGGCTTTTTTGGGATGCGCCGGCTTTGTCGCGGTTTCCGCCTTTTTAGCCGGTTTGGCCTCTGTTTTTTCGGTCGTTTTCTTGTGCTTGTGGATTTCGGCCTTTTCTGCTTTCGGTTTTTCCGCCTTCGGCTCAACCTCGGTTATTTTCGCCGACTCAAGCAGCTTGGTTACGCACTTTTGTTCGCGGACCTGAAGTTTGAATTGTTCGAGGGACCCATCCCGCTGCATTTCATCTTTCATTCGTTCGGGCCTGATGTGTTTCTGGATGGCTAACTGGGCGATGTGCCCGTTGATTTCCTCATCCGTCGTTTTGATGTCCAGCTTTTCCGCGATTTTGTCCATTATGAAGAATACCTTGAGCTGTTCTTCGGCCTGCTGCTCGGTGTTCGCCTTCAACTGCTCGATATTCTTATCAATCTGCTCTCTGTCGATGCCCTGCATCATCAGGTTGATATACTGGCGTCGTAATAATGCGACTGCCTGGTCTGCGGCAACGTCTGCCGGCAGATCGATACTGATGTTATCAAGCAGGTATTTGTAAATCTGCTCGGCCATCTCTTGTTTCGCCTGGCCTTCGAGCCGGCTTTCCAGTTTTTCGCGAATTGCCTTTCGCAGCTCTTCCTCGGTCGCCACGCCGCATTTGCTTATCGTGTCCTGGTTCAATTCCGCTGGTCTTAGCCACTTGATGTCCTTAATCGTTATCTTGATATTGACCTTTTTGCCTCGCAGGTCCTCTTTGAAGAATGTCTTGGGCACTTCCACTTCCGCGGTTTTTACGTCTCCTGTTTTCGCCCCAATCAGGATTTCGTCGAGTTTCTCTACCGGCACATCCGCCACAAAGCCGTTTGCGCGTGCGTATATCTCGGTGTTATCAACTTTTTGCTCCTGCCCTTCGGTATTCAGCATAACGTCCGCGACGACCTGGTCTTCAAGCTCAACCTTGCCTTCGTCCTTAGGCGTCCACGTCCCCGCGTATTTGCAGAGCATCTCGATTTCCCTGTCAACGAGCCCGTCGGTTACCACGTGTTTTGTCTTCTCGACCGGTATGCCCTCAAGTTTCGGCAGCTCAAACTCAGGACGCACTTCAACCTCGAACTCAAATTTCAATGCGCCTTCCGCGGGTAATTCAATCTTCTCATAATCAATCTCCGGCTCGCGCAAAACATCCAGCTTGTTGTCCTTTATTGCCGAATCACTCGCGTCTGCCAGTATTTTCAGTTTTGTCTGCTCGCCGACTTCTTTGCCGAATCGCTTTTCCAGCAATCGTTTCGGCGCACGACCCTTCCTGAAACCGGGCACCAGCGCGTCTTTGCGCAGCGTTTCATACTGGGCGTCGGTGGCCTTTGTTATTGTCTCGCGGGGGACCTCGATGATAACCTTCTTTTTGCACGGGCCTGACGCTTCGATTTTTACGGTGTTCTTTGGGGTTGTTTGCTGCGGGGTTGTTTCCTGCGGTTGCTCTGCCATGTTATTCTCCTATTCTTAGGGCTTACGCTCATACAAAACAAAAATGGCATTAGGAACACTGATTCCTGCAGCCACATTTTTTCATATTTCGTTGCCCAAACGCGTCGGCGACCAACGCCAAACTACTCATTTAGCCGGTAACTCGCCGACACTATAATTGCGTAAATCAATACACCATTGATGCATAAACGTCGCTCGATGTTCGTTACTCGTCGCTCGATAAAAACGAGCCACGTGGGCCGAGCCACGAGGCACGACTTACTAACAGCGGGTGATGAGGCTCGAACTCACGACATCCACGTTGGCAACGTGACGCTCTACCACTGAGCTACACCCGCGTAAACTCACCGCCTATTATAATCTCTATTATCGACTCCCTGCAAGCGGTTTTTTAACAAAAATACAGCCTTTCCCTCGCTATGCCTGCTTTCGAAATGCACAATATAGAATGACCGCTCGGGCTAATGAAGTCGTTGCTGTCTGCTGGTGCTACGATGTCAAAAAGATGCCTTCGACTGGAACACCACACCAAAATCATAATTTTTGGCAGACGAAGTGTGCAGAATAAGCGGAGTTATGCCCACATTATCCTGCCAAAACTCGGTTTCCTCGCTCGTATCGTATATCGCTCCAAAAATCATCTGAGAATCCAGATTTTTTGCGGCATAAGTTACATCAACACTCGGCTTGTACGCCGCAGCAATAGGGTCATAGCCCTGGGCCGCAGTATCCACGTTGTTATATTGTCCTGCTGCATTAACGGACAAAATATACGTAGAGTCCTGCGGGAAAAAACTGGGATTTGCAATCAAATCCCATGCAGATAAGGAAGTGCCGTTAAAAACATCGACTTCCGATGTATCGCCTGTATCTCCCGTGCCGCCCCCTAAAAGTGGGACGTTGTGAAGGTAATTTGTGGCAATCTTGTAAATATTCAGGTCGCCGAGACCGAGCACGCTCGGAGATTTAGGAAGTTTTATATCGCATGTTCCAGTCCCCGAAACTTTTTTGTCAGATTTGTCATAGGCGAAAACAATAACAACACTGAAACTGCCGATACCTTTTTTCGTTCCGGAAGATACTGTTCCTGTAACTTTTACTGTAATTCCTTTTTCTACCGCCACTGGCTTTGAAACTTTCGCTCCTTGAAGAACAACGCCTGGGAAAAATGGTTGAGGGTACCACGAGGTTCCCCAGCCATTTAAATCATCTCCGGGATGCGGACGTATGGAAACTGCCCCGGCATTCGCTATTACAGAAAGAAAGTGATTATGCTCTGACAAAGAGCCGGGCTCAGAATACATAAGCCGATATTCCGTTCCCGCCGTGCTGATGACCTTTGCAACCGAATACGGCTTTATTATAGCTGCCGATACATTTTGCCCGAATGCTTGGCTCAAAACAAAAGCTGAAACTGCAAAAACAAGTAATAACGGGATTCTCCCAGGCACTTTAATATTCATGATTATCCTCCTTATTAAAAAATTGCTAAAGAACCGCCTCAATTTTTATTAAACCAATTCATTAAATTTCTGTCAAGCAAGATATTACAGTGAGGGAGAAGATAGAAGTGTCTGAAACTATATTTGAACGCCCTAATGGCACAGGTTTTAATGCCTTCAAGACGATATGGCAGAAATATAACGGAGCAGGAGGGCCCGCCTACGCTATCGCTTCGTCGGGTAAAATTCTTTTCCTTAGCGTTGTTTTTCCAGACGATGTCTTCAGATATTTTTCAAGACGGCGCGCTGTTTGCTCCGATTTAACTGCGATATACGCTTCCAGAGTCACTGGAAGTCGCCACTTTGTTGAAATTTCCCGATCTGCTGTATGTTCTTCCATTCGCCTCTTTAGGTCGTTAGTTGAGCCGACATAATATTCCCCATCAGTCATTTTAAGAATATATACATACCACATTTTTCAACCTCAAAACGACCGTATTTTTCATATCGCCGAGCGAATAACGGCCTGTTCTCCGTAGCGACAGCGAAGGATGAAGCGCGGCGAATAACGACTTGCCATTCATATCGCGGCGAACAACGGCCGTGTCTTTCGTATCGCCGGGAGAAGAACGGCCTGCTTTTCATATCGCTAAAAGAAGAACGGCCTGCCGTTCGTAGCGCAGCGAAGAACGGAGCAGGAGGGATTCGAACCCCCGATACCGTAAACGGTATAACGGTTTTCAAGACCGTCGCTTTCAGCCGCTCAGCCACTGCTCCATAATACCCATATATTATACTCGGCTGTTCATTTTTGCCACTTTTGTTTTCTTACTTAAAGTTTACCTGTTGCCGAGCCCTGTCATTGGCCGGTAGAATGATATTAAGCTGGGTTTGAAGACGTAACGAAACTCTTAGCGGCCTGAAAGGAATCTAATTATGAAATTGTCGCTCTTGCTCATAATCATCGTATGTTTGCTAATAGTTTTCTTGTGCAATTTAGTTTATGCAGCGGCGACTCCGCTCGGTTACCCACCGGGATTATACGACGAGGGAAACGTCCCTAAATTTATCCTGCCAGACCCGCTGGTTATGCTCAACGGCGACAAGGTTAGTGATGTTAATACCTGGAAAGTTAAACGCAGGCCGGAAATCCTCAGATTATTCGAAACCAACGTATATGGCCGCAATGTTGTTGGCAGGCCGGCTGGTATGACTTGGAAAGTCACCGCGGAAAACCGCTCCGATATGAATGGCCTCGCCATTACCAAAACAGTAACAATATATTTCACGGGCAAAGATAATGGCCCGAAAATGGATGTTAATATCGTTTTACCCGCCAGTGCAGCTCAAAAACCAGTTCCATTAATAGCCATTGTGGAATGGGCTCCTAAAAAGCAGTTGCTTCTGGACCATGGCTATGGTCTGGCGACCTTCAATGCCGCGCAGATAGAGCCGGATATAAAAATTGGTTCTTATGAGAGAAGTATCCGTAAATTTTTTGCTAAACCCGACCAGAACCAGCCCGGCCCCGACCTGTCCTCCGCAGCGCAAACGAAGGGGGACGAGTGGGGCGCTATCGGCGCCTGGGCCTGGGGTTTGAGCAGGGCTATGGATTACATTGTTACCGACAAAGACATCGACGCCAACAAGGTCTGTGTTGCGGGCTTTTCCCGCTTTGGTAAAGTCGCAATGTGGGCGGGCGCTCAGGATGAGCGTTTCGCAATCGTTTTCTCCGGAGAATCCGGCTGCGGCGGTGCGGTCATTGTGCGTCGCGGCTTCGGCGAAACCGTAAAATCAATAAATGGTTACGCGCCGCACTGGTTCTGCCAAAATTTCAAAACCTATAACAGCCGCGTCAATGACCTTCCCGTTGACTGGCATATGCTCGTTGCCCTGATGGCTCCTCGCCCCGTCTATATCGGGACCGCCGAAAAAGACCTGTGGGGCGACCCTCGCGGCTCGTTCCTCTCCGCCAAATACGCTGAGCCGGTCTATCAATTGTTTGGTGAAAAAGGTCTTGGTGTGGAAGATATGCCCCCGGTTGAAACGCCCGTTGGTGATTTCATCGGATATCACAATCGCAAAGGCACTCATGGTTTGAACGATTATGACTGGCAGCAATTCTTCAAATTCGCCGACCGACACCTCGGAATCGAAACGATTAAAGAATAACCCTTATTTTACGCCTTGTTCATATAAACAATTGTTTCTTAGCGGCGGTTTTCGCGAATAATTTTTTAATATTTTTTCAGATTTTACGAACCCTCGAAACAGCCCCTCGTATAAGTATCAGAAAAAAAAGAATTCATCACTCTCCTCCTTAAAAGAAGACATATGAGGAAGGACGGCGAAAGCGAGATTAACGCCGTTCTTCCTCGTTTTCATTTCTACCTTGGCTGTTTTGCGCCGGATATCGGCCATTTAACCCCTTCGCAGGGGGGGCCGGGTTGCTTTCATTACTTGAATTACGGCAGGGATACGGTTAAAATTACTGCTTCATGAAGAATTCACCTGAACAATCTGAGTCGGTTAATCGTTGTGGCGCCAAAACCGAAGGGCTTGGCCTGAGCGAAGTCGAAGGTTTGGGCCGACTGCTTGGTGTTATCGCCCACGAAATCAAAAACCCGCTCTCCACCATCAAAGTGAATCTTCGGCTGGTAGATGAAGAGCTCCACGCCGGCCCGGCGGGCGATATCGACCAGCGTCTGGCGCGGGCACGCAGAAAATTAGCCGTAATCGACAAGGAAACCACCCGGCTCGAACAAATCCTCGATAGTTTTCTCCGTTACGCGGACCGCACACAGCCGCGTCTTTTGGCGGCTGACCTGAATCCCGTCATCGACGACATAATCGATTTTTATCTCCCGCAGGCAGCCGTGCATTCTATAACTTTGCGAAAGTCCCTTCACAACGGGCCGCTGGTTTCTCTCATAGATGCCGGTATGCTCAAACAGGCGGTTCTCAACCTGCTCATAAATGCCCAGCAGGCCATCGGCGGCGAAGGCGAGGTTATGGTGCGGACGGCTGCCGACGGGCAATACGCTCAAATCCAGATTAGCGACACAGGCAAAGGAATTCCTGCCGAACGGCTTAGCCATTTGTTCGAGCCGTATCAATCCTCAAGACCCGACGGCACAGGTTTGGGGCTTGCGACCGTTAAAAAAATTATCGACGCCAATAAAGGGACAATTACTGTCGTCAGTGAGCCGGGGAAAGGGACGGCTTTCACAATCAAGCTGCCGCTTGCCCCGCCGGAGGACAAGCGATGATTAAAGACGCCGTTGTCCTTGTTGTTGATGACGAGAGAGACCACGCCGATGGTATGGCTGAAGCGCTGCGTAAATGCTGCGATAAAGCAATCCCCGTTTATACGGGCAGGGACGCACTCGAAATCATACGAAGCCAGGATATCGACGTTGTAGTTACCGACCTCAAGCTCGGTGGCGATATCGACGGCCTTGATATACTGCAGGAAGCGAAAAAAATCGGCCGGACGGAAGTCATACTCATCACCGCATACGCAACCATCGAAACCTGCAAAGACGCGATAAGACAAGGCGCTTATGATTACTTAGTCAAACCGATAAATATCGACCAGCTTCGTTCGCTCGTCGAGCAGGCCGCTCGTCAGGCAACCCGTGCCAAACACAATGAATCAAATCGTACCGGGCACGAGGATGAATTCAGGTTCGATGGCATTCCAGGCAGCAATCGCCAGGTGGCTGGAATTTTCGAGGTCATTCGACGCGTCGCCCCCACCAATATCTCCGTTTTAATCCAGGGCGAATCCGGAACAGGCAAGGAATTGCTCGCCCGCGCCATTCACGACAATTCCAAACGCTGGAACAAGCCGTTCAGGCCCATAAATTGCGCCGGACTTACCGAAACGCTTCTCGAAAGCGAGCTCTTCGGCCACATCAAAGGCGCTTTCACCGGCGCGGCCTCGGACCATAAGGGGCTTTTTGAAATCGCCGACAAGGGCACGCTGTTCTTGGATGAAATTGGTGATATGCCCCTGAATATGCAGGCAAAATTATTGCGGGTTATCGAAGACGGCATAGTGATTCCCGTTGGCTCGCACAAGCCGATAGTTGTTGACGTGCGAATCATCAGCGCGACAAATCATGACCTCACCGGATTAATCGAGGAGAAGAGATTCAGGCAGGACCTTTATTTCAGAATCAAGGGCGTCAGCGTTTCGGTTCCTCCTCTGCGCCAGCGACGTGAAGATATCCCGCTGTTTGTCGATTTCTTCATAAAACAAACCGCCGCGGAGACCGGCTCCAAGGTTACGGGTATAACCGATGCGGCGATGAACGTCCTCACCGGCTACGAATGGCCCGGCAATATCCGCCAGCTTCGCAACGTAATCAGGACTGTGGTTGTTATGTGCGACCGTGATAAAATCGACGTGCATGACCTGCCTCCCGAAATTAATCGCATCCGCCAGCTCACGGCGGGCCAGTCGAAATCCTCAGGCGATATGCCGCTGGATGAAATAGAAAAACAGGCGATTATCGATATGCTTGCCAAAACGGGCAACAACCGCGAAAAAGCCGCGAAACTTCTTGGCATTGGCGAGCGCACCCTCTACCGCAAAATAAAAGAATACAATCTCTAATCGCTTCTGATGATTTAACGGGTCTTCGGGTTTTTTATCCGCCGACCTGGACGACGTGTCCGCCGGTTAGCCAGAAACGCCCCGGTTTTTTGCCGAAGTAAACCAGTTGCTCATAGCCGCGAGCGTTGTAAACGCGGTCCGGTTCCCCCATCGCCTCTATAAGCTCCGCTTTTGTTGCCCCTTTGAGTTTTGTCGCTTCGACTCGGCTTGAGTCAGCCGATGCCGATTTGGGGGACGCAGCAGCAGCGGACGTAACGGCCTGCGGATTTAATTTCCCGTTTCCCGTCGTCAGCTCTATATTGCGATTTAGCAATGCCTCCATATCAGTTTTCAATTTTGTTATCTGCGAGCCGGCAAGATTCAACTGCTCCCGCAGCGACTGGTTCTCGGCTTCCAGCTTGCCTTGCTGTGTTCCTGTTGCGCTTATATCCAGAGCCAGCCACACGACTAATACGGCAGCTATAACAAAGAGTATTCCCGTCAGCAGCGACACAAGCTGCCATTTCTTCTGCGCGAGATGCGTTCTTTCTGCCGAGGCCCCCGTATTCGACAAAAGGCCATGCAATAATTTTTCGCGCGATTCTTCGGGCTTGCTTGCAGGCGTTTTTTTCATCGGCTCAACAGCAGTTTTCCCGGCTTCCGATGGCAATACGTCCAAATGCAGCGTCGCTTTGGGATTGAACGTCTGGTACTGCTTGTTATCTACCGTCTGTTCTGCAAAACTCGTGTTTTTGGTTTGATTTTCCATAATCTTATTCCTTTATCCGTATCCGCCCCGGCGGAGAAATTCGCGGTTCTATCAGTTTCTTCGGCCTTTTGACCTGTTTTTCTTTATTGTGAAAGTTTCCGCTTCCGTGGTTAAATAATCTGTGTAATCTGTGGTTCAGGGAAGTTCAGTTTTGCAAACTCGCCGAAGTATTTCTTCGCTGCCGCGTCGTAAACTTTCGCTGCGTCAATCTCATTGTCAAAACCGCCTAACCATAAACTTTTACCCTTGTAATATATTCGAGCAACCCACTTTCTTTTTTGTTTCTCGTAATAAACCCCGTAATATCGCGATGTGCATTTTGATTTATCCCTTCGCCGGTTGCAGTTATTTTGTGAATATGTCGCCAGACGTATATTTCCCCTGCAATTGTCCAGACCGTTTCCGTTCCTGTGGTCAACCAGAAGTCCCTTTGGCGCCTTCAAAATCTCTCTGTGTAAATACACCATCCTTGTCCGTTTGGGTTCGATTTTGGCGTCTCGAACAGCGTATAAATTACATCCGTTCCCGAAAAGACGCCAATTGAATTCCCGGAAGTGATAGTAATCTTCCTGGTCCAGAATCGTCCATTCTCCTTCCCCTAAATAAATCCTCCGATACGCGTAACCATACTTCCACTTTAGATATGCCGTCACCGGCCAAACGAAAACAAAATCGAGCCAGGCGGGAATTGTTATTGTTAGTTTCGCAGACATACTTCAATCCTCCAATCTCTTTTGCCACAGAGATATTTTTTTAGCCACAGAGGGCACAGAGTTTTTCTGGTTTAATTAAAATACGAAATGGAACTTCTGTTCCTGATGCCTTGCCCTCCCGGGGCGAAATGCTTGTCGGAGCGAAGCGGAGATCCCCGCATGCCTTTGGCGGGGACCCAACTTCCTTGCGCCTATCTCACCGTCGCCTCTGGCGATGGCGGACTTCTGCGCTACTACTGCGGCTGACTGCCGCTCTTCTTCGAGTCACGAGTCGCGAGCGACGAGTCCCGGCTCTTCGCACGCCCTCTATATATAAGGTGAAATTTGGGGCATTTTAAGGACTTACAAAACACGATTTTTTGGCCGAAAGTTGATAAGTCCTTTTGCCGCAAGGAGTAAAAAAATATTTAGAAAACCTCCATATTTTTTTGTCAATATAGGTAACTTGTGAATAAGACCTCAGACCACAGACAAAAAGCAGAAGTTAGAAATAAGAATGGGGAAGGCGGAAAGAAAAATGGCCGGAGTTAATCGCGAGGCAAGGAAAAAGGTTGCTGGCCCCATTGTTCCTCTTTTCAGCAAGGTCTATGGCTCAATTTGCCCCTTGCTAGATTGCCTGTTGAACTTTGACGGCATTTTCCTGGGCATTTACTTTCTTTATCTGTGCAGGGCTTACAGGGAGTACCATGAGTGCCAATTTTATATCTATCTGAAAACCATGTGCACAGTTTTTCAAGATGCTTCAAAGGATAATCTTTTCGATATCCTCGTCCTTTTTTTTCAAGATTTTCCTGAAGAACACCAGGAAGTTTAGAGATATCAATAGCATTCTTACCAAAGTAATAAAACTTTTTTGACACTAAGGCAAATTTGTTTCCTTTAGAATCATCTCGACAGTCCTCTCTGCCAATAAACCGCTTATCTGATAGATAGCTTTTAAAAGGCAATTTCTCATCGACACACATTAGATAAATAATCTTCTTGTTACCTGCACTCTGCTTGCTTTCACCACCAGTTCCAAGAATCCAGTCGCCTTTTTTAGCAAGTTCAACAATATTACGGCGTTTACTGTTATCCTGAAATTTACAATGTACTAAAGTGCAATAACCGCCCCAAGGATTCGGGGCTTTACCAGTGTCATGGTCAACGACATATGAATATAGTAACGGCACTTAGAGAACACCTAACAACAATTGTATAGTCTGTATAAAACGCATTACAAAACCGCTATCACAACTTTCGGCCTTTTCACGCTATATATTCTGTTTCCATTGTCCTGAGGCATTGCCTACATTTTTTCCCGGCAGATATCCCAGTTTTTCCTGACCGTTATTGTACTGGGATGATTAGGCCCCAAACTGTTTTCAAAAATCGTCAGCGCCCGCTTGTACATAGGCTCGGCCTCCTTCATCCGATTCGTCGCATCATACAACGCCGCCAGGTTGTTTAATGTGGTGGCCACTTTCGGATGGTCTTTGCCGAAAATAGCTTCATCAATTGCCAGCGCCCGTTTCATCAGCGGCTCAGCCTCGTAAAACCGATTCGTCGCCTGATACAACACCACCAAGTTGTTTAATGCCGTCGCAACATTAGGGTGATCTTTACCTAAAGATTTTTCAAATATCTTTACTACTCGTTTCATCAGCGGCTCGGCTTCGGAAAACCGATTCGTCGCCTGATACAAC
>Ga0187881_10003039_pt1 | contig 14872 bp, 10 predicted proteins | sample June2016WEW_19_1_2_FD_133017 | JGI IMG/M metagenome (GOLD analysis project Ga0187881, IMG submission 133017) | Peatland microbial communities from SPRUCE experiment site at the Marcell Experimental Forest, Minnesota, USA - June2016WEW_19_100 | ecosystem: Environmental > Terrestrial > Soil >...
TATGTCGTTGGTTGCTGCCGAGGGTTTCACGGAGGAGACCCGCTGGGCCTTCTATCATGGAAAGGAGCCGACCCAGCTTCCGTCGGTGGGTTCACGCTGGGTCACCCCGGCCACAGCCATGAAGCTTTGGGCGGAGGTGGACTCCTCAGACCTCTTCAACAGGGGGGGCCGTATCCAGGAATACGACTGGGCCCTCTACCCCCTGGAGGCCGACGACTTCGCCGCCCTGGTGAAGCGTCGGATGGTGGCGGTCTCGGGGAAGGGTGCGGCTTCGTCAATGGCCATCGTCCATAACGGACCCGAGGAGAGGCGGATGGCCAAGGCTTGTTTCCTTCTGGGCGACGCGCCTCAGGTGGCCGACCTAGCCTTATTTGTCATATGCGAATCGGCGAAGGCGGGGGCGCACAAGCTCAACGTTTCATGCCCGAACCACGCCGGCACAGTGGAGGGGCTTAAGGCCGCCGGCTTCAGGCCCGCCTTCAGATCTTCGATCGTTTATCTGAGGAAGATCTGAACGGTTATCTCGGCAAGGCATTTGAGCTGGTCCTCCTCACCGATAGACCGAGATGGAGGCCAAGTGCCCGCGATGCGCAGAGAAAGGCGACTTCGACCCCGCGACGCAGGTCTTCACGTGTCACCACTGCGGGACCGTACTGGGCTTCGACGACTTCGTCGCTGAGTTCCAGGGGATAACTGACGAGAAGGCCCTGGACTACATCGGCAGGGGGAACCCGACGCCGTAGGGCCTATTCGTCGGACGGCGGAGAGCCTCCGCCGAAATGGGCTTGAAGGACCGCGGCCGAGAGGAAGACCAGGATACCCCCTACGAAGAAGGTCATGGGATAGCCCAGATAGTAGGAGATGTACCCAGAGGCCAGAGAGCCTAGGAAGAGAGCCGTACCATTGAAGGCGCTGTAGACGCCGAGGAGGCCTCCCTGGCGCCCGGCCGGTAGGGCCCTGAAGAAGAGAGAGTTCAGGTTGACCGCTATGATGGTGTAGGCCAGGCCGATCAGCGTGAAGGTTAGTAGCGTCGTGAAGAGGGTGGCCCCGCCCACGATGAAGATGGCCAGGGCCGCCGCCAGCAGCATCCCCAGGGCCCGTGCCGCCAGGGCAGCGCTGGTTATGAACGGGGTCACCGAGCCCTTGAGCCTCTTGAGAACGAACCAGGAGGCCACGCCGTTCATCGCGTTCACGTAAAGAGACGTCAGATAGACTTCCCAGTCCGTAAGCTGGTTAGCCTTCAGGTACGGCGTATAGCTAGTGTAGAATACGTTGAGGGACGCTGAAAAGAGGACAGACGAAACGATTATGATCGGTATGTCCCTGGTCAGCTCCTCCCTGGCCAGGCGCATGACTGAGGCGAAGTCCGATGGCCTCGGCATCTTCTCGAAGAGGAGTGGGAGTTGGGAGAGGCGCGTGATGAACGCCTGAGGGTTGATGAACAGCGTCCTCCTCTCCACCGTCATCAGAGGGTCTCTGGTGAGGAAGACGGTCAGCGCGAGGGAGGCCGCGGCGAAGGCGGCGCATATGATGAGGAAGGTTGTGAGCGGAAAGAAGAGCTCCCAGACCAGGCCAGCCGCGAGGCCGAAGACGGTCCCGGCGGTCGAGTACCATGATGATGTCACGTAGCCTCTGTCCCACTCGGATTCGGGCAGGCTCTCTATGATGAGGAGGGTCAGGGGCGGGCTGAGCATCCCCGCCGCATGGGCGATGGCAGCGTAGGCCAGGACGATGGTGATGATGGAGTTCGAAAGGAACATCGCCACCGTGGCCATGAGCAGGATGGAGGCCGCCAGCACCATGACCTTCCTCCTGGAGGCCGTCACATCGCAAATATGGCCCCAGATTAGTGGCGCCGGGATGAGCGCGAGATTGTAGGCGACCGAAGCGAAGCCAACTTCGATCACCGAACCCCCTAGAGCCAGGATCGATAGGGGGACCAAAGTCGAAATCGCCGAGACGGCGGCGTTGAACGGCACCGTCGGCAGGAAGATGCCTCTCTTCGCCGCGACGACGTCCCCATTCAATGCCACTCCCTCACCTCGCTGACAAGCTCCCTAGGTGTTCAAGATTTAATAGTTGCGTGGAGCTGGGCTGGAATCATCGGGTCCAGGAAGGTCAACATGCAGCTCCCCCAGGCCGCCGACGTCGAGTATTACCTCCTAGTGGTGCTCATCGGGGGAGTCGTCGGGGTCGCCATCTCCTTCTACTATGCAGCCTTCTCCTTCCTCTGGGGCTTGGCCCTTCCGGTCATGCAGGACACGCATCGCCTGGTCTTCGTGTTCACCACCCTCGGCCTGGCAGCCGCCTTCATCCTGGTCTACGCCTTCGCCAAGACAAAGACGACCGGAAGCGGCACCCACGTGGTCCTCGAGACCCTCCACCTCCGCAATGGCGATATGTCGGCGCAGGATGCCATAGTCAAGCCCGCAGCCGCCATCCTGACCATCGGCATGGGAGGAGCCGCAGGTCTCGAAGGCCCGAGCCTCGTCCTGGGCGGCGGGCTGGCCGCTCTCATCGGCAGACTCAACCACCTTCCTTACCAGCGCCTGAGAAAGGTCTTCCTCGCCGGCTCGACCGCGGGCCTTTCGGCGGTGTTCAAGGCGCCGCTGACGGGCATCCTCTTCGGGCTGGAGATCCCGTACAAAAGGGACCTGGAGAGAGACGTCTTCATAGAAGCCTCCATCGCCTCGGTCACGGCGTATCTCGTCGCGATCTCCATCCTCGGCCCCACCCCCATCTTCAACATCGGCTCTATCTCCGCCAGCAACGACCTATACACCATCTTCCTCGCCATCGTCCTCGGCCTTATAGGGGGCGTCTACTCCTTCGTCTTCGTTAACGCCTTCAAACTCGCCGATAGGGTGGGGAAGAAGTTCCTGGCCAGTGGGGGGTTCGGCCTCCTTCTGCTGTCCGGCGGCCTGGCCTTGGGACTCATCGGCTATATCAGCCTGAACGCCATCGGCATCGGCTACGGCATCGTCACAGGGCTGGTCGAGAACACGCTGGGGTACACGGTACTCGCGCTCGCCGCTCTCCTCATGCTCCGGCTCTTCGCTACTATAATCACTCTAGCCTTCGGAGGGAGCGGCGGTCTCTTCATACCCAGCATCATCGAAGGCTCCATCCTGGGCGCCATATTCTCCCAGGTGGCCCTGGGAAGAGTCGAGCCCCTCTTCATAGCGGTGGGCATGGCGGCAGTCCTTGCTGGCACCCATAAGATACTCCTCACGCCGGTAGCCTTCGTCGCGGAGACCATAGGCCCGGCGGTGATAATCCCCGTGCTGCTGGCTTCGATCATGAGCTACTTCGCTTCAGGGAGCTCTTCGTTCTATCCCCTCCAACCCTTCGGCCGGATGAAGGAGGAGGACCTGGCCTTGGAGCGCATCTACAGCACCGTCGCCAAGGCCGCCCCCAAGATGGTGAACGATTTGAAGGCCAAGGACGTGATGACTCCCAAGCCAGTCGTGCTGAAGGACGACGCTACGATAGAGGACGCTTTGGCGAAGTTCGCCACAGTCCCTTACAGGGTGCTCCCCATCGTGCATGAATCGGGGACGCTTACGGGTTACGTGAACCTGGAGGACCTCCTGGCGGCTCCCAAGGTCAAGCTGAAGCGTCCGGTCACGGAGCTGTACATGTCGATACCCGTCACGGTGTCCCCGGACGACGCCTTGCCGGGCATCGTTTCGAAGATCTTCGAGAAGGAAGTGGACCACATCTTCGTGGTCGACGCCGAAGGGAAGCTGCACGGCGTCATAGCCGTCATCGACATCGCTAAGAAGCTGGTATCCTACTACGCCGGCTAGCGGGATTACGTGTGCCTGAGCTTACACTCTTCGCATTGGATTACGGCGGGCATGGAAAAGTAGCCGCCGAAGTAGGGCGAAGGCGAATTGTACCCTGCCGTCGCCAGCTTGTGCCTTGTCTCCTTCTGGCACCTCGGGCACCAAACGATTTCATTAAAGAAGGGTGTCTTCTCCGGAGCCGAGACCTTGTCTTTGCTCTCCACATCCCCTACCAGCCTTTCAGTGACTTATGACGTTTGTGCCTTTGTCGCATTCATCCGGAAACTGGCGAGCTAGTAGGCCTGAGGCTCGCCGGTGAGATGACGAGAAAAAGCGTCTAGGCTGGTCGCACGGCGAGCATCCTGAGCACGTTGACGTCCAGCTGCTCGAGGGCGTTGTAAAGGATTGAATCTTGCATTTCCTGTCGACTACGGCGGAATCGAGACTACATATTAACGTTTAGACCTTATCTAGGCGGATAAGCGTAACCTTAACGCATTGATGCTTTCAAAACACTTATCTAATCCCTGCTTCTTCCTGAAAGGAATGCCCTTGTCCCAAAGAAACGTGAACACCAACCTGTACATGGATCCCGTCCGTCTTCACATCTTGAACCTCCTTAGCATCTCCGAGATGTCCATGAAGGAGCTCGCAGAAGAGCTAAGGATCTCCCAGCCCACCGTGTTCCATCACATGAAGCAGCTCCTTGAAGGAGGCCTCGTGAAGTTGTCTAGGACCGAAACCAAGGGGAACCTGATAGAGAAGTTCTACACCAGCGCCTACAAATCGAAGGGTTGCGAATTGGCCTACGGAGGGATAGGTGAGGTGTCACGCGAAGAAAGGGTCCAGGTGGGCTACGCCGACGTGGGCTTCATGATGAGCATCATCGCCCGGGGCGCCTCCATTTGGGAGAAAGCCATGGAGGGAGGGACCAAGCCCTACTACCCTGTCGGGACCTCGATGTTCGTCCTCCCAGCCGACCCGGCCATACTGCCAAAGGTCAACGAAATACTGTCCGAGGCCGAGGAGAAGCTGAGAAAGGTGGCAACGGAGAACGGCAACAAGAAGGGCTCCAAGTTCACCCTCGCCATCAGCGCCGTCCCCTACGTCTAGTCATCCTCCCGACAGGTATTTGAGACTCATCCGTGGGTAGGAGGCGGATTGAGCCGTCGAGCTTCGCGTTTCTGCCTGATCCTCCTCCTTCTGGTTGCCCTAATCGTTCCATCCATGCACTCCGCGTCGTCGGGCCCTATTCAGATTTCTCTTCTCTCTTCTACCTCCTCCACCCCGGCGGGGACGCCCGTCAGCTTCAACGGCACGGTGGTAGGGCTCAACGTCACCTCGGTCACCTATGTGGTGGTCGCGCCTGATGGCAGCACGTCGAGCGGTGTCATCAACACCGCTGGCTCCTCCTTCCAATTCAGCCTCACCTTCCAGGAGCAGGGGAACTGGACGGTCTATTGCGAGGCTGGCATCACTTCGAGCCCTTCCGCGACTTCCGATGACGTCATCGTCTCCGTGGAGGGAGGAGCCTCCCCCAACTACCTCGGCATACCCGTCTTCTGGCTGGGCGTGGGCATCTTGGCGATCTCCGCCGGCTCCCTGGCCTACCTGGTCTACGTCTTCCGTAAGAGAGCACAGGAAGAGGAGCGCCAGGCCGCCAGGAAGCCTTCCTCCCCTCATCTGTAAGCGGCGGCGCAGGGAACTGGCCTAGCCGGTGCCAGACTCAAACCTTAAATGAGCGCCTCCTGAGCCCTAATTCACGACCGCATAGTTTGGAGGATTTGGTGCAGATTCATGCCGCGTTTTAAGACCACGACCGAAGCACTGAAGATCATCTCGAACAAAGCTCAGATCAGGAACTTTGGGGTGATTGCGCACGTTGATCACGGGAAGACGACGATGTCCGATAGCTTACTCGCGGCTTGTGGAATGCTCAGCGCCAGCGTAGCAGGGCAGGCTTTGGCACTCGATTACATGGAGCTCGAGCAGCAGAGGCAGATGACCATCAAGGCGGCCAACGTTACGCTATACCACGAAGAGAAGGGGACGCCCTACGTCTTCAACATGATCGACACTCCCGGCCACATCGATTTCACCGGGAAGGTGACGAGGAGCCTCAGGGCCATCGATGGCGCCGTCGTGGTGGTGGACTCCGTCGAAGGGGTGATGACCCAGACGGAGACGGTCACCCGCCAGGCCCTGGAGGAGAGGGTGCGTCCCGTCCTCTACATCAACAAGATCGACCGCCTCGTGAAGGAGCTCCGGCTTACCCCCGACAAGATGCAGGTGTGGCTGGCCAACATCATCGCGGAGTTCAACAACCTGATCACGGTCTACGCCGAGCCGGAATACAGGGACAAGTGGAAGGTCTCCATACAGGACAATAGCGTCGCCTTCGGCAGCGCCAAGGACAAGTGGGGATTCACCCTCGAAATGGCCAAGAGGGCGGGCTTCGGGTTCAAGGATGTTTACGACGCCTACACGACGGGCGACCCCAAGACTCTCGGAGAAAGGGTGGCCCTCCATGAGGCAGTCCTGAGTATGGTGGTCCGTCATCACCCTCCGCCTGATGTGGCCCAGGCTTACCGTATCCCCAAGATCTGGAAGGGGGACTTGGAGAGCGAAGTAGGCAAGGCGCTCCTGAAATGTGACGACAACGGGCCCATAGTGATGATGGTCACCAACGTGGTGGTGGACCCTCAGGCGGGTCTTGTGGCAACCGGGAGGCTCTTCAGTGGGACCATCCACGACGGCGACACGGTCAACCTCATCAACGTCAAACGGGAGGGCCGCGTCCAGAGCGTCAACATGTACATGGGATTCCTCAGAGAGATGGTTGGGTTTCTCCCGGCTGGCAACATCCCTGCGCTCCTCGGGCTGGAATACGCCCGATCCGGCGAGACGCTCAGCAGCGTCAAGGGGATAGCCCAGTTCGAGGGGATCAAGTACGTATCCGAGCCTGTGGTCACCGTCGCGGTTGAGGCAAAGAACCCTCGCGACCTTCCGAAGCTCGTGGAGGCCCTTCAGCGCATGCACATTGAGGATCCCAACCTCATAATCAGGATAAACGAGGAGTCGGGGGAGACCCTCATGGCTGGCATGGGCGTGCTGCACCTTGAAATCGCAACGACCTTGCTTCAGCGCGAGGGGTTGGACATCATCACCAGCGAGCCGCTCATCAATTATAGGGAGACCATACTGGGGAGGGCAGGTCCCGTCATGTCGAAGAGCCCCAACAGGCACAACAAGATTTTCATGCGTGTTGAGCCGCTCGAGAACGAAGTGGTCAACAAGATCAGGACCGGAGAGATCAGCGAGAACGTCGACGATAAGGTGGTGACTAAGATGCTCAAAGAAGCCGGATGGGACAGCGACGAAGCCCGGAGCGTCGAGGCTATCGATGAGAAGGGCAACATCCTCATAGAGGAGACCAAGGGCGTCCAGTTCCTGCAGGAATCCATGGATTCCATCAGGGCTGGATTCACCGACGTAATGAACAACGGCCCCCTGGCCTACGAGTTCTGTCGGGGTGTCAAGGTGATTCTGCACCACTTCGTCCCACACGAGGACCCCGCCCACAGGACGTACGCCCAGCTCATGCCCGCCAGTCGGAGGGCCATCTTGGGCTCCATGCTTCTCGCGTCCCCGGCCCTGCTCGAGCCAGTCCAGGGGATTGAAGTAAAGTGCCCCATCGACCTGATCGGCGCCGTCGCCGGAGTCCTCTCCGCCAAGAGGGGGAAGCTCATCAACATCGAGCAGAAGGAGATCCTGGCCATAGTGGAGGGGGAGATTCCGTCGTCCGAGACATTCGACCTCAGCGAGGTCATGAGGGGAGCGACGGCGGGGAAGGCCATGTGGAACATGTACTTCAAGGCCTGGCAGCCCGTGCCCACCTCGCTGGTCAGGGGACTCATAGCCGACATACGCAAGCGCAAGGGCCTGCCGCCCGATGTCCCGCCTGCGGGCGAATTCATCGACAACGAATGAGCTCCTTCACGCCTCTTTCATCTTCCGTTCCAGCGTGAGGCACAGATCTTTCTTTCAAAACTTATATTCCCCCTTGAAAGGGGTTCAGCCAAGGTCTGACGGAGTTTGGCAGATGAGAAGGGTATAGTCGTCATCGCCCTCGGCGGAAACGCCCTCTTGCAGAGGGGGCAGCAGCGCACGTTCGCCGCCCAATACGAGAACGTTAAGAGCTCGGCGGTCCCCATAGCAGATCTGATTCAGGCTGGTTACAAGGTGGTCATCACTCACGGCAACGGTCCGCAGGTGGGCGACGACCTCCTGCGCCAGGACGCCGGCTTCAAACTTCACGGCCTCCCTCCTTTCCCCATGGACGCCTGCGGGGCGGAGACCCAGGGCTTCATCGGCTACATGATACAGCAGGGCCTCAGGAACGAGCTGAAGAAGAGGGGCATCGACAAGTACGCGGTCACTGTCATCACCCGAATGCTGGTGGACAAGGATGATCCGGCTTTCAGGAATCCCACCAAGCCGGTGGGACCCTTCTACGGCGAGGAGGAGGCCAAGAAGCTCGCCTCGCTACATCCGGAGTTCGTCTACAAGGAGGACGCCGGAAGGGGTTGGAGGAGGGTCGTGCCGTCGCCCGACCCCAAGATCCTGGCAGAGAGGCGCGCCATCAGGACGCTGGTCGACGGCGGCTTCGTAGTAATCGCCAGCGGCGGCGGAGGAATCCCGGTCATCGAAGACGGAACGGTGGCGATGGGCGTGGAGGCCGTCATCGACAAGGACCTGGGAGGTCAGAGGCTGGCTTCGCTCATCGGCGCCGACACGTTCGTGATACTCACCGACGTGGACGCGGCCTGCTTGTTCTACGGGACTCCCCAGCAGAAGAAGCTGGGCATGGTGGGGTACACTGAGATGAAGAAGTACTACGACGATGGCCACTTCAAGGCGGGCAGCATGGGCCCCAAGGTCCTGGCTGCGCTGAGGTTCGTCGAAGGCGGGGGCAACGAAGCCATCATCGCGGAGCTCAGCCAGCTTAAGGCCGCGGTGGACGGAAAGAGCGGCACCCACGTCGTAAAGTGAGAGACCTCTCTTCTCTACATGTTCCCGGACAGAAGCGCCAGCACTGCGGCCCTGACGTAGAGGAGGTTCTCCGCCTGGTCCAGGATCACGCTGTGGGGACCGTCCATGACCTCGTCGGTGGCCTCCTGCCCCCTGAAGACGGGGAGGACGTGCGTCACGATGGAATCCTTGTCCATCCTATCCACCTTCTTCTGGTCCAGTATCCACTCCTTGTATTGACCGTGGAGGGCGGCCTCCTTCTCCTTGCCGAACCTGTTCATCCCGACGGACACGCATTCATGGCTGGCCCAGCTCCTAGGGAAGACCACGTGGGCGCCTTCCAGTGCTTCGTCCAGGTCATGCGAGACCTTGAATTTGCTTCCGCTGGCGTCGGCGTTTCCCTTGGCCCACTCCATGACGGCGGGGTCCAGGTCGAAGCCTTCAGGGTACGCCATGGTGACGTCCATGCCGAAGCGTGAAGCGATGAGGGCCTCGTCCTGCACGCTCCCCCAGCTGCGGACGTGGTCGGTGTAGGTCCAGGCGATGACGTAATTCTTCCTCTCGACCTTGTCGTGCATCTTCTCCTTTATGGTCATCATGTCGGCGATGGCCTGGGTCGGATGGAACATGTCGTCAGCCATGGACACGGTCGGGATGTCGCAGTTGTCGGCGTACTCCTGGATCACCTGGTGGCCCTTCCCATAGAGGTAGTCCACGGCGTTCTCGAGGATCCTTATTCCGAGGACGTGGCCCAGCCTTTCGTACATCCTGGCCACGTCCTTGACCGCTTCTCCCTCGGAGCCGCGAGTGGTGGCGAAGTCGATGAACTGCGAATGCCCTCCGAGGATGGTGGCCGCCGCTTCGAAGCTCGAGCGCGTCCTCGTCGATGTGTTGTAGAAGAGCATGAACATAGTCTTGTTCTTGAAGAGCTCGGGGACTGAGCCGGACTTATAGAGCGACTTGATGTGAGAAGCCGCGTCGATGCAATACTCGACTTCCTCCCTGCTCCAGTCCTGGGTGGACAGAAGGTCCCTCCCTACCAATTCCACAGTTTTCATTTGAACCGAAATCGTTGCGATTCGCCATCGATTTAACGATTACTCGGGGAGCGGAATCCCTGTGTGACTCCCTCAGGGCCCATCGGCGCTGTCATGCAAAGGTAATTAGTGCCGCAATGCGAGTCGACACCGACAAGCGACTTGAGCCTTGTAAGTGCCATGAGCTGCTCCAGGTGCGGCGCGCGCTATGACCCTCTTTCGATGCCGGTGATGTGCGAGAAGGAGGATCTGGGCAGGCTGGACATCTACTACGATTACGAGAAGGTGAAGGAAACGCTCACGACGGACTCCCTCGCCGGCAGGCCCAGGGACGTCTGGCGCTGGGCCGAGCTCCTGCCTTCATACGAGAAGTTCGCGGCTCGGCTCGCAGAAGGGGGAACCCCCCTCCTGAAGGCCCCTCGCTTGGGGGAACGCATTGGCATCAGGAACCTTTACCTGAAGGACGAGACAAGGAACCCAACCGGCTCCTTCAAGGACAGGGCCATGGCCGTCAGCGTCGCCAAGGCGGTGGAGAAGAAGGTCCGCACCGTCACGACGGCGAGCAGCGGGAACGCGGCAGCGGCCCTTTCGGCCTACGCCGCGAGGGCTGGCCTCGAGGCTGTGGCTTTCGTCCTAGATTCGGCTAGCGACGCCAAGGTGTCGCAGCTGGTGCTCTTCGGCGCCAAGGTCATCAAGGTCAGGGGCATCGAGCGCGGCGAGGACCCTTCCGTCAAGATGATGTTGGAGGCCGTTCGCCGCAGGGGCTGGTACCCCTCGCCTAGCTTTGGTCCCTTCAACCCCTACCAAGTGGAGGGTCCCAAGACCATTTCTTTAGAGCTGGCCGAAGGGCTTGGCTGGAAGGGGTACGACTGGCTCCTCGCTCCCACCGGGTCCAGCTGCCTGGCGGCGGGGCTATGGAAGGGGCTGAGGGACCTCAGGGAGACGGGGCTGGCGGAGGAGTACCCCAGGCTCGTGCCCGTACAGCCCGCCGGGAACTCGGCCCTGGTGAGGGCCATCAAGGGAGGGATCCCCGCCCGAAAGATCGGAGCCGAGCCGCATCCCTCCACGGTGGCATCGGGCCTGGAAGACCCCTATCCCTGGGACGCCGACTGCACCATGGAGGGGGTCGCGCAGACACGAGGGCTGGGCGAGACGGTGACCGACCAGGAGATATTAGAGGCCGTACGAGACCTGGCGAAGTACGAAGGGATCTTCGCAGAACCGAGCGGCGCTGCCGCCCTGGCCGGCGCGCGTAAGCTGCGTGCAGCAGGGGCTATCGAAGGGGGAGATTCCGTGGTGGTCCTCGTGACAGGGTCGGGCCTGAAGGACGTGGAAGCAGTAAAAAGACTCGTGGGCCCGGTGCCCGTCATCGACCCGACCGTGGAAGACCTGGAAAGGGTGCTGCTCTAGCTGGGCGAAACGTACGAGGGGGGCTTGACGCCAGTCCTCATGGCGATGAACGTCTCGGTGTGCTGCACTCCGCTGATATTACCTATCCTGCTAGAGACGACGTTGTGAAGCTCCTCCAAGCTCCGGGACTTGATCGTCACCAGAAAGTCGAACCTGCCTGTCACCTCGGCGACCTCGCGTACTTCGTCTTCGTCCAGGAGCTGTTTAAGGACGGAGTCTCTCTCCTTTGCGTCCGAGTTGACACCGACGTATGCCAGGACCTTCCAGCCGAGTAGGTCTTCGTTGACCTCGACGGTGAAATTCTTGATCAGGCCCTTCTTGGACAGCCGCTTGATGCGGCTGTACGTCACAGAAGGATTGACCTGAATCTTCTTGCTGAGTTTCGGGACCGACTGCCCGGCGTCTATCACGAGCTCTCTCAGTATCTTCATGTCGATCTCGTCAAATTTGTTCACTAAAGTTTCCGCTCCACCTTTACGATTAAAAAAGCCTCCTTATAAATTGATTTCTATTATTAAAGTCGAAGGAATGCCCAATAAATCATCTGCACAGGGGGGGAGCTCTCTCCGGCGGCCTAGGCGAAGGACCTGGCTCCGGGTCGAGACGCCGATCGCTCCGACGGCCAGCACGCCGGCCAGCAGGCGAGATAGGAATACGCTCCTCTTCTCGCTCGACACCGGGGCGTGCATGTGAGCCGGTGGATATGGTCCGTTGTCCTTGGACGCCAGGGGTCCCCCGTTCAACTTTAAGAACGTCGCGCCGTGCGATTGGTTATTGGATTTTCGTCCAAGGGCCGCCTGCCATGCAATGATAAGCATGTTACCGCTCCCATTCTTAACGAATCCCTCACCGCGCCTGGTTGTTTGTCGGTTCTCTGATAATACATATATTGTGCAGCGAAGCTGCCCCTTTGTTTGAAATCATCAGGATTCGGTGGCACGCCATCCGCCGTGCGCGTCCTTGCCTCCGTAGTCGTCTCCGTCCTTCTGCTTTCCTCGGTCGTCTTCACAGCCGCTGCGACGGTGACGTGGGCATCATCGGCGCCCACCGCAGCGCCGGTCCCGTACACCGGCTACAGGTTCCTCAACCAGGCGCCCCAGGACATGCCCGTGCTCGTGAGTCTGGCCGTCCCGCTCCGGAACACGGGGCTCCTAGATTCCCTCGCCAAGCAGGTTTCTGACCCTTCGTCTCCCGAGTTCAGGCACTTCCTGACCGAGCAGCAGATCGCGAACGAGTTCCTTCCCATCGCCGCCTTCAACTCTCTCCTCCAATACGTGAAAGGAAGCGGCCTCGACGTCTTGACGACGGGTCTTGACTCGGTCATAGTCGCGGAGGGGACGGCGGCGCAGGTTCAGAACGCCTTCGGCGCGAGCGTGGACGTATACACCAACGGCACGTCGTCCTACTATATCACCTCGGGTCCCGCCACGTTCCAAGGGGCCTACCTGTATGCGTCCAACGCCACGTTCATCTACTCTCTTCCTGCCGATGTCGCTTCGGCTTCGTCTCCTTCGGGCGTCACCTTCACCGAAGGAGGGATGTCCGCCCAAGACCTTCAGGCCGTATACAACGCGACCACTCTCTATTCCAGCGGCTTCAACGGCAGCGGTCAGACGATAGGGATTCTCGACTTCTACGGGTCGCCCACCATAACTAGCGACCTCCATTCTTTTGACCAGATCTTTGGCCTCCCCGACATCACGCCCACCATTACGCCCATCGGTCCGTACGCGCCGAACCTTGGCGTCAGCGTGGGCTGGAGCACGGAGATCTCCTTGGACGTCGAGACCTCGCACGCGATGGCGCCTGGAGCCGCCGTCCAGCTCTACGTAGCCAACGGGGCCTACACCCTCGCCGATGCCCTCGCGGTAATCGTGGGGGACGACACCGTCACCACTCTCAGCCAGAGCTTCGGCACCCCAGAGTGGTACTTCTCCATGTCCTACTACTTCGGCGGCCCGGCATTCGTGGCCCTTGAAGCCCTCATCCCCGACCAGTACTACGCTCTCGGCTCCCTCGAAGGGATTACGTTCTTGGCTTCGACAGGAGACGGAGGGGGCTCGGGCTTCAGTTCGGGGCCGGAGGGGACGCCGGAATACCCGGCGACCTCGCCTTTCGTGACCGCCGTGGGCGGAACGCAGACGTACATCTCCGCGACCCAGGGCGGCGGCAGTACCTTTACGCAGACGGCCTGGTCCAACATAGGATTCGTCCCCAACAGCGTTAACAACGGCGGCGGTGGCGGTGGCGTCAGCATACTCGAGCCCATGCCTTGGTACCAGCAGAGTCAGCAGGTGCCGGCTTTGTTCCCCAACGGCCGGCTCAACCCGGACCTCTCTCTGCAGGCCGGGCTCGACCCAGGGACCTACATAGTGGATTCCGGCTCCGTGACAGCGGAAGGAGGCACCTCCGAATCTGTTCAGCTCCTCTCTGGTCTTCTCACCTTAGTCGCCCAGTCCGCTGGCGGACCCCTCGGGCTCATCAACCCGTTCCTGTACAGCATCGGGGACAACTCGAGCACCTACGCTAGTGCCTTCACGCCGATCACGACGGGATACATTGTCCCATGGACCTCCTCCTACGGCTACAACCTGGCGACCGGATGGGGAGCCCCCAACATCGGGGCGCTGGCCTCCCTCTACGATTCGTATAGCAGCCAGCCGAGCCTCTACATCCTCGTCGCCGCTCTGGACCCATCAAGCGGGCAGCAGTTGGGCGAGGTTACCCCAGGTCAGAACATGACCGTGGTCGCCGAAATCGGAGAGGGTCTCTTCAACGTCGTCTCCGGGAGTTTCACGGCCAGCCTGGTGACCTTGGCCGGAACGTCCTTGGTTACGCCTTTGAGCTTCAACACGACGTCGGGGGTGTGGGAGGGGACCATGACCGAGGGGAACCAGTCAGGATTCGCGTACATCTCCGTCGCTGGGAGCTCGAAGGGCCTATCGGGGACTGGCATCACCACCATCTTCGCCGGCTACCTCGCCTCCTTCATCGACCCCTTCCCTAACGAGCCCTGGAGCACCCTTGTTACCCTTGAGGTGGACGTCGTCTCCACCGACCTGTTGGGCAACAGCGCCCCGACACAGCCGATCCAGATGGAGGTGAACCCATATTCCATAACAACGAACCGCTACACGACGGCCTCCACGGTGACGCTCCAAGGAAACAGCACGACGGGCGTCAATACGGGCTTCCTGTCGGGCACCTATCCGTACGGGCCGCTGGCCTTGGTCCTTCAGGGAAGCTCCTACGCCTACCTTCCGATGGTGAACGGCATCTACCTCCAGTCCAGCTACATCTACACCCAGGTGGCGGCCGAGCCGGGCTCCGTCGCCCCCGGCCAGTCCATCTTCATACAGGCAAACCCGGAGGCGCCGGTGAACTTGGCTGGCCTACCGTCGTACGAGACGGGCCGCAGCCTGGGGAACGACGTCGCCGTGGGCTCCAACGTCACCGCGACTCTCCTCAACCCTTCCGGCATGCCCGTGGCCACAGCCTCGCTGGACCTTCAAGCCTGTAGCGAAGCGCTGACCGTCTGCAACTTCGGCGGGACCAACATAAACGGCTACATGACCGTCCCTGCCAGCGCCCTCCCTGGCCTCTACA
>Ga0187881_10003057_pt1 | contig 14822 bp, 9 predicted proteins | sample June2016WEW_19_1_2_FD_133017 | JGI IMG/M metagenome (GOLD analysis project Ga0187881, IMG submission 133017) | Peatland microbial communities from SPRUCE experiment site at the Marcell Experimental Forest, Minnesota, USA - June2016WEW_19_100 | ecosystem: Environmental > Terrestrial > Soil >...
CGCGAGGATGTCCGGGTCCCTGATGTCGTCTGGAGCCACACGACCCGCAGGGTGCTGACCCTCCAGGATGTGGGAGCCATCAAAATCACCGACTACGCGGCCATCGAGGCTGCGGGGCTGGACCGCGGCAAAGTGGCTGACCGCCTCCTGGACATCTACCTGAAGCAGGTCTTTGAAGACGGGTTCTTCCACGCGGACCCCCACCCCGGCAACCTCTTCGTGCTCCCTGAGGCGCGCGCGCCCGGCGGCTGGAGGCTCGTGTTCGTCGATTTCGGGATGACGGGGACCCTGCCCCCGGACACCTTCTCGGGCCTTCGAGAGGCGCTCATCTCCATAGGGACCAGGGACGCCTCGCGTCTGGTCCAATCCTTCCAGAAGCTGCGCATCCTGCTCCCGGGCGCAGACCAGGAACTGGTGGAGCGCGCCTGTGAGAGGGTCTTCAACACGATCTGGGGCAAATCGACAAGGGACATGATGAGGATGACCAGGGCGGAGGCGGCAGCCTTCGCGGAGGAGTTCGGAGACCTCCTCTACCAGATGCCGTTCCAGGTGCCCGAGAGCCTCATCATGCTGGGCAGGTGCGTGAGCATCCTCTCCGGCATCGCCTCCGGGCTGGACCCCGACTTCAACGTGTGGAACGGCCTTGCCCCGTACGCGCGCCGGCTGGTCGATTCCGACGGCAGAGGCAGGCTCGGAGGCGTTCTTCAGGAGATTGCCGGGGTCTTCCGGGTGCTGGCGGGGCTGCCCCGGCGCGCCGATACATTCATTTCCCGGGCAGAGCAGGGCAGGCTGGAAGTCAGGATGCCCGAGCTCAAGCACCACGTTGCGCTCCTTGAGCGGGGAGTCCGCAAGCTGGCCGGCTCCATCATCTTTGCCGCGGCCCTGGTTGCCTGTACGGAGCTCTACCTCAGCGGCAGGATTGAGATGGCCGCGGTGGTCGGCGGCGTGGAGATCTTTCTCCTGGGCTGGATCCTCCTGGGACGATGAATCACTTTCCCTCTGCCCGCTCGATGGCCGCGTCCAGAAGGCTTCTCATGGCCAGGAGCATTTCTTTTCTGGCCGCGCGGCGATGCTCGACAAAGCCTTTCGGAAGAAGGTCTTCGAGAGTCTCGCGCACCGTGGTGCGGGCCGCCCTCATATGCTCGCGGGCTTCCTGGAGCTTTTCGCTGGGTTTCTCTGGCATAGGACACCTCCGTCTCAATGGTAGAGCGCCGCGCGAGAAAGGTCCAGGAGAGGGGAAAACGCTCATAACAAAATGTTATCCCTCTTTCACACCCGGTCTATTGCGCCCCTGCTCGGCCAGTTTGTATTATTTCTTGAGATGAAACGGATAGTCACAATCCTGCTTTCAATCATGGCCCCGACGCTTTGCGTGTTCGCGCAGGAATCCCTGCCGGTGATCACGCTCCAGCAGACCATCGACGCGGCTCTTGCCAACGGCGACAACTACAAAATCCTCCAGGGGAACCTCGCTGTGACCAGGGCCGGGCACCTGGAAAACGTCTCCAGGAACTCCCTGACTCTTGCGGGGACCGCGGGAGCCGGGTACAACTATGCCTTCTATGACAGCGGTGCGCTGGCGCTGTCCCGGGCTTCCAGCCTCGGCAACGCGGCATCTCCCACGCAGGGAGCTGAGCTCGGGATCGGCCTGGCCGGACCGCTCACAAGCGTGAGCGTGACGGCAGCTCCGTTCACTCCTCCCATCGGCAACACGAGCATCCCGGGAGTGACCGTCCCGGGTCTTGGCGACACCACCAGCAGCCTGGGACTGTCAGTGAGCCAGACCCTGTGGAACGGATACCCCGGCGGCGCGACGCAAGCCACCGTTGACAAGAGCCTCCTGAATCTCCAGGGTCAGGAGCTTTCCACCCAATCGGGGAGGCTGAACCTCATCTATCAGGTAAAGCAGGCATACTACGCCATGTTCACCGCATTGCAGGACCTCGACACCAAGAAGCAGATCCTGGATCGGCAGAACGCCCTGATGGACCAGATCACCGCAATCTACAACCTCAAGCAGGCCAGCGAGGTAGACCTCAAGACTGCTCAGATCAACGCCCACAGCGCGGAGATCGACGTGCGCACGTCGGAGCACACCCTTCGGCTTGCCCGCATCCGTCTTGCCATCCTGATCGGCACGCCGACTGACAGGCAGTTCACCGTTGCGCAGCCTGGAGAAGAGCAGGTGTCGGCAGGCACGCTGGAGGAAGCGATATCCGTGGCTCTCAGCAGAAGAGTGGACGTCAAGCTCATCGAATTGAGCCGCAGGTCCACCGCGGTGGATCTGGCCGTGGCGCGGGGCCTGGCCACCCCGACGGTCAGCCTGGTTGGCGGGGTGAACCTGGTCATCGACAACTCCTTCAGCAACGCCTATGTCGGTCTGGCAGACGCCGGGGTAAGGATCGCCATGCCCATCCTGGACGCGGGGGCGGCCCGGAACCTGATTGATGAGGGCACACGGCTGGATCAGGTCTACCAGGTCCAGATGTCGCAGCTCCAGAAATCGATTGTCGCGGACGTGCAGGATGCGTGGGAGAGCATGCAGCTCGCCAGAGAGAAGGTCGAGCTGGCGCAGGAGACGGCGCAGAACGATGACCTCCTTGTCGATGTCTACAAGATCCAGAGCCGCAACGGCACTGCCTCCACGCAGGACCTGTTGACTGCGTCCGTGAATGCCGCAAACGCCCATACTGCGGCGGTGCAGGCGCAATCGGCTGCCCAGCTGGCGGTGCTGCAGCTCCTGAGCGTCATGGGGTACTGAAGAGACCAAGGATGAAAACAATGATAACAAAAGCAAAAGCGGTTTTGACCCTGGCGGCGTTGGCCGCTGTTGTTCTGGCGGGCTGCGCGCCTCGCTCTTCGCAATCCGGCGCGGCGGCCGCCGCCAATGGCGCTGCCCGGACCGGACAGGCCGCAGCGGGGCAGGGCGCACAGGGAGCGCGCAGGTTCGGCGCCATCCCCGTGCTGGCAGTCACCGTGAAGGTCGGCCCTCTCATGGCGGGGAATGATACTGCTGCAACGGTGGCCCCTGTGACGCAGAGCACCGTTGCATCCCAGGTTGCCGGAGTGGCGCAGAAGATCGTTCATCTTGCCGGGGACTGGGTCAAGCAAGGGGAACCGGTAGTGGTCCTGGACACCGCGCAGCTGAAGCTGGCCGTGGCCAACGCGCAAGCTGCTCTCGAGAACGCAAAGATCAACTACCAGATAGCGCAGGACAACGCAAGCAAGGACAACCCGAAGCTCATGCTCCAGGTACAGTCTGCCCAGTCGGCTGTGGACAGCGCGCAGAAGAATTATGACGGCCAGAAGGCCCTGCTGGCCATTGGCGGCGCTCCCGCCTCCGCGGTGGACAACGCGTTGAGCCAGCTCCAGCAGTCGCAGGCAAACCTCCAGGCCGCCCAGACCGCGCTGGATCAAAACAAGAAATCCGACGTGTGGACCCTCCAGCAATCGCGCCTTGCAATCGATCAGGCACAGGTCCAGCTGGACAACGCCCAGCTGAACCTCCACTACGCCTCGATCGCGGCCCCGTTCACGGGCCAGATCGCAGCTGTGAACGTGAATCCCGGCATGTACGTCAGTACGAACACGCCCGTGTATGTCATCGTGAGCCTGGAAAAAGAGATCAACTTCAACGTTCCTCCGGCTGACGCTCCCAATCTTCTCGTGGGAACTGTTGTGCAGTTCACCTACCAGGGCCGCACCGTGCCGGTGAAAATCAGCCAGGCGCCGTCAGCCCCAATCAACGGGGTCGTGCCCATGGTGGCCACCATCCCGCGTTCCTCTACGGCTCCCTTCGGAGCGGTTGGGACCGTCACCTACTCGCTCACGCTTGCCCACGGGGCCATCGTGCCCATCGCCGCCCTGGAGACGAACGAAGACCAGAACTACGTATTCGCCATTGAGGGCGGGAAGGCCGTCATGAGGTACGTGAAAATCGTGGGCCAGTCAGGTACCGTGGCCGCGGTCACCGGCATCCCGGACGGCTCCCAGCTCATCATGAGCCCGCCGCCGGGGCTGCTGGCGGGCTCGTCGGTCCAGGTGACGAGCACTGTTGCAGCTCAGGATACACCGGGCGGCGGCCAGCCGGCTTCACAGCCTGATGCCACCGGCCAGGGAAAGACAGCCGCTGATCCTCCGGGCGGCACAAAGGCAGGAACCAGATGAACACGCTTCGCAACTACGAAGCAAAAGTCTTCAATAAAATAAATCCCCTGGTCAACTTCTCAGTCACACGGTACGTGCTGGCCATCGGCATTTTCGTGGCAGTGGCGATCTTTGGCATCGCCTCCATTCGCGGCCTCGGAGTCGACCTGCTTCCCAATATCGTCATCCCTGCGGTGGTTGTCAGGACTTCCTATCCCGGCGCCACGCCGAGCGTCATGGACCTCCAGGTGACCCAGGTCGTGGAGAACGTCGTTTCCACGGTCAGCGGGATAACGGACATCAACTCCTTCAGCTCCCAGGGAGTCAGCCGCGTCGTCCTCACCTTTGATCCCAGCACCGACAAGTACGCTGACGCCAACCAGGTGGCTACGGCCGTGTCTGCCGCTGTGCGGAGCCTCCCCACCAACGTCACGGTGCCGACCATCCAGACCTTCGACCCGAACTCCGCCCCTGTCATCCAGTTCGGGCTAGCCGGCCAGGGCACCGACCTTGCAGATGTGAACGACTATGTTCAGAACGTTCTGGGGCCCTCCCTCGATAGGATCGACGGGGTTGCAACGGTCCTCACTGACGGCGGCCCCTCCAAGCAGTTCGAGGTGCTCCTGAACCCGGACCGCCTTCGCTACTATAACATCACGCCCCAGGACGTCGTTTCGGCCATCACCAGCTCAGCTCTTCAGATGCCCATCGGGACCATCGTCAAGAACAACAACGCGCTGACCTTCTCCACTCAGAACCAGCCCGCTGACATCTCGCAGATCTCGCAGACCCTCGTGGATTCCAACCGGGGAATCAGGGTGGACCAGGTGGGAAGCGTGTGGGGGACCCCTGCAGCCACCGACTACGCCCGGGTGAACGGGAGGCCGGAAGTCCTGGTCTCCGTCCAGAAGACTACTGACGCGAATGCCGTGGCGGTGGCTGCCACCGTTCGCAAGATCCTTGCATCCACGACTCTGCCGTCCGGATATGGGATCGAAATCAGCAACGACTCCACGGGTCCCATCCGGGCATCGGTGAACTCCACCTACCGGGAGCTTTTCATCACGGCCATCGTCGTCGCGATCATTGTCCTGCTTTTCCTGGGCAAGCTCAACACGGCCATCTCCGTCATCCTGGCCATTCCCATTGCCCTCTCGGCCGCTCCGGTCCTCTACAAGCTTGCAGGCTTCTCATTCAACCTGGTGTCCCTGCTGGCGCTCATCATCGCAATCGGGATCGTGGTGGACGACTCCATCGTCGTGTCGGAAAACGTGGAGCGATACCGGGCCATGGGCTTCAGTCTCCGGGATTCCGTTCTGCGAGGCGCAAGCGAAGTATTCAGCGCCGTCGTGGCCGCATCCCTCTCCCTGCTCTCCGTGCTCCTTCCTGTGAGCTTCATCGGAGGGTTCATCGGGAGCTACCTGCAGCAGTTCTCCCTGGGACTTGCCGCGGCGGTTGCTTTCTCCCTCCTGGAAGCCGTCCTCTTCCTCACGGTGCGCCTTGCCTACACGCCGGAGTCGAAGGATATGAATTGGGCGGACTTCCTGCGAAGCTGGGTCCAGCTTCCCAAGGCCATCAGGTGGGGCTTCCAGACATGGAAGAAAGCGCTGGGAATCATCGTCGGAATTGCGGCGGCCATCCTGATCCTCGTGATCACGCACAAGCCCGTGTTCCTCCTTACCATGGTGGCATACCCGCTTGCGCTGGGGCTCGTGTACTACTTCGGGCGGATCTTGCTTTCTCTGCTGCAGTCCCTGACAACCCTGTTCCACGGCTGGACCGAGGCCGGACTCGAGTGGGTCCGTGATGCCTACGCTCGGTCCCTCGGAGGCGTTCTCAAGAACGGCGTCTGGGTCCTCGTGGGGTCTGCCGCATTCCTGGTGGTAGTAGCGGTCCTCATCGTCCCGCACATCCCTTTCAACTTCGTGCCGAATACGGACTCAGGGGTCATGAACATCAACCTTCGAAACCCACCCAACACGCCGCTTCAGGTCACAAACAACGGCGTCGGCCGCATCGAGGCGTACCTTCGTCAGCAGCCCGAAGTCCAGCTCGTCCAGTCGATCACGGGCAGCAGCCCCAACGGGGTGAACGGAATCTTCTCTGGAACCAATACGGCGAACCTGGTCGTCCAGCTGACGCCCGTGCAGAAACGGACCAACGTGTTCCTGTTGATGCCCAAGTACCGCGCCGGCATTCTTGCGCTTTTCCGGGACCAGCCCTCGACTCAGATCTTCCTGAACTCGGGAGGCGGGTTCGGGCCTGCAGGCAACTCACTGCAGCTGAGCGTCGTTTCCCCTGACTTCAACACGCTCCTGGATCGAAACGGGCGCATTCTCCAGGAGATCCAGAAGAATCCCTGGGTCGTTGACGTCTACTCCACCCTTTCCGACACGAGCCTTGAAAACGATTTCGTTCCGGACCCCTCCCGGCTGAAGGGAACGGGGATCACGCCGGCCATGATCGCCAACGCCTTGCAGACCTACGCATCCGGGGTGCAGGCATCCACCGTGGTGACCGGTGGCCTCAGCTACCCCATCCAGGTGTTGGCAGATCCGACAACTCTTTCCGGCGTGCAGTCCCTGCTGAACCTTCCCATTTATTCCCCGCTGCTGCAGACGGCGGTCCAGGTGGGTCAGCTCGGGACTTTCACTCTCAACCAGGCGCCGGTGAGCGTCAGCAGATACAATCGGGCCTATACGGGAAACCTCACCATTACATTGAAGCCGGACGCTCCCCCGCTTTTGACCGTCAAGAACAGGATCACGGAGGACCTCCAGAAATCGGGGCTGCTGGATGGCGGGTTGAACCTCACGACGAACAACCGCTTCAACCCGGTGGCGCTGGCTGCGCAGCTGGTCACCACGGGGCCGCTTACCTTCCTCCTTGCGCTGTTCCTGGCGTACCTGGTCATGGCTGCTCAGTTCAACTCCTGGCGCTATCCCGTCTACCTGCTGTTGCCGGTGCCGCTTGCGCTGATCGGCGCCCTCCTCATGGTCTTTGCTCAGGGCGGCGGGCTGGACATATTCGGCATGATGGGGATGCTGATGCTCATCGGCCTGTCGGCAAAAAACGCCATCCTGTACCTCGACTTCGTGGTGGAGCGCATTGGCAAGATGCCCTTCAAGGACGCCCTGATCGAGGCGGCCCGGCTCCGCTTCCGTCCCATCATCATGACCACCATGACGGTGCTGGTGATCAGCTTCCCCCTGATCCTGGGCCGCGGGGAGGGGTCCGAGTTCGGCAAGAACATGGGAGTGGTCATGTTGGGCGGGATCCTCTTCTCCGCAATCCTGACATTCTTCGTGGTGCCCTCCGCATTCTACCTCTTCGAGCGCAAGCGTGTGGCTCGCGCCGAAGAGCAGAGCCGGGCGCCCCGGGAAGTCGTTGCAGGGGACCAGGGACGGATCCAGTTGGACGCCGCAGTCGGGGAGAATTCCTAGCCATGGATGGCGGAGGTGCGCCGAGCCTCCCACGCGGTAGCGTGGGATGGATGTGCGAGAGGCGCACCAGAGCACTTATGCACGACTATCACATGCACTCTCACTTCTGCCGCCATGCAGTGGGCGGACTCGCCGAATACGCGCGCGCCGCCCGCAGGAAGGGAATGAGGGAGATCTGCTTCACCCCCCACATTCCACTGCCGGGGTTCAGGCCAGGTTTCTACAACGACCGGCTTCGTATGGACGAGCGGGAGTTCGACGCGTACCTTGATGAGCTTTCGAGAACGCGCGCCGCTTTTCCGGACCTCACCATCCTGAGCGGGGTCGAGGCGGATTATGTACCCTCCATGGAAGGTTACCTCCAGCGCTTTCTCTCGGAGCACCATTTCGACTTCGTTCTCATGTCCATCCACTTCGTCTCCTCGTGGGACGACGGGGAGTGGGTGTTCGACTTCGGAAAGCACAGGCCGCTTCCCGACGCTTACAGGGACTATTTCAGGGAAATGGCCGGCGGGATCGCGACCGGCCTCTTCGACTGCGTGGCGCACCTGGATCTGATCAAACAGCCGGGAAAGCCGGTGCTGGCAACCAACCGCGACGATGTCGAGGAGGTCTTGGACAGGTGCCTTGCCCGCGGAATGTCCGTCGAGATCAACACCTCGGGAACGCGCAAGTCGATCGGCGAGGCATATCCCTGCGATGACATCGTCATGCTCATGATAGACAGGGAAGCGGCCATGGTGACCGGCTCAGATGCCCACAGCCCTGAGCAGGTCGGCCTGCAGTTCGACCAGCTCGAAGCTGCGTGCGGCGAACGGCTGACCCGGCGCCTTGTGCGCTACAGGAGACGGAAAGTTGAGCCGGCGCCGCCCTGGGCGGCCCGCGCTCAGGCAGGCCGCGGTTGATCAGGCTTTCGCGGCCCCGTACACTTTCTTCGTGGACCTGACTCGAACAGATCTGCCCCTGGCTCCTTTTTTGCCCGCCATTTCCTCTGTCCTGGCTGAACGCCGGGTGCTTGCCCTGACCGCGGAGCCGGGAGCCGGGAAGTCCACGCTCGTTCCGCCTTTCCTGATGGACGCCTCATGGCTCCAGGGGCGCAAGATCCTCATGCTGGAGCCGCGTCGGCTGGCCGCCACGGCAATAGCCAGCCGCATTGCCGAGCTGCTGGGTGAACCGGTGGGACAGCGCGCGGGCTACCGGGTGCGCACGGCCACCCGCGTGGGCAGGGAGACGCGCATCGAGGTTCTCACGGAGGCCCTGTTGACGCGCATGATCCAGCAGGACCCTCTTCTGGCCGGGGTGGGCCTGGTGATCATCGACGAGTTCCATGAGCGCTCCATCCACGCCGATCTTGCGCTGGCGCTGGCCCTCGAAGTGAGGAGGGCGCGTTCGGACCTCGCCGTTCTTGTGATGTCGGCGACCCTGGAAACAGAAGGGGTGAGCCGGCTCCTGGAGCCCGGCAGCGAGAGGCCGTCCGCAGCCATGAGCTGCCCGGGCAGATCATTCCCTGTGCAGACCCTGTACAAGCCTCTGTCCGCCGCACGAGGCTGGGAGCAGGGGTTCGCAGATGGCCTGGCAGAGCTGTTCGGTTCCACCGAAGGCGACATCCTGGCTTTTGTCCCCGGGGCAGGGGAGATCAGGCGCGTGGCAGGCCGGCTGGGAGGCCTGCTTTCGGGACGCGCCGAGGTCCTCGGGTTGCACGGTCTTCTTCCGCTTTCCGAGCAGAGAAGGATTGCCGCGCGGAGCGCTTCGGGGGCGGAGGATTCCGGCCTGCGCCGCGTGATTGTCTCCACCTCCATTGCCGAAACCAGCCTTACTGTGCCGGGCGTCCGGGCAGTTGCGGATTCGGGATGGTCGCGCCTTTCCCGCTTCCACCCGGCAACAGGACTGGATCGGCTGGTCACCGAGCGCGTGAGCCGGTCCTCGGCAGACCAGCGGCAAGGCCGCGCAGGACGGCTTGGTCCAGGGCTCTGCGTACGGTTCTGGAGCGAGTCGGAGCAGATTCTCCTGCGCCAGGATCCCGAGATACTGCGGTCAGACCTCTCCGGCCTTGTGCTCGAGTGCGCCCTCTGGGGGGCGCGGGAGCCGGGTGAGCTGGCCTGGATGGACGCGCCGCCTGCTGCGGCCTGGACACAGGCGTGGGAGATACTGCGGATGCTCGGCCTGGTCGGCGACGCCGGCCCGACGGATCTCGGCCGAGCGGTGGCAGGGCTCGGCCTTCCGCCGCGCCTGGGTGTCCTGTTCACCCGCGGCGCGGAGCGCGGCTCGCCGGCCCTCGCAGCGGTATCTGCCGCGCTTCTCGAAGAGAGGGACTCTTCCGGGCTCTCAGGGGATCCGGACGTGCGTCTGCGGTTGGAGCTTCTGAGAACGGCTGACGCGCGCGGCGGCCAGCTCGAATCCTGGCGTCGATCCATCATGACGGAAGCCGACCGGATCCTCAGGCGAACGGGCGTCAGGGGGGCAAGGGTGTCGTGGACCGCGGAGGAGGAAGCGCGCGTGGGCAACCTGCTCTCGTACGCATTCCCCGACAGGATTGCCCGCCGTGGGCCCGACAAGACGTACAACTTCGTCACCGGCAGAATGGCGCGTCTGCCGGGCGTCGGCGCCACCAGGGCGGCCGCGCCCTGGATCTGCGCCCCTGACGCGGATGCGGGCGAGACCGCGGGTCTGATCCGGCTTGCCGCCCCTGTCGACAATGACGTGGCGGACAGTGTGCTTGCCGCAGCCGCGGAAGAACGGGAGGAAATCCGCTGGGAAGGTCTGGTGCCGAAGGGGTTCCTGGTTCGGCGCGCCGGGAGGCTCCTCCTTTCCGAGCGGCCCCTGAGGCCCTCCGAGCAGCAGATCGCGGGGTCCTTTCATGCCCTGCTGGTCCGACGAGGCGTGTCGGTGCTTCCCTGGAACGAATCGTCGCGGTCCTTTCTTGCGCGCGTGCGGTTCTTTGCGGGGGCGCATCCGGAGGCGGGATTGGGCGACCTCAGCGACGCCGGTCTGACCGAGCGCGCAGAAGTATGGCTGGGTCCCTTTTTGAGGCTGACGGGCGCTCAGGTCCTGACGGCGGAAAGGCTCCAGTCCGCGCTCCAGGGAATCCTGGGCAGCGTGGCGGGGAAGTTCCGGGCCGAAGTCCCGGAATCCATCACCCTTCCGGCCGGCGGCAAGCGCCGAATCGATTACAGCGCGGATGTCCCGGCAGTGGAAGCGCGGATCCAGGAGGTTTTCGGTCTCACCGAAAGCCCCCGAATCTGCGGCGTCCCGCTGACGTTCCGGCTGTTGTCGCCGGCGCGTCGTCCCCTGCAGGTGACCCGTGACCTGGCGGGCTTCTGGAAGGGCAGTTATGCGGAGGTCCGCAGGGAAATGCGGGGCCGTTACCCGAAGCATTACTGGCCCGAGGACCCGTCGCATGCACAGCCGACCTCGGGGCTCAAGCCCGGCAAGTGAGCGAGGCGCGCCCCGGACGCGACCCGGGCATGTGACCCGCCGGCTTTGACTTTGCGCCGGTGAATACGCATATTACTGTATAAGAATTTTAATATACTGAGGGGAAACGCCATGACAGAGCATCTGACCAAGGACACTTTTGTCACCAAGGTATTCGACTACGAGAAGAACGCCCAATGGAAGTTCGCCGGAAGCGTCCCGTCCATCATCGACTTCTGGGCGGAGTGGTGCGGCCCGTGCAAGATGATCTCTCCGGTCCTGGATGAGATCGCCAAGGAATATGACGGAAAGCTGAATGTCTACAAGGTGAACGTGGATGAGGAAGTCGACGTGGCTTCCGCGTTTGGCATCCAGAGCATCCCGAGCCTGCTTTTCATCCCTATGAACGAGCAGCCGCGGCTGGCCGTGGGGGCGTTGCCGAAGGCCGGCATCATGAAGCTGGTCAAGGAAGTTCTGAAAGTCGAGTAAGAGTCATCCCGGCCGGGAAGAGAGTATGCGGTCCCTCATCCGATCAGGCAGCCTGGCGATGAGCCTCGCGCCGATCTTCCCGTCCATCCCAACCGGGTAGCGTGTCCGGGGCCTCCGGGCCGTAAGCGCCTCTTCGACAATGCGGGCCACCCTCTCAGGGGGAATGCCCGTTTTCGCCGAGCGCTCGGCACCCGCCCGTGTCCGCGAAACCGCGTCACCGTAGAGCTCGAGCGCACGTGCAGGCATCTGACCCATGAGACGGTCCGCGGTCCTTGCGCCGGCCTCCCAGATGGGGGTGGCAACCGCGCCGGGCTCTATGCTCACCACGTGGATCTTCCATGGCGCAAGCTCCTGCCGAAGAGTGTCTGTTATTGCTTCAATCGCAAACTTGGAGGCGTGGTAGGCTCCGAGCATCGGTCCCGCTATCTTCCCGCCAACGGAGCTGATGTTCACGATCCGGCCCTTCGCAGTCCTCAGAAGCTCCAGCATGGCCTGCGTCAGCGCCAGCTGGCCCGTGAGGTTCACCTCGATCTGCCGCCGAAACTCTTCGATGGGAATGAACTCAAGGGGCCCAGGCACGGCGATCCCGGCGTTGTTGACAAGACCGTCCAGGCCCGCATCTCCGACAACCTCCTTGACCGTCCTGCAGGCCGCAAGGATCTGGGCGCCGTCGGTTATGTCCAGCATGACAGTCCGAAGGCGCGGCGAAGAATCGCGTCTCAGGCTTTCGCCGTCTGCCTCACTACGCACTCCCGCGATGACCGTGAATCCCTTTGCATCCAGATGCAGAGCCGTCGCTCGTCCTATCCCCTTCGATGCCCCGCTGATGAGAATGGTCGCCACTATTTCAGCCTCCCCCGCTAAGATACTAAACTGGCCGCTTTCCTCTGCAATCCCTGTCGCAACCACGGCTCGCGCCGGGAGACCACGTAACCTGCGCAGCGGAGCGTGGTCGTTGTTACTCCTCCCATACAACAACCCCATTCACTCCAGCTACATTGGCCGCGCGTGTGGCATCTTCTCCTTTCAGGTCGAGGTAGGCAAACCGCTGCGCAAGGTCTGGGTCCCTTGCTTTCAACTCGGCGTAGAGCTTTTTTACCCTGCCATAGTTCTCAAGGTCATGACTAACCCGTGCGACCCCCAGGAGCACCCTTGGATTCCCAGGATCATTGGCATACGCACGGTTGTAGTACACCAACGCCTTTTCCTTCTGATCGTTCAGGTAAAGGATGTTGCCCATATTCAGGAGGGCAGGAATGTACTCTTCTTTTGCAAGAAGCTTCTCGAACTCTTTCTGCGCCTGCTCGTACCGGCCAAAACGCGCATAGAGAACTCCCAGCTCGTTGGTTGGCTTCCGAGGATCTTGCGCTTTTGCGATTTGACTCTCCAACGCAATAACCTTGGTGGAAATCTCTTGATCAATGAACTTGCCGACCTCTTCCCTACTCGCGCTCACGATCTTTTCGGAGGGGGGAAGATTCACAGCCACCTCGGCACCCGGAAGCGCAACTGGTTCGTACGACCGCCACGCATCATGGAGAGGATAGAAATCGGCCTGGTTGCTTGCTGTATTCTCCCTCCACTCCTTGGCCCCATCCTGCCATGCCTGCAGGAATCCGGAAGTTTCAGTCACCTCGACCGGAATCCAGCTCGTGTCACGAATGAAGACCAGGTCATCCGCATGGGAGAAGAAGGTCTTTTTTGCCTCTTCGGGACTCACCCCGGTGGAGAAGGCGATGAAGATATGGCCTGGGATTGTGATAAACGCCGTTTCTATTCCCACCGATTCCAGAAGTGCGCAATAGAGAACGGAGAAATCACTGCACTTCCCGCCCTTGTATTGCAGGGTCTCACGCGGGAATTGGATAAAGTCTGCAACCAGGCTGTTTGCCGTAAGGGTGGGAATAGGGTCTTGCGAGTACGTGAGGCCGAAAAGCTGAAGGGCCTGAAAGAAAGCAACCGCGGTGAGCAGATTGGGATTGACCGCTGCTTTGATTGTTCCCTTCACCATGCTGTTCACATTCTTGGAGAAGGCAAGGACTACAGGGTCCCTGATGGTCACGAAAGCCGCCGCTCTTTTGTTGTCTGCCCAACTGGTGGCATTTCTGTTCAGGATGGGGATACCCTGCACCAGGCTCTGATGCTGCACCTGCCCATTGAACGTGTACTCCACGTCTACCCGTGCCTGCGTCTTGGTTTTTTCAGTCGTCTGCAAAATAGCAGGTAGGAACAGACCGAAGAGATCCACAGACTTTGATTCTCCAGGCCCCAGATCCGAGGAAGCCGGGCAGTCCTTCGGGTCGGCCATGAACTCCTTGATCTGGAAGCTCACCTTGATGCCAGCGATGGGCTGCTTTGTGGTGTTGCTCAGCATCACCTTACCCAGCGGATGAGTGTCGTAGTAGGTATGAAACACAGGGTAGATATCCTCAAAAACTAGTTCTTTGAGCTCCAGGGAAGCCCTGGGCTTCTCCTGGAGCTGCCGATAAGCGTCGGTGCCTTTCAGCTTCTCGTTGCTTCGCGCGTAATCGACGGCTGTCATTCCCGCATTGTCTATCGCATACATGTTCGCGCTACCCTTGAGGAGGGTCGCTATCACCTCGGCGTTCCGGCTGTACCGGGCGGCGTACATCAACGGAGTCTCGCCATCCTTGTCCCGAGCCTCCAAGTCCGCGCCGGCTTTCAGGAGGGTCCTGATCACCTCGGGATTCTGGTTACTCCTGGCGGCGTACATCAACGGAGTCTCGCCATCCTTGTCTCGAGTCTCCGGGTCTGCGCCGGCTTTCAGAAGGGTGGTGACAACAGCGGGATTCTGGCTGTACTGGGCGGCGAGCATCAGCGGGGTCGCGTCCTTTTCCCAAAGCCCCAGCTCTGCGCCTTCATTTAGGAGAGTCGTCATTATCTCGGGATTCTGGTTGTACTGGGCAGCGAGCATTAGCGGGGTCTAGCCATCCTTCGTCTGAGCCTTGACGTCTGCGCCGGCTTTCAGGAGGGCGGTGATCATACCTGGTTGCTGGCAATATCGAGTGGCGAGCATTAGCGGCGTCCAGCCGTCCTTCGTCTGAGCCTTGACGTCTGCGCCGGCTTTCAGGAGGGTAGTGATCATATCGGGATTCCTGTTTAGCCGGACAGCGTGCATCAGCGGGGTCTCGTCATCCTTGTCCCGAGCCTCCAGGTTTGCGCCGGCTTTCAGGAGAATAGTGATCACCTCGGGATTCTGGTTGTTCTCGGCGGCGTACATCAGAGGGGTCCAGCCGTCCTTGGTCTGATCCTTAACGTTTGCGCCGGCTTTCAGGAGAATAGTGATCACCTCGGGATTCTGGTTGTATC